>Ga0335072_10001441_pt1 | contig 38685 bp, 48 predicted proteins | sample Lox_Sample_21_FD_206725 | JGI IMG/M metagenome (GOLD analysis project Ga0335072, IMG submission 206725) | Soil microbial communities from Loxahatchee National Wildlife Refuge, Florida, United States - Lox_Sample_2.1 | ecosystem: Environmental > Terrestrial > Soil > Wetlands | place: USA... | reverse complement strand
TGCTACTGCAGCGCGCAACCCCACCAAAAATCAATAAAACTCACCTACTTCAGAGACCCATATCTCCGTCATTTCATAGTCAAATAATTTCAAACTTGATTCTTTAGAAAGCCAAACACCGCTAAATATGTTGATATAAATTTTGTAAGGCTTAGTTGGCTGTAGCACCTATAAAATACCTCTGTATTTTATCGTTAACGACGATAATTGGAGATCGGCTATTTCTCATACTAAGCATCTAAATTTGCGATATTATGCTCAGCCAGGTCTCTGAGATTCTAAAACAGTAATTTCGGAATCAATTGACTGAATATTGGTGGAGATATGGGCCTCTGAAGTAGGTGAGTTTTATTGATTTTTGGTGGGGTTGCGCGCTGCAGTCGCATGCGCGCTGCCGTGAAAACCCGTACCTGCACGAATGCAAGTTGCAGTAGCCAAAAGGGAGTCAGGAACTCGTAAATTCGACATTTCCGATACGCGACGTTATTCCACCAAAGCTACAATATTCTAAAAAGCCGGAATAAGTCTTGACAAAATGGACATTGATGGCCGCAAAGCCACCTCAAATGCTCCCACTCATGTTGCTCAGTTCTCGAGGTCTTTCCCGTTCCATAGGCAACACCTGCTGTAGCTTTCGCCCGGTTTCGAATTTTATTATACAATAAAGCAGAGTGTCACAGTCTTGATCGCCGGATCCAGCGGTTTTTGCCGCCGCTTTAGGCGGCTTCAACTACACTTGTGCCCCAGTACCCAGACTCCCAACACACTGCTAAACGACTACTGGATGGGAGAAGGCATTCAATTCTCTGTCACCAACTCGAGATCGAAGAGTTTGACTTTGAGAAATTAATGACGCTCGTTTTTGGTATGGAAGTGATTCTTCTTATATTGTGACATGTGGAAGCAGATGTATGACATCTTGTAAATTCGTATGACGTGTCTAAGATTGTAGTATTGTATATAGAAAGTCGAACAGTTTTCTGCTAACAAGTAGACGCAATGGTGGAGTGGTTAACACGCAGGGTCGACGGTCGCTGTTTGGCTCAGTTGGTGGGTGTTGAGCTTGCATTCATTATGGACATTCTTTAGCCTGGAATTCCTGTTCCTTCGGGATCGCGGGTTCGAATCCCGCTTGCGTCGTTACTCCTTTTTTTTTTTCTTTTTCTTTCGGGACTGTTTAAGCTCAGCCTTCGTCGTAGAGGAGGACTCTGCCAGAATACTTTGGAGTGATTACCAGCTGTGTCGGCTATACCTAGGCTCAAAGCGAATTATGAGTTGACCATGCCTTGTTCTGCTGACTCAGTTGGTCATTTGGTTGGGTTGTTTAAATGGAGTTTAGCCTGAAATTTCTTCACGTTGATAGCCCACTTTAGATAGGTAGTCATAATAGCACCTTCTAGCTTGTACAACTAGCAAAAAGTCCACGTCACGCCTCAGTCGATTGCCTGCCTCTCGCCTCTAACAGCAACGGCAGCATCGTGCCCGAAATGAATCTAAAAAAGGAACTAGAGGAGCCTCTATGGGCGAAACACATCAGCCAATTCTGGAGATCTAAGATAACAGATCTTGATTCTCTCAAAGAACTATTACCAGGATCGATGCTCATTGCCCTCGATATTGAAGGTATTGAGCCACTTAACCAAGGTCCCAACGAAATCGGCCTAGCATTCCTTCGCTTCGATGCCGATAGTAGAAAAGCCTGCATGCTCTGTCCTGGCACATCAAGATTTCACGATGAAAACAAAATCCAAGCGCATACCATTCAGATCCGGGATCGAATGCCAACCTTCAACCTTCGCAAGCGGGAACCACTCAAATACGGAAGCGCAGTTATCGTAGACGCTAAACAACTCGGCTCGACTATCGACAAGATACTATCTAAGTACACTCAAGAGAGTTCGAATCTTATCCTCTTAGGTTTCTCCATGTCGGCCGAGGTGAAATGGATAGCGCAACAATGTCCCTCTCTATCGTTGCACTTTGCGGCTTGGGCTGATCTCCAAGAGTTCGCAGCGGAGCGAGGCGGCGGCCGAAAGTTAGGACTTATACATACGCTAAAGGCGATGGGTATACGGGACTGGCGGCCGAATCGACATCGAGCAGCAAACGATGCCGTAAGATGTCTAACCGCTCTCTCCGGCCTCATTTCTACCGACCCCTCTACCTTTACTGTACCCCAACGCCACACCGAACTCCAATACTTTTCTAGACTCCCTAAGGGCTCGAGCTTGAATAACCACCCGTTTGCCGTCCGGATTACAACAGCGGATGGGAGCAAGCTTCCTTACGAAATATCAACACCGCACCATCTATCAAAGCTCTTTGTAGAGTACGAAATTAAGGCTGTGGGCCTTAATGCCAATACTGAATTGGTGAGGGCTAATGGCGTTAAGTTCTGGTGGATCTCGTTTCGGACACTGGAGGCGCTGGAAGAGTTTGTGGATAAGGTGAACGGTTCGACTCTATTTGGCAAGACCCTTTCTGTGGAAAACGGCGGGAGGTGATAGAAATGAAGTGGATTCGGAGACGTCTTGCTACGAAACGATGACGAGAAGTGAATGTACGGGGTCGTCGTGAGGCACCGGAATCCGCTGCTCTGCATTATGACCCACACGGCCTTCTACCTCTTCTACCGCTGGAATATTACCGGCAAGCCGCCTCCCTGCTTCCGCTGGAGTGAGTAGTGGGCGAGTGGCAGGTGGAGCTTTACAGACCTTCCAGGCGGCGAGGGTCGGACAAAGGTCGGATCAGGGGCTTGGCGGATGCCGCCAAACTCGGCGGGGAAGGCTGCGACACTGAGATTATTGCTTAAAAGTTGACCCAGGCCATTATATTTCCTATATTCTCTCCACCTCTCCACCTGTTTGGTCGGAGATGTTTCGAATCTCATGTCGCTTGAAATTTTCCACCCATATATGAGATTTCCCGCCAACGAGATCCCTGCCATCCGCGCATGTGAGCTTCGACGAAGAGAGCTTATAAGGAACAATTAGTTATTTTCCCGGCACTAAGGTTGACAAGATATGTCGCAGTCAAGGGTCGAACTAATTTCAATCACTTCAGTGGACGGAATAGATGGTGATAATAGCAAGAGCACGGGGAAGTTCACAATAGTAGGTAAGCTTTAAGTGTATAAATGCTTCAACTTGTAAAAATCGTTTGGGTAATCGAGCCAGCAATCTATCTGCCCGGTTTCTAGTGATGAAGTCCTTCGCAATATTCTTCGCGTTTACTTATTGCGCGCTGGCGACCAGCCGCACGTCGGCGCCATCAGGCTGTCTGGTTGTCAGCAAATCGGCAACCAGTAGCCAGTATGACACGGTACAGTCCGCTGTCAACGCTTTATCGACCACATCAACAAGCAGCCAATGCATTTGGATCAATGAAGGCACGTACGAGGAACAAGTCACCGTTCCAGCTCGCAATGCCCAGCTCATCATCTACGGTTACACAACCGACACAGCGACATACGCAGACAACTCTGTCACAATTACCAGCAGCCTTGCCGCCGCAGACAGCCTCAGTGATGAGGATACGGCAACTCTGATTGTACTGGCCGAAAACTTTGTCCTCTACAACGTCAACGTCGTGAATGGATACGGTGAGGGTAGCCAGGCTGTCGCACTCGCCGCCTACCAATCATCCGGCTACTACGGCTGTAGTTTCACCGGGTACCAGGACACACTACTTGCCGAGACAGGCGACCAAATCTACGGCGCATGCTACATTGAAGGGGCCACCGATTTCATCTTCGGCCAGCACGCAGCTGCATGGTTCGAGCAATGCGACATTGGCGTCCTCGACGCATCATGGGGGACCGTCACCGCAAACGGCCGCGCTTCCAGTACTGATCCGAGTTACTATTGCTTCAATAGCTGTAACCTTGCGGCGGCATCGGGTCAGGATGTGCCTGACGGCGCATACTACCTTGGCCGGCCGTGGTCCGAGTATGCGCGAGTGGTGTTCCAGTGGACCTATATGAGCGACGTTATCAACTCTGCTGGTTGGACTGAATGGAGTAGCTCGGAACCTAACACCGAGGATGTGCTATTCGGCGAGTACGACAATTCGGGAGCAGGGTCCGAGGGTACGAGAGCGAGCTTTGCGACCAAGTTGACTGCTGGTGTGAGCATTGATACTGTTCTTGGGAGCAGCTATGCAAGTTACAGCTTCTACGATAGCTCGTACTTCTGAGGGAGCGCTGGATGAGTTCGTGTACATAGTTGGTTCTAGATGTTTGTTAGTGCATTGTGGAAGATCTTGCGAATCTAGGTAGCCCGTCAAGACTATAGTATCAGTAGCTACGAAGTGGAAGTCGATGTGCTCCTCAAAACCGCCCATGTCAAGCTCTTTCATTTAGCCAGATGGTGTTGGAGAGAGATACTTTCCTGTCGGTAGGCCGAAGACTACAAGGCGGCCTCGGTTAACTTATTTACATGCGTAACCCAGCGAATTCACAGTTCCACCACATTTATCTCAGTGTCGTGGCCATCCCCGCCAGGTTTGGCAGCACCCATCGATCTATTGTCCAACTCATCGTCACTTTGAACATCTACAAACCTCTGAGATATGAGAACATTGGCTCGCGAAAGGTTCAGAATACTAGTACGCGCAGCCTGTGACAAACATAGCCGCAGAACTAACGAGAAATTATGGGCTCTGAAGAGGCTAGTTCGAGAAATCTATACAACGCTCTTATGCGATTTCGATGTAGACACCATGACGTCCGATTGTGGGTGGGTGCCACCTGCACATATTCTGACCGATCCAGAATCAAACCTCACAGAAACTTGAGTTTGGGAGCCTCTGTTAATTACATGCCAAATCACGTAACAATGCTTGTATTGTAGATATTTTCGCACGATAAGCGCACCTGAACTACTAATTGCTCTAATGAGACCAACGTTCATCAGCCATCATTGCCAGAATCGAAAGGGAAGGTCGCCACAAGGTCCGGCTTGGACCAAGACCCGGGTGGACTAGTCCCGTTGTTGCGCCAATAGTGATCGAGTGAGTGCGCTCCTTCAGCTCCTTCGAGGACAATTACTTCGAAATTCCCACTGGAGGGAGCCCCGTAATCACTTTGAATGAGGCAGGCCTGACCCTGTGACTGGGTGCTAATTGTGGCAGTGGGTTTCGCTGACCAGGCGTAAGCCGTATTCGAGTTATCGCGTTTCTGCGCGTGGGGATGCCTCCATCTGTAATTGGGAGGAAAGAACGCACAGCCACAGGCCTCATTGCCTCGGCTGGAGGAAGCAGATTATGTAAGTAAAATTACGCCATTATTATCATACCAGGCGTTTCAGGGTCGTCCAATCAGAGGATTTGAGGTACCAACTGGAGTGGCGACGGTGCATGAATTTTCCTCCCGCGGCAGTCCTTGAGGCTACTGATGACTTCTCAGTATTCCTAGGGATTCAATGGCTCGGATAACCGTTAATTATGAGTTTGGACAGCGGTATAAGCTTGATGATGGTGCTGTGGAGCATTAGCCTGGTTTCAGCATAAAAGAAGGCCCTCAGCAGATCAGGCGCGACGACCATGATGTAACAAAATTTTCCAGGTAGCCGGCTCCCGAAGGGTTCAGCAGTACCCACAGCATATAATAGATACACAATTATTGGAACCTTCAATGTGCACAAGGCGTTTGAATCGCCTAAAGTCAAAGTACCTGTGATTCGTCCCATCACGGCGGGCGTCCCGCGACGCCAGGGGGGATGTTAGAGAGTGGATAAGATATGAATCAATTTATTGTCGAGAGCTGCCTGCCAGGGAATAGTTTCTGACACCCGCGATATGCAGTGCTCAACGAGACCAACAGCGTATGGATCCCCCTCCTGCAGTTCGTTAGTTGACCTGTCATAACCTTTGTCTAGGGAGCTGACGGGCATCCATCCATCGCATTGATAGATGAGCAATACATCCTGCCCACAACCCTCTCGTAGAACCGTCAGCCATGCTTCATAACCTAAACATGAGGTAATCCCTTCCCGCCGCTACTAGCTGCCGCCTCTTCTATAGCTACCTCAGTCATTGTCGCCTCACTTGCAGCTACTTGAGCCAGGTATCGCTTCATGTTGTAGTGATCATATGTAAAGACAAGGACAACAACTGTGATAGCAAGGAAGACCAAAACAGACCCATAGGCCGCCTGGGCGACACCTCCGTAGTACATCATGCCGTAGATGCTGTCGTTGGCACCGAACTTTTCGAAGGAGGTCTGGTAACCATTGACATGGTCGGTGAGATAAGCTCCGGTAACAATCATCACGAAGCTCAGCGTCATCTGAAGCAAACCAAATGTCCTTGCGATCTCATCGTTCTCTCGCAGCCACCTCGGGTGGAACGTAATCACAGCTCCGTAAATGGCAAACGCGGCATTGATGAGGGCCGTGGCTACCGTGTCGCTCAGAGCCTTACTTTGGACGGATTGAAATTGATTGTCCAGAATATCGTCAGTAGTGTCGATATGGTCGGATCTCGCTCGGTCTCGCAAAATGAGTGCGAAGTACGCGTTGGCCGAGTTGAGAATGGCGACGGCAAGCGAGAGAATAGAGAAGAACGGAATCGTAAGGCGAAGCCGAACGATATATTCTGAAGACATTGTAGAACGTGTGGCTAGTTTGAAGGTTGATTGGTGTCGGTAAATGTGCTGTAAAGTAGGAGTGGCTGAGGTAGGTAGTGAAGTTAAGGAGTGACGTTTGAGGAGGCTGAAGACTCCAGGCCCTTCTCTTTATATAATTCTTCCTCCCTATGAGACTGAGCTTGGCCAGGCCGCTCAGGGCTTTGTGAGCAGGTTCCTGGGCATGTGGCTAAGTAACATCAGGGGGCCTTTTGCAGTCAGATGATTCCTCCTCTACGCATGCCCTCTTGCACATAGGTCTACTGACTCTACTCCTGTCAGCTTGCACCGTTAGACCCTGTCGAGAGACTCGTTTAAATCTGCCTCGCCGTTAGCCGTAGGCATTCGAATAGCTAGGAGCTGTCTGACGCATGAAGTCCTATTAAAAGATCTCCGTCGACTACAGCCTCTGCGTGACGTGGAACGGCGGCTTACCGACAGTCATCTCTACGGTTTGAGGCTGTGATAGGAGCACGGTGTCAATAATGTGATACTCCTTCGTCGTCATTCTTCTTCTTCGCCTTCTTCTTCTGGGGGCTCTTCAGCTCAATCTGAATTGACGTGTTGAGGGTGATTTGCTGGGAGCCCGACAAGATATCTGGTATCTCTGGTTCCTCATTCAAACGTTGACGCCTAAGCTGCAGAGACAACCCTGCCGTTTCTGAAAGCCAAATACGGTCACCAAGCCGCCGCGGAGATTCTGCTCTGAGTTTCCGAGTGGCCGGAGAAAGTCAGCGCTTTGAAAGAGACCCCCTGCGCGACCAGGTTCGCGTGACTGATACATCTGCACTGCCCACCGGTAGAGATGGCGTTGTAGGTCAACATATGGCGACTGTTGGTAGCTGAAGATGTTGGCGAGGATGATCCAATCCACTGGTTACACGATGCGGTTAGCTGGCTGGAGATGGTCGCCCTCTTGGCGATGGCTCCAGCCGCATTAACGTTGAAACTCGACGTCAAAGAGCGGCTTCACCTCCATGTTTGCAGCTTTTTGCTGGACAAACGACGCCATTTTGACAATCGAGTAGCATATTCTGCCCCACAGCACTCTTGTTGCGAGAGATTGTGGTTTCATAGGAGCAACTCCAATGATGGCTTTAGCTGTGGCAGAACTGACTGCGAAGTGACTCAAGACAGCCTAGAGTGAGTCGGCGCATGAAGTTTACTTCAAGGATGTACGGAGGCAGTGTTGGGTTCAGGCAGAGGAATGTTGCATAATGACGGCTCGTCGTCCATCCGTTCGTCGAAGTTGACGTAATCGTTGGTCTTTGCAATCATGGCGAGGAGGTATATCTAGTATGAGAAGCTCTTGTGAATTTCTTGGGCCATACAACACTATTGATCAAGCTTTCTGATCGACTTATAATGGAACAGCCAATTACGGCACCCAATGCTGCATTTCGTATATCCTCAGTGCCACCCACATCGGGGATCCCAGAACTGGAGGTAGTATACGCATACATATGTGGGTCATACACTATGGCTGACACAATCAAGATCGATGAACGCTCCAAGTACACGAATATGGCACCAGATATTGAGGTAGCTGAACATTTGTCGATTTCGTCTCGGGAGAGCACTACCTCTGCTGATGTTAGCGAACAGTCTCAAGCATCAGGAGTTCGAAGACCGCGTAAGTAGAAGACTGAGCTGTTGTCAGCTCTACTAAAGTCGAAAAGAAAAAAGAGAAAACGCAACGAAAGGGATGACGGAAGTAGAGTGAGACGAAGGCTAGCAAAGCTTGAGCGGAAGGAGATGAATGTGAAAGAGTGCATTCGCCAGTCTACACGGGAAATAGGTCTGATGTTGGGAGAGGACACTACCGCACTTCGCTCAGAAGACATTGAGAAATATAGTGGAGCATTGTCAAGATTGGCTAGATCGCTTGCAGCACTAGAAACCACAGAGTAAGATGTTCAAATCAATAATAGTATTAATCAAAATGACCATGCTTTCCACCTTCGCGGTGAATTGAGGCATTTCCGATTGAGCGTCGTCCTGCACTGCCAATGCTTGGTAGGTGTAAGAAAGCAACGACCCCTTGCTCAAATGCGCAGGTTTAGTGAAGAACGGCGCCCGCGTCTGACATGCTATCAATCCTGAGAGATAACACATCATTGAATATCGTCTAGAGCATATTTCCAGAGACATAGAAATGTTATCAAGACTGAGAGAGCTGAGGTAAATTCAGGGTCGATATCAACCAAGATGTATCGCTTATGGTTTCTTCTTTTCCTCCTGAAAGTTGCCTGATTCGGTCCGGGTAGCTGTCTAGGGAGGATGTTGCTGAACAGTTGTTTGACTATCCGGTATCACTCATTCCTCGATCAAGCTGTATCCTGTAACCCACTCGTGGAGCCTAAAGCTAGGCAGACAAGTGGATTGAGAGCTATTTCTGTTAGGTACGCCGATAAGGCATACTGTGAATGGCGAGAACATGGAAAGAACATATGTCTTAAGAGCTCGGGAGCCACAGGGTCTTTCGCGAACTGGGCAGCTTCTCGGTATTACGGTCGATGCATGTGCAGCTTGCTTGAGTCAAAGGCTATCGGCCAGCATGCCTCATCCCACGGGCAGCTGAATCCACAGAAAGTTCCCCTACTAGGCATAGCAACAAAGCCGAATCGCAGTGATTCCGCGAACGAACCAGAGGGTACACGCCGAGCAGCACATTCAACTTCCTCGTATAGATTTACCTGTTCGGCTTTGCCTGATCGCATGTTAGCAGCTTTAACTAAAATCGACCTTTAACTCTTACAAGGTTCTTTGTCGTCGCTTCTGTACTTTAACTGCAGACCTCGTAGACAAATCAGACTCCGAATTCGTTCTTAGGCTGCCAAGAATTCTGCCCTCTTTATCTCTGAATAGACCCACTGGCGTTTCGCTGCTTTGACTCTCTGCGTGTTCTCCTTTCTCAGCTCGACGCATCTTCCTTTGAAGTATAGGTCTCTTCTCTAGACCTTCATGCTTTCTCTTTTGAGCTTTGCGCTTAGTTTGACGAGCGGCACGGTATTCGTCGCGCTCCTTGGGGGTCCAGAATACTGGGTTGCGTCGAAGTGCTTCGTCGCGATCCATAGGAGTAGGGTCTTGAAGCATCGGAAGCGTCATTTGCGATTCGGCATCGGAGTCGGACATATTTTGTTGGCTTAGGGGTAGCGATTCTAACAAGGAAGTGAGATGAAGATGTCGAGAAACTGGTGTGTCGTAGAAACAGTCACGTCGGAGCTGCCGCGTACGGACTTCAACTCCGCCAATGCAAATACGTGACAAATACGGAGTGCGGAGTATTGCTCACCCGCTAAATTATGGGCGGCGTAGGGGGCCAGCAGCTGCCAGCTTAAGATTGGGCCATGGTCCTGGACAGGCGCTACGAATCAGCATTTCGGAGGCTTGCACACCCATGGCGCTTAAATTATAGATATATGGTAAGTACGTCGTGAAGCGCCGTTCTCTCGCACTTTGTTCCTAACGGCCACAATGACATCGCAGAATCAGCTTAGTACGGATTTTACTCAACTTGAGAACGCGTTCTCATGTCCATCCCATTCCTCTGCCATTTTCATTGTTATAAGAAGCCTAGATTTCTACAAAACGCTTGTCGATCTTAACAAATTGGTTCACTGCGAGTTTAAATGGTTTAGCTCTCCGGATCTAAATGACGCCCTGTCTGACTGCACAGCTTTGACACAAGAGCAGGCTCACGAGTATGGGGCGATCAGACTGGAACGGCCAATGTACCTCTATGAGAAAAATAGAAATGGATACAAGCCCTCATTCTTATTCGGTCGGATTCCAGAACATCAACGGCTTGTGGACGTCGCCTTTAGTCGAGAGAAGTCCATCAGTCGTGTCCACTTTGCCCTATTCCACGGTTTGGAGTTCCACTATAACTGGATGATCCAAAGCTTCGGCAGTCCCATACTTATTAACGGCTTATACCGGATAGATAAACGGGACCCACTTATCTCTCTTCATCCGGACGAGGCCAATGTGGTGCAGGTTAACAACATGGAGTTCGAGTTCTATTGCAATCCTCAATTCAAGCTCGACGAAAACATCGAAAGAATGTTTGATCTTAGCATGCGTCTAGATCTTGACCTCAGCTATGGAGATTCACAATCATCAGCGACCACAATTTCTGAGCATGTACAGGAGAGTGGCAAGGTTGAGGACGTATACCTGCTCCATCAAACCTGGGAAAGCTCTGACGGCAAGACGACATATATCCTGGCCATGGATCCCTGGACCTGTATCAAGTACATTGCAAAGCAGCACAAACTCGATTATCGGACAACCCTTGAGAAGCGCATACAAGCGTTCCAGAAGCTACCTGTAAACTTTTCCCCTTTTATTTGATTTGTTCTGATTCTTACAGTGAATTTTAAGGTCGATACGCCATTCGTTCTCGATGAACGTGTCATAGAGCAACGCGGAAGACTACTCTTGCTCTCTCGGTATCGTGAAGTGGAATCATTAGAATCCAAGTGCCAGCATATCGAGGAGCAATTCGCGCGCCGACTACTGTGGAATCTGATAAGAATTGTGGCAATACTCCATGAGAAGGGTATAGTCCACGGCAAAATCAACCCACGCACGGTACTGCTGGAAGATGATAATCCAGAAAATCTTCTCCTCGCTGGTTTCTCACGATGGTCATTTGTAGACGAGAATGCGGACGGGGCAAAGACGGATTGCTTTCAAGTATTCCAGACTGTGAGAGAGACCCTCGGAAAGCGTGCGCAAAAGCTTAAAGAATCTTGGACTGGAAATTCAACTCTTGATACCTTATGGAAGCGGTCCAACAGTGGAATCGAGGCGTGGACCGATGACGCGCTAGATATCTGCTCCAAGATGAACATCATTAATCCATATAGCAAAGCTGAACGATGGACAACAATCAAGGCGTCGAAGAGAATGGCCATTCAATACTATTACCGCAACAAAGCAGCCTGGCTTAATTCTGACGACATAAGACACTTTTTTGTCAATACCACAGTCTCGAGAATGGCTACTTACGACAATTGGAAAAGAATCGACAGAGTCGAGAGAGATGTACAAATGACACTGTCAACCATTACCGACAACGGCTACGTCGAACGCAATAAGTATGAGCGCTTTTGCAGCCTTATTGGAAAGCGACATGGTCTTGACTTCAGTTTGGAATTGCTGTCTTTGAAATTAAAGGATTCGGAAGACCAATCCATCTCGGTCGCTACCATGAAAATCGATTTTCGTGTGCCATATAATGCGAGATATGGTATCATCAACCTCGAATACCTGCGAGGAATTGATGCAGCGACCTTTGCATCTCGAATACCTCGCAATATCATCCAGAGCAGTCTTGAAGTGCGAGGTGATCCTAAAGCTCAAGGAGTGTACGTTTCGGTTGACCACTTTTCGGCTCTCGCTTCTACTTTGGGACTGCAGTTCGACAGGTTTACAATTCAGAAGGAAAGGGACTCGTCGATGGATTGTTTCACCTACCACAAATACTATCTACTAGCACCCAATGAGTCATCTGAGCTCTTCGCTGTCGATCGCCAGAGCCGAAAGGTACGACTGAAATCGGGAGAGAATCTACAGAAGGCAGAGTTTCTTGAAAAATACTTTCCCGACAAAGGATATCTCAATTCCGTGGTAGAGCACGACCCTACGTCGCTGTTTGAGCCTAGAACCCTCTCACCATCTGAACCATCCTCTTTTGAGGGTCTAGCAGAGCCAAGTGAGGATTCAGAGAATCGCCTCAAGTTTTGGAGAGTAAAACAACCGAGCAGTTCCAGAGGTACCGAAAAGATCGAGGAATGGGTAGAAGGTACACCGAGTGCTAAACGCGCACGACGCCTGAAACCCGACATCGTCCCGACGGAATTCAATTGACAGATTTGCACGAAGCAAAGGTTACATGTAATTACTCCAACGTTTATCCCTAATTTCTACTCAGACACATAACAATATGATTACAGATTGACGTAGCAAAGCCAAAAATATCGCCTCCCCTACTCTTTCATTCCATTTCGACATAGAGAGGACTTCTTCAGGTCTTGCTTTCAGGTATCCGCCCCAAAACCGCCCCAAAGTACGTAAGCTAGCCATAGGAAGAGCAGAATACACAATAAAATAACCACGATATTTAATATCGGAAGGTCCATCGTGTGGCAGTGAAATCGAGTAGCGTTCGTTGGCAGAGTCGAAAACCAGAAGTATGAAAGTTATTTGGAACTGATATAACTTTTAGGAACATGTTCAGCCAAAGCATTCATAAGACTTACTACTTTGCTTGATACTTTGCAAAATGAAAGAGAGAAATGGCCAGGTCAATTTTTAGAGACACATGAGTGTGAAGAGACGGTAAAAGGGCGTTTTCGAATGTTGCGTCTTCGCCATTCTTCTGACGGACACAGGCGCATTAAGAGGAGAATTCTGTGTGAGTCGTTGCCGCAAAACTTGCGTATGGAGTTCAGCTAACACTGCCTCATAGACTACAGGCGATGCATCGCCATTATCGCGATAGTAGTGCACAAGGTTGTCCTGCTGGGATCCTAAGCCGCCTGCTTCAAGGACGACCACCTCGAAATTGTTGTGCGAAGCTCCGAGGTCACTCTGAATGAGACTAGCAGACGATACTGCCTGAGAACTAATTGTAGCAGTGGGTTTCGGCGACCAGGCATAAGTGGGCGGGGATCCATCAGCCGGAATAGAATTGTCGCGATAGTAATGAACGAGATTGGAACCCTCGAGAACGACCACCTCAAAGTTGTTAGACGAAGCTCCAAGAGTACTTTGGATGATGCAGCCGGCAGATGATGCATGAGAACTGATTACTGCCATGGGGTTCCACTTGTTTCCGGGGGTTGAATTATCTTTACAGTAATGGACGAGATTGGAACCCTCAAGCACCACTGCCTCAAAATTGTTGGACGAAGCCCCAACATTGCTCTGGATGAAAGAGGCTTCCGCCGTAGCTTTTGTACTGACTATAAATGGGTCTGCTTTTGTCCATGGATTCATAGTGTTTGAATTATCCTTCCGGTAATGTACAAGGTTCGATCCTTCCAGGACAAGAACCTCAAAGTCTCCCGGATTATTCGGCGTGCTAACCCAATTTTGGATGATCGCTCCTGGCGAACTGGCAGCAGGGCTGACCACTTCGGCTTGACTGAGCTGGGATGGTTGCCAAGTGAAGCTCTGATCGCGCTATATGTGAACAAGTTTGTTTGGGTTTCCACCATCTCGAGTAACAAGCTCAAAATTTCCTGGAGGGTTGAATTTCCCCTGAATGAATCGATTTGCCATATCTGATCAAACTAGATCATCCAGGTTCGAAGAACCTTGGGCCACGAGATTTGATTTTAACAGTTTCGGGCAACACCCAATAGTTGGAGGTTGGAAGCGGTAATGGATATGGTTACTCCGATTCAAAGAAAAGATAAACTTATATCAATCCCTAGTGAAGAGTGGAGATCAGCATATAGTAGGCAGCCCGTCATGTTAAAGAATGGTCTAACTGCGGGGTTTTCAAGTCGTTACTTCAGCTTCTCAGCCTTGCGATCGTAACACCACATGTGGCGTTTGTAGTTGCATCTTCTCCACTCTGGACAGTTAGCTCAGTTTCTAAATCCAGTCTTGATCAGAAGACGCAAACAGCTGAGTGGCATCCAACAAAATGGCACATTATGAATCGCAGGGCCGTCCATTGGCGGAGAAGAACCTCTTAACATGTTTTACCGTGTGTCGTACCACAAAAAGAACTTTTTTCGTGTTACACGGCGCTCCATCTTTCTTCAGCTTCTTGAGGCATTTTTGATGTGTTCATGCGGAGGCGGTGATTACAACGCGCGGGTTTGCATGAGATCCTATCATGGCGTAGTCTGGTGTTGGACGGCGCGTCTTGGCGACAATCAGGCTCTCGTACACCCGGCTATCACCATCTTACGATTCCCGGGGTATGGCCTATCCGTGGGCGGTGATTAGTCCAGAAGATTGAAGGCCAAGGCTAGAGCATTTGGGCAAGGGAACGATAAGTTTGGAGTTGGTGTAGGAGCTGAGAAAGGCTGACGAGAAGGAGGCCAGTGCACGGATCAAGTGACAAGGGATGAAATTGAGCGATCTAGAGAGCTCCTTTCTAGGGGAAGCTCTCCTAACTATATACGTCTAGGCCCAGTATCTGTAGCTTCCACATACTCGGCTCCATAAGAACTGGAAATTGAGCCCTCATCCCACTGAGAAGGCTTGCAATTGCACGATTTCCGTTGTTTAATGGTCAAAGTCGATGCCTGACGCCTCAGGTTAATCAAAGTCTGTCGGTCCTTCTGTGTAAGGTAACTTTCGGAGCCTCTCAAGATGCATAAATAGCCTGCTTCGCTTCTTCAGAGCTTGCGGAGAGCAGAAGGCCTCAATTCCACTTGTTTTAGGCCTATTTCATTGCTCTGGAGGCTTCAGAGCTGAGATGTCGTGAATTATAATCTAGGCCTAATTCGTCAAGGCTTTAGGAGCCATCCATGCCGAGCGCCACCGCCTCGACTTAATTGGGATATAAATGACCATCATCCCTCGAATTGTGTTCAGCACGGCTTCCTGCTTGTTAACCGATGAAGCCTCAATCCTACCCTGATCTAAATCGGACTGTGCCTCGTCTTGTTGACTCTGCCTTCACCTCCAAAATGACCAAACACCACCAGATCGGGCGGCTGGAACCGCAACCACTTGGGCCCCAGTGGGTTATCTTAGAGCCGCATAATTAGCACCAATGTACGGAGTAATTATGGGCCGTCCCTAACCAGTCCACCCGAAAAAGGTGACCACTTTCAGCCATCGCTACAGCTTTAGCGGTGCCCGAAACAGAGACCGATGGAGAGGTACTAGGAATGAAAGTCTATTTAAACTCTTTCACTTCGCCAATTCTTTATAAATCTCAATTCATTTGGCCGGGAGTATCGCTTTTCCTAATAATTAGAAAAGAGGTGATCGTCACCTGATTTCTCCCGTAATGCTCGGATCGCAGACGTCTAAATATTACTCGGTGCATGCCGTCCCGCGCGGTGCCAATGATGCTCGTCCTACTGCCCTCTGCATCATCAACGACGAAAATCTCGAAGGGAAATGGATTGACAAAACAATCTTGATTACCGGTGGCAATGCTTTTGTCGGTGCGGAGACCGCTCGTGCCCTTCATGCTACAGGTGCAACGGTGTATATTACAGTCCGCGATACGGCAAAGGGACAGAAGGCTATCAACGATATTCTAAAGAGCGATCCCACCAACAAGGCTCCGATCCACATGATTACGATGAATCTAGATGATTTGAATTCCGTTCGTCAAGGCGCGGAAGAATTTCTGAAGCAGAGCGGGAGCAAATTGAATGTACTTGTCTGCAATGCGGGTGTAATGGCGACGCCATTCGCATTGACGAAAGATGGGTACGAGACACAATTTGCAACGAACTATCTTTCTCATTTCTTGCTCTTCCAGCTGCTGAAGCCCGCGCTCTTTGCTTCTAGCACAACGCAATTCAACTCCCGCGTCGTGATGGTGTCATCGGAGAGCCATCGCGCTGGTGAGATCCGCTTTCAAGACTACGACTTCAAAGAAGGTTACCATCCAATGAAAGCCTATGGTCAGAGCAAAACGGCGACTATCTACATGGCAAACTCGATTGATCGACGTTACGGTGCCAAAGGGTTGCATGCGCTGAGTGTGCATCCCGGCGCGATACGGTCGAATTTGACTGCATATGTCCGCAAAATGGCTGAACCGTTGTGGGAGATACCTACTGTAAAGGCAAGAGAGAAAACTCCGGCGCAAGGTGCGGCGACAACAGTGTATGCTGCTGTTAGTAAGGATTGGGAGGGTAAGGGAGGACGATATTTGAGCAATTGCATGGAGATGGGTCCATTTCAAGGAAAAGAGGGGTTTGAAATTATGGACGAAGGTTATGCGCCCTGGGCATACGATCAAGAAAAGGAGGATAGACTTTGGGAAGACAGCTTGAAAATGGTGGGAGTTGAGGAGGAGAAATGAGAGACGATGGGTACTCAAACATTGTGACACAGTCGCTTCATGAATACTCATCACGTCCGTTCATACTGAAGTATTTATTTCATCGTGAGCCACCATATCCAGCTCAAGGCAGAGGATGCCCAAGTCTCATCACTACCGTAGTAGAGCAATGTCGTCACAGTTCTTGCTTCAAGGTTTCCCTGACCGCTATATCCTCACCATGAACTACATTCTAGGTCGAATCATTTCATCACCGATTATCTCTCAGAAGGGCAATTCATGTCTTCGAAGACACCCAGAGGCATGCAGGATTACAAAGAGAGCAAAGAGTGACGGACTTGGCCCTGTGACTTGATTAAGCTACTTTATATTCATATGAGTGATCGTAAGAAGGCCATAGTTTCTCATCCAAAACACCACCAAACTCCAGCGTTCACAATTTACAACATCTTAATCCATTACTCCTTGCACATGCATGCAGTTTGAATACAGCAACAGTGAGAAGCTTTTCCGACGCGCAAGCATCATGTCAGATGTCTACAAAACAGCAATGACACCCATGAGCGCAGCCGCGGCAACACCGCCAGCAGCAACATTCTTGACACCAGCATTGCCAGTCGCGCTCGACTTCACGGTGGTCGTAGCGGAGCCCGAGCCCGAGCCCGAGTTGGTGGCCTCGTTGACCTTGATGCCGAAGCTGGTAGAAGTCTCGGCGACGCCGCTGACAGTGGTGGTCCAGACGCTCGTGGCGGTGGTGGTCGCCGTGCAGGCGGTCCAGCTAGTCCACGCAGCGCTGGAGCTCCAACTCCCAGACGTCCAGCCCGCCCAGTCTGACGACGGGCAGCCGTTGCCGCCCCACCAAGCCGTCCAGGCATCGGTGGTCCAGGAACCTGCGGATCCCCATGGGCCCCAACCGCCGTTGCCGAACGGAGAACCATCGCTTGGAGTCCAGCCGCCGAAGCCACCGAAGCCGCCGGTGGGAGTAGCGCCGGCCCAAGGAGCCTGTGAAGGTGTCAGTTACTGCCGCGAAAGTCGAGGCCGGAGAGAAACGTACGCCGGTGATGGTGTAGGCCGAAGTGAAGGAAGCCCAGTCGCTGCTAGACGGGCCGTTGGGATGAGCAGACGTATACGAAGAGAAGGCGCTCGCCACGGACGAGGGCCATGAAGCGGTCCACGAAGCCCAGGGCCCTGATCCAGATGAGCCCCAATTGCCATTGAATCCGCCAAACGGACCGAAACCACTCCAGCCGCCGTCGGTAACTGTGGTAGTTCCGGTGGGTTTGGCAGTGATTGCCGACAGACCGGACGCACCTGTTGGAGTTCCAGTGATTTGAGGGTGCGCCGCAGCAAGAGAGGCCGCGAAGGCGAGGATGGCGGCAGCAGTCTTCATCTTGGACAAAAGCAGTCGGAAGTTGAAGAGAAAAGTACTAGCAATTAAAAAATACTGGCTTCGATATGTGCAGGAATGGTCAGTCGATATGATCAAGGGTATATCTTCCCGACAGCTCTCAGCTTCCACGGCTCCAGGTCAGTGGGGCATGAGCCATCTTTATACTCGAAACAACAGGCTAAGCAAAGCCTCACCCGTAAGCTTAACACGTCGGGCCGGACAATGGCGGGTAGAGTGAAGAGCGAGGGTGCGAAAAGTCCGGCGGAAGTGACGCGTTGCGTAGAGGTGGCCTACTCATGGGCGTGAGAACATAGCAAAGTGGTACCCGTTTCGGCACCCCACCACTACAGCGAAATGGCCGTTAAGACGCCTGACGATCCTCATGAGCAACAGCAACAACTGTTTCATGACTCAAATCTAACTATTTTTTAGGTGAAATAGTTGATCGTCGTCGTCGGAGCGTCATTAGAAAAGAAAGTCAGGAAAGTGGATAATGAATCAGTAACTCGCAGGACCACGTTGGTGACATGGTCAACCCGCAGTTCCGGCAACTGCTCCCTACCTACTGCATGCAGGATGCAAAGCTTCTCTTCTGCCATTGTGTGTTTCGAAACTCCTACATGATCGCCTTGAACATGCTGTCATTCTGATCTGTTTCTTTTTCTCTGCGACCTGTTACGACGCCATCTGTTTTCCCTTCTCACTACTATTCTTATCCGCAGTTCCGCATCACCGATCCGGTTGCACACAACTAACCCTTGCTATGAGGTGCGCAATCTCTCAGCCTCCTTGCTGTGCCTCAAAAGTCGTCTTCACAAAATTCTGAGAAAATACCCCGTCTGGAGCCACGGGCTGCGTGAGCAAGCTTACGCCGACCATGTTTGAGAAGGATCGCAAAGTCGGTGGTTGGAAACGCCGACATAGCGAACGCCGTGTTTCAATTGCGGCGGATCTCGGCATGTTCCGGGGGTAGATCGTCTCAGCCTTGCTCTGACCAGTCCCCTTGCTCGCATCTAACATTTTATTAGGCTCCTTGCGTAGCCTCACAATCAACTACCGAGTATGCTGCTAGTCTATTAATTGATAACGTTCTAGAAACTGCGGTCCAGATTCATACTATCTCTCATTCAACCTTCTCCCAAAACTCCTAACAGCGTCATTCTGGCTAGCTGGCTTCGTGGTCGAGGATCATGCATACAAGGCTTGGCTACGCGTGGCCACCACATTTACCCACTGCAGCTTTTCTTCCATTGCACACACTAGTATCACGACATATGAGGCTATTACCAAGAACTGACAGCAATGCCACGCGTCTCTTCGCGCGGGGTTTGATCGTCTATCGAGGAGGCTTAACTCTACCTTCAGTCGAGGCCATACCCCGAGAACTACGATTAGACTTGGAGGGATTTTCTCGTTTATTAGTTTTCCTGCACTATTAAGGAGGCCACCACTGTGCACTGTACTCGTCATACCGCTAGATTTGCATCTGTCAGGGATGTCCTTCGCATTTTTCGGTGGTGGCTTGACCTGCACGCCTCTTCCGGTATTGAAACAGATTGCACGGTAAGGTACCCCGTTGCCCAGGGCTTCCGATTCCTCCCTGGAGCCCTTAGATCTTTTCTCTGCCTCATTCAGGTCACATTTGCAGCAGATGGAAGTTCTTACCCGGGCCACAGTCGCCAGCCCTCAGGCATCCCAAACTCCGCGAGGCTGTGAAGGCCGGCCAAAAAGCTACGGATGTGCTATTTCAGGGCTGAGCCGAACCCGAAGTCCAACATCAGGCCCTTTCGATTGAACTGCTTTTCACCTTCGGTTGTCAAAAGTACTGCAGTCCGTTTGCACAATCGGCTTTTGGGTTTTGACAGAGTACCTCTACTTTGGGCCGCAACGCCCGCGCTTGGCATAGATTTTACTAACTGCAGGTGCGTCATTGACCCCTCTGCACAGCCCACCATACCTTGCCTTGTCTTGACAACAGAAAGGCTTCGAGCCTCATACCTTGAGCCCGCTTCCAGTGCTTCCCTTGAGACATCGGGATTACTATACTTGCGCCTATCTCTGTGTCTACTCTGTACCTAGACCCCTGCTCTTGGCTCGTCCAACCGCTCGTGATCAGCCTCTCCGGCGTTGCGTGCCGATGAGTTTTATAAAACAGGCTTCACCAGCGACTGCTCGCCGGCCTAACGCTTGTCCTTCTCGCTTTTATCTTCTTCTTCCAGCAAGTTCTCGTCTGCAAAGGCGATGGTCCTGGGGCGTATCTAGGCTGGCTTTTTACTGCTCTGGATTGCATTTGGGATCGGGAATTAAACCTCCTTGTTAGGTCGCTGTAGATGATCGCCTCTGACTCCTCACCGCCACCTCTAATGCAAAACGCGGAGACCGGGAAACTTGAAGATGACCTCGATTACACGGACTCTATGCTTCTCTACGACTCTTCCATGCTAACGACCACATCCTACCCACTAGGTCGCCTCCCTTTATATAATCCGTCTCGCCTACTCTAAAAACACCACCACAGCAATTAATTATATGTTCTGTCAGCGTGCAGGCTTTCCTTCTGGCTATCATATTCGACGGCGGACGTGGAGTCCGCAGAGAAGTTCGTCAAACCATCCCGTACGTGACTGAGCAATTTTGAAGCAGCACCTCCGCCCGTTTTCATGGATGTTTCTTTGGACCGCTATCATCAGCTGTTGCATGTCTGGGCTTTCCTGATAGCGAGTATCGGTGTCTACCGCCGTTATATCTCTCTATTCTAGCATGGCAGTTGCATTGATTACAGCTGTCAAACTTCGAATACGAGTGATACCTCCTTCATCTGCGAAACTCACCGATCTGGACCAAATCGTCGCCCTGGTTATCGCTTTGGTCTGGTTCTGTGGAGCCCGAGTGAGACAGCTATATTCCGAAATATGGAAGTGGTTGAGAGCGAACCATTAGATAGGCTCTACCGACGACACATGGGCATGTCAAGGCTGGTCGCCATTCTCCTTTCAATTTGGCACTCCAACATGCGGCCGAAACTGGTTCGCTTGTGACGGTCAATGCATCTGCAGATTCGGGTTTTAAATTCGGAGTTGCTAGAACTTCGCACCTCTAAGGTTAAATTACATTCAACTCAGTCTTAGTGGAGCTCCAGGAATGATGACCAAGCGGATAGCATAGTAAAGAATGGAGTACTAAGCTGAACCCGTGAAGAATATAAAGCGTTCGAGGCTGAAGGCTTGAAAAAAAGATGTAGTGGGCTCGCAAATAGCGTTTCTTGACGGGCGGCGGGCCTGCGCAATGACTTTGCAGCATTGCCGCGGCAACTGTGGCTTAATTTCTCCGTCCTCATTCGCTCCACTGCCCTTTAGTAGCGGTTGGGTGCGCGTTATGAGAGAGCGCAGGGTGTAGGCAAAAGCGATGATGTTGAACGGTTGTATTTCTTGCATTGCATGTCCCATTCAGCTAGGCACAGCGGACAACGATGCGACGAAAACAACACAGCTGGGAAGGAGAATTTTCGCTCGTATATCGAAATTGCAGAGTTCAACGCAGGTCGTTGAGCTCTTTCTACCAATACATGGAAGATAGCGTCACTTCGCGGAGTTATAGTAACGAGGCTCGGGTGGAAAGTGAGATGTTGCAATGTGGTGATCTTTATGCACATACGAGCCACCTTGTGAGGCTCTAACTTTGATGCAGCGACGCGGAAGCGGAAAGGAACTGTACCTCTGATATCGCCGACTGTAGCATTTATTCCCTTGCTGCTGCCACTCCATCTCGTCGCTTTTTATTACCAAGATCTGTCACAGGATTTGAACGTATTCCGCCTGTGCTGTAAATGAGACTACAGTTGCAGCTCGAGCCTAAAAACCGATCGCATGCTGTATGACACAAACGCACGATGAGGAAGTGGCTAATTTCTAATAAAGTACTTGCTGAGTCTATCCTCACTTTGACTACAGTCATTATTTCCTCGATGACGAGATTCACCCGATGCACTGGCGATCAAAATACCAAGTATCAGTGGGATGGTAATCTTACGGGTAGGTAGATATGGGTTGGGAGAAATGCACTAGAGCAACGTTTCTTGAGTATGCAGTAGCCATAATGCGGTGCTGCCCAGACTGCTCAGACTGACGACCAAGGCTACCCAGTTTCGAGATCCTTGGTGGTTACATGACAGTATGAAGCGCATCGAGAAGAACGGCAACCAGGGGAGACGCAAGAGAGCGAAAGTATAACCATTGGCGCTGGGTGAAACGAGTGGCCGGTTTTTGACTTGGCTTTTGAGCAAGCTCTCTGCTACGTCAGAGACTGCTGAAGCACGGAAGATGGAACCATATTTTCGTATGTCCTTAAGCGGGTAGCAATTTGATCTATCCAACGCAATGAATACATTAACAGGGCTGAAGAAACTCGGCATAGACCTCGAAGTTTCCAACACTTTCTCGCGATTGCTGGCGGAGACGGGCTTCGAGACCATCGGCGTGGAAACATTCGCTGGATCACTGAATGGCTGGCCAAGGGATCCGAAATGGAAGGCGATGGGAAAGGGTTGTTTACAGAATTACATGAACGGCGTCCAAGGCTTCAGTGTGACATTCTTCACGAGGGAATTGGGATGGGCTCCAGCACGGGTCCAAACCGTTGTTGAGAAGACCAAGATGCAAGCCATGGATCCAAAGAGTCACGTCTCAAATACCTGTCGATTTCGCTTTGCTGAGTACGGAAGCATGTAGTTCCAGCCTGGTGCACAGGTGTTGCTTCCATGCGTCGGTACGTTGGAAATACGTAAGTTATTGCTATGCCTGGTGAATGCTTAGTATCATATTAAGGTTTTCAGACAACAACGTGGAACTTCGGTTGTTCTCTCTCACAGTCCACTTTCGTAACTACACGTACGAAGGAGTTTGCGATGTTGTGTTGAAATTGAAATGGACGGTGCCAAGGTTGGAATCGGTCTAGGTTTTACTCAGCATCCATTCGACCTTCGTCATACATTCAACTTATTAACCACCAGCCCAGCCATCCCCATCAATTCGCTTATGATACTCCCAACCCTTTCGCGATTTTGAATCTACGTTATTTTATTCTCAGATCTTCCTCTGAGCTTCCACGACTCGTATCTTCAACAATCGGTGCAGATTCCAGTGGAAACCCCTCCGTTCGTCCATAGCATCATACGATAAGCTCGGAGCTATATCCTCCCGACATGGGGAAACCACCGAACCTCTACTCGTTCGAAACGACTACGGAACTGGTCAAGAATCTCCGTGCATATATCATTAGCGCACAGGATGAGAGCCTTGAGAGGCACGACAGCTTCAGAGTTGCCGTGTCCGGCGGTAGTCTTCCGAAGCAGCTTGGTGCAGCTCTCCTGGCCGAACCTACCGGTCCAAACGATACCGTCAAATTCAGCAAATGGGAAGTTTTCTTTGCTGATGAGCGTGCCGTCCCTCTCGATCACGAAGACTCGAACTACAGACTCGTCAAGGAAGAGCTGTTGGACAAGATAGACAAAGACAAGTACGGCTTTCCACAAGTCTTCCCCATCGACACAAAGTATCTGGATGATGTACCGGAGATGGCGGATCAATACGAGCAAGTCTTGGTGAAGAGCTTCGCTTCCAGGGATAGCGTCAGAATCCCAATGTTCGACCTTCTACTTCTAGGCTGTGGCCCTGACGGCCATACCTGCTCGCTCTTTCCCGGAAGCCCATTGCTCCGTGAGACTGCCGGATGGGTACTCTACATTGAAGATTCTCCCAAACCTCCTCCTAAGCGGATCACTCTGTCTCTGCCCGTAGCCAGCCATGGATTGAGGATAGCATTCGTAGCTACCGGCGGAGGAAAGAAAGAGATTTTGAGCAAGATCTTCGACACCGAGGATGGCGGGAGTCTACCGTGCGGTATCATCAACACTTTCGCGCAGGATAGGGTGACCTGGTTTTGTGACACTGCCGCGACTGAAGGCGTACAGTTTCCAAGTCGCAAAGGCAGCCTGATATGAAGGACCAGAGTGAAACCAAAATGCTGAACGAACCATTTCCGATGTAATGCAAGGCGTAAATCGAAGGGACTTGGGTACTTTGCGGAGTATTCTTATTCAAATGCCAGCCGTGGGTACCTCTTCTTAGACGGCTGATATAGAGACGGTCGAATGCTTATGTCTGTGAGGAGAGTAATGAATTGCGCGATGTCCCAGATATAACTTATGTTCTCTTAGATCGCCTCTACATACTGTGACCATTGATTTAAATTAGTTCCGTTGCGCTGATGTTGCATTTGTCTCGCTGACTCTATGGTTAAGATTATCGAAAATTTGAAGCCTTGACGCCTTGTTTACGATTTATTAATTACCACAGTGCAACTTGAATTGCGCAAACTCAACGATAACCTACGGTACATCTCACAGCTGCAGATGTTTGATATGAGCAAGCAGAGATCCGCTTAAATTAGACCTCGAGTTGCGTTTATCACCTACTCAGCCAAAGCCAACGAATGTCGCGGTCGCAGACATGGCTGACTCCCCTACACGCCTTCCTATCCGATCAGCTTCTCCCGAAGAACCACGTACCAAATCAAAGAGACGCAGTCTTTTGCTTCAACCTGGCACATTAGTTGCAGCACAACGGCAGACATACGGCAATGGGGTGAATTCCAACTTGAGGGCGCCGCAACGGCCAACAACCATGTTCAACCCAGACGCATCAACCCTAGCGGATTTGGCTACGAAGTTTGGAGATGAGAGCAAGTTGGAAAATCTTGAAGAAGAGAGTGGCGTGACATCAAATTCAGATGCTCTGGCTAGGCTGGAGGGGAGAAGTATGAGGTCTCCAACGAAGACGCCTGCTGTCGCGGCTCCCAGCGCATCGAGAACAGGATTGGCACGATCCCAATCTCTTCGGAAACCTACTTCGGTCTCAGAATCCACGAGACCACCATCCACAGCGACACGTTCATCAACTCTCCGTCCCTCTCGACCGCTCTCGACTCTTGTGGAGAGCACCACCACGCGTCCCCTCCGACCAGACTCCTCTATCTCCAACTCCTCAAGCGAACACCAGATACCATCCTCCAGACTGAAAGCACCTTCCTCTACAACTGCCTCCTCAGCCGGACTCCGCCGCCCAGCTCCATCACTCTCGCGCAATGGGCAACCACTCAACGCCCGCCCTCAATCCGTTCTTATCACGCCCACCCAACTCTCCGGCCCCTCCCAACCCATCCTCGAAGAAGCCAGTGCCGCGCCACGGCCCGGCTTCAGCACATACCAGCAGCACTACACGCCGCAGAAGCGCGCAGGACCGAAACCCGCCTCAGCGACGCTGATGCACGCGCCCTCCGCGCGCGACGCGGCCAGCGCAGCCGCGACGCCGCTGGACACGCAACTAGCGCAGCTCCAGCTGCTGCAGCTGAGCGTGCTGCACGGCAGCGCGGGGAGCGCAGGCGCATCGTGGGACGCGTCTGCGCGGGCGGGCATGCAGCGGCGCTTTGGCGGGGTGGCGGACGCGGCGCGGACCGTGGCCGCGCTGGAGCGCGAGCGCGCGCGCCGCCGCAACGTGCGTGCGCTGCGCGAGTGGGGCGCTGGCCCCGCCGCCGCCGGCCCCGCTGCCGACGCCGCCTTCGCCGAGAACGTGCAGGGCCTGGCGCGCGCCGTCGGCGATGCCTGGGCGCTTGGGGAGCGCGGCGGCCGCGTCGCCCAGGTCTTGGAGATGTTTCGGTGGTGGGTTGGCGGCGTGGAGGCCGTTTGGGAGGGACGGGCTGCGCCGGCGGCTGGGAGAGCGCGCGCAGGCGAGTTCGTTGAGGATTTGGGCGAGGATTGGAGAGGCGAGGTTTCGGCCTTGATTCGAAGGCTTGGAGCTCTGGAGCGAGGGTTGCAGAGTTTGCCTGCTGCAGCCGACGGGTCGAGTCTGGCTGCTGTGATTACCGCTTTTGGAGAGCTTATCAAGGGAATGACAGAGGAACTGAAAACTGTTCAGAGCGTTGAGAAAAAGATCATGGAGGGTGAAGCAGGCTGGATTGATAATGCGTTGAGTCAGTTGGATTTCAGTGTCTCTCAAGACGGTGGGTGGAGTTAACTCGACTTTGGACTTGTCATGATATCCGATTGATATCAAAAGTATTCACAACTTGGAAAGCGATGCTGCAGATTGCAGCTTTGGTTCTCGTCTCCAATGTTTATTATATTATGCTCTCCGTCTCGCATGTATATTATGAAGAGTATGGTTTACAGATCCATCACAGAATTCAAAGCGAAACGAGCGAAACCCTTACGGTTATTCATCTCCGATGACTTCATTTACGATCTAGGCATTGCTCAATTTGCTCCACCACTTTGACTTTCTCCGCTCAACAGAGCTACTGCACAGTAATGCAGCTACTTTAAACTGTGGCAGCAGGAGTGGCGCCGTTGGTGCCATTGGTGCCATACTCCTTGTCGGTATGACCGTTGGTAGCAGCAGGAGCAGTGCCGGTAAGTCCCTTGATAATCCAAGCCTCAAGAAGGATAGCAGTGAAGCTGAAGAAGCTACAACAAGTGCGTTAGCAAATCCACACTGTCAAACTTCGGTGCAACAATAAACTTACAATGCAAGGAAGGTGAAGGCCTCATTAGCATGCTTCTTGCTGCAGTCACCACCGGCAGGGTCGCCGAGCTGGCATGCATGCCAGTCGTAGTCTTGGGCATTAAAGATGAAAGCAGTGAGCCACCTGTTATTTCATTAGGATTAGTTTCGCTGGTGACATGATGGTTCACTCACAAGTACGAGAAGACGACACTAAGACCCAGCAGTTGACCCTTGTACCACTTCAGCAACGGCAGGAAGATGGCGGGAATGTAGAATGCGACGCTCATGCAAGACTGTACGGTACGTTAGTGCAAATAATTGAAGAGTAGGAGAACATAAAGCATACAATGACTTCTTGGTAGATGATGTGCTCGCCAGAGTTACCGTACTTGTTGATGAAGTAGCTGGTAATACCCATGACAATGACCGCAGACATCCACAGGAACACTTGGTTGATGGTGAGAATGACCCGAAGACCAGACTCATTGAAAGATGGGAAAGCAGGCATGATGATTGGGTATAGGGTATATTGCGTAAAGGCAGAAAAGAGCAAGGTCTTGGTATGAGAGATTTAATGCTTGGGTATCTTAAGTATTGAGCAGGCTGAATTCTCAAGATTTCGAAGGTTCTGGCGCCTTTATAATTCTGTCAGACTCACATACCCGAAGACAGGAAAGGTCGGATAGACGCCATGACATCGTCGATCATGGTGCTGATTGAAGCATAGCGACCCGGCTCTGAGCCTTGTTGGCATAGATGCATGCAAACTGCGACATGTATCGTGACCCTATCCATGCCCTTGATCGGATAAGTAAAGAGATTATTAGCTGTTGCTAACACGCCGCTCGGCTGCTCTCGGGATCCAAGCAATCAGGGAACGATTCAGGGTTCGCGTGATATTTTTCAAAGTGATATCCTGATGATGAGGAAACATTTTTACGAATCACCTGAAAATGGAACTTTGACACGGAACATGGAGAATATCGTCCGTGAAATCAAAAATACACTCGGTACGATGAAGATGCTGAACAACACGGTTAGTATGATATGGCTTAGAAGTAGTGAGTTTGTCCTAAACGGTAGCATGAGTCCAAATGGAGTTGAAGCAAAGTAAGCAGCCCTAGGAAACGATGAAAGCGGCGTATCCCGTGCAAAGGTCGCGGATGTGGTCGGATGATCAGTTCAGCGCGGCAAGGCCAATCCCATGCGACCGTGGACGGTTGTGAATCATGTAAATATGGGGATAGGCTATGAGATTCTGCATGTGAGTGAAACAGCAAGCCGACGGGTGAGATCCGCGGGTTTCCGAATCGCCTTGCTGTCGTCCCAACAGCAACTACCTAGTAGGCCTTGACTCAGCGGGCTTCTCTCGGTCAACTAAATGGGGGCCGTGATCGCCTATCACGTCCTATGGTGCCCATGTTCGCTGCAACGAACGATATGAAATGATGTTCAGGGAGTCCATGATGCTAGACATGGACTTTGACGCCAGCAAGCGGCAATGGCGTGGGTGGAAGTTCAAGTTGACTCGAGGTTGAGATTGACTTTGCAGTTCAAACTAGCTGGGGTGATTCGGATCGTTCGGCTGATCAACGGCGTCGACACAGCAAGCAAGCCGTTTCTCTGCCCTCTGATTGGTGACCCCGATGGTATCACGGAACATTATTAACAAAACGACATATCGTGATCTTTTCGAGTCGGATGGCAATTGTCATCCCATGGTGTTTTTGACTTTGTCTTGAAAAGCATCACCAACATTTGTGTTCCGATCAGTGCCGCTGTACGATACTCGGGAACCACCATAAAGAATGGATCCTGGCACTAGCTTGACCCCCTCGCCACCTACAGCAAAACTTGTTTGTTCTTGCAAATACTTCTCAACCACCGGAGTGTCTAACCTACGCGATACCATCGGAACTCGCTCACATTGTGAACTGATTACAATGGGTCCATGTTCGGCTTTTGGACCCGCAATTCTCACTCTTATTAGTCCTTGCCCGTTTGTAGAGATGACAAACGCCAATACGGAAGTAGGATCCGAATGAGTTTGCCACAAAGGAGAGAAGACATAGGCGACTTTCAGGCATAGGATTCTTTCTGACTTCCTAAGCTGCACAATAAGCTCACATGCATGTCGATTCTGCTGAGGGCCTGGCGTTTGCTCTGATTCAACTCTTGCGAAGCTCCGCATCTCCAAAGGGTATGGTCAATGATTGCAGATGATAACTGAACATACTAGGAATAGCTTCGAATACCCTCTCCTCTAATGGCAGAATACCTTTGAATAAGTAATTTGCTGCGGAATTTTCTTTCTTGCATTGACGCATTTGCTGAACGGATGGAGACGACTTGCATTTCGTTCTGATGGCTCATTCATACAGGGACGTTGTCGTGTCCACCATTTAGCTTTAGGACCTAGAGCGCAAAACCGTCTTTGAATATTCCCCTAGCAATTCCTCTACGAAACTGCAGAGAGTTTTAGTGATGGCTATAAACTTGCCAGCCTTGTGGTACGGAGAGCATATCCCTGTCTTCGATCGTTGCAACACGCCTAGCGATCTCCGTGACGTCAGAAGGCGACTTCACCACCACGCTGAAATGTTGGCCGGCTGGAAAATGAGGAGTAAAAGATCCAAATTCACTACTTAAAATCCTTCGATTCTTTCTTTTTATTCCTAGTCTTATAATTTCCACACTGAGAACGCCCCTTAATTTCAAATCGACATTCACGAATGTCCGCAATGGAAGAACTCAAGAAGCAGAACGCAGCCCTGCAAGGCAAGCCGACACAATATCTCACCAGAACAAAGATCAAGATGGCTGACACTCCGCAGCAAGTATGAGTAAGGTCCAAAGTAGCGCTGATGGTCTGAAGAAGCAAGGAATGGCACCGACATCCCAAGCTCAGAAGACAGCCTCGCCAGCAGTAAAGAAACCTCAAGGCACTGTCGGTACGGCTCAGAAAAAAGTTGGTACAGCAACGCCTAAAATATCTACAACTCCATCAACGGCTGGGGCAAAGAAGACTACGCCTTCCGCTGCTCCTAAGAAGACTCCAATCGGGAGTGGAGGAGCGACAAAACCAGCTCGAACCCCAATAGGCACCAAGAAACCTCTCCCACAAGCAAAGAAGACTACCACGCTGAGTGCCACTGCTGGTACTGAAGACAGTGGTGCGAAGAAACCTATCACACCAGCGCTGAAGAAGCCGCCGATCTCCAGAACCAGCACACAGAGCACCACCACACCTCGAGCTCCTTTGGGAACAAAGAAGCCAATTCCTCAGGCAAAACCCGCAAGTCCAGCAATCGAGAAGCCGGTCGCTCCTTCTACAGGCGCTAACTCTACAGGCGCTACAGCAAACGCTGCTCCCGTAAAGCGTCCTCCTGTCAAAAAGACGCCTAGTTCGACCCTCATGCTTCAGCACCCGGAGTCCGAAACCCTGCCAGTGCGCAAACCGCCAGCGACGAGCGGCGCCCTTAACGGCGCACCGAAGAAAACGCCAGTGAAGAAGCGCACACCGGTGAAAAGAGCGGCACCAGCGCAGCGCAATGCGCTGCAGCGCGGCGCCGGCGCCGTCACCGGCACCGCAAACAAGGGCGTGGACACAACGCTCAGCGCGGTCGACACGACCGCGAACGCCGGCATCGGCGCCGTCAACTACGGCGTCGACTCGGCGACGGCCGGCCTTGGCCGCGGCGCCGACATGCTCGGCCCCGGCGTCGGCAGGCCCGTCAAGCACGTCACGACCGGCGTCGGCAAGACCGCCACCGGCGCGACGACTGGCCTCGGCAAGACCGTCTCTGGCACCACTGACGGCCTCAAGAGCACTTTTGGCGACACTACGGATGCGCTGGGCCGCGGCGATGTTAGCGGCGTTGCGGCCGGCGCGACGGGAGGCGTTGGTCGCACTGTCTCTGGCCTTGGGCAGGGCGTGGGCGATACCGTTGGCGGCACACTTGGAGGCGTTGGAGATACCGTTGGTGGACCGGTTGGTGGACTCGTTGGGAATGCAGGGAGAGGGTTGGGCTCTGCGGTCGGTGGGATCACCGGAGGCGTTGGCGAAGGGGTGGGCAAGCTCGGCCGCGGCGACATCATCGGTGGCGTGGGTTCAACCGTTGGAGGTGTAGGAAGAGGCGTGGGAGGTCTCGTCGGCGGTCTGTTCGGTGGTCGAGGTGCTCCTAAGGAGGAAGACGACGACGGAAATGACGATTGAAGGTCGCAAGGCCCGCCCCGGTCCGAGAACCGCATCGAGGAGATGTTTGACAAGGCGCCGAATTTCGAGAATCCGTTGCTAGACGCTCTTTCGGCATTACCGGGAGCAGGTCTGAAGTATATTGGTGGTATGACAGAGAAACTTGACAATGGCGAGATCGAGCGCGATGGGATGGAGTTGGCTGCTCAGATTCCCGAAATCATAGCCAAGCTGACAGCGGGACTACTTGTCGAAATGGTCAAAGATTTAGTGCCTGGGTTTGGCGAGGTCGGTAATTTGGCAGGCAATGTTTCTGGCATACATGATGCACCTAGTATGGGTTAAAACGCTGCACAGGTTTGGATGACTTCCTCGTTACATTTCATCTGTTAGCACCTAATATGGTTACCGAGGCCTTGAAAACAAATTCAATCGGATGTTCCTTTCGAACTCGACTCCCAACCGACTTCCTCGCTCATCCTCCACGGCCTCTCTCTTACTTGCAAAGTCGTCTGCAATAACGCCGATATGGTACGCGATGATGAATTCACCATGAATACCCAGTATCCACTCATTGGGACAGATTCCGATATTTCGACTCTTAGAACGAAGGTGTTTTCTAATGAAGCCCAGAGAGGTGAAATATTAGATTCAATCCACCCGTCAAGCCTGGGCATTGACTGATGGGTCGTTCAGTTTCAGCAGTGACATAAAGTACTGGTAAGCCTGGGATCGTCGCTCGCGGTCGGCAAAGATATTGCCGGGCGTGGGGTCTTCTTGGACTATTGCATGGTATCGAGTATTCCACGGATGCCCTCGGCCTTTCTCTCCAACATTGATATCCTACTGGAGCTCCCCGCTTTTGCACTGATTTCTGGCTAAGATCACGCTATTCGCAGTCAGAGGGAATAAGACGCCTAATGCAGTTCCCGCATCAGCCTTTGTGTCTCTTGTATCGCTTCGAGACCTCGGATATGGATTCATGACTTAAGTGTTTCGCAATTTACCTTCGGTTGCGTTCGTTAATTCAAATTTTGTCTGATTTTCTTTTTGTTACTTTTACTTCCGTTTCGATCTTTGAACGCGATTGACATTCCATCTCCAATTGCAACTATGCCATCGCTGCAGCGTGACCTAGGGGAATGGCATGGCCGTACCCCGCACGTTGACCAACTACCTAATGGTCGTTCTAGCAATGGGGACCATCAAAAGAATGGAGTCAACGGGGCAGCCGTTTCAAATGGAGAGGTCTCTGTTGAAGAACTCGATGTTGTGATTGTAGGTGCCGGCTTCGCAGGATGCTACCTCCTGTACAAACTCCGTAAACGAGGATTCATAGCGAAAATTATCGAGGCTGGTTCAGACCTCGGTGGAATTTGGCACTGGAATGCATACCCAGGTGCTCGAGTCGACAGTCAATATCCAATTTATGCATACTCGCTGCCGGAGGTATACGAAGATTGGAACTGGAGTTCACATTACCCGGATCACACGGAGCTGAGACAGTACTTTGCACACGTGGATAAGAAGTTGCAAATCAAAAAGGACACCATTTTCAACACTAAAGTGGTGAGTGCGGAATTTGATCAGAATAAAGACCTGTGGACGTTGCATTGCAGTTCAAACATTACGTTCCGCGCTAGATACTTCGTGGCATGCATTGGATTCGCTGCTAAACGACATTTCCCAGATTGGGACGGTTTGAATGACTTTAAAGGAGTGATTCATCACAGTTCATTCTGGCCCCATGATGGTGTTGACGTCAAAGGAAAGAAATGCGCCGTTGTGGGTACAGGAGCTTCGGGCGTACAGATCACGCAGGAATGGGCGAAGGAAATTGGAGATGAAGGCCATTTGAAAATGTTTCAGCGAACGCCGAATCTAGCTTGTCCGATGAGACAAGTTTCCTTAACTCCGGAACAGCAAGCAGAGGATAAACTCAACTATCCTGATGTGTTCAACCAAAGATGGGTCAATTATGCCGGATTCCTATATCAATTTCGGCCAGAGCTAATGTTCGATCACACACTAGAAGAGCGACAAGAGATGTTTAATATGTTATGGAATATGGTAAGGCTTCTCCAATTTAAACCGCGACTCTATCTCTCTACAAAAGGTGTCTAACAGAATTCAATGGCAGGGTGGTTTCCGTTTCCTCATGAACAACTATTTCGACATGACCCGAGAAATGAAGGCGAATCGAGAAGCATACAACTTCTGGCGTGATAAAGTCCGCGAACGTGTCAAAGATCCTCGAAAAGCAGAACTCCTAGCTCCCACGGAACCTCCTCACCCATTCGGTGCAAAGCGTCTCTCACTAGAGCAAGATTTCTACGATGAATTCAACAAGTCCAACGTGGATATCATCGACGTTAGATCGAATCCTGTCATACGATTTGAAGCAGACGGAATCCGCCAAGCAGATGGAACATTTCACGAACTGGACGTCATCGCTCTCGCCACGGGCTTCGATTCCATCACAGGCGGTCTGAAAGATATCACGATCAAAGGTCTTGATGGCAAGCTTCTGACGGAGAAATGGAAGCAAGGGACCTGGACGTACCTGGGAATCGCAACGTCCGGCTTCCCTAACTTCTTCTTTACCTACGGACCCCAAGGCCCAACGGCATTTGCCAACGGACCATCCTGCGTGGAGCTACAGGATGACTGGCTCGTGGATCTATTTGACCATATGCGATCCACAGGACGGACACGGATCGATGCCGTGCGGAGCTATGAGGAGGAATGGAAGAGCTTGGTCAACGAGTTGAGCTTGAGGGGTATTAGGGGCCATACGGATTCGTGGTACAATGGTGCAAATATTCCCGGAAAGCCAAAAGAGCCTTTAGTATATGCTGGTGGGATTCCACAATATCTGAAGACTATGAATGAAGTGGGAATGGAAGGATACAGAGGTTTCAAGATCGAATAGATTCCAGACAGAAGTTCGCTACGTCTAGCAAATGTGATTGCACAGCCCTTGGGATTAGATTGCGGTGATAGTATTCCGTACACGTAACGAATGCATAATATCTTCCATAGCCTGTAATTTGAACAAAATATGGCATTCATACAGAACTTTAGGCAACAGAATTGTGGAGCGGAAGTCTCACCAATCAAGTATGATGACATCGTATAATTCTTCGAATGGCAAAAGTCAAGTTAGCGCTGTCACCCTTTGCAGTTAATCCCGCAGTTAGCGACGGTTATGAGATTAGCAATGCGATTGCCGGCTGACGGCGCGATAAGACAGGCACGTAACGCCAATGTCGTTCATTCCGACAGTTGTTCATCCACCACATTTCATTCCAACACAACTGAAAGAGCGAGGTCACATAGGAGATTATAACTTCTGAGTAGTGTGTATCCGAAAGTTATAAAGAGCCATGATAGTCGGCTACTATCTGTATAAGCAACGGAAAGGTGAGTGAAACGTCCATTCCGGGTTGTTCAGCGTGTTGCAGGCAGCTGTGCATCGTGAACCAGATGTTGGAATCACACCGAGAAATGTTGAGATTTGCATATTGCCTTATTTCGGTGTCCATTAGTCATGAGTTTTGGTACTCCCTTTGAGCCGGCAGTCCCGCTAATGGTTTTGTAGGTAAAGGAGGTGAGGAGGAGCAGTCGTGGTCGAACACAGCCGCCGGCCTTCAGCATCATTCAACGCCACTTTCTGCACTTCGAGATCCATCAGAATTCGGCCCACCGCCAAAGCGAACTCCCGGCGGGACCGGATCACCCCGCCCTGGGAGCAGTTCGTCATCCACTCCGGCAGCATCAGCAGAACCAACTCATCTACATCAAGAGCCCAACTATACCACGCAAAGGTCACCAGAGGAGTCCGAAGCAGAGAGGCCACCACCAGTGCCGCGCAGAGTGGAAGCGACTGGTCCGAGCAAGGCAAATCCTCCAGTGCCACCACCCCACAGACATCGCAGGGATAGTCCGGCACAAGCGGAGCCAGATAGTACGATAGCACCAGTGCAACTCCCACCAAGACTACCTTTGCGGGACTCCGGCGCAGCCAGTTCCGCCTCACGTCCTCCGATGTACGAACCGGTGCATCAAACATCTAGCGTGTCGCTCAACCAAGGACCCATTGAACGGCTTGCCAAGGCAGGTGTATCGATACCAGGCCTGAGAACTGGGGAGAGAGCATCGCCGAGCCTACCTCCACGACCAACATCTGGATCTCCAGCCCGGCCTGCCACTCCATCATCTCCAGGTTTGCCTCAACGGTCCACAACCGGGTCGCTACGCCGTCCTGCTACACCGGTGGCTCCCCAGCAGAGCCAACTGTCGGAGTTGGAGGAACGCTTTGCACGGATGCGAGCAAACTCGACGGAGAATGGTAGCAGCGGCGGTGCGGCATGGACACAGAAGCGGGCAGCGTTAGAGACTACAGGCAGCATCAAAAAGGACCCGCCTTTGGTTTCAGCGGCGGAGCATCATATTGCGGCTTCGACGGCCACCAGCTTCCCTGATCGTCACGCCGAGCAGGTAGCATCAGGTATACGGGCAGCCAGCGCCCTAAATCATAAGTTCGGCCCACCCGAACCTGCTATTTCGACATTGTCTTCGAGCACCAGCCAACTCTCCGCCCCTTCGATTTCACCACCAGCTATCGCTGAGGCGGCGCACAAAAAGAAGCCGCCTCCACCCCCGCCGCCTAAGAAGAAAAAACAGTGAGTAGAACCTCTCCGGAAACACCTCCAATCTCGGTGGCACTAATTCGGCCTAGAGTTCAAGCCCTGGAGTGATAAGAGCTCTCCCAACAGGCCTCTCGCATGGGCTACATCTGCTCAATTAAACTTTGAGGTATTCACCTGGCCACCCGAACAAGAGGACCACTTCTACCGCATCGGCTGGTTATGTACGTTAGGGTGGCGCGAAGCAGAGCGATGCTACCTCGCCTTGGTCATCCTGCTCTTTGGGTTTGAGAATTATTCAGTAGTCGCATTGTTGTTCTTGTAGCATTGTATAGCTCTCTTGTGATAACTTTTGTCGCCAATGGTTATATCATTGAAAAACTAATCAGGTGAGGACGGAGCATGATTCTTATCCGATTATCTTGTTAGAAGAGTCTCAGCGCCCACGATGATGCTGAGGGGCTCAATGATATCTGTACATTGAAGATGACGAAGCGGAACAAAGTGACCTGCTTGTCGTTTTTGACAAGTGGATGCGGCTTCGAGAAACAAAGATTTTTCAACAGCGATAACGGAATTTAGTTGCAAAACTCACACACTTTGCCTCTTGACAACCATGTACACCTCGAAACTATTGCTAGGCCTGATTTCTAGGTCGAAGCATTAAGATCTGAACGTCTCTTCAGACTGCGCCACAATTCCATTATCGTACCCATTGGTTACATGTATCCATGTAAGAATTTCGAATTCATCTGCCTGCAACGATATCCCTTCGCAAGCCTTCAATAAGTTTCTTAAACTAACTAGATGTACTGCCTCTCCAGTGGAGCAATTAAAGATCGCATATAGCTAGAAGCACAAAATTTGCATGTCATTGACAGAGAAAGACTACACTACCGGAATGAAGATTCTGAGGGAGGCAGCATCATCCAGCCTTCGCCTTCCTAAGGATTCATATATCTACAGCTTTGCTGAAGCCACTATTGACAGATCCGATAATATCGCTTCATTAGCAGTCATAAGCTCCGACGATTCGCTCCGAATCTTCGATGTGAAGACACTCGACCCAGTACCCAGCGGCACTATCAAATCTGTCCACTCCAGTGTCACAGCTGTCACAAAATTCGCATCCGATACTTATTTTCCAATCCTCTTGACGTGTGGTCGAGATGGAAGGGTCCGCGGTTGGGATACAAGAACTGGCAGTAAAGCGGTGGAGCTTGTGGCTCCAAAAGAAGAACCACTGTCTGCTCTGGCGTGTGATGTGAACTTGCAAGCAGTGGTTGCCGGAACAGAACTTCAGCGAGATGGTCCAGGAGATGTGAATATTTACGGGTGGGATATTCGCTCTCCGGATAGTATCGTGCTGAACTACGCAGAGAGCCACACAGACACTATCACAGAGCTTAGTTTCCTCCCGAAAAGTGGATCTACAGCTGGACTTTTGCTTTCTGGAAGTACAGATGGTCTGATCAACATTTATGACACGTCGAAAACGGATGAAGACGACGCGGTACTTCAAGTACTTAACCACAAATCGGCAATACACCATGCAGGATGTCTTGGGAATGAAATTTATGCTCTCGGCACAGACGAAACGCTTTCATTCTACGCAAAACAGGTCTCAGAAACAGAGAATGAGGACCAACATCCAGTCCATCTTGGCGATATCAGAGAAGAATTGGATTGCAACTACGTCGTGAACATTGTCCGAGATCTAGGCACGACCATTCTGGCTGCTGGAAATTACTCGGAAGATCCCCATGTTGATCTCATTCCACTGGTCAAGAATTCAACAAGTTCATCGGTTGGGTGGACTCCCAACCGTCGAGAAGGAGCACGATTGGTGGGTGGACATGGCCAGGAAGTAATTCGAGATGTTGTCTTTCTAGCGGGGCAGAATGCGGCAGTGACGTGCGGAGAAGATGGAATGGTACGTCTTTGGAAGGAATCTAATCGGTAGCATACAGCAATGGGAAGCAGCGAACTGTTGCATCAAGGAGAAGCAATTGAGCAGAGTTACGCGATGCTTGAAGCGCATCCCAAGCAATGTTAAGGATGACGGAGTTGGTGTTGAGAAACTTTCCGCAACATGAAAGCCATCAATCCAGAGCCCTGAAGAAAGCAAAAGAGCACTAGATGGTAGAGAATTCGGGTATCACAATGACGACCAATTTTACGGAGCTGAGATGAAGATTGAAACGGTACCTTTGCCATGCTAAAGTGTGTCAACGATAGTTCGGTAAAACATTCCGCCATCCCACCCTCCAAAGTCCAGAACGGGCAATGTGCTGTATCTGCCTTGCCGACCTTCAACTTCCTCGCCAGAACCCAAAGGTTCCAGCTCAAGTTGATATCTCTGCTACGTCTCCGATTATCTGCTAAGATGGCAGTAAATCTGGAAGACAGCAAGTTCTTTGAGGAGAAGAAAGAGCAATTTGTCGTCCTTCGAGGTACCGCACGAGCCGACGAAGCTAGTTGTATGATTCTAACTGCAAGCAAAGATCCCCCGAAGTTTGACCTTGACTCCTACATCTCGAATTACGATGGTATGAAGACCCAAGCTCCTATAGTAGTTTCATATGCTAAAGTGATTTTGTAGGCTACCTTCGAATGCGCCGCCTCGTCACTATCGCCTACTCCTCAACCTTTCTTTCCGCTGATGCATTCAGACTAGCCATCCGCCAAGCGAAGGAGGGCATAAATGTTGACCTTTATGGCAGTCTTGTCGATGAATTCGGCAAGCTACTCCCAGACGACCCTCTTGCTCAGAAAGACGCGGAGTGGATGCAGAATCAGAGGAGAAAGGCTAAGACTCAGACGGATCGTTTAGAGCATGAACTACGACAATACAGGAATAATTTAATCAAAGAAAGCATAAGAGTAAGGATTGACAAAGTTTCTCGGCCAAATTGAGCTGATTCGTGACTCTGACTGACCGTTTTTAACTAGATGGGCAACGAAGATCTTGCGAACCACTACTTCGCTATCGGCGACCTGGCAGCTTCTTTTAGAGGCTACTCCAAGATGCGAGATTACTGCACAACACCAAAGCACATTGCCGAAATGACGCTCAGACAGCTCTACGTCTCCATAGCACAGAACAACTGGGTTGTGGCTCAATCATACTACCTAAAGGTTCATGCATTATCTCTCAGCGACGAAGAGCATGCAAGATACGATCCGATTCTTTTCGCCTGTCTTGGCATCAGTCACTTAATGCAGGGTTCATATAGAGAAGCTGCGACGAGCTTCATCAACGTTGGATCGGGAT
>Ga0335072_10001440_pt1 | contig 38693 bp, 39 predicted proteins | sample Lox_Sample_21_FD_206725 | JGI IMG/M metagenome (GOLD analysis project Ga0335072, IMG submission 206725) | Soil microbial communities from Loxahatchee National Wildlife Refuge, Florida, United States - Lox_Sample_2.1 | ecosystem: Environmental > Terrestrial > Soil > Wetlands | place: USA... | reverse complement strand
TCGTGGCGATCGACCGGGCGGGTGCTCCGTGGCCCGACTTCCGGCGCCACCTCGCCTCAGCGATCGCGGCGCGAGTGACATCCGACGCCGAGTCCCCCGCCACCGCCTATTACTCCGCTTGGCTCGACGCACTCGAGGCGCTGCTCGCCGAGCGCGGCTTGCTCGACTAGCGGCCCGGCGCTGCCCGGTCGTCAGGCAGTCGGCGCTGTCGGCAGCATGACGTGGACGGCGGTTCCGGCGCCTGGCGGGCTGTCGACCCTGATCGTGCCGCCGATCGCCTCGACTCGGTCGGCCAGTCCGGTGAGACCGTAGCCGCTCGATGTATCCGCGCCGCCCCTTCCGTCGTCACGCACCACGAGCTCGAGCCAGGCGCCGCCCTGCCTCAGCGTGATCTCCGCCCGTCCGGCCTGCGCATGCTTGGCGGCGTTGGTCAGCGCCTCCGAGACGACGTAGTAGGCGGCCACCTCCACCGGCTCATCGAATCGCTGCGCATCGAGTTCAAGGCTCAGCTCGACGGGCACGGCGGATCGACGCGCCAGCGAGCGCAGCGCGGGAGTGAGTCCGCCCTCCGACAGCACGACGGGATGGAGTCCGCGTGAGAGCTCGCGCAGATCGTCGAGCACATCGCCGACGCCCGCTCGCAGCTCGGAGAGCATCCGCCCGAGCTCACCCGGCTCCTCGGGCGCGATCGCCTGTGCGGCCTGCAATCCGAAGCCCAGGGACACCAGCCGCTGCTGGGCACCGTCGTGCAGGTCGCGTTCGAAGCGCCGGCGCGCCTCGTCTCCGGCTCGCACGATCCGCGCCCGTGACTCCGCAAGCTCAGACCGGCTCTTGGCATTGGCCACCGCCATTCCGGCCATACGGCCGAACTCGGCCAGCCGCGCCTCGGTGTCCGCGGGCAGCGGTTCTGGCCGACCGGAGAGGACGGCGATCGCTCCCCAGGCCTCTCCCTCGACGATGATCGGAGAGGCGACCGCGCACTTGATACCGAGCTCGCGTACGACGGCAGCGATCCGCCCGGGGGCACCGGCGTAATTCTCCTTACGCGAGGGCGCGCCGGTGCGACGCACCCGGCCGGCCAGGTTCTCCCCCTCGAGCGGGAGTCGCTCGCCCAACGGAAGAGCGACGGTTCCATCGCTCCAGCCCGCGACCACCGTCGCGCTCGAGCCGGGCTCGTAGCGCAGGATCGCCGAGGCGTCGACGCCGAGCAGCACGCCAAGCTCTTCGGCCAGAGTCGCGAACAGCTCCTGCGGTGAATACTCGCGGGCGACCAACGTCGCGACGTGGCGCAGCGCGGACTGCTCGGCGGCAAGCCGCTCGACCGCCCCACGGGACTCTATGTTCGAGATCGCTGTCGACGCGAGCTCGGCGAACTGCGCGACGCGGTTCTCGCTCCCCGGAGGCAGCTTCCCCGGCGACTCGGACGCAACCACCATCGTGCCCCACAGACGCCCATGGACGACGATGGGCCCTCCGGCCGCGCAGCGAACGCCCTCCCCGCGGAGGATGTCGGCCACGGGACCCCGGACCGGCTCGTAGTTGTCGACGCGCGCCGGGCGGCCCGTGCGGAATATCTGATCGGTGACGCTGCCCTTCGGCCAGATGACAGTCGCCCCTGGCGGCATCAGGTCCACGTGCTTGCCCAATGAAGCCAGCACCGTCGTGCTGCCGTCCGGCTCAAACCTGACCGTCCTGACCAGGTTGACTCCGAGGAGGCGGCTCAGCTCCTCCGTGACGAGCGCGAACACCTCCTCGGCGGGTGCCTGGCGCGCCACCACCGTCGCCACGCGCCGCAACGCGGACTGCTCGGCAGCCATCAGATCGACCTGCGCTCGCGATTCGACGTTCGAGATCGCCATCGATACGAGCTCGGCGAACTGCGCCACCCGGTCCTCGCTTCCGCGTGGCAGGGCGTCGTCACTAGGGGATCCCACGACCATCGCGCCCCATATCCGCCCGTCGACGACGATCGGGCCGCCCGCCGCACGGCGCACTCCTTCCTCCCGAAGCATGGCGCCGCTTGGGCCGCCGACCCCGGAGTAGTCGTCGACGAATACGGGCCGGCCGGTGCGGGACACGAGTTCGAGCACGCCGCCCCGCGGGAGCGGGAAGGACGTGCCGGGTGGGATCCGGTCGTTGGTCCGGCCCCGTGCGGCCACGACGGTGGCGGTGCCGGCGCCGTCAAAGCGCACGGTTCGGACCATGTCGACGCCCAGGAGGCGGCTGAGCTCCTCGGTGACCAAGGCGAATACCTCTGGAGCCGGCGCCTGCCGCGCGACGACTTCGGCAACCCGACGCAGTGCGGACTGATCGGCCGCGAGAACGGCAAACGCCGCCGACGCTTGCTGGGCGGCCGGCGAGTCCAGATAAATCCGCCACTGCGCGATCCGACCCTTCGCGATGCGGTGGACACCGCAGGCCATGTACTCGAGCGGATCTGCTCCCGCGGCCGGGCCGGTCGTGTCGGTCATACGAACCTCATTCACGAGCGTGCTCTCCGCTTCAGCCACGACCCGGACGGGCGCGATCCGGAGCCCCGGGCGGGCACTTACGCTCGCGGCGACGAAATCCTTCACGGCGGCCAGACCTCGGACTGGAATCCCCGCCAGGATCATCTCGACATTCTCGGCGAGGAGCTCGCGGTAGGCATCGAAATCACGAGCGTTGAACGCCACGTAGGCGCGATCGACGATCGCGTACAGCTCCGACACGGCGGGAAGGCTACGCCGAGGGGGTGGGTGTACCGATGCCACAATCACCCCTCGCGGCCATGGCAGCCATTCGTGTGGTCATCGCAGACGATGATCTCCTCATACGTGAGGGCATCGCCAGACTGCTCGAACGCTCGCCGTTTGAGGTGGTGGGCCTTGCCGGCAATCCGTCCGAGCTGATGGGGTTGGTCCGTGAGCACGTTCCCGAGCTCGTGGTGCTGGACGTTCGCATGCCCCCCTCTCACACGACGGAGGGTCTCGACGCGGCCCAGGCAATCCGAGCGGAGTTCCCGCAGATCGGGATTCTCGTGCTGTCCGCCCACATCGAGGTGCACCGTGCGATGGATCTGCTCGCCGAAGGTCAGGGCGTGGGTTATGTCCTGAAGAAGCGCGTGACCGAGGCCGGCGAATTTCTCGAGACGCTCGAACGGATCGCCGGCGGCGGATCGGTCATCGACCCGGCACTCGTGAAGGAGCTCGTGGCCGCGGGCCGGGTCGAAGATCCTCTTGGCGAGCTCACGGCGCGCGAGCGGGAGGTCCTCCAGCTCATGGCCGAGGGTCGGTCCAACGCGGGAATCGCCCGTCTGCTGTGGGTTACCGAGGGAACGGTGGAAAAGCACGTCCGCAGCATCCTGGCCAAGCTGCCGCTGTCCGAGACCGGGGACGATCATCGTCGCGTGCTGGCCGTTATCGCCTTTCTCGACGCTCAGTGACTTCCGCTTCATGACGGTCGAGAAGCCCGCGGATGACCGTCGCGGACAGATCCGATTTGGAAACGAAGCCGATCGCGGGGCTGGCCGCGATCAGGTCGGCGAAGTCGGCCTCGTCGTGCGTCGAGATCAGGATTGTGCGAGACCCTGCCGTATCGAGAGTCTGCACGAGCCGGCGGACCAGATCGAATCCGCTCTCCCCGCCGAGATCGATGTCGACGAGCACCACGTCCGGCTCGAGATCCCGCGCGAGAGACATGGCCTCCAAGCCGGTCGCGGCAGAGCCGATCACCGTGATGCCTTGACGCTCGAGGTGCTCGCGGGCCGAACGCACGACGGCCTGGCTGTCATCGACGATCAGGCATCGCAGCGTCATCGCGATCAGCATGGCGCACGCGTGGCGAGCAGCGCATTGCCGCTAGCTGGAATCTTCGACGCTCGGATCCTTCACACCGGCTCGCCCGCCGCGGCCATCCTCGCTCGCAGACTGCGTCTGGCGTCGAACAGGTTCTTGTAGATCGCGTTGCGGTTGGTGCCGAGCTGCAGCGCCACGACATCGATCGGGACGTCGTTGAGGGCGATCGCGACGAACACCTCACGCTGGCGGTCGGTCAGCTCGCCGATCGCGCGTGAAAGCGTGCTGAGTTGCGTGCGCCGCTCGAGACGTTCCTCGGGTCGGCTGGCCAGCGGATCGGGCAGACGTTCCCAGGCGAGCTCCTCGACGGCGGGCGGCTGACGGCGCCACGCGTGCCGCGCGACTTTCGCGGAGACCTCGAACATGACGAACTTGTATGCCCACGTGGTGAATCTGCTCAGCCCGCGGAACTCATCGAGCTTGCTCAGCACGTTCAGGAGCGCATCGTCGGCGGCCTGCTGCGCGAGGTCGTCAAACTCGGGCCCGCTCACCGACCGCAGCTTGTCGCGCCGCCGGGACAGCTCGTGGAAGGCGACGCGCCGCAGCACCTGATGAAGGCTGCCCACCGTCTGGTCGCGGCGTGGGTGCCCGACTCTCAGGCGTTCGACCCACTGTCGCGACTCTGCGTCCAGCCCGGCTCGCGGGGCGGCGGTGCTGCCGGGGCTGATGCAGCTCGATTTCACGGCTAATTGCGAATGGTCCCTCCGCGGGGCCGTCCCGTCTGCATGGCCAGTGCCCATCGCGGGGCACCGCTCGCTGGAATCCTCGCTTTACCGCTAGCTGGAAGGACCAAATGATCAGGTTTCGAGAAGCGCGAGCCGCCGACCCTGCGTTAGCGTGGCTTCCGGACGGCAACCGCCAGGAGGTATTTCGCTATGGCTAAGTCGAAGGGTTTCACGGCTGAGGAACGAGCCGCCATGAGGGAGCGCGCCAAGGAGCTCAAGATGGCCGCGGACAAGGCGGACGGCGAGAGCGACGTGCTCGCGAAGATCGCCGAGATGCCGGCGGCGGATCGCGCCATGGCCGAGCGGGTGCACGCGGTCATCAAGGCCAGCGCGCCAGAACTGTCGCCGAGAACCTGGTATGGGATGCCGGCCTACGCCAAGGATGGCAACGTCCTCTGCCACTTCAAGCCAGCGTCCAAGTTCAAGACGAGGTACGCCACGCTCGGCTTCAGCGACAAGGCCAACCTCGATGACGGTGTCATGTGGCCGACCGAGTTCGCGGTGGAGAAACTGACTGCCGACACGGAGGCGAGGATCGCCGCGCTCGTCAAGCAAGCGGTGAGCTGACCGTCAGCCGAGCCGGCGAACGATGAAGGGGCTATGCCGCTTGCGCTTCGGCCTGACTGACCCAGGTCGCGTACATCGAGGCGTAGCGCCCGCCGCGGGCGACAAGCTGTTGGTGGGTCCCGAGCTCGACGATCCGGCCGTCGTCGACAACGACGATCCGGTCCGCCTTCATCGCCGTCGTCAGCCGGTGGGCGATCAGGACCGCGGTTCGCGCCTCGAGCAGCACATCCAATGCCGCCTCGATCTTCGTCTCCGAAGCAAGATCGAGATTGGATGTCGCCTCGTCCAGTACGAGCACGCGCGGATGGGCCATGAACGCGCGGGCGAGCGCGATCAGCTGTCGCTCTCCACTCGAGAGCGACTGCCCGCGTTCGTGGACGATCGTGTCGAGCCCTTCCGGCATCCGCTCGACGACGTCGGCCAGCCCGACCGCGCCCACCGCCTCCTGCACCTCGTCGTCGCCGGCGTCGGGGCAGGCGAACGCGATGTTGTCGCGCAGGCTCCCGGCGAACAGGAACGGCTCCTGGGGCACTACTCCGAGCTGGCGACGCAGCGAGTCGATCGTCACCCCTTTGATGTCGTGGCCGTCGATCAGGACGCGACCATCGGTGGGGTCATAGAAGCGCGTGATCAGTTTCGCGAGCGTCGACTTGCCGGCGCCGGTCTCACCGACGAACGCGACCGTCTCGCCGGCCGCGATCCGCAGATCGATGTCGTGAACGACGGGCACGGCGGGGTCGTATCCGAACGTCACGTGGTCGAAGGTGATCTCGCCTCCGATCGGCGGCAGCTCCTGCGCATCGGGCGCCTCCGGCGTGCTCGGGTGGACCGCGAACAGGGTTCGCAGCTTCCAGATCGACGCGCTTCCCTGCTGGAAGGTGTTGTACTGCTGGACGAGCAGCTGGATCGGTGCGAAGAACCGGTTCAGGTACAGGAAGAAGGCGACCAGCGCGCCGATCGACAGTTCGTGGTGAACGACCATGTCACCGCCGATCGCGAGCAGCGCGCCCTGTCCGAGGTACCCGAGCATCGTCGTCCCCGGGCCGTAAATCGCGTTGATCCGTGCGGTGTAGTTGTTGGCGTCGCGATACTCACCGACGACATTGCGGTGCTGCACGATGTTGAACTGCTGGCGATTGTTGACCGCGACCGTGCGGACGCCGTGCAGGCTCTCCGACAGATCCGCCAGCACGTCCGCGATCCCGTCGCGGACTCGGTTGTACCCGCGTTCCGACGCCGCCCTGAACCAGAGTGAGCCCGCCGTCAAGGCGGGCACGATCAGGGCAAGGGTGATCAGCGTCAGCTTCACGTCGAGCGTGAACAGCACGATCGTGATCACAACCATCGTCAACGCCTGAACGGCGAGCTGAGCCAATCCGTCCTGCAGCAGCTGCTGGAGGTTCTCGATGTCACTCGTCATCCGGGTCATGATCACGCCGGACTGCTCGTCGGTGTAGTAGTCGAGTCCGAGCTGCTGAAGGTGGGTGAATACGCGCACGCGCAGGTCATTCATCACCCGCGCCGCGAGCCTGCCGGTCACCTTCGCCTGCGCGCGCTGGGCCAGTGCCGTGATCGCGATCGCGGCGAGGAACAGCCCCGCGACCAGGAGCACGATGCCGAAGCTCTTGTGCGGGCCGGTCATTCCGTTGTCGATCCCGATGTCGATCAGCTTCGGTCCGGCCTGGTTGGTGACGCTGACGATCGTGACCAGCAGTGCCGCCGCCGCACCGAGGTGCCAATGGCGGAAGATCAGCCCCCTCAGCGTGAGCTGCGCGCCGGTGTTGTCATCGTCGAGATAGGTGAATCGCGCGGTCGGCTCGCCGTGCTCGGGCTCCTCGGCGAGCAGGCGATCGACGCCCTTCTGGAGTTCGGGCGGGATGCCGGCGAAGGGCAGCCCACCACCCGGGGCGGCCGCCGCGCGTGAGCCGCCGGCGCGCCCGAACGCGCCGCCGCTGACGTTGCCGGCTCCGCCGAAGCCACCGAAGCTCATCGGTCCCCTTCCCACCGGCCGCGGTGCTCGCGGGCCTGACGCTCCTCTTCCTCGGCCTGCGCGAGCACCTCGACATAGAGAGGGCAGGTCTGGAGCAGATCGTCGTGCCGTCCGTCTGCCACGATCCCCCCTCCATCGAGCAACAGGACGCGATCAGCGAGTCCGATCGTCGAAAGGCGATGCGCGACGATCAGCGTCGCGCGCCCCCGCATCAGCACGCGAAGCGCCTCGTGGATCTTCTGCTCGACCTCGACGTCGACCGCGCTGGTCGCGTCGTCGAGGATCAGGATCGGCGGGTTGAGCAGCAGCGTGCGAGCGATCGCGATCCGCTGGCGCTGGCCGCCGGAAAGCGTGTAGCCGCGCTCCCCGACGATCGTGTCGTAACCGTCGGGCAGCGAGCTGATGAAGCCCTCGGCGTCCGCCGCGCGGGCCGCGGCCTGAATGTCGCCGAACCCGGCATCCGGTCGGCCGTAGGCGATGTTGTCGCGGATCGACGCGGTGAACAGGAACGGCTCATCGAGTGCGACGCCGATCTGGGCGCGCAGGCTCGCGATCGTCACGTCCCGGACGTCGTGGCCGTCGATCTGCACCGAGCCCGAGCGGACGTCGTAGAAGCGCGGCAGCAGGCGCGCGATGGTCGTCTTGCCACTCGCGGTTCGGCCCACGAGCGCTACCGTCTCACCCGGCTTGAGGTGCAGTGACAGGTCAGACAGGACCGGCGGCCCGTCCCCGTAGGTGAAGTCAACGTGCTCGAAGCGGATGTCGCCCCGTGCGTCGAGGAGGTCGGCCGCGGCCGGCCGGTCGATGATCTCGGGCTGCTCGTCGAGTATCTGGTAGATGCGCCCGGCGGAGGCCTTCGCGCGCTGGCCGAGCATGATCAGCATGCCTAGGAGCTGGAACGGCGCCTGGAGCATCACGATGTACGCGCTGAAGGCAAGGATCGCTCCGACCCGCAGCTGCCCGTGGATCACGAGCCAGCCCCCGAACAGGAGCACGAGCGCGAGGCCGAGCTGGGGCAGGTTCTGCACCGTGGGCGTGAACCGCGCGCGGATGTCGGCGTCCTTGATGTAGGCCCACTTGAGCCGGTCGGCGGCCTTGGCCAGCGTGCGCAGCTCACGCGGCTCGGCGACGAACGACTTGACGACCCGGACGCCGTTGATGTTCTCGTCCACGATCGTCGCCACCTCCGCCAGGCGCGACTGAATCAGCCACGACACGGGGAAGATCTCCCGCCGCATCCGGACGCTCGAGAAGTACACGAGCGGCGTCGTCGACATGGCGACGAACGCCAGCGGAACGTTGATCGACAGCATGTAGGCGAACGCGACCAGCGCGACCGCGCACTGAACGATGATCGAGGGTCCGAACGTCAGGTACATCTGGACCGAGCGGATGTCGGAGTTGGCGCGCGAGATCAGCTGTCCCGACTGGACGCGGTCGTAGAAGCCGAATGACATCCTCGACAGGTGCTCGTAGATGATGTTGCGCAGATCGAACTCCATCGCGTACGCGGTGCGCAGCAGAAACAGCCGCGAGATGAACGCCGAGATGCCCGCCGCCACCGCAAGCGACAGCACCAGCGTCACGTAGTGCGACAGCGGCACCGCGTGTCGCTGTAGCGAGTTGGTGACCGCATCGTTGAGCAGGTTCGGGATCTGAACCTGGAGCAGCAGCGCGGTGAACGACAACACCAGGGCAGTCACCAGTGTCTTCTTGTGCGACATCACGACGGGCCACGCGCGCCCGATCCACGACTTGGTCTTGTCGGGATCGATCGTCGCCTTCGGCCGGGGGTAGCGCGACTCGATCCCGGCGGGAACGTGGGCGGTGGACGGGCCCGAAAGGATGTTCTGTCGATCCGCGGTGGTCGCGCTCACGCCGCCGCCCCTTCGGGGCGACTTCCAGCCGGGGGGGCACCGGCTCGACGCGCTGCTCGATAGCGGTCGAGCGCCTCGCGCCAGGGCTCGAGCGCCTCGAACGGTGCCGCCGCGCCGTCCGGCCGGTAACCGGCGATGTCGCGCAGGCGGCGCTCGATCTCGGCGTCGGCGGCGGCCAGCACGCGGCGCCCCTCGCCCGTGAGATCGAGGCCGATCCGCCTCCGGTCGCCCTCATCGTGGTGGCGGGTGACCAGCTTGCGCGCCACGAGCCCGTCGATCACGCCGGTGACGCTTGGCCGGCTGACCGCGAGCTTGTCCGCGAGCGCCGACGCGGCCTCCCGGCCCTCCGCCAGGAGCGTCAGCGCCCGGTACTGGGACAGGGTGAGGTCCAGGGTCGCGGCGGCCAACTCGACCTGACGTGCGAGCCGGGCGATGACGCGGCCAGGCTGAGATAGTTCGGGCACCATACCATTAGGATACCGAACTAATTAGCGTTTGGTGGCGGTCCTGACATGATCGCTCGCGTGGTCGAGCCCGCCGCCATTGCATTTCGCGCGCCGCGAGGTGACCCGTGCCCGCGATGAAGTGGTGGGGATGGGGCGACGATGGAGCCGCCTTCTCGCACCGGGACAAGCCCGCGCTCGCGCCCTTCATCGCTCAAGCCATCGGCGTCGATGTGCGCGTCCCGGGCGCGGCCCCGGTCCGCTTCGATCAGCTCCAGATCGCCGAGCCGAACCTGCCGTCCGAGCTGCGCGCCGCGCTCGAGCGGGCGGTCGGCGAAGCGTTCGTCTCGAGCGGCCGGCTCGATCGCGTCGTTCACTCGCGCGGGAAGTCGCTGCGCGACCTGATCCGCCAGCGGCACGGAGACCTCGCTCGCCTCCCGGACGTCATCGTGCGCCCCGGCGACGAGGACGAGGTGAGCGCGACCGTGCAGGCGGCGCTCCACGCCGACGCCGTGATCATCCCGTTTGGAGGCGGCTCCTCGATCTCCGGCTCGCTCGAGGCTCCGAGCGGAGAATCGCGTCCGGTGATCTCCGTGGATCTCGAGCGCCTGGACCGCGTGCTCGACATCGACTCAGGCTCCCGGCTCGCGCGGGTACAGGCGGGCGTCTTTGGCCCGCGGCTGGAAGAGCAGCTCGCCGCGCGCGGCTACACGTTCGGCCATTTCCCCGACTCGTTCCCGCACTCGACGCTCGGTGGCTGGATCGCCACCCGGTCCTCGGGGATGCAGTCCGACCGTTACGGCGACATCGAGGACATGGTCAAGGGCTTGCGCGTGGTGACGCCGGCCGGAACGCTCGTCACCCGGCCGGTACCGGCGGCCTCGAACGGCCCGAGCGTGCGCCAGATGGTTCTGGGCAGCGAAGGTCGCCTCGGCATCATCACCGAGGCGACCGTGCACGTCCGGCGGATCCCCGGACGGCGCACGATCCTCGGCTACCTCTTCCCCACGTGGGCCGAGGGCCTGGACGCGATGCGAGATCTGGCCGGCAGCGAGTACTCGGCGTCGGTGACGCGCGTCTCGGATGCCAACGAGACTCAGTTCTCGTTCGCGATGCGCGTGAACCCGACGCTCGCCGACAAGCTTCAATCGGCCGCGCTCCAGTCCTACCTGCAGCGGCGGCGCGGGTTCGACCCCGAGCACATGTGCCTTGCCTTCATCGGCTACGAGGGCAGCGAGCGGCACGTCGCCTCGCAGCGACGCGCGGTGGGAAGGCTCGTCAAGCGCCACGGTGGCGTGTGCGTGGGGTCGGGTCCGGGTGCGCTGTATGACCAGAAGAAGTTCGACATCCCGTACATCCGCGACTTCCTGCTGGACCGGGGCGCGCCGGGCGATGTGTCGGAGACGGCGACCACGTGGAGCAACCTGCTGCCGCTGTACGACGCGGTCGTCGCGGCTTCTAACCGGGCGTTTGGGCAGCTGAACGTCCAGGGCTACGTCATGTGTCACCTGTCGCACAGCTATCACGCGGGCGCGTGCCTGTACTTCACGTTTGCGTTCGGAGCTAGCACCGACGACGCGATGCTGGCCGAGTACGAGGTCGTCAAGTCCGCGATCCAGCAGGCGTTCGTCGACAACGGGGCCACGCTCTCGCACCACCACGCGGTCGGAACCGAACACGCGCAGTGGCTGCTCGAGGACATCTCGGCACCCGGGGTGGCGATGCTGGGCGCGCTGTTCGACGGGTTCGACCCGGGTCGCCACCTGAACCCAGGGAAGATCGTCTAAGGCGGCGGCGGGCCGCCGGCCGGTTGGGCGATCTCACGCCTGTCTTAGGGCGACCTGGATCGGGTAGGCGGAACGGGACGGCACCGAAGGAGGGAGAGATATGACCGCGCCGATCGAGGACGTCGGCAGCCTGCCGGGGAAGAAGATTACGGACCAGGCCGAGAACCCGATAGGCAAGGTCAAGGAGGTCTTTGCCACCGACGATGGCTATCCGATGTGGGTCGCCGTCGAATTGACGGGCGGACTTGGCGGCGGACGCATCGCGTTCGTGCCCCTGGCCAGGATCAAGGACGAGGATGGCGAGTTGCGCGTCCCGTACAGCAAGCAGCGCATCGGCGAGGCGCCCGAGATCGAGGACGGCGACCGGATCTCCGCCGAGTGCGATCGCAGGCTGCGCGACCACTACGGGATCGACACCGGCGACCAGGAGTTGCGCACCGACAACAAGTCCTACGCGACGCTCGTGTCCGACGAGGCCAGCGGGGCGAGCCGAGTCGAGGATGCCGGCACGCTCGAGACTCCGGACGCCGACACGCGGACCGAGGAGAGCCGGGAGCGCCTGCACGATCCTGGCAGCTCCGAGATCCGCAAGGTCACCGCCGAGGACGTCGTCCACGACACGCAGAGGGATGACAGCTCCGACGGCGAGGACGACTGACAGCGCCTCAGCGCACGGGGCGGCAGACCGTGTCCAGCCACGAGCAGCGCACCACGGTGCCGATGATCCACGCGCGCGGAACCGGTCCCCAGAATCGGCTGTCATCCGAGACGCCTCGGTTGTCGCCGAGCATGTAGTACTCCCCGGCCGGAACCCTGACCGGACTCGGGAAGTTGCACGCCTCGCCGGTCGTGCAGCCGGCGATGTACGCGTCGCTTTCCCTGACGCCGTTGAGGATTACGTGGCCGCCCACGATCGATACGAGATCGCCCGGGCCGGCCACGACTCGCTTGACGAAGATCGAGCTCGACTCCTGCGGGACGGGCACGCCGCACGGCTGAGCCGATCCGCTTCCCTGATCGCTCACGCCGCACACCGGATTGCTGGGACGAGCGCCCACCGGCGGATGGAACACCACGATCTCGCCGATGGCCGGAGCGCCCAGGCTCGCGGCCGAGACCTGTTGCCCGACCTGAAGCGTCGGCTCCATGGAGGAGGAAGTCACGCGGTACCGCCCGACGCTGTGGTGGAGCACAAGCCCCAGGCCGGCCACGGCCAATACGGCCACCGCGAGGACCCGCCGGCCCAGCCGGCGCCGGATGGGTGCTCCGAGCGGCACTGCAACCGCCGGCGTCGACACGTGCTCCATCACCGCGCTGATCGGCACGGTCTGGCCTCGCCTTGAACCGGGCACTGGCACCCGATAGTCGTCGGCGGGTAACGTCTCGCCCGACATGACCGGTCAAGGCGCCCATCGTGTGGTCGTCATCGGGGGCGGCTTCGGCGGCCTGCAGGCTGTGCAGAAGCTGCGCGGTGCCCCCGTCGAGGTCACCCTGATCGACCGGCGCAACTTTCATCTGTTCCAGCCGCTGACCTATCAGGTCGCGACCGGTGCGATCTCGCCGGGCGACATCGCCGCTCCGTTGCGCGAAATCTTCAAGCGCCAGGAGAACGTCCGCGTCCTGATGGGCGAGGTGTCGGGTTTCGACCTGAGCGAACGTCAGGTTCGTCTCCGCTCGATCGGCGGCATCCCGGCGCCGGACGCTGTCCCCTACGACACGCTGATCGTCGCCGGCGGCTCGCGCTATTCGTATTTCGGACACGACGAGTGGAGCGAGCACGCGCCCGAGGTGAAGTCGCTCGAGAGCGCCGAGTCGGTCCGAGGGCGCATTCTCGCCGCCTTCGAGGCCGCCGAGGGGGACCCCGATCACGAGCGGCGGGCCGGGTGGCTGACGTTCGTCATCGTCGGCGGCGGCCCCACGGGTGTGGAGATGGCGGGCCAGATCGGCGAGCTCGCGCACGACTCGCTGCGAAGCAATTTCCGCGCGATCGATCCGAGCACCTCGCGCATCCTGCTCGTCGAGGCCACCGATCGGCTGCTCACGAGCTTTCCCAAGTCACTCTCGGCCAAGGCACGGCGCTCGCTCGAGCGTCTCGGCGTGACGCCGATGCTGAACTCGACAGTGGTCGACATCGACCGCGAGTCGGTGACCATCGAAGACACGGGCGGTCAGCGGCAGCGCATCCCGACGCGGACGATCGTTTGGGCAGCCGGTGTGACCGCGTCGGCTCTCGCCGCCCAGCTCAGCGAGCTGACCGGTGCCGATCTCGATCGCGCTGGCCGCGTCACGGTCGAGCCGGACCTGACCCTCCCGGGTCATCCCGAGGTGTTCGCGCTGGGCGACATGGTTCGGGTCCGACGAGCGAAGGGCGACGCCGTCACCTTCCCCGGGGTCGCGCCGGTGGCCATGCAAGAGGGGAGGTACGCGGCGCGGGCGGTGCGGGAGCGCCTGAGCGGCGCGACCACCCGGCCCTTCCACTACCACGACAAGGGCAACCTGGCCACGATCGGGCGCGGTGCCGCGGTGGCCGACATCAAGGGCCTCCATCTGAGCGGGTTCATCGCTTGGCTGACCTGGCTGTTCGTCCATCTCTGGTACCTGGTCGGCTTCACCAATCGCGTCGTCGTGTACATCCGGTGGTCGTTCAGCTTCTTCACTCACGGGCGCGCCGCGCGGCTGATCACCGAGCAGGCCGGGGAGGAGCCACACGAGCGCGCCGAGGGTTGATCCATGAATCAGGCCGAGCTGCTGATCGGCGGTCTGTTCGTGGCGATCGCCGGTCTCGGCGCGCTCGCCCGCCGGCTGTCAATTCCTTACCCGATCGTCCTGGTCGTCGGCGGTGCGATCTTCGGCTTCATCCCGGGTGTGCCCACGGTCAAGCTCGACCCGGACGTGGTGCTCGTCGTTTTCCTGCCCGTCCTGGTCTACGGCGCGGCCTTCTTCGCGAACCTGACCGACATCAGGCGGTTCCTTCGCTCGATCACACTGAGCTCGGTCGGGCTCGTGCTGGCGACGATGACCGCGGTCGCGTTCGTCGCCCACGACGTGATCGGCATGGCCTGGGCGCCGTCGTTCGTGCTGGGCGCGATCGTCTCGCCCACCGATCCGCTCGCCGCCGCGCTGATCATGCGCGATCTCGACGTGCCCCGCCGGATCGTCAGTGCGGTGGAGGGAGAGGGGCTGTTCAACGACGCCACCGCGCTGGTCGCCTACCGGGTCGCGATCGGCGCGGTCGTGGCGGGGTCGTTCTCGCTCGGCCACGCGAGCCTTCAGCTCGTCGCCGACGCCGCGGGCGGGGTTGCCATCGGTCTCGCCGTTGGCTGGGTCATCGCCGAGGTCCGCAAACGCACGCCCGACCCGCAGATCAGCGTGACGATCTCGCTGGTGAGTGGCTACGCCGCGTTCGTGCCCGCCAACGCCATCGGCGCCTCGGGGGTGCTCGCCGCCGTCACGACGGGCGTCTACATGGGCGTGCGCGGGCCGAGCATCATCCCGGCCCGCGTCCGTCTGGAGGGCTTCTTCGTCTGGGACATCCTCGACTTCATCATCAACTCGTCCCTGTTCGTGCTGGTTGGCCTCCAGTTGCGCCAGATCGTCGAGACGCTGTCGGGGTACGCGGCGTCGGACGTCGTCGGATGGGCTTTGGCGATCTGTGGCGCGACCGTGCTGATCCGCTTCGTGTGGCTGTTCACCGTCCCGTATCTGATCCGCGCCCTGGATCGTCGGCCGATTCAACGGGAGTTGCGGGCGTCCGCCCGCCAGCGGATCGTGATCGGGTGGAGCGGCATGCGCGGCGCCGTGTCGCTGGCCGCGGCGCTCGCCGTGCCGCTGTCCGTGAACGGCGGTGGCACGTTCCCCGACCGCGACCTGATCCTGTTCCTGACCTTCTCCGTCATCTTCGCCACCCTCGTCGTTCAGGGCCTGTCGCTGCCGACCGTGATCCGGCGGCTCAAGATCACCGACGACGGCGCCGCGGACGAGGAGGAACTCCATGCCCGGCTGGGGGCGACCAAGGCGGCGCTGGCCCAGATCGATGCCTTACGCAGCGAGGATTGGACCAGGGACGACACGCTTGACCGGATGCGGGCCGCCTACGAGTTCCGCAAGCGTCGCCTGTCCGCACGCGCCGGCAGGATCGAGGACGATGGCTACGAGGACCGATCGCTCGCCTACCAGCAGGTGGTGCAGACCGTGCTGGCGGCTCAGCGCGACGCGCTGGTCCAGCTGCGCCGCGACGGGACGATCTCGAACGAGACCATGAACCGGATCATCCAGGAGCTCGACCTCGAGGAGTCCCGCCTGGAGATCTAGCGGTCCGCGGTGCGAACCGCCGAGCGAATGATCAAGACCCGGGTCTGCCCATGTGGGGCCACCCCGAGCTTGACGAGTGCGTCGCCGACGGAAACCGCGTCCACCCACACGTCGTCGTCCTCATTGACCTGCCCGAGCGCCGCGACCTGCTGCATTGCTTTGGCCAGGCGGGCGATCTCGTCGTGGCTGCCTTCGAGCCGCTCGATCCCGCGCTCGGTTCCGAACGTGACCGCCAGTCCCTCGGCGGTCTCGTGCGCGTCAAGTAGTTCCAGACTCATGGATCCCTCCAGTCTATGTACGAGACCAACGGCTGCTTATAGGCTCCGCTCGCGACATCGACGAGCAAGCAAAGGAGAGGCGATGAGCGACGAGCGGGTCAAATTTGTGCTCGACGAGCCGGACATCCCGACTCACTGGGTCAATTTGATGGCGGACATTGCCGATCCGGACAACCCTCCTCCCCCTCCGCTGCGGGCGGGTGGGGATGGCAATCTGGCGCCGGCCGGCCCGGATGACCTGGCGCCGATCTTCCCCATGGCGTTGATCCTTCAGGAGGTCTCGGCCGAACCCGAGATCGAGATCCCCGAGCCGGTACGCGAGGCCTACAAGCTGTGGCGGCCGACCCCCCTTTTCCGCGCCCGCCGCCTGGAACGCGCGCTCGATACCCCGGCGCACATCTACTACAAGTACGAAGGCGGCTCGCCGCCGGGGTCCCACAAGGCCAACACCGCCGTGGCGCAGGCATACGAGAACGCTCGGGCCGGGATCAAGAAACTCAGCACCGAGACCGGTGCCGGCCAGTGGGGGTCGGCCCTGGCCTTCGCGTGCAGTCTGTTCGGGCTTGAATGCGAGGTGTGGATGGTCGGCTCGAGTTACGACCAGAAGCCCTACCGCCGCTCGATGATGGAGACGTGGGGCGCCACCGTTCACCGCTCGCCATCCGACGTCACCGAGGCCGGGCGCTCACAGCGCGAGCACACCACCGGCTCGCTCGGGATCGCGATCTCCGAGGCCGTCGAGGTCGCCGCGCAAAACCCCGACACCAACTACTCGCTCGGGTCGGTGCTCAATCATGTGCTCCTGCACCAGACCGTGATCGGGCAGGAGGCGATGGCCCAGATGGCGATGGCGGGCGAGGAGCCCGACGTGGTGATCGGTTGCGTGGGCGGCGGCTCGAACTTCGGCGGGCTGACGATCCCGTTCCTGCGTCGGGTGGTTCGAGGTCAAGCGCGCACCCGGTTCATCGCCGCGGAGCCCGCCGCCTGCCCGACGCTGACGCGTGGTGTGTACGCCTATGACTTCGGCGACACGGTCGGGCTGACGCCGCTGATGCCGATGTACACGCTCGGCCACGACTTCGTTCCCCCGCCGGTGCACGCCGGTGGGTTGCGCTACCACGGCGACTCGCCGCTCGTGTGCGGGCTGGTCAAGCAGGGGCTGGTCGAGCCGCAGGCGTTCCGCCAGAACGAGACGTTCGAGGCCGCGGTCCGGTTCGCCCGGGCCGAGGGGATCATCCCCGCGCCCGAGCCGGCGCACGCGATCCGCGCCGTGTTCGCCGAGGCGGAGGCGGCGCGCGAGGCCGGCGAGGAGCGCGTGATCCTGTTCGGGCTGTGCGGGCACGGGCACTTCGACCTGAGCGCCTACGACGCGTACCTGGCCGGCAAGCTCGAGGATCCCGAGTTCTCCCAGGCCGACCTCGACGCCGCGCTCGCGAGCCTGCCCGAGGCGCCGGCGTTGGCCTAGACGCTGGGTCTCGCTCCGCTCGACATCCGTGGGGCCATCCCACCCCGTCCGGACGGGGTTCACGGTCCCATGGACGCCGCCGAAGGCGGCCCAAAGCCCGGGTTTCTCACCAGTCACCACCCCCGCCGGCGTGAATGCCGATCCCACCCGGCTCCTGCACGGGCAACTCACCACTCGGCCCGCGCGATTCGCCGAGTGGGAAGTTATCCGGTGCCGAGCGCCGCGAACTCTTCGAACAGCGCTCGCGCCGCCGCGATCCCGAGCGACACGTAGTCGACTCGCAACCGCTCGTTGGGCGAGTGGATGGCCGCGTCCGGCAGCGAGAAGCCGGTGATCACGGTCGGGATCTGCCGGCTGGCCAGGGCGGCGGCGATCGGGAGCGTGCCGCCCGAGCGCACCAGCGCGGGCCGCACGCCCACCGCGCGCTCGAACGCCTTGAGCCCGAGCTGGATCGCCGGTTCGCCAGGGTCGAACACGGCGGCCGGCGCGAATCCCAACCGCTCGATCTCGAGCTCCGCGCCGGCCGGAACCGCGTCTCGCAGCAGCCGCTCGAACTCGCCGGCGATCGTCTCGGGGTCCTGGCCGGGCGCCAGCCGGATCGAAACGTTGGCGTCGGCGCGAACCGGGAGGACCGTCTTCTGCGCGAACGCGGAGCCGCTGGCGATCCCGTTCACGTCGAGCGCCGGCTCGGATGTCGTCCGCAGGTAGAAGTCCTCGGCGGCGCGGGCGTCCATTGGACGCGCGCCCTGATCGGCGAGCTCATCGGCGCCGGCCGGCAGCTCGCTCCAGCTGTCGCGCTCCGCCTGGGTCGGAGGCACGATCCCCTGGCGCAGGGGCTCGGCCAGCCGGCCGTCCACCGCGAGAACCGCGCCCAGAGTCCGGGTCAACGCATGGCCGGCGTTCAGCGCCGCGCCGCCATAGATGCCCGAGTGCAGGTCTCGTTCGCCCGTCCGCATCGTCAGATGGAAGTAGCTCAGACCGCGCGTGGCCGTGTCGAATGCCGGCCGGCCCAGGCCGATCATCCCGCTGTCGAAGATCACCGCGGCCTGCGCGCCGCGCTCGTCCGCGGCGAGGAACTCGACGATCGACTCGCCGCCGGTCTCCTCCTCGCCGTCGCACGCGAAGCGCACGTTGACTGGGAGCTGCCCGTGCCAGGCCAGGTCGCGCGCGGCGGCCAGCAGCATGTACAGCTGCCCCTTGTCGTCGGCGACGCCGCGGGCGTACAGATGCTCGTCGCGGATCTCGGGCTGGAACGGAGGCGAATCCCACAGCTCGAGCGGGTCGGGCGGTTGCACGTCGAAGTGGCCGTAACAGAGAACGGTCGGGGCGCGGGCCGGATCCGCCGAGGCCCGCACCTCGCCGACCGCGAGCGGCTGACCGTTCCAGTCGACGAGCTCGCATGCGCCGCCGGCGGCGCGCACAAACTCGCACACCCACTCGCCGGCCCGGCGCACCTCGGGTGCGCTGGCCGGGTCGGCGCTGACCGACTCGATGCGCAGGAACTCCGCGAGCTCGTGGAACCAGTCCGGAGGCACCGGCTCAGTAGACCTCGGGCACGAACGTCTGCTCCTCGATCGGCGGCCTCACGTACGCCTCGTCCACACGTGGGGGAAGCTCGATCGGGGGCGGGGTGAGGTCCTCGTAATCGACCATCGACAGCAGATGCGCGATGCAGTTGAGCCGTGCCCGGCGCTTGTCATCGGCATTGACCACCCACCACGGCGCGACCTTGATATCGGTGTAGCGAAACATCTCGTCCTTGGCCCGCGAGTAGGCGACGTAGCGGGCCCGCGACTCGAGGTCCATCGGGCTCAGCTTCCAGCGCCGCATCGGGTCGTGCACGCGTGCCTGGAAGCGGCGCTCCTGCTCGGCGTCGGAGATCGAGAACCAGTACTTGATGAGCTGGATGCCCGAGCGCACGAGCATGTGCTCGAACTCGGGACACGAGCGCATGAACTCCTCGTACTCGCTCTCGGTGCAGAAGCCCATCACCCGCTCGACGCCGGCGCGGTTGTACCAGGAGCGGTCGAGCAGCACGATCTCGCCTGCCGCGGGCAGGTGCGGCACGTAGCGCTGGAAATACCACTGGGTCTTCTCGCGCTCGGTGGGCGCCGGCAACGCGACGACGCGACACGAGCGCGGGTTGGTGCGCTCGGTGATGCGTTTGATCACCCCGCCCTTGCCCGCCGCGTCGCGCCCCTCGAAGATCACGACGATCTTCAAGCCCTTGGCGCGGACGTACTCCTGCATGATCACGAGCTCGCGCTGGAGCTTCAGGAGCTCCTTCTCGAATCCCTCGCGGGTCAGATTCTGGGGCTTGTGCTTCTGGGGCTTGTGCTCGTGCGGAGCCTTGGCCATCGCAGGAGCCTAACCCGAGTGGATCTCCTGGTCCACAGTGCGTACCTTACGGGCCGGTGGAGGACAGCTTCGCGATCAATCGGGCCAACTGGGACGAGCGGGCCCCGGCGCACGCCGCCTCGCCCGATTACGCGGTGGACCGTTTCACGAGCGACCCGAGCTTCCTCAGCGAGGTCGTGCGCTTCGATCTTCCGCGGCTGGGCGAGGTGGCCGGCCTGGACGGCGTGCATCTGCAATGCCACATCGGCACCGACACCATCTCGCTCGCCCGGCTCGGGGCGCGTATGACCGGGCTGGACTTCTCGCCGGCCGCGATCGTGCAAGCCCGCCGCATCTCGGCGGCGGCCGGAAATGAGGTCGAGTTCGTGCAGGCCAGCGTGTACGACGCGGCGAGCGTGCTTGGACGCGAGCAGTTCGACTTCGTGTTCACCGGCATCGGCGCGCTGTGCTGGCTGCCGAAGATCCGGCCCTGGGCGCAGGTCGTGGCGGAACTGCTGCGACCCGGCGGCTGGCTGTTCATCCGCGAGGGCCACCCGATGCTGTGGGCGGTCGACGAACGGGCCGCCGGTGCGCTCACGGTGGAGTTCCCATACTTCGAGCACGACGAGCCGATCGTGTGGGACGGAGGCGGGACCTACGTCGAGACCGACGTCGAGTTCAAGCACAAGGTCAGCCACTCCTGGAACCACGGGCTGGGCCAGATCGTCACCGCGCTGCTAGACGGGGGCATGCACCTGACCATGCTCGTCGAGCACGACAGCGCCCCGTGGGAGGCGCTCCCCGGGATGATGGAGCGGACCGACGCGAACGAGTGGCGGCTCGCCGATCGCCCCGAGCGCTTGCCGCACACCTACACACTGCGCGCCGTGAAGGACGCGTGATGGCGGCGCGTCAGGCGAAAGGAGGACTCGGCAGATACGGTGCAAGCGGGCCGGGCCCGCCGCGGACGCACAGCGCGCCACGGGACGAGAGCGCGTAGCCGGACTTCAGCAAGATATCGATGGCCCAGTCCTGACCTCCGGTGATCCAGCGCACGGTCGGCTGGCCCTCGCCGACGTCTCCGACCAGCTCCAGCGCGCTCCACAGCAGTGCCTGGGCGACCGCCGAGTCGCGTGCGGCAAGCAGCCACACGAGCTGGCCCGGCGCGACCACGGCGAACCCACGGTCGCCGTGGCGGAGCACCCGAGCGCCCCGGCCGAGTGCGTAGCGCAGGTCGGGCGTGTGCGGAGCGCCGCGCACGTCGCGGGAGATCGAGGCGAGCGCCTCGAGGTCGTCCGCGCCGGCCTCGTGCACGGCCGGGTCGGCCCGCGGGAGCCTACGCCGGTCCAGCCGGCCGGTCGCCTCGAACGCGGGACGCAGCGAGAAGCCGGCCAGCCCGTACAGGCGCAGCGCGCGTGGATCGCTCGAGCTGACGATCAGCCCCGCGTCTCCGCCGGCGCCGTAGCCCAGCGCCGCCTCGATCAGCGCGCGACCGACGCCGGCGCTCTGGACGCCGGGGTCGACCGCCAGCATCGAGAGGATCCACAGCCGCTCGCGCATAATCGCCTGGGCGACTCCCACCGTCCGCCCATCGCGCTCGGCGACGAACGCGCCGTCGGGATCGGTCTGGAGCGGGTGGTCGAGCCGCTCGATCCAGCGCGGGCGGGCCGTCGCCTCTTCGAGCTCGATGCCGAAGGCCGCTGCGGTCAGCTCCGCTGCCGCGTCGAGGTCAGCCGGCTCGAACGGCCGGATCTGAAGCTGACGAGTTGCGGCTCGGAACGGCACCGGTCGAAGGTAGCCGGTTGGCGCTGTCGATCACGTGTGTGACGAACGCGACCGTCGCCCGCCGGCGCAGCGGCCCGGGTGTGAGTCGCTAGTCCTTGGGGTAGTGGTCATCCACCGGATCGCGGGAAAGACTTTCTCGTGCACAACGCATAGCCGCTCGTCGGGGCGAGCGGACCAGGCAGGCAAACCCCATCGCGGAGGAACGTCACGGCGTGAACTCTGGACGATCGCCCCGACGAAGCCGGCTTGCGTGGCGAGTTGTTGGCCACGATACGGAGCCTAAACGGCCGTGAGCGGCCTATATGATCCGGCCACGTCCTGCATCGGCGCTCCTCTGAGTGCAGGGAGGGGAGCCGTCGGCTCAACTCAAACATGGAGGAGCGATGAAGATCGGCCGCTTGCTGCTCAGGCTCACCGTCGGGGGCTTTTTCTTCGGACACGGCACCCAGAAGCTGTTCGGATGGTTCGGCGGACACGGGCTCGACGCCACCTCCCAGATGTTCGAGGGGCTCGGCATGCGGCCCGGGCGGCGCAACGCACTCGCGGCCGGTGTCGCCGAGGCCGGGGGCGGCGCCGCGCTGGCGCTCGGACTCGCGACGCCGCTGGCCGCGGGAACGATCACCTCGGTCATGCTCACGGCGATCAATCGCGTGCACCTCAAGAACGGTCCGTGGGTCACCAACGGCGGTTACGAGTACAACGCGGTCCTGATCGCCGCCGTGCTCTCGCTGGCCGAGGTCGGGCCGGGCCAGGTGTCGCTTGACCACGCCCTGGGCCAGGAGCGCACCGGCCCCGGCTGGGCGCTGCTCGCCGCCGCGATCGGCCTGGTCGGCGCGGTTGGAGCTGACCGGGCCGCCGCGGCGTATCCCGCTCCGCCCGAGCCGCCGGCCGCTGGGCCCGGGGATCCGGAGCCGGCCGCGACGACCGCCGCTGGGCCCGCGGATTCGGAGCCGACCGCGACCAGCGCCGCTGAGTCCGAGCCGGCCGAGGCCACGGCGACGAATCCTCAATAAGGCGCCGTCGTCAGGGGCCGCCGAGGAATGTGATTGGTGCGGTGCTCGTGTGAGCGCGAGTGACGTGACCGTCGGGGACGTCGGTCCCGAGGCGAGCAGTGGGGCGGGCGGCACCCAATCGATCCGCCTGATCTTCGGCGCGCTGCTCCTGGTCCTGCTGCTGGCCTCGCTCGATCAGACGATCGTCTCGACCGCGCTGCCGACGATCGTCGGCGACCTCGGCGGGCTGTCACACCTGTCGTGGGTGGTGACCGCCTACCTGCTCGCCTCGACCGTGTCGGGGCCGCTGTACGGGAAGCTCGGCGACCTGTACGGCCGCAAGACGGTGCTCCAGTTCGCGATCGTCCTGTTCCTGATCGGCTCGGCGCTGTGCGGCCAGTCGCAGAGCATGACCGAGCTGATCGCGTTCCGCGCGCTCCAGGGGCTGGGTGGCGGCGGTCTGCTGGTCACCGCGATGGCCGCGATCGGCGACATCATCCCGCCCCGGGACCGCGGTCGGTATCAGGGGTTCTTCGGCGCGGTATTCGGCGTCGCCACCGTGATCGGGCCGCTGCTGGGTGGGTTCTTCGTCGACAACCTGACGTGGCGCTGGATCTTCTACGTCAACCTGCCCCTCGGCCTGATCGCGCTGGCCGTCATCGGCGCGGCGTTCAAGCCCCGGTCCGAGCACGTCCACCACCGCATCGACTACCTGGGCGCCGCCGTCCTGACCGCGGGGCTGTCGGCGATCGTGCTGTTCACCAGCCTAGGCGGGACGAGCTACTCCTGGGGCTCGCCGTTCATGATCGCGCTGATTGCGATCGGGGTGGGGATGCTCGTTCTCTTCCCGTTCGTCGAGCAGCGCGCGAGCGAACCGATCCTGCCGCTGGCGCTGTTCCGTAACCGCATCTTCGTCGTCTCGGCGGCGGTTGGTTTCATCATCGGGCTGGCCCTGTTCGGGGCGGTCACGTTCTTGCCGCTGTATCTCCAGGTGGTCAAAGGTCACAGCCCGACCGTCTCGGGGCTGCTGATCACGCCGATGATGGCCGGGCTGCTGGTGACCTCGATCCTGAGCGGCAACCTGATCTCGCGCTTCGGGCGCTACCGGCCGTTTCCGATCGCGGGCACGGCGATCGCCACCGTCGGCCTGTTCCTGCTTTCGCACATCGGCCTGGCGACGTCGACCGCGACCGTCGCCTTGGACATGGTGGTGCTCGGGCTCGGTCTGGGGATGACCATGCAGGTGCTCGTGCTCGCCACCCAGAACGCGGTCGACTATCGCTATCTCGGCGTGGCTACTTCCGGCTCGACGCTGTTCCGTCAGATTGGGGGATCGATCGGCGTCTCCGCCTTCGGCGCGATCTTCTCGAACAACCTGGCCCACCAGCTCTCGACCCGGATCCCCAAGGGTGTCCATGTTCCAACCGCCGCCAACCCGGCGGTGGTCGATCACCTGCCCGCGGCCGTCAAGGGGCCCTATATCGAGGCGTTCTCCGCCGCGCTTCAGCCGGTGTTCGCCGCGGCCGCGGCCGTGGCGCTCGTGGCGTTCCTGCTCAGCTGGCTGCTGCGGGAGATCCCGCTGCGCCAGACGGCGGCCGCGGAAGGCGTCGGGGAGACCTTCGCCGCCCCGCGTCATGACAGCTCCGAGCACGAACTCGAGCGGATCCTCAGCTCGCTCATGCAACGCGAGGAGCGCCAGCGGGTCTACGAGAAGTTGATCGACCGTTCGGGCGTACACGTCACGCCGCCCGAGGGCTGGCTGCTGAACCGGATCGGCGAGCGAGCGCCGACGAGCGCTCGGGCGTTGGCCGCCGAGCTGCACGTCACGCCCGAGCAGCTGCGCGAGCCGCTCGACGGCCTGAGCCGAAGGGCCTACGTCGGCACCGACGAGGAGCGCCAGCTCGAGCTGACCCCCGATGGAAGAGCCGCGCGCGAGAAGCTGATCGCCGCGGGCCGCGCCGAGCTGTGCCGGCTGCTCGACGGCTGGGAGCCCGAGCAGGACGAGGAGCTCCAGCCGGTGCTCCGGCGTCTGGCCGGCGCACTGGTGGTGGAGATGCCCGACGACTACGCGGGCGCCACCGCCGCCGGCGCCGCCATCGCGTCGGCGAGCCACGGGTAGCGGGCATCAGGCGTTCTTGATGACGATCCCCTCGAGGATGAACGCCGCGCGCTCGGTCGAGTCGATCGCGTTCTCGAGCCGCTCGAAGATGTCTTTCCAGCGGATCACCACCATCGGGTCGATCCCGCTCTCGAACAGCGACGCGATGGCCTCCCGGACGAGCCGGTCGCCCTCGTTCTCGAGCCTGTGCACCTCGACCATGTGCTGGTTGATGTCCTTGAAGGTGCGGATGAGCGGGATCGCGGCGGAGATCTGTCGCGTGGCGTCACGTAGAACGCCGGCCAGGCGCTGGGATTGGGCCATTGGCGCCTCGATCTTGTACAGCCCGAGGTAGTCGGCGACCTCCTCGGTGTAGTCGACGATGTCGTCGAGCGCCGAGGCCAGCTGCAGGATGTCCTCGCGGTCGATCGGCGTGACGAACGACTGGTTGAGCCGGCTGATGATGTCGTGCGTGATCTGGTCGCCGTCGTGCTCGCAGGCGAGGATGTCGCGTGCCAGCTCGGGGTGCTCGGGGTAGCTGGCGAGCATCTCGTCGAGTAGCTCGGCCGCCCGGACGATGTTCGCGCCTGCACGCTCGAACAGGTCGAAGAACTCGCGATCGCTGCTCCTGAGGAGGTTCGCGATCGACGCCACCGCTTACCTCGTGGCGAGCAGGCCCCATGCCTGCCATTGCGCCCGGATCACCAGCCCTCTCATGGGCTACGTAGCATAGGACCGGATGGCGACGCCAATGAGAAAATTCCGAGACGGTTTGGCCGGCGGCGGTCTGGGGCCGCGCGGCGGCCCGACCTCGAGCTGATGGCTTACCGGGCCGGGGACGCAAGACGGCAGCTGCTCAGCGACGTGGCGGAGGCCACCGACCAGCTTGCGCTGGCGCTGGCCAGTCTCGGCGAGGCGTACGAGGAGCTCGATGAGCAGACGGCCGATCGGCTCGAGGAGGAGCTGTTCCGGCCGGTTCAGCTGGCCTACGGGCGCCTGCGGCGCACCCACGCCGAGTTCGCCGAGCGCTACGGACTCCCGGGGCGTGGGTTCGAGCCCAGCTCCGGAGGGCTGCATTCGGCGGATCCCCGCGTGTACGTCGACCGCGCGGTCGACGCGATCGAGGGCGCCGACCAGGGCCTCGCCGAGCTCCAGGACTCGATGATGCCGGTCGAGGTCGGAGACCGCGAGCTCCGGGAGGGGCTCTCCGAGGTGCGCGCGGCGATCGCCGATTTGCCCGCCCGCGCCCACCGGCTGATGCGCGCGCAGGGGCGCTAAGGCGCCGCCGTCAGGCGCCGCCGACCCTCCCGTCCAAGGCGCCGCCGTCAGGCGCCGCCGACGCTTACTGGTTCCACTTATCCGCGGTCTTCTTCTTGTGACCCGAGCTCTTGGCGCGGACGCTCTCGACGTCCGCCGGACGGTCGGCCTCTTCGAGCGAGTGCTGCTCCGAGCGCGCCCGTGCTTCGCGGTTCTTCTCATCCAGCGCCTCGCGCATCCGCTCGAGCTGTTCCTCACGCTTGTCGGGCATCTTCACGCCTCCTGTTTTTCTCTTCGCTTGTCAGACTTGCCCTCGCGCATATCGGCCAGCGTCTGCTCGAGCGCGGCCATCAGGTCGGGCATCTCGGGTACGGCCTCGCGTGGCTTGGGAGCCTTGATCGTCTGCCCCTTGCGCTTGCGTGCGACGACGTCGCGCAGGCGGCGCCGGTAGCGGTCTTTCCACTCGCCGGGCTCCCATTTCCCGGACAGTTCCTCGATCACTGCCGCCGCCGCCTTCAGCTGCTGGGCCGAAGGCTTGTGCGACTTCTGGGCGGCGTTCTCGACGTCGTTGCCGTCGCGGACCTCGTCGGCGAACAGCATCGTGCTCAGCATGAGCGCGCCGTCGTGGGAGCGGACGATCGCCAGATACTCCTTGGCCCGCATCACGAACTGTCCGAGCGCGGCGCGCTCGGTGCGCGCCATCACGTCGGTCAGGAGCCGGTAGGCGCGGGCCGATCCGTCGTCTCCGGAGGCCGGCAGGAGGTAGTAGGGATGGTCGAAGTAGATCGGGTCGACCTCGCTCAGATCGACGAACGACTCGATCTCGATCGTCCGCGTGCGGCGCGGCTCGATCGCCTCGAGCTCCTCGTCGGTCACGATCACCTGTCCGCCGTCGTCAAGCTCGAACGCGCGGTCGATTTCGTCCCAGCCAACCTCGACGTCCTCCTTCGAGCACCACCGCTGCACGTCGATCGGGGCGCCGTCCTTGGCGTGGAGCTGGCGGAAGTGCAGATCGAGGTCGCGTACCGCGGGCACCATCACCACTGGAACGTTGACGAGCCCGAAGCTGAGCGATCCGCTCCACAGCGCACGCGGCATCGATCAGCTCCTGCGCTTCCCGAGGCTCGCCTCGAGCGCCGCCGCCAGGTCGCCCGGCGCCTCTGCCTTCTCGGGCGCGGGCAGCTCGATCTCCTCGCCCTTGGCCTTGCGCGCGATCAGGTCGCGGACGCGGTCGCGATAGCTGTCCTTGAACGCGCTCGGACGGAACGCCTTCTGGAGCGAGGAGACCAGCTGCTCGGCCATTTCGAGCTCGCGGTCGCTCGGCCGGCGACTCGGGCTGGGGATCTCTAGCTTGTCGGCGGACACGAGCTCGTCGGCAAAGCGCATCGTGTGCAGCACGAGGAACTTGTTGAGCGGGCGTACGGCGACGAGGTATTCGCGGTTGTGGAACACCCACCGGCCGATGCCGGCCCGACCCGAGCGCTCGAGCGCGTCGTGCAGAAGGCGGTAGGCGTCCTGTCCGTCGTCGCCCGCGCCCAGGTAATACACGCGGTCGTAGAAGACCGGGTCGACCTCGGTGCGCTCGACGAACTGCTCGAGCGCGATCGTGCGGGAGCGGTCGCCGGCCGCCGCGTCGATCTCGTCCTTCTCCAGCATCACGAACTCTCCGCCGCGAACCTCGTAGCCCATCGCGACCTCTTCGTATGGGACCTCCTTGCGCTCCTTTGAGCAGATGCGCTTCTGCTTGATTCGCGCGCCGTCCTTGGCATGCACCTGGTGGAAATGGATGGTGTGGCTCTCGGTTGCCGAGTGGACCCTGATCGGAACCGCGATCAGGCCGAACGTGATCGTTCCGTTCCAGATCGAGCGCGCCATCCGGCTCGACCTACCCCGATGCCCCGCGTGTACTCGCCGCAACGCCCGGGTAGCCCGACTGGAGGAGGTGAGGAAAACATGGCATTAGCACTTGCACGTCTCGTTCGATCCCTAGCCGGAATCATTGCGCTCGTGATCGTGGTGGCGATCGTGCTGTTCCTGGTCGGCGCCAATCCCAGCAACGCCGTCGTGCGCGACGTTCACGACGCCGGCGCGTGGCTGGTCGGACCGTTCAAGAACCTGTTCTCGATCCACAAGGCGAAGCTGGCGATGGTGGTCAACTGGGGCCTGGCGGCCCTGGTGTATCTGCTCGTGGGCCACTTCATCGCGAGCCTACTGGTGCGGATGACCCCGCGCCGGCGGGCGCTCGCGGCCTGAGATCCGGGCTTCCCAATCCCCGCTCCGGACGGGGATTGGGATCCCGCCCGCCCACGCCCAACCGCCCGATGGACGCCGAGCGCAGCTAGGGCCAGCCTTACAGCGCCTTGACGAAACCCCAACTTTTGGTCCAGTTGTGCTTACGCGCACGCATGTCTGGGTATCAGGTGCGCATGACAACTCTAGCCATTGCCCGCACCGAATCCGCTGAGCTCTTCGAACGCTGGCAGCAGCACGGGGACCGCAGCGCGCGTGATGAGCTGGTACATCGCTTTCTGCCGCTGGCCCGCAAGCTCGCGCGTCGCTACGCCGGAGCTCGGGAGCCGTTCGAGGATCTTTTGCAGGTCGCCAGTCTCGGCTTGGTCAAGGCCGTCGATCGCTTCGACGCCGACCGCGGGACCGCGTTCTCGTCGTTTGCCGTGCCCACCATCCTGGGCGAGCTCAAGCGCTATTTCCGCGACCTCGGTTGGTCGGTCCACGTTCCGCGCGGAGCGCAGGAGCTGGCACTCAAGGTCGAGGAGGCTCAGCAGCAGCTGACCTCGAGAACCGGCCGTCCGCCGAGCGTGCAGGAACTCGCCGAGTACCTCGAGATGAGCATCGAGGATGTCCTCGACGCGCTCGAGACCGCCGGCGCGCACCACTCCACTTCGCTCGACGCCCCGCGCGAGGACTCCGAGGGCGAGGCCGGCTCGCTTGCGGATGCGTTCGGACAGGAGGATGAGCGCTTCGAGCTCGTTGACGCGAGCGTGACGATCGCGGCCTCGGCGCATCAACTGAGCGCGCGCGAGCGCCACGTCCTGGCTCTGCGCTTCGTGCAGGACATGACCCAGACTCAGATCGCCGACGAGATCGGCGTCTCCCAGATGCAGGTGTCGCGGATCCTGCGTCGAGCGCTGGCTCGTCTGCGCGAGATGACCGAATCAGGCGACGAAGCATCCGTCGCCTGACGGATCTCGCCAGTAGCCGGTACATGCCCGGGGCGGGGGCCAGATGAGGTTGGCGGGCTCGTCCGATGACGAACCGTTAGGGCACCCCGCGCGTCACGCGCAGTGCCGCTCGAACCATACTTCGGTCCGGTGTGACGAGCTCTGCATCCCCCACCGGTCTGAAAGCTGCTCGACGACGCGCAGGCCCGAGGCGTGCCGTCCCGCCTGCTCGACCCGCCTGGCGAAGCCCGGACCATCGTTCAGCACACGGCAGCGGATGTCGTGGTTCACGGCCAGGTCGAGCATGACTGGACCGCTGTCTCGGAGGCTGCCGTGCACGACGCCATCGGCGACCAGCTCACTGACCATCAGCTTGACGTCGTTCAGCAGGCGGTCTGAAAGCCGCGAAGACAGCTCTTCAGCGATGATGCGACGTGCCTGCGCCGGCGCGGCCAGCTGCGGATCGATCTTGTAGATGGCGCGAACGCGTGAATTCATGACTGCTCATATGTTTACCCCGCAAACGAAGCTCAAATGCACGCGAAGGAAAAGCTCGATTTGACCGACGAGTCGCCCGCCGTAAGGCTCGAGCTCGATTCCAGGCCCGAGACCCTTACGCTTGTCCGTGGGGTGCTCGCCGGTGTCGCCGAGCTGATCGGGCTCGATCCCGAGCTTCTGGACGATCTGAAGACGGCGGTCAGCGAGGCGTGCAACAACGTGGTCATGCACGCCTACGACGGCGAAACCGGTCCACTCATCGTTCGCATGTACATCGATGCCGAGGCGATCGAGGTCGTCGTGGTCGACCGCGGGTCGGGGCTCCCGCCGCTGGCGCCGGCCGACGAGACGGTCCGCGGCGTAGGCCTGTCGGTGATCCGCGCTCTGGCCGAGCGCGCGGAGTTTCGCGCCGTTCCCGATGGTGGCACCGAGGTGCGGATGGCGTTCGCCGGACAGCGTGACGGTAAGCCGCTGTTCCACCTCCCGAGCCGTCCCGGGCCCGACGATCAAGACTCTGGGTGGCTGGCCGGCGACGCCGTCGTCTCGCTGTCGCCGATCAGTCTCCTGGCCGGCGTGCTGGGTCGGGTCGCCCGTGCGCTGGCCGCCCGGGCACGCTTCTCACTCGACCGCTTTTCCGACGTCTACCTCGTCACTGACGCGATAGCGGCACACGCCGGCCGCGCGGCGAACGGCTCGCGCATGTCGTTTGCGATCTCCACCGACACGCAGCGCCTGGAGCTGACGATCGGGCCGTTTCTTGCCGGCAGCGGCGAGCAGCTCTCCCATCAGGCGCCCGACTACAGCGCGGCGTCGGCGCTCACCATGCTCTCAGACGAACTCGAGGTCCGCCAAGACGAGAGCGGCGAGGTCCTGTACGTCGTGATGGTGGACCGACGGCGTAACTGAGGCGCGGCAGTCAGGCGCCCCCAGTCAGCTCCTCCGGCGCGTCGACCAGCGTCAGACGGTCTGCCACGCCGGTCAGGCTGAGCAGCCGCTGCACCTGCTGCGGTCCCTTGACCATGGCCAGCCGTCGTCCTTGTTCCTCGGCCCGCTGGTGCGCTCGGACGAGCACGCTGAGCCCGGTGGAGTCCATGAAGTCGAGCTCTCTGAGATCGATGACGAGCAGTTGGGAGTCAGAGGCGGCGACCCGATCGAGCTCCTCCTGGAGAGCGGGGCTCGAGGCCAGGTCCAGCTCGCCGCTGACCGCGATTACGGTCGCCTGATTCTCGCTGTGCACCTCTACGCGGAAGTGGCTCTGCACGGTGGCGCGAGCCTACTGATGTTCGGCGGGAGATGCTGGGCGTGTCGTTGCCTGAACTCCCTACAACCGGGTGGTTTGCACCCGCGGCTGCGTCACTGCATGTGATAGCGGGTAGTCACGCCACACGGCACCGGATGGTGCCGGAGGAACGGAAAGGAGGAGGCGGATGGTTGCCCTTATCGCCTTACTGTTGATCCTGGCCATCTTCGGAGGGCTTGGCTTCGCGGCCCACATCCTGTGGATCGTGTTGATCGCCGCGGTGATCCTGTGGGTGCTCGGCTTCCTGATCGGAGGAGTCGAGGCCGCAGGCGGTCGCCGACGGTGGTATCGCTGGTAGCTGACCTCAGATGATCCGGCGTGTGCGCGGCATAGTCGGTCCGATGGCCGGCGGCGCCTGACGGCGGCGCCTTATTGCCGATGGTCGGCGGCGCCTGACGGCGGCGCCTTATTGCCGCGTCTCGCCGGTCAGCTGCCGCAGCCGCTGGAGCGAGCGGCGTAACAGGCGTGAGACCTGCATCTGTGAGACGCCGACCCGCTCGGCGATCTCCGACTGCGTCAGGTCCTCTCCGAAGCGCAGGTAGAGGATCTCGCGCTCTCGCTGGGGAAGGTGCTTGGCGGCGGCGAAGATCGTCGTCTGATCGTCGATCAGGCCGAGGCGCTGGTCCTCGTCCCCGATCGCATCGAGCCGGCTCGCGTCTTCCTCGTCGGCAAGCGGGGCGTCGAGCGAGACCGTGCCGTATGCCTCGGCCACCTGAAGGCCGTCGAGTACCTCCTCCTCGCTCAGCTCGAGGTACTGGGCGAGCTCGTCGACCCTGGGAGGGCGACCGATCCGGGCGCTGATCGCCTGGCGGGCCTCGTTGATCCGCCGCGCGCGCTCCTGGGCGCCCCGATCCACGTGGATGGCCCACCCGGTGTCACGGAAGTAGCGCTTGAGCTCGCCGACGATCGTGGGCACCGCGAACGACGTGAACGCGAAGCCGCGATCGGGGTCGAACCGCTCGACCGCCTTGACCAGGCCCAGACTGGCCACCTGGACGAGGTCGTCGTACGGCTCGCTCGATTGCACGTATCTCCGGGCGAGTTTGCGCGCGAGCGGCAAAAATCGCGCGATCAGCTCATCGCGGGCTTCGCGGTCGCGATGCCGCCGCCACCGCTCGAACAGATCTTGCGAGTCAGCAGCGGACACGGGCTCGCCCACCGGCATCCCCGACACGGGGAGCCTCCTTTCGCAGACTGTCCTCTTTTAGCACAGGGACGGCCGGTGTGCGGCAGTGCACGGCCCCCAACGCGCGGCAGTGCGAGCCCCCGAATGGTCGGCGGTGTGAGCTCCCGGATGGTCGGCGGTGTGAGGCCCCCGGCGCGCGGCGATCGCCCGCCCCGGACGTGCGGGGATCGCCGCGACGCGCGCGCCGTCTTAGCGTGTGCGCCGCCTCACCTGGCGGCCCCCCCGACCCAACACGCGGGCGCCGCGGCGCTCAAACCGATCGAGCTGCCGCGAAAGCCGCCCGGCGTCGGTGTAGGTCCGGGCGTTGCGTGTGACCGCATCGCCGGCGCTGGCCAGCGCCCCGACCGCGGTGAACAGCACGCGCTGCGCGCTGATAGCAACCGCGCCGATTTGCGTCCCGGCGGCATCGGCGGTGTGGGCGGCGGTCTGTGCCGCATGGTCGCCGGTCGTCCGGGCGTTACGCGCCGTCGTCCGCGCGCTCGTACGCACCGAGACCGACGCCGAGCTGCGGGTCCGCCGCGCGTTCGCTCGCGTGGTGGAGGCGCTCCGCTTCGCGGTGTTGCGCTTGCGGGTGGCCGCGGCTCGCTTGGCGGCGGCCGATCGCTGGGTTGGAGTCTGAGTTGCCATCTTCTTCTCACTCCTCACTTGTGGTCGTGTTGGCAGCGCCAATCCTCCCCACGTTGCGATACTCACCGCGATGTCCGCTTCCTACACCTCACCGCTCGCGCAGGCGCTCGCCCCTGACGTCCTGGCGCGCTTCCTGCGCTATGTGCGGATCGATACGCAGTCCCAGCGCGACCGCACCTCCTCGCCAAGCACGCCCGGACAGCTCGACCTGGCCCGCCTGCTCGTGGACGAGCTACGCGAGGCCGGGCTCGATGATGCCCGGCTCGACGAGAACGGCTACGTGGTGGCGACGCTCGCCGGTACGAACGGGGACGAGGCCGGCGCCGACGGGCGCGCGATCGGCCTGATCGCGCACATGGACACGAGTCCAGATGCGCCCGGGGAGGGCGTCGAGCCGATCGTCCACCGCGATTACGACGGCGGCGCGTTGTCGTTACCCCGCGCCGGCACGGTCCTCGATCCGGCGGCGATGCCCGAGCTCACGGGCAAGGTCGGCCACGACATCGTCACCACGAGCGGGGACACGCTGCTCGGAGCCGACGACAAGGCGGGCGTGGCCGAGATCATGGCCGGCGTCGCCCACCTCGCGGCGCATCCCGAGCTCCCCAGGCCGACACTTCGGGTCGGCTTCACTCCGGACGAGGAGATCGGCGAGGGCGCGACGCTGTTCGACATCGAGGGGTTCGGAGCACGCTGCGCTTACACGCTCGACGGCTCTGACCTGGGCGAGCTCCAGGACGAGACGTTCAGCGCGCTCGAGGTGACCCTGACCGTGTATGGCGTCGCCGTGCATCCCGGATGGGCCAAGGGGAAGCTCGTCAACGCGCTGCGTCTGGCGTCGCGCATCGTCGCGGCGCTCCCGTCCGACACGCTCACCCCGGAGACCACCGGCGAGCGTGATGGCTACATCCACCCGCACGACATCTCCGGCGACGCGGCGCAGGCGAGGGTCAGGTTCATCCTCCGCGACTTCGACGATGAGGCGCTCGAGCGCCACCGCGAGCTGCTCGAGCGGACGGCACGCGAGGTCGTCGGCGGGGAGCCGCGTGCGCGTCTGGAGATCGACGTGCGCGTGCAGTACCGCAACATGCGGGTGTACCTGGCCCGCGTGCCAGGTGTCGTCGACGCCGCCGAGGCGGCGATCCGGGCCGAGGGCCTCGAGCCGATCCGCCAGCCGATCCGCGGCGGCACCGACGGCTCGCGGCTGAGCGAGATGGGCCTGCCCACGCCGAACCTGTTCACCGGAGGGCACGAGTACCACTCGGTCCGCGAGTGGGCCTCCCTTCAGGACATGGCGGCCGCCGCGGCGGTCGTCGTGCGCCTGGCCGAGGTGTGGTCGAGGGATGGCGATGGCTAGCTCCCCCGGGTGCCTCGCCTCGCTGGACGGGGTGATCACGCTTGCCTGCGAGGCGGCGATCCCGGCCACCGACGAGGGGCTCCTGCGCGGCGACGGCGTATTCGAGGTGATCCGCCTCTACGACGGCCGGCCGCTCGCGTTCGACGAGCATATGCGACGGCTCGAGCGCTCCGCCGACAATCTGCGCCTGCCGGTCGACCTCGAAGCGGTGAGCGCGGACGTGTGGCGCCTGCTCGCCCAGGTACGCGGTGCGGGGCCCGAGCACGAGCTGCTCCGGATCGTCGTCACCCGCGGCGGCCACCGCCTGCTCCTGACCGAGCCGGCGCCGGCCGTGCTGGAGACGATCCGCTTGGCCTCGGTGACCTACTCGCCGACGCGCATCCTCGACGGCGTCAAGTCGCTCTCCTACGGCGCGAACATGCTCGCGTCGCGGCTCGCACGCGAGCGGGGGTTCGACGAGGCGCTGCTCGTCACCCCGCACGGGCGCGTGCTCGAGGCGCCGACGAGCTCGATCTTCTGGGTCGCCGACGGCGAGCTCCTGACCCCGCCGCTCGATGAACACATTCTCGCCTCGATCACCCGCGCGATGGTGATCGCGGCGACCGGCGCGACCGAGCGGTCGGCCACGCTGGACGAGCTGCTCGCGGCCGACGAGGCGTTCCTCGCCTCGACCGCGCGGGATGTCCAGCCGGTCGGGGCAATCGATGAGCGCTCGTTCGAGGCTCCGGGCCCGGTCACCCGGCGCACCGCCGAGGCCGTCGAGTCGATGATTCGCGAGCGGTTGGCCGAACCGGCTCGATGAAAATCCTCACGGTGATCGGGAACCGCCCCCAGTTCATCAAGGCGGCGGCGGTCTCTCCGCGCCTGCGCGCTTCGCCCTCGCACGAGGAGGTCTTGGTGCACACGGGGCAGCACTTCGATGACGAACTGTCGTCGGTGTTCTTCTCGGAGCTTGGACTGCCGGCGCCCGATCTCGAGCTCGGTGTCGCGCTTGGGTCGAACACCTCGCAGACGGGGCGGATGCTCGATGCTCTGGAGCCGGTGCTGCGCGACGCTCGGCCCGACGCCGTGCTCGTCTACGGCGACACGAACTCGACGCTGGCCGGAGCGCTGGCCGGAGCTCAGGCGGGGGTTCCCGTCGCGCACGTCGAGGCAGGGATGCGGTCGTTTGACCGCTCGATGCCCGAGGAGCTCAACCGCGTGCTCGTCGACCACGCGTCATCGCTGTTGCTGTGCTCGTCGCCGGTGGCGGTGTCGAACCTGCAGCGCGAGGGCGTGGCGGGTGTGGTTGAGGTCGTCGGCGACGTCATGGTCGACGTGGCGCTGACGGTCCAGCCGCGGGCGCGCAGTCGCGCCGAGCTGCTCACCGCTCGCGGGCTGGCGCCCGGGGAGTACGTGCTCGCCACCGCGCACCGCGCCGGCAACGTGGATGACCCTGTGCGTCTCGCGGCGCTGGTCGAGCTGCTGTGCGAGATGCCGCTCGATGTGCTGTTCGCGATCCATCCCCGCACGCGCCGGCGCCTCGACGAGCGCGACCTGCTCGGGCGGCTCGAAAGCTGCGGACACGTGATCGCCGCGCCGCCTCTCGGGTATGTGGAGACGGCCGCGCTGGTGTGCAACGCCCGAGCCGTGCTCACCGACTCGGGCGGCCTTCAGAAAGAGGCCTACCTCGCGGGGGTGCCGTGCGTCACGTTGCGGTCCACTACCGAATGGACCGAGACGGTCGAGTCGGGCTGGAACACGCTCGTCGACCTCGACGCGGGGGCGGCGCGGGCCGCGGTCCTCCGCGAGCACCCGCTTGAGCACCCCGCCCTGTACGGGGATGGGCACGCCGGCGAGCGCGTCCTGGAGGCTCTTAGACTCCACATCGGATGAGGCGCCCGCTGTCGTGATCGACGATTCCCTTTCCATCGCCGTAGCCGGCCTCGGCTACTGGGGCCCCAACCTGGCCCGCAACTTCGCCGCGATCCCCGGTTGTCGTCTCACCTGGTGTTGCGATCCGTCCGAGAAGGCCCGCACGCGCGTGGCGGACCGGTTCCCTTCGGCCCGGTTCACCGACGACCTCGAGGAGGTGCTGGCCGACGAGTCGGTGGATGCGGTGGCGCTCGCCACGCCCGTGGCGCAGCACGCCGAGCACGCCGAGCGGGTATTCCACGCGGGCAAGCACTGCTTCGTCGAGAAGCCCCTCGCGCAGTCGGTCAGCGACGCCGAGCGGGTGGTGGCCGCGGCCAGGGATTCCGGGCGCATTCTGATGGTCGGCCACCTGCTCGAGTACCACCCGGGGGTGCAGCGCCTCAAGCAGCTCGTGGACTCGGGCGAGCTGGGACAGCGGATCTTCTACATCTACGGCAACCGGCTCAATCTCGGCAAGCTGCGCGCGGACGAGAACGCGCTGTGGAGCCTCGGCGCCCATGATGTGTCGGTCGTGCTGTATCTGGCCGAGGAGGAGCCGTGGGAGGTCGTGGCGCACGGCGAGTCCTACGTGCAGGACGGCGTCGAGGACGTCGTGTTCTGCTTCCTGCGCTTTCCGTCGGGGCTGTCGGCGCACCTGCACCTGTCGTGGCTCGACCCGCACAAGGAACGCCGGTTCACGGTCGTCGGCTCGCGCCGGATGGCCACCTTCGACGACCAGGCGCTCGAGGGGAAGCTCACGATCTACGACAAGGGCTTCGACCAGCCCGCCTCGAGCTATGGCGAGTACATCACCCGCTCGGGCGACATCTTCTCGCCCCAGATCGCCAACGCTGAGCCCCTCCGGATCGAGTGCGAGCACTTCGTCGAGTGCATCCGGTCCGGCGCCCAGCCGCGCTCGGACGGAGCGAGCGGGCTGCGCGTGGTCCGGGTGCTCGAGGAGCTGCAGCGCTCGCTGGATGCCTCACCGCGGGTCGCCCGCGTCACGCCCACCACGAGTAGATAGGAACCGCGATGGAGACCTGGGACGTCCGCGCACTCGAGATCGAGCCTCACCACCCGCAGGTCCTGCGCACCGACGCCGAGACCCGCGCGATCGCGATCAACCTGCCCGCCGGCGAGGAGCTGCAAGAGCATCAGGTCCACGAACGCGCCTACCTGTTCGTGGTTGAGGGCGAGATCGAGATCTCGACCGACGGTGAGACGACGTCCGGTGGCGCCGGCCTGCTGTCCCACTTCGCGCCGAACGAGCGCCACGCGGTACGCGCCCTCAGCGACGCGCTCCTGGTGCTGGTGCTCGCGCCCTGGCCGGGCGAGGGTCACCCGTCGCAACCGCGCTGAGCGGTTTCACGTCGCCGGCAAAAGTCCGATCCTCGGTTCGGCCACTCCACCTGTAAAACGCAGCAAACCTGCTCCCGGGCTCCCTGCTTCGGCGACATAAGCATGCTCTCCATGCTTACGTCGCCAAGTCTCGCCGGCATTCGACGACTTTGGCCACCTTTAAACGCGGCCGAGGGCAATCAGGCCGCGGCTGACGCGGCGTTACCCGACACCGCCATCCCCGCGCCTGCCTGCGTCCAGATCACCTGATCGCGACCTGGGCCGACGCCGATCAGCGCGATCGGAACGCCGACGAAGTCGGAGACGAACTGCAGGTACTCCCGCGCCGTCGCGGGCAGGTCGGACTCCTCGCGGCAGTCGGTCAGGTCCTCGGTCCACCCGGGCATCTGGATGTACTCGCCGGCGGCGTGGTGCAGGACCGTCTGGTGGTAGGGGAAGTAGTCGAACTCGGAGTCTTCCGGACCCCGGTAGCGCGTGCACACGCACAGCTGGTCGAGCCCGGACAGGACGTCTAGCTTCATCACGGCCAGCGCGGTGAGCGAGTTGATGCGCGCGGCGTACCGGAGGGCGACGAGGTCGATCCAGCCGACCCGCCTCGCCCGGCCGGTGGTGGTGCCGAACTCGCCGCCGCGCTCGCGGATCTCCTCGGCCAGGTCGCCGTCGAGCTCGGTCGGGAACGGCCCGGCGCCTACGCGCGTGCTGTACGCCTTGATCACGCCCACGATCTCGTCGATGTCCTTGGGCCCGACGCCGGCGCCGACGCACGCCGCCCCCGCCACCGGGTTGGAAGAGGTGACGAACGGATAGGTGCCGTGATCGATGTCGAGCAGCGCGCCCTGGGCACCCTCGAACACCACGGTCTGCCCGGCGTCGAGGCGCTCGTGCACGAGCCGCACGGTGTCGGCGATGTAGGGCTCGAGCCGGTGACCGTAGGTCAGGTACTCCTCGGTGATCGTCTGCAGGTCGAGCTGCGGGTCCTTCTGGAACGGGCGGAGCGACAACCGCTTCGGATCCAGCGCCGCGACGATCTTCTTCTTGAGGATCTTCTCGTCGAGCAGGTCTTGGACGCGGATCCCGAGCCGCGCGGCCTTGTCGGCGTAGCACGGCCCGATGCCCCGTCTCGTCGTCCCGATCTGGAGCTTGCCGAGCTTCGCCTCGCCGGCCTGGTCGAGCAGCATGTGGTAGGGCATGATCAGGTGGGCGTTGGCCGAGATCCGCAGCGAGCCCGTGTCTACGCGGCGCCGGCGCAACTCCTCGAGCTCGTCGGTCAGCACCCGCGGGTCGATCACGACGCCGTTGCCGATCACGCACAGCGTGTCCTTGTGCAGGATCCCCGACGGGATCAGGTGCAGCTTGTAGGTCTGACCGTCGCTGATGATCGTGTGGCCGGCGTTGTTGCCGCCCTGGAAGCGCACCACCGCGTCGGCCCGCTCGGCGAGCAGGTCGGTGACCTTTCCCTTGCCCTCATCGCCCCACTGGGCGCCAACCAATACGATTCCTGGCATCGTCGATGAGTGTACGCACGGCATGGGCGTAGCCGCGACAA
>Ga0335072_10001439_pt1 | contig 38694 bp, 38 predicted proteins | sample Lox_Sample_21_FD_206725 | JGI IMG/M metagenome (GOLD analysis project Ga0335072, IMG submission 206725) | Soil microbial communities from Loxahatchee National Wildlife Refuge, Florida, United States - Lox_Sample_2.1 | ecosystem: Environmental > Terrestrial > Soil > Wetlands | place: USA... | reverse complement strand
CTGGCCTCAACTGTGACGCTGCATCAACTAGCCAGGCTTGCATTTAGGGTCTACCTGGATATCGCGCCCTCCGTGCTCCAATGAGTCGGTGAACGCTTCAGCTGCTGCGGTCTTCGCACCTCTGCCCATCACCACGCCTTCGCCAAGCCATTGCTTATGCGCTGCAACACGAGCAACTACACCGTATACACTGCCAAGGCCCTCTCCGCCAGAGCTGATGCGCGGGTACGGGACACACAGTCAGCACAGGGAGGCAGCTTGGTTGGAGAGCCAAGCTCTTGGCTGCCGCAAAGCCTGGGCCTTTTTCGCTGCGCCAATCAACACTCCTCGACCGGTATCGCGCTTTTCCCTTTGCGGCGTCCACGGGGGACTATTTATGTCTGTATTTCAACTCACCTCTCTTCAAGAGGCTTTCAGCTCCGGACAGCGACGGTTCTGGACAGCGCCCTGCCATGGGTGATGCCTGAGATTGTTCATATGGCTCGAACGACGGTTGTCATAAATACTCTCTTCCCTCTGGCTCAGCGTACCCTCATGTTTCTACTTCCCTGATACACTCGCCCACTCCGAAATTTCTCGCTTTCCACAGTTCATCACGACCGCTCTTCATTGGCCGGAGTTTCCTCCCGCGGCACTGTTATTTTACTTACTTCGGCTGTTCGAGCCATATCTCCTGTAACCAGAAAATGAAGACTTCTCTCGCCTTCCTGGCAGGGACATGGTTGAGTACAACGGTGTTGACAGCTGTCTCGACCGACACGAATATTCTTGATATAAGTGCGTGCTGAGATTACCCAAGTATGATGACAGTACTGTTACTAATCGCCTGCAATATCTAGTCAAAAGCATTCCCAACTCAGTCATCTGTCCGGAGATTGTCTGCCCTGAAGGTGCCTTCGTCAGACGAGATGATGCTGGTAGCTGTGGATGCTCAAACACCGGCGCAGGCAGTAATTGTGACTTTATCAAATGCGCAACAGGAACGCCCATCCAAAATCCGGTGACAGGTCATTGCCTTTGCCCGCTTCCACAGATGATTCCCCCGGAACCAACTTGTGTCCGTGTCGCATGCCCTCTCGGCGGAACAGCACATTACAATAGCACCCTCAACTCCTGCGCCTGCCCTACCCCTCCTTGTCTTGTCAAATGCCAGGATGGATACCGGACCGGCTTCGACTCCGCCACCGGTGCTTGCACATGCATCCAAGAACCTGTGTGTCGGTCTGACATCGTCTTATGCCGGGTTGGACTATCATACGGATTCAGTGAAGTGACGCTCACCTGCGGCTGCTTTCCTCGAGCTCAGGAGACAGCACTAAAATCTGCTCCTCACCAAGTCTCCTTCAAAGCATGCGGCATCCAGTGTAAGGAGGGTTACACACTCGACGCGGCAACATGCACGTGTGTCCCCATCAAACCATGTGACATCCAGTGTAAGGAGGGTTACACAGTCGACACTACAACATGCACATGTGTCCCTATCAAGCCATGCAACATCCGCTGCAAGGATGGATTCACACTCGACACTACAACGTGCACCTGCGTCCCTATCAAGCCATGTGACATCCAGTGTAAGGATGGATTCGCACTCGACACTACAACATGCACTTGTGTCCTCACTAAACCATGCAACACCCTTTGCAAGGATGGATTCACACACGACCCAGCAACCTGCACGTGTGTCCCCATCAAACCATGCAACATCCTTTGTAAGGACGGGTTCACACTCGACACCACGACATGCACATGCATCCCTATCAAACCATGCAACATGCTCTGCAAGGCAGGGACTCACCTTGACCCCACAACATGCACATGCATCCCTATCATACGATGTGATATCGTCTGCAAGGAAGGGACTAAAGTCGATAACCCAATTTGCAGATGCGTGCCTATTAAAGCATGCGACATCTTCTGTAAGGAAGGGACTAAACTGGACACGGCAACGTGCACATGTATCCCTAACGACTCCAGCTCCCCTCCTCCTCTTCCTTCTAGCGCTCCCAGCAGCCCGTCATATCTGCCAACCCCTGCCGGCAGGTGCGCAACCTTCGTCCGGTGCCCACCCGGCCGAGTCGCAGGCTTCGCGCCACTGACCCTCGAATGCGGATGCACCAACTGCGACGCGCTGCACTGTCCCGACAACCAGCAGGCACAGTTTGACCCGGCCTCGCAGAAGTGCTACTGCCCCGGTGTGCCCGGCGAATGCTTCGATTTCCCGTGTTCTCCACCAGAGAAACAGTTGGTGTTTCAACAAGTACTGAATCCGGACGGGACAGTTAGCGAGGGGTGTGCTTGTAAGTCGACGCTTTAGATGAAGTGTGATATTTTCGGCCAGTGAAGGGAAACGGTGAATGTTGATAAATAGATGGGTGCGTGTTTTTTGTTGAGTCGAAAGCGGGAAGGAAAGAAAAAATGAATTAGAGCTTTGGGGTATTCATCAAGGCTGTGCGGCAGTGAAAGGCTGCCTTTCCTCAAGCATATAGATGTATGTGTGTGTATGTATTTCTTATGTATTCAAATCACTCACTCGATCCCACTGCCATCAAGCCCGGTCGCCCCAGAGAGGTGTACCCGGATCTCACGCTGCCCCTCACCCCCTAAGTGAAGAAGCAAGTCGGCCGCTTTCTTCGATGTTCTCTCTAAACAGAAAGCACGGTTGACCGATTTCAGCATTGTGGTGTTGAGCATATGCTAAATGGATTCGCATCCGCAAGAAGTTGCCGGGCAAGCTAGAGTGTCAAAGGCCCACTGACGGATACTGGGGAATTGCTAGGGTTCGACTATTGTAGCAATACCAGCTCCGCGAGGACAACAAAGACTGAATTCGTCACCCGGTTGGTCCTGGTTACGTATGCGGTTCCGCCAAACCTTGAATGCGTCCTTTGGCTTAGTATCATCTTCCTTGCTGGCAAGATGGGAGCACTCGCGTTGCCAGAGATCTCTGCAGAGCCCTTCCATCACCGGTATTCATGGCCGAAGATCTTCCAATCTATCGCACCGAATAATGGTGCCATTTCTGACTTTTCGGAGCGCAGGTAAGGCGTGAGGGAAGAATTTCCATTCAGGAGCCAGGAAACCACGATCTATGCCATAGCGCCTCCCTTGCTGCATTGCACGATTAGCCCCTCTCCCAGCTGTTGCGCTCCCAGCGTTCTCATTCATTCCATCGCGCTATTTATTCGCCTCCTTGATCTTGTTTTAGGCCTTAATGTCCCGGCTCGTACCGCGTTCTGGCCCTGAAGAGTGGCGTACTCCCTTAATCACTGGTGTTGGTGTCCTTGAAAGTCTATAGTTGTTACTCACGTCACAGAGTCAAGCCTTTGCAGAGTCCTGGGAGTGTTTTGGCTCCCAGGAGCCGGTCGTGTGTTCCTGCGAGCAATTTGGCTCCCCGGGGAAGACCTAGCCGCCGAAAATGGCATGTTCACACCCAAACCATACAGTCTGAGCTTCTTTCTCCGCCTCAGCTTGTCCCGTGGCCCCTACTGGCAAGATAGGAACGGTAAAGATGATCGCAGGGCGCACAGGTCTTGTGGCCGGTCGTGAGACCCAGGCGCTGGAGGCCGAGATTAAGAGGGAATAGAAAGGAAGTAAGACGTAAGGAAAAGAAAGTTAAAAAGACGCTGGGGAGACGAGATTGAAGTAAAGGGGACCTTTGTAGCCGTGTGTCGTGAGGAACGCCATTAATAATGCCATAGCAAATATCAGTGAGAACTAGTCTATTCATGGATCAAAGGAGGCTAACCACAACTCAAGGGACATGTGCAATACCTCAAGCACCAAATACCAAAAAAAACAAACGACAAACCATCCAGCCACACGGTTCTTGTCCCGCCGTGTTACCATGCCTCATCCAATCACTTTGACAAGGAGAATTAACAGCCCACCGCCGTGACCGTCCTTGGTTTCCACCCGCGCCCTCGTCCGTGTCGCCCCTCCTTGTTGTGTACCGTTGCAATGTGCCTAACGCAGTTGTCGCGACGGGCTGAGACATATTGCGCCGGACACGCCGGGACGGGGCAGTGGTGCAGCTCCCGCGCCGGGGTGACATCAGCGTGGTTGACGACGGTGTGGCGGTCGAGGGCCTTGCGGTCAGGGTAGCCGGCGCAGCAGATGGGGCATTTGAGGGGTCTGGTGTGGATTTTTGCGTGCCGCCTGTTTTTCTACGGTTAGTGGAGTATAGAGAGATTGGGAGGGAGGTTAACCTTAGGTCGCATGGTCGGCGGAAGGTTTTGCCACAGCAGTGTAAGGCATTTAGAGTTTGTGAGAGCGATATTGGAGTGGGAGAGATTGAGGCGGGAGGTGCATATGTCGAGGCTGGCGTCAGCGCGGACGAGGACGTGACTGGACTGTTTGTAGATGTTTTCTGGCTCGTGGAGATGAATCCTGGAGTCGAAGAGTGAGACGAAGAAGAACGCGACAAGTGATAACTAAATTCTGAGGAAAGATGCCAATTCAAGCCCGGCGTAAGGCATTCATAAGGCCTGTTACACGGTGCAACGTATTTGGATGATTTAGGAAGGTTAGAACCCTTCCTAGGACTGAACAAAACACGAACAGGCGGCTGAGGGCTTGCAGTGGGGCAAGCTGAACGGGAGTCACCTGGTCCTGCTCCAGATGATACCTCGTCCTCAGCTCCGACAGGTTCTTGTAAGTCCCACCTTTGCAATAACGTATGAGTGTCTAATAATCTCGAACAATCGGTGTCTGAGATGCTGCTGAAATCCACGCCACCTTCCAAACCAGCCGAGGGCTCTGTTCCCTCCAACTGATCTTTTGTATTTGCAAGGGGATCACCGCCATTGTTGGCGAGTGCATCCCAGCCCTCATCATTCTGGAAGTCAGGCAGGACTGAATCTAGAAATACTGAGTCGTCATCTTGGTTGTGGAGGTAGGATGGGGAGACGTCGTGGAGGTTGACGAATGCAAAGGGGCAATCAGAGAATCGTCGGGAATCCTGACTGCGGGCGTTGAGAATAGTAGAGGGTTAGAGGGTCTCCGCTTTTGGGAGGGGCGGAGACCCAAATCCGATGAAGAACGAAGGAGCAAGTTGCTCCTGGCCTCAATGGGCTGGAAAGATTAATGTGCGAAGGCCATCCTCTGTAGAGGGAAGGAACGGATACGTTGGCAAAGACGAAGGAAATATTCACATTAATATATGCACGACGCTGTGTGAGGCCGACCACGGTCCCAGAAGCGGCTTGTGTTTCTCTCATAAGCCGCGTCAATGACCCTCAAGCTATTATTGCATGGTCAATTTGCACAAGGGTGGCGTGAGGCCGAAAGCGCCCACAAGACTGCGCGAGGTGTCCCGCAGACGATAAGGCTGGCTTGTGTGTGTGGACGAATAAGGGCAAGGCCGGCCTCATGGTGCCACGGCAGGCAAAGAAAGTGGCGTGGGCTTGTACTTGTACCTGTTCTGCGTTGACGAATGAGGGCGCGAACGGCCTCAAGACGCTAATGCAGAACTCGTCACTTACGAATGCCTAGGCTGATCGGAGCATGAGGGCTAGGAAATAGAAGCCGAAACACCTCAAGGCCCATGATTCTTCTCATCTTCTCGCTTGATGAGGGATCTAGGGCTCTTATTCGAGGAGGACAATTAGTTTGACCCCGGCTGCAAGTTTGAAAGCACGACAAACACATGAGGAACTATCCCACGAGCCGTTATGGCAGTACCCTATTAGCGTCCTAAAACCTGCGTATGCTTCCCCCCGCGTGCTTAGATCTACCACAAAATCTAGTTGAAGAGTTTAAGCCCATGTTTACTAAGGCGCTAATAGGGTACATTGACGGCGCGTGCAGTGAATCAGCTGATTCTAGGGAGTAGACCTGGTCCATCAAGCGCACCAAGAGGAAGATCGTCTCTTTCGTTGGTGGTGATTGATGTACTCTCTCCTCGATACCAAACAGGGCTGTACCTTTTCATTCATGATCATTTCCTCCGAACATGAACCACAGAGAGCCATAGGATGGGCGACATTTGTTCCCTCCACATCGAACACGTAACTAATTTCCCTTCATAAGTTACGATGACACTAGAATTCATAGACGCTTTCATTGAGCGTATAGGAAACTTAGAGATTAACATCGAGAGAATCCTCATTTGGGATGCATGACATGAATGAAAAGCTTTAATTGTAGCTGTGGAGCAACCAAGGGCTCGGGTATCATCATGATGGACTTTCTCTATAGACACCAATCCAGCTCGTCCAAGGGCCCATCCTGACGCCGCACTAAATCTACTGAAAGAAAATAGTCATCATTTTCCATAGCATTGCTTTGGCTATCGATATCCATTCACGATATCATCCATCAAATCATCGTGGGTATTCTGTCGCTGAGGAAGGGGTGCAGTTCCCGATCTCTGCGGAGGATATGCAGACTGCGATGACTGAGGCGTTTGTCGGCCTGAGTAATTTGGCATTCCTGACGAAACATTTGGTTGGGTAAAGCTGCGGTATGCGTTTGGAGGTGCGGTGGAAGTGGGCGTGCTTGAGTAGTTATTTGGACCATAGGCCACGTATCCGCTATTGTTGGAATTTTGTGCCGTGTGCAATCGAGGCAGACTCAGCAGCTCACCACCTACACTCTGAGAACCGGGCGTCATAGGTCGTGACGCGCCTGGTGTGAATGAACGAGGCGGTGGCATTGTCCCACCTGGCGTCTGAGAACGGATCAAAGAATGTGGACCTGGTGATTGTCGGCCAGATTCAACTGTTGACGGATAATAAGAATTGTTCTGTATAGCAGGCGTTCGTCTTCCTTGGGAATTCGGCTGATAACTCTCTGAATCAATAGGGTTGTTGCGACCAAATTCAGGCAGTGGAGGAAAAGAAGGGTTGTATTGATTCGTAGGAGTCCGCCGGCCCTGAGATTCGCTTGGAGACGGCCCTGGTCCAAGCCTCCCACTCGACCCTGGGCCAGAGCTCATTCCTGTACCTGGTCGTGAAAGTGGTTCCATCGGATAGGTGCCCGGAACATTTCGATCACCCTGGGCACTACTGCTTCTCGGACCAAATCCTGAAGTATAGCTTCGCTGCGTCGATTGAGACATTCCAGTCATGCTCCTGCTTGGAGGCGGTCTTCCCGGCCAACCTGCTGATGTTGCTGATGCAGGTGTCTGGGCACCAGTGGAAGGCGAATAACCCATGCTCGCAGCCTCACCTACCAGGGGTGCGTTCGACGCGTAGCTCGCCCATGACGTAGATGAAGCATGAGTAGCGGTGCGAGTTGGAGGTGGAGGCCTGCCGGCTATAATTCCCACGTCAGGAAGGGTTGGCTTTCGTGAAAGACTCTCCGCACTGGTCCTGTCTGACCCGTCTCGTGAGGTGTACTCTGGCAAAGTTGACTGAGTAGGTTGACGAGAGAGTACCGGCATTGAGAGCTCGCCTGCATCATCAAAGAGTGGAAGAGTAGGTTGCCGCTTGATTTCTCCACCTTCCCTGGCTTCCTGCCTTATACGAAGCTGGTCCTCTTTCTTCAAAGCTTTATCCACCTTTGTCTTGATAATCCTCTCCATTCTCCTATTAATCTTACGGCGACAGTAGTTACCCAGGCTTCCATCTTCGCTGGGAATATGGTGGAAGAGGAAAAGTAGGTAGAGGACGAGTGAAGCTGCCAGGCTGAGAGCAGAAATGACCCAGATGACGAGAGTCCAAAGCATGCCAAAGAGGACGACAGCCTGTTCACGGTTTTTCGAAGCAAGGATTTCGATGTTGTCAAAGAACTGGACCACGGGCGAGTGGCCATGTGTTGGAGCATGTTTGCCATCTGGAATCAGGTCCGCTTGTAAGACGGAGTAGAGTGTTAAGGCGTTGATGACTTGACGTGGTCCTTCGGCGAAGACAATTCTAGTCCAGGCTTTGAATCCATCAGCGGCTATCCCTTCGTATGAGAATCGATTGCTTACCTTCAAAAGAGTAGAATGTGAAGAGCGCAACGTAATCCGCTCCCTTCCTGCTCTTCGTCAATTCCGCGAAGACGAGGAAACGCTTCCACCCTCTACCTTCCTTGCCCATGCGTATGCTTTGTATGCGAACAGCTAGTGGATCAAGATAGCTTTGGGCAACTCCCGAACCCTTCATCACGCGTATTGCTCTTAGCCATCGGTAGAAAAGTAGGACGAATGACAGTATGATGCAGCCTGCAAAGATCCATCTTGAAATTCCCAATGGTATGGCTGGCTTGATTTGCCCGCTCCACCTATCGAAGACCAGAAGATTTACTGCAGTAAACGTGTCGACGGAGTATACAGAGACTGATATGAACAGATTGAGCCAAAGAAAGCCGTAAGTGAATGGCAACCAGCACGAGTCAGATTTGAAGTCGTCGAGATTCTAGCAATCTTTTTAGCAATGTCGGATCAGATGGACAATCATTCTGCTCACGATGTATTCCCACTTTTGTTCAGCTCTTACAGCTGCGAGCTTTTCTCGGTCTCCGCTGCAGCAACCCATCTTCTAAATGATGTATCACTTCCAGCCTGCTGAATGGTGTGAATGGTATGAATCGAGCGTCACTAGCGCTCTTGAAAGGCGGAAAGAGAGGCAACCTGTGCCGTATTTCGTGCTGTTGGATGGTCAACTTCCAGGCCAGCTTTTTCCGTCGGGCCAGCCGACGGCGGATGCGTGAAGAGCACGATAGTCTCAATTGTAAGAGGCGTAGGGTCAGAAATGGCCTTTTTTTTGTTGTCTGCCCACAGAAGAAGCTCTTTAGCGCGGCGAAAAGGTTGATTTGCAGCCAAACGAATGGCTGACTGACAGTTCGAAATCAACAGAAAGTTAGGCAGTTGTAGTCTGAGTGCTTCAACAAGCGTAAAGTTTGCTCAGTCTTGACAGCAGAAAAAGAACACCGGGCGAAGACCACTCCGATGGTCAATTTCGCAGGTTGTAAGGTGAAGTAGTGAAGGTTGGGGGAGGTAAGGAATGTCAATCTGGCCACTTTTGGGCGCAGACCACCGTGAAAAGAGCGTGGCGGTACGCGTGCAGCTTTCCAACAGCAAACAGCCTCGCAAAAGGAGTGAGCAGCGGCTGATGGACTGGTTTGGGTCGCGACGAAAAGAGGGCGGCAATGGCGACAGCAGCAAGGCAGGGTGGAGGATGAGAGCGGCTTGGCACATCCTTTGACACGAAACGCCCCCCTGATCGTCGGACGCTAAAACCTACGCCAGGATCACGCCTCAAAAGTTTGTCCCGCACCGTTCATTGGCCTCGATTACCCTCCGAAAATGCAGGTACCCGAGAGCGCCCGCTAAGACTGTTGCCATTTCGCTCGAGTCATAAATTCGTGAATCTGTTCATTCACAACGGTTAAGAACAACGCAACGTAGTTTGACCAGCAATTCTTCTCCATGTGAAAGGCAAGGTGGCTAATACCCTCAAGCACGGACTAGAGCGTGTGTCGATGGGTTCGTCCTTCTTAGGAGCGGTGGCACAGCTTAGTTCAAACAAGGGTTGCAGAAGCTCGAAGGCATATAGTAACATCGGGACAGGCCGGCAAAAGCTAACCAGTCACTACTACGCAGAAGAATACCCAAGGAAGGTCCCATCTGATGCAACATGGACACGAATCACTATCAAATTCTTTCCTGAATTCGTTTGTTAGACAAAATCACACTCTTCGCTCTCGCTAGCACAGACCCAAGTCCGGGAAGCAGTAGCCTCATCGAGAAAACGCAACCCGCCGTAACTGGCCTTCCCGTAGGATCAACTAAAAGCCGCAGTCCTCTCAGACCGGTCTTCGTAGTCTTAAGACAGAATATGAGATGAAGGTTTCCTCCCAATATCAAATTCACCAATGAGCAAGCTACACCTGCTGCCTCTTCGGATCTCTGCCGTCCGCCACCTCCACATTTTCGCCGCCCTCAAAGGCGTCCCTCCCACGCTTTTCAGTCGCATCATCTTCTCCCGCACCAAACCCAGTGTGCGCCTGTTTTGCATGATTCTCCTTGAAGGCCTGGTAGTCCTTCGCAGCTTCCAGGCCCTTGCTCTTCAAATAATCCCGTGCAACCTCTGCTGCCTCAAGCTTGCTCGTCACCACCTGCAGTTGCTTCTCCTGATCAGCCAGATCGCCGCGCAACTGCTTGAGCTCTTCTGATCCCTGCCCAGCCGCTTTGACCAGATCCTGGGTCTCCTTCAAAAGCTGGTCCTTCTTCTTGACATCGGCTCTCAGCTTCTTGATCTGGGTTGTGGCGGCTTCCTTTGCTTTGCTAAACTTCTCATCGGCTGCTTTGAGTTGCACGTCAGTCCGATTTGCGACCGTCTTCAGCTGATAGATCTCTCTTTTCAAATTTTTCACTTCGTCGTCCTCATTATAGGCAAGCTGGCTGCGAGCGAGATTCACATGATCCAACTTCAGCTTCTCGACCTGCCTTTGGTGAATGATACGCTCCTGATCGAATGCAGCTACCTCATTTTGCAATGCTCGAATCTGTTGACCAGCGGTTCTTCGGGCGCTGGACTCGGTTGAAAGGAGCTGCTGTAGTCTACCAATCTCTGTCTGCGACGCTGCGCTCGTCTGCGTGAGCTGCAATCTCCGCTTCTCATCTTCAAGCCCTGTAAATCGCGTAATAGCTCGTCTAACATATTCGTTATGAGCTTGCTGGCAACCAGCGATTTCTTTCTGCAGTCTTGTGTTTTCCTGCGTGAGGTGTTGGATCTTTGGCCTCAAGTCATTGATGATTTCGTTTCGCTGCTTGTTTGATTCGAGTCCCCAGAAATTAAGTTTCTGCTTAGTGTCTTCCAAGGCTATTTTCTGGGCGTTGAATTGCTCAAGCATGCGCTTCAATGCTCGATTTTCTTCCAGGTAAGCAGAATTATCTATGGTGAGTCGATTCACCTCAGAGACAAGTGGTCCGTTGTTGCCGTCCGCAGTGGTCGTGAGATGGTTGTTGAAGCGAATCAGTTCCTGATTCTCGGTATTGAGTTGTTCAATTTTGCTATTGGCGACCTCTAGGTCCTGTTCTGCCAGTATCAGGGTGGAGTTTTGCTTGAGAACTCGGGCATAGTCGGCTTGTAGCGGTTCGATGGTTGCATTGGCAGCCTCTAGGTCCTCGATTTTGCGGGCAAGCTCCTGATTCGCCACTCTGAGCCGGTTGACCATGTCTGTCAATGCGCTCTTCTCGGCAGCGTCTCGAGAAGTGTTGGACATTGAGGATGCTTCAATCTTTAAGGCTGCTCTTCCTGCTGTTGCTCCCTTGGAGTCCTTCTGCGGGGCTGGTTTCTTAGCATCCTCTTGGGGGTCGCATCTCGTCGAAGCGGCGAACTTGACAGTGAGTTTGCGAGCAGTATTCGAAGAGGGCGCTGTTTTACCAGCTTGTGTGGGAGCTTTGAGCAGGAAGGTCGTGGGCGAGAGCCTGGACTGGGATGCTAGACTCTTTAATTCCCAGTGTGCATGCTTGAGTTTCGACACTTCCTTTTCGTGCACTGCTTTCTGTAGGACCCTGCTTATCAAAGAGCCAGCACGAGTTTCTCTCTCGCGTTGCTTTGACGCTTTGAGTTCACAGGTGAGTTCGGCGATGCGAGAGGACAAGGCCGCTTCAAGCTTGGCAACGTATGGGAGCGAGAAAGTGTGATATGCACCCGGCGCTGCCGGAGAGTCGTCAATAGCTGGAGGTTGATTGTCGAACGTATCGTTGAGGAGGCGTCTACCGTACTTGATGACAAGGTAGATGAAGAGGAAGACCACGATGTAGAGGAGGAGGAAATGTGGTAAAGTGTAGTCGCGATAAGAACGCCATGTCTCTAGGCCCCAGAGCTCGCCGCTGCAGCGCAGCCACTGTTCGTACCACGGCTTATGTCGCTCAGGTACTGTAATGCTTACAATATTTGCGCATGTTTCGGAGAGCTGAGGGACATGGCGGGCATTCCATGCGGCCGCCAGGTAGATGTGCATATCCTGAAGATATACACAAGACCAGATGTAGCATATGTATGATAGGCCAAGCAAAACCAACAATCTAACAATCGTGGGCGCGTAGAGTATCGTCACCAGCAATGAGAAGCTGAAAAAGATATAGAGGAGTTGCTCTTGGACAGTGGCCATCCTGAATGTGATAAGCGCAAGTGCGCACTCGAGAGTTGCTTCAAGAAGCCTTCAAGATATCAAAAAGGGGTTAATTTCGATGGGACTCGAAAGTTGATGAAAGTTGTTGCATGAAAGAAAACAACGGTGCAACAAAGTTGGAAGACGTACTTCAGAAGAGCTCAGAAATCCAGGCGGCGGCTCCAAGAAACACAATCGACGCGATATTGTGACGCAATGAATGAATAGGCTTCCGCGGTGTTTGCCGTCCCGGTGTTGGGGAATTTGATGTGCTTCGAGTCGACTAGGCAAAATCGCATTTTAGTATCTGGAACAACTATTTCCTTGATCTTCAGAAAAGCCATTGCTGTTACAGATGGCTTTGTGCTTTTGCAATGAATGCAAAGCAATAATGTACAACTCTTGAAAGGACTGGATGCCCGAGGCCTGGCACCATTGATATCGTTCTACCGAGCCCGACGAATTAAAGGTCTGGATGGAAATAAAGCATACTCTGATGGTAGGCACAGTACACCCTGCTGGCATAGCCATAGCGAAACAGTAATAACAACTGGCAAAACAAAGGGTTTTGTCATCAATGCTCTCCAAGCAGTGATTGCTCTTGCTCACTTTTGCCATGCCCATGTTTGCGCCTTCTTCTTTTCTTTTTCGTTGTAGTTTCGCTATGCCCATCTTTTGGATTTCCCTGGTCGCTAGGCCCTCGAAATAGTCCACTGTTTGGTCTACTGCGGCTTTGGCTGTCCTGGCGATGCTTGTTTGTCCCACCGTTTTCGTCTTCATCATTGGAGCTGCTCGAGTTTGGCTGAAGAACAACCTTGCGAATACCATTCACATCGATGACGTTTTCTGTGATGCTACCACTCCTGGCTGGACCATGATGCACTTGTGTTGGACTTTCCAACTTGTTCTCTTTCTTAGGCAAACTTCTCAACGTGCTCCTGCTCTTGGAATCTCTCCCTCGATCCTGGCCAGACCAGCCTTCTTCGCGCCCACGGCCACTACCGTAATCAACAACGTCGCTCTGGTCGTGGTCAACATCCATCAGATCCACTGGGTCAGCTTGTACACCTTTGCTAACTGAAGCGCGATGTCGGGACTTCGTTGGCAACTCATTGAAGCTCCCATAACCTTGTTGCAGAGCTTGCACAGCGTCGCTGGCCTCCTTTCCAGCCGAATGAAGCACGCCTTCTCCAACACCTGCTTGGTAACCGTCGGCAGACCCAGAGATCCTTCGGGGCGAAGTTTCGTTCCAGGCATCGGCGGCGTGAGAAGATGGATTGCCCGCAGTATTCCCAGGTTTGATCTTGATAGTAGTCGAGCGTGTTGCTTTTGGACGACTAGCTAGGTTCGACGGACCGAGGTGCTTCAAATGTTCGCGCACTTCATCGCTGCTGTAGCGTTGGGGTTTATGGTCGGTAGCGCTCGACCTGCGACGCATCGGAACTCCAGTCTGACGAGGAGATGCATTGCGGTCGGAGGATTTTACATTGGGTGCAATGCCGTCCATAGTCTTAACACGCTGGATTTCCATAGGTGACAGCGTTTCTTCCTCGCGAATATTGATGAGGTCGCCGTCGCGACCGCTGGCGGCCGGACGTTCGACCTGTACACTATGCCCTTTAGGCAACCTGGTTCGGTAGGCAGGAGAGGGGGCGAGCCGCCGAATCGCTTTGTGAACATCGACAAAAACATCTGACTCGTCGATAATTTCCTCACCAATCAATTCTTCAATGACATCCTCGAGTGTAAGAACGCCAAGGGCGCCATGATCCATTCCAGGAGAGTCGGAAATGAGTATCATATGCGACTTGCCCTCCTGAAAGAAGTTGATGATGTCGAGGCAGCTTGTATCGGGCGCAGTCTCTGGTAGTGTCGCCAGCGCAAAATCTCGAACCGGCATTGCGTCTTCAGGATCGTATGTGATGAGCATCTTGACGAGCAACATGCCGACAAAATTCTTATCATTATCCGGGTGGTGGACAGGAATTCGGGAATATCCTTGCGACAGTACTTCGTCCATAGTTTCCTCGTCCAGAACGTCATCTAGAGACAAGGTATAGACATCTTCCATTGGAGTCATGATGCTCCCAACAGATTTATCCTTGAGGTCCAACACAGCGCCAATTATTGTCACCTCGTCTTCGTTCAGCTTCTGGCCGGTGTCGCCCAACGACTTGTGCAGAGACACAAGGGTCTTGAGTCCGGCTTTCTTGTATACTGTGCCGTGGTCCTCTCCCAGGAGCCAATCGAGCAATTTTGCAGTTGGCCACGCCACCGGTGATAGTATGTACATCAGTACAAGGACAAAGGGTGCCATCCATGAACCGATTGGCAAGCCGTATCGGACGCAAACCGACTGAGGAGCGATTTCGCCAAAGATGACTAAAGACATCAGCGAACGGGGGTACCATATGAAAGTAGGCAGACTTTACCAATCAACACTGTCGATCCTAAAACTGCCGGCCAGCCTCCTCCGAGGGAACGATCGAGGACAATAGGTAGAGTTTCGTTTGTTATGACGTTTCCCAAGAGGAGAGTAACTAGGACCCAATGCTTTCCTCTGCGTAGTAACCCAAGCACCTTTGTGGCATGCTTCTTTTCCGTTCCGTCGCCGGATTCTTTGATGACCTGGAGATACATTTCATCCTGTCTCTCGTCAGCTGCAGTCTTGTTCGAAAATTGAATGGTTGACGGACTTGACCCATCAAAGCAATTGTGAGGCCAGCAAACGCTCCCCCTAGTAGAACGAGAAATGCTGCAACGCCCAGGTAGAGCCATATATTTGGGTCTTCTGGCGGCTTCCCCTCATCTTTTTGTGGAGCGAAAAGGTTCGCTGACGCGTGGAATGGCACCGCTCGAACGAAGGGAAGCTGGGCGATGGCGAGCAAAAGGACCTTTGCGAGCCCAAGAATGGCGGGCCGCCTCGCCAGATATTGGGGTGAATGTGTGGCGGCCATGGCGGGGGACGGTCCTCATATGAGGGCCATAGTCGCTGTCGGAGAAGTCGGACCACGATAGATACGTTAGCTGTTGGGTCGGCAGCGTGGGCTGGTTGGAGAACGTCGGCGTATCGGCTTAAAAGGTACTGGAAACTAAACACAGGTTCGTGGTGAGGTACAGATGTGGTGAAAAGGGGTCTCTAATCTCATCTGAAGTCGTAGGGCAGAGCCTGGAGATAAGTTGGGGGGGCATAGGTTGCCAAGCTCCATCTCAGCGGGCCGTGCTCAATCTCGCCACGCTCTGTGGGAGCCTAATCATGCATGCGCCATTTCTGAAAGAATCTGGGGAAGTGCCTTGGCATGTTTGGACCGTTTGCTCCTTCGGTTATCCACGGCCTGCCAAATTCCTCTTCCTTCCCACATCTTTGAAAGCTGGTTCTCGTATGCGAGATCTTCTTCCACTCGAAAGTAGCCCTACTGCGCAATTGAAAGGTTCGAGTAAATATGCTACGTTCTTTGCAACAAGCTCCGAGAAGGTTGATTACGGCCTCTTCTTTCCTTCGCCGTCCGTACGCAAGTCAAGCTTCTTCTCCTCGTCTCAATACTCCTATCGACTATGGTACGACACCGTTACTCCACCACACGAAATCATCGGTTTCTTCTGCTCTAGGACTTCCAAAGGACTCATCTTCAGAAAAACTTAATCTCTACCAAGCAATCAATGCCGCTCTAAGACATTCTCTGAAAACTTCAGAGAAAGTCCTTGTCTTTGGCGAAGATGTGGCATTTGGCGGCGTTTTCCGATGTACGATGAAGCTTTCGGACGAGTTCGGGTCGGAGAGGATCTTCAACACCCCTCTAACAGAGCAGGGTATTGCAGGTTTTGCCATTGGCTGTGCGGCTGAAGGCATGAAACCTGTGGCAGAGATTCAATTCGCGGATTATGTTTATCCTGCATTTGATCAACTCGTCAATGAGGCTGCCAAATTTCGATTTCGTGGAGAAGGAAATTGCGGAGGACTGGTTGTGAGGATGCCTTGTGGTGGTGTTGGACATGGCGCTCTCTACCATTCTCAGAGTCCGGAATCGCTTTTCACGCACATTCCAGGCTTGCGGGTTGTGTTTCCAAGATCGCCATCCCAAGCCAAAGGTCTCCTTATCTCAGCTATACTCGAAAGTAATGACCCGGTCATCTTCATGGAGCCAAAAATACTCTACCGGGCTGCAGTGGAGTATGTCCCAACTGAAGCGTATACATTGCCCTTGGACAAGGCGGAGATCCTCAAGCCTGGCAGGAACGTTACCGTCATCTCGTATGGACAGCCGCTGTATCTCTGCTCGGCAGCTATCGCAGCTATCGAAAAGGATATCAAGGGTGCGGAAATCGAATTGATTGATCTAAGAGCGCTCTACCCTTGGGATCGGGAAACCGTCCTGAAGAGCGTCAAGAAGACAGGTAGGGCCGTGGTGGTTCACGAGAGCATGATCAATGCAGGGGTTGGTGCGGAAGTTGCGGCAACTATTCAAGAGGGGGCATTCTTGAGATTAGAAGCACCTGTTGCAAGGGTTGCTGGGTGGAGTACCCATCCAGGATTGGTTTATGAAAAGTTTAACATACCAGATGTGACCAGTGAGTTCAAAATGCTACAACTAGATGACCCGGGTGATCTAAGGTGAACACTAACGCGACCTCGCAGGGATTTATGATGCTATAAAGAGAACAATTGACTTCTGAGCGGTTTGATAAGCCATATCTCTATCTGGCGTCGGACTACCATAGAGGACGCAGGTAGAAGACAGACGGAAAGAGACCGTGAAGGTACTCTACGCCTTCGAGTTCGTCTAGTCTACTTCCACATGACGAAAAGATCGCTAAAATCTTCTAGCTCCGGCGATCTACCTTACACATCTATCTTTGCGAATCCCTAAATGCATATCTACTCTTCGTACTCACCCTTGAAGACCATAACTCGCGGCTTGCCCGTCTCCTCATCAAACCAAGCTCTCCAAAGACCGCCACAGTTGAAGTCAAAAACTACGTTGCCTTTCCGTTGGTCTCCATAAAGCTCAATACCGATGATGCCGCCTTGACCTTCAAAGGTCTTCTGCCACCTTTCGCCTGCAGACAGCTGGAGCTCACCGCCGGGTCCAGCCACAAATGTGATGGCCTTGGCGAGCGTGACAGGACTGAATGGAAGGGATCCGAATCGACACATGGCAGCGGTAGTCCGTACAGCTGATGTGCGGAGGAAAGAGTCGCCATTCCCTGTGCCGGACATGGCGACGGCGCGTCGGCGAGGTGGAGGCGGGAAACCATAGTGTCGCAGGTGCCCCGTTGGACTTGAGAGTACCATTCGCGGTAATGGCATTGGTTGTTCTTTTTCAATCAGTCGAAGTTGCTCCATTTTAGATCGCGAATGAGGAGAAATTTCCTGGGATTCACGGTCTTGGTCTGACAATGTTGGCACACAGGTTCTGAGTACATCTCCGAATCTTGTGTCAACTGCCCTTAACAGCCGCTCTGGAAACGAGAGGCCTTTTCGGTAAAATTGTGCATTTGTGTCTGGTAATCGACCGATATGTTCCTTTTCATTCCAGCTCTCCGCCCAAAAGCCCGAACCCATTGTGGGTGTATCGCCGATCCGGCCAGGCTTCTTATTTGTCAATCCACCCGTGCTAGTCGCAACAGCCAGGTTGCCCCAAGAGTCCATGCAGACAGCGCCTACCGTACCCTGACTCGGAGAATCAAAACCAGGGAAATTGAGATCATCGGCATCATCAAAGGTCCCAGAAGGCAGATGAGGATATAACTGTTCTGCAGTCCGCTTCTCATCGTACACATTATCCAAGTCCACGGGCCTCCTTTCAGGTAGAATCCTCTGTCCGTTCGACCTCTGCTTCTCTAGATCTCTCAAATGCTCCCTCCACCTCCTCCTTGTCCAGAACCACTCCGCACCTTTCCTCTCCAGACCCTTCTCCCCCCAGCCCCATTCCTCGACATCCTCTCCACTTAGCTGACAGTGCATCGTCCCAACACCGCCCAACCCATCTCCGCCCGCCAACAACACCTCCCTTGCGAGCAAGATCGGATGTCGCGTGCCTTTAATCAGGCTGACGGACGCACCGCGCTTGGCCGGGACAGAAGGTCCATTATCCGTCGGGAACACGCTTTGCTCGTCATTTCCGGGACGGACACTGGAAACCATAACACTAGCCTCCATCTCAATAGTTCCTTTTTCAGTAAAGACGCTCCCGCGACCACAGTTGAAGAGCGGGTCGTCCTCCATTAGGCTAACAGCGTGGCATGCGGCATCAAGAGCTGATGTGCCGGATTTGAGCTTTGCATGGGTTGATTCGAGGTACTTGAGCAGCGAAGAGCGATATTGTTGGTAGAGTGCTGGTGGGAGATTGGAGCGACTGATGGAGCCTGAGCCGCCGTGGAGAATCAATGTTGGGGTGTAGGGACCTAGATTTTGCTTCTCCGACATGGCCAGAATTGGATTAGGTGGAATCTTTGGGCCGCTGGTGGATTCCCACTCTTTGGTTGAAATCGGTAGTTCTTTCGGGACCGTTCTTTGATGGGACAACCACGTAGCTTCTGGCAGTGCACAAGGAGGCTCTCTTAGTAACGTGAGATGGGGGAGAGGAGGTAAGCTTTGTTGGTGACAAGAAAGATATTGCTCGTATTCCTCAACTGACATATCCTAATGGGTTGACAATGATAAGATTACCTGAGAGCAATTTAGGAATGTTCATGCGTAACGAACGTTCTATTGCTACCCTCGTTACTCAAGCAATACCTAGAGATAGATAGTGATATTGAGAGGAGAGGAGCTTCACTGTCTCCACCTTGGCAAACAAGCAAGCCGGTCTATAGGATCAGGGAACTCGTTTTATTGACTTGAGAAGGACTTGGCGAAGCTCGGCATATCGTTTTTCCGGCCCCAGGGGACACGTACTTGCAGCTTGGTGTTTTCCAATTTCCGAACATCAGCCAGAAAATGGAGCAAGCTGCTCTCTAGTCCTTGTACCACGCTGGCGAACCTTATCAGATTGGATCCGTCGTTGAACATGTCCTAGCTTCGCGTTCGTTACCATGTCCCAGCTAGTGCAAGACTCGCTCATTGCGAAGCCCAGAGTTGCGCTCCTTGCCGTTTACGCGGCCATTGATTGGTCTTTGACATCACCACCCATCTCTAATGAGAGCACAAATCCCATTCTGCGCAGACAAGATGTTGACACTCATACATATGCCATGTTACCGAAAATCCAGTCGACCCACAACGTGGTCCACGCTCCGGGCAAACACAATGGGCAGCCTAATTTCGGCGCGTCACTGCGAGACACGCGCCGGTTCTCGCTGGAGGTTGCGACTGCCACCCCTTCACCTTGATGATGAAATGCATACGTATGAACCGATTGCGCCACACTCAATTTCGGCAGTCCGCTAAAGCCGGCTTTAACGGCGGTGAACGTGATGTTATGGTCTAGAGCACTAATTCAATAGTAATATACCTCATGGATTCAACGCTTGGGACGAAGCATGGGATGACTTATGCTTCTTGCACATCCATTATCCCCATTTTTGGTACTTTTCGAGTCTGGTTAAATGCTTGACCACTATCCGTTCTCGTGATGAGGCTTTTGAATCTACTTGCTTTCTTCATCAGTTCCCTCGCACTTTTCTCCCCCGTTTACAATTTTGCCATTCCGCATCTAGCCAAATTCAGACCTCATTGGAATTCATCATGGTATGATTTGGGTCTTTACGGCGCATACCCAACCCAAAGCTACTTTTCCTTTGACCTTGTGTCCCCGCGTGTGGAAATACTACAATGGGATGTCCGGTGTGACCAACGTCTGACATTTCTCACCCCACGAGGCCTCTCTGTTCCAACACCTGGGCCTATGATATTAGATGCGAAAGGAAATCTCATCTGGATGGAGCAGAGATGGGGAATGTCGACAGATCTCCAGGTGCAGCATTATCAAGGTAATGCATATCTGACTTTTTGGGCTGGCATTGATGAAGTCTCGCTTGGGAGAGGTTCATACTACATGGTCGGTTGCTATCCATCTTTTGGTGCGTTCTAACTCATCCTACTTCAGCTGAATTCTTCATACGAAGTCTTTCGTGAGCTATCGGCAGTCGGTGACCATCTGGACGGCGATCTTCACGAGTTCAAACTAACCGAAAGCGGGACCGCCCTCATGACGATCTATGAGAAAATACCCGCTGACCTGTCCTCATTGAAGGGTCCTGCTTCAGGCTGGATCTACGACGGCATCGTCCAAGAGATCGATATTAGCACCGGTTCATTGATCTTTGAATGGCGTGCATCAGACCACTACCAAGTCAGCGACACCTTTCTTCCAATCAGTGACAAGGACAGAACCAGTGATACTGCCTTTGACTTCTTTCACATCAATAGCGTCGACAAAGACCCTCAAGGTAACTATTACATCTCGGCCCGCCACACCCATACAGTTACTTGTATCAATCCTATTGGGGACGTTCTTTGGACTCTTGGCGGACGTAGTAATGATTTCACTGACATTTCCTCCGGCGCAGCAACCAATTTCGCCTGGCAACACCACGCACGCTGGCACCCTAACAACACGATTACGCTCTTCGATAACTCTGCGTATAATTACCACCTTCGGACGGCGGAATACAGTCGTGGGATGGTGATTGACCTCGACTTGGCCGATATGACCGCCCGACTACGGAACACCTACTTCAAGCCCCAGCAATGGCGTTCTGAATCCCAGGGTTCAATGCAGAAGCTGTCGGAGAACGGCAACATGTTTGTTGGTTGGGGCTCTGCCGCCGCCTATACCGAGTTTGCAGCCGATGGAGAGATTCTTTGTGACGTACATTTTGGAGCCGAAAGTGTGTTCGGATTTGGCCGTATATCGTCATACCGGGCCTTCAAAGGCGAGTGGATTGGCAGGCCTATGACACCTCCAGACATCAAGATGGTCGATGGTGATGTTTACGTCAGTTGGAATGGCGCGACGGAGGTTGTGGCTTGGGAGCTACAAGGCGCAAAGAGTTTCGGTGACGGAGACAAGACGTTTGAGACGTTTGACTATGTTCAGAAGGAGGGGTTCGAAACGAATCTTCAGCTTCCAGAGGACAAGGACGATTACGTCTATCTTCGTGCTGCGGCATTGGATCGCTCGAGCCAAGTGTTGGGTTACACGGACGTGATTGACACAGCGACAAGAGAGAGCGCGGCGCATCCACCACAGCCAGAAGATCAACAATACTCGATATGGATCTGGCTGGTTATTGCTTGTTGTGCTCTTGTTAGTGCTGGACTAAGTATCAGGCTGTTTTGGGGCCCACTTTGCACCTTGGTGCAGCTCCACCGATGGCGAGGGTATAAGCCGCTATCATCTCCGAAGCATTGGTGGTCATCAAGACGAGACACGAGCCCAGAATTTTATTTGGCAGACGTTTCAGCATCACCCAGCGATGCTACTGTTGCAGCTGCTTGCAGATCTATTCCGGGAGGATAGAGGCCGCGAAGTGAGTCACTCCCACCAAGACTTATAAGCAATTCTATGTACTAGATTTTCGAGATCCAAGAACGTTGTTGTTGCTCACTTTGAAGATCCACCCTACGTATTGTAGAATCAATTCGTGCAAGAACGTTATGGTATCCATGCATTTGGTAGCCGGCTGGTTAGATCGCCCAGAGAAGCTCTCTTTTTACCTTTCGTCTGCACGATCTTCTAACCATAATTGTGTCTCATCAGACATCAATGACAACGCAGTGCCATAATTGACTTGCTTGACAAAATGATCCCAAACAAATTCTGAAGCACTTATCACTTTTTTCCGGGCCATAGTAGAAACTTATCCAGTTGCCCTCCACTCGCAAGGCAACCTAGTCACTGCCGGCGCCGGCGGCGGGCAAATCTTTACTCCCAGGTGGTGACCTTCATGGTTCCATTTTCCTGCAGATTCTTGTGCATGTTGAAGGCCTGGAACAACAGGTGCGGCTCGTGGCCCATGCCCTTTCGCAAACACTCGTACTCCGCGCGGTCGAAATAGTCCTGCAAGATGGGTTTGTAGTCGGGGTGAGCGCACTTGTCGATAATGACTCGGGCTCGCTCGCGGGGAGAAAGACCACGGACGTCCGCGAGACCCTGGACACTTGTCAGCAAATCCTCGGTCGCCAGAATTAGAAACAGATCAGTCATACCTGCTCAGTAACTACGACGTCCAAATCATGCTCCGTTTGATCGACGTGCGTGCACATCGGCACGATGCAGCTCACACCATGCGGGTCGGTCTTGCTCGGCCTGGTGCTTGGCGTATGCATGATGCTGTATTTGGCACTTCTCAAAAAGTCCGCACTACCGCCCAATCCGTTCAGCATCCGGCTGCCCATCACGCAGGTGCTGTTGGCATGCGCATAGATATCGACTTCAACGGGCGTATTCATGCCGATGACGCCGAGGCGGCGGATAATTTCGGGCGAGTTGGAGACTTGCTGTGAGCGAAGGAGCAGCTTGGAGTAGTAGTTCTCCCACTACAATTGGAGGAGAGGAAGAATTAGTAGGGGGTTGGGGAAAATGAAGGGAGAAATATGGCTTACGCCGTCATAGAAGCGCTTGAAGCCCTCAGGTGAGAACCGGATCGAAGTCGCGGTTGCGAAGTCGAGGTGGCCGCTGTCGAAGAGGTCGAGGAAGGAGTCTTGCAGCACTTCGGTCCAGACTCTTAGGTTGCGGAAGTCGGCTTCGCCGGCCTATGGAGATGTTACGAGGGTGTCTGTGGAGATATTTGGGGTCATTTGGCAGACTCACAGAAAGACCGCCAATGACGGCATTAGCGATGTTGCCGATGCCTGACTGGATGGGCAAGAGGTTCTTCGGCAGTCGCTCGTGATCGACTTCGTCTTTCAAGAACTCGATCAAGTTACTGGCAATGGCTCTTGATTTGTCGTCCTCGGGAGCGTTTGGGGTCGTTTGATCTGGGTAGTCGGATTCTACGATCGCCACCACGCGGTCCGGATCGACCGGGATATGTGGGGTACCAATGCGGTCTTCAGGAGCCATGATGAGGTAGGGCTGTGGAGGTCAATACTGTACTTACAGTACTGCCAGCAGATAGCCACCTACCTTCCGCCGTGGTGGCAGGTCTGTCATTGTGATATCGTGTAGACCCTCCAAGCTCGGGAGGGCGGTATTGACCTCAATGATGACCTGTAAAGCACCTGTCAGAAAGATTGAGTGCTGTAGTCGTTCAGATCTTTAACATTCTTTCTCAGCCATCTGTATGATCTCCGGACTTGCCCCCACGCTTGCTCCAGGAATAATGCCCCCATCCTCCGTGATAGCGCTGGCCTCTACGATAGCAACGTCAATCTTGTTGTTTCCTTTGTGTTTCGTATACCAGCCATACATAAGGTCGACAGGAAACATGCTCAAGTGTTTGTCGAAGAACTTGATGTTGCCATTGTTGATGCCCCTGGCAATATCCTTGCCCACCTGATGAGGACTTCTCCGCTCGATCATGTTGAGTCGGGCCCAGCGGTTCTCTGTTTCGGCGCCTGATGAGGCACCGACGAATAGATTATACTTGAGCTTGCCTTGCAGTCCATTTTTCTCGACGTAGTCTGCGAGGGCGGTGGGCACTTTCCTTTCAGAACGGTCAGTAACATCTGCTTTCGCCCGGAAGGGACCGGATCAGCAGACTTGGGATATCCAACACCGGTAAAGCCAGACCAGCCAATGTAAGAGTTGTGAGGAAAGAGATCAATAAGGTCTTCGGCTTTTGCCAGCTTGTTGAGGAAGGCTGGCCTTCGAACGCGGCTTTTGAGAAGAGCAGAGGCAGCCATAGTTCGTGTACCAATGAGGGTAAAAGAGGGGAGTGACCTATTCTATAATACTAGACTCAACGAGCTATTGACCGTACCAATCATGTCACACACACAGAGTCACTTGATTCTAAGCTATGTAGACTAGAATGGAATGACAGGTATTGTGTGTCTAACGGGTGAAAGGTCAATCCCCTCTCTCTCCACTTGCATCATTAGCCCGCAGGGATTCGGACAGGTTGATTAGATAAGCGAGCAGGTAGACCCCGAGACCTCGCCGATGTATTTCAGGGGCAACAACATCGTACAGTCACATATTAGAGTACCATTTACCGAGCAAAAGGGGCGTACACCCACTTTGTCAACTCCGATGCCCGGCAAACGGTTGCTATAGCCAACAGCAACGCCGGGAATTTCGATTTTCTGTCCACTTTAATGTCGAAAGCGGGGTAATCTGAAGGTTCAGGCTTGCTATCGGATCTGACAAAGGGGGTGTATATCTCATCTGTAGGAGCGAGACACTCTTGGAAAAGTGTATTGCATATAGATTAGCCATCGTGGAATCTTTCTGCTCGAAAGGGTGTCAGATGATACCCTGGCACAACGGTGCAATTATTCATTCTCCCGAACCGGTACCAAACCCTCTTTCTATGAAGCCATCCTCCAAGACGGCATTGGTGAGAAGAACTCCCCAGTTTTCGGGCCTAAATAAAGCGAACTTCAAGTGTTTCTCGGCAGTTCCAACCCCCAGCTTTAGCACTTAAGCCACCCACTTCCGCTAATCCGCAGATCTCATTACGCCGTCTTTTGCTTTGATTTGGTGCACTTGTGGATTCGGGGAGGATTGTTACATCCCGTGCTACGGTCTTACTTCTAACACCGAGTAGTGCTTATATCCGGTCTTCATATAATTTGAAGAAAGATACTTCAAACCTGGAATACTAAACTCTTGAAAGAGGGTCTGAACTGAAATCAGCCAGCGGCCAGAGAAACCCCCACATTTGATGTAAACCAGACGGCATATCTTACAGCATAATTGCCGAAGTTCTTAGGATGGTCTAGAACATTGTCATTATCACACAAATAACGAAAGGTGACAATCAACATGACCACCATGAGTGGCAACGCAAGAAGCCAACCTGCTATTCTGGCACTCTGGGCGGTTTTGTATACATATATCTGGGCTGTCCTTCCAATAGTGATTGTTGGCCGTTTCCTCATACGCCGTTACTCGTCTCCATTGAGACAATATCCCGGCCCCCTCATTGCATCAGGTAGTCGGCTATGGAAAGGTGACAACCCCCCCCGCAATATCAACGACTGAAACTGACGCTCTGGAACTACAAGTCTGGAGCACATATTCCGGCCACACGGAGGCGGACCACATAAAGCTACACCAAAAATACGGTACCAGATTCAACATCACTAGCATCACCACCTTTCAGGGCTCTACCAACTAATGCCATCCAGGCCCTGTGGTCCGAATCGCCCCAAATGAACTCTCTTTCTCCTCACCAAACGCCGCCAAAGACATCTTCACGGTCGGCAAGGGCTTCCGCAAGACCGACTTCTATGGCGTCTTCCCCCCTCCCGAAAACCCTGACATCTTCACTGAAACGCGGGAGGCGGTCCACGCGCAGAAGAAACGCGTCGCAGCCACTCCGTACAGCATGGCCGCCATGCAGCAGCTGTCCGGCTTCATCGACGACACGGAACGGCTGCTCATCGAAAAGCTCGACGGCTTCGCCGGCAAGCCAGACGGAACATGTGATCTTGGGAACTGGTTGCACTATTTTGCTTTCGATGTATGAGATTCTCCAAAGCTTGCGGGAATGGCGTGGGCACACCTACCCGGTACTGATTCGGGATATGTAGGTCCTAGGCGAGATGGCTTTCTCTCGCAAATTCGGCTTTCTCGACGCCGGCCTTGACGTGGATGGCTGCATCAAGGCAATCGATGATTCGCAATGGTACAACAGCATCGTCGGCCAAGTCCCCTTCATGGACCATTTGCTTCGCAGAAATCCCCTGTGGCAGTATGTGCCCTTTCTCGCAACCAAGAACGCTCTCATCACGCGGATTGCGCTCGCGGAACTCGAGAAGAGGAAACAGACGGGCAAGAATGCCATAGACAGGAAGGATCTGCTGAGCCAGTTGTTGACCGCAAGTCAGGCGCAGCCGGACAAGTTTGGCGAAGGGGACGTCTTTGCCATTGCGCACGGAGCTATGTAAGCCCAACCAACCTTTCCCTGAAAGGGCCCCCCTCCCCAACTTGGGAAGAGGAGCGTCGTATTCGCTGAACGTTCCAATCTGACCTCACCCGCCCCTTCAGCTTCGCCGGCTCCGATTCCACAGCGTCGACTATGCAATCATTCATCTACCATATCTTGAAAGTTCCATCTATCTACAACAAGATCTGCGCCGAGATCGACGCCGCAAACTCCGCTGGCCGGCTTTCGGACATGATCTCTTATCAGGAAGCACAGCAACTCCCCTACTTCCAAGCCGCGCTCAAAGAAGCCATGCGGGTCCGCCCCGCCGTCGGCGTCAACATCACGCGCCACGTGCCCGCCTCGGGAGCCGAAATCGATGGCCAGTGGTACCCAGGTGACACGCGCGTCGCGTTGAATGCGTGGGTACTCCACCGAGACAAGGGCGTGTTTGGCGAGGACGCAGATGTGTACCGGCCGGAGCGGTGGCTCGAAGGCGGCGAGGCGAAGGCCAAGGCGATGGACAAGCATATGTATCAGGTCAGTTTTTCCATTCACGACATATCGGTATCATTTTTTCTGATGTTAGCATTTCCATAAGTTCGGGGGTGGAAGCCACCTATGCATGGGGCGCAACCTGGCAGCCCTGGAGATGAACAAAATGCTGCCTCAGATTCTCAGGCGGTACCGGTTCCAGCTTGTACACCCTGAGGCGATTATCAAGCACCATTCGACCTTCTTTGTCGTACAGTCGGGGCTGGAAGTTTACATTGAGAAGCGGACGGAGAACAAAGTGTGATGTGATGGAATCCATCGCGAGTCTTTCGCTTTGTTGGGAATCTACTTCTTGTAGGATTTGCAAATGGTGAAGGCTCTGGATCACTGTATCGAACAGAAGCCTTTTTGTGTTTTCCGTCTCCAAAACGGTAGAAGCTGTTGTAGCTCGAGCAAGCGCTTGAGTAGCCATGTTAGCTCTCTAGAGCTAGGTATCCACCCAGAATGATGCTTCCACGCCATGTTTGCCCCAGGATTTCGAGGATCGTCAAGGCTTAGCGTCCTCTTAAGATAGTACTCTTGCAGTACACTCATGGCCAAGGTTCCAATTTCGTCCAGTGCCAGTGTTTCCTTTGATTGATGCTCTCAAGCGTATTTGTGACAGGGTCACCCAGGAATAGTGTCCTCCAATGACGAGGTTCTTTAACATACTTCAATGTTGCCGAAGCACAATTCGAAGAACCCGATTCCAGCAGGGCTGGACAAACCGGCTTAATCGTGATGTGTTATATCGGTTCGCTTTAGAAGAATGATGCCCTCCACGATCCTTGCTCATGCCCCTCCGGCGTCCATGATGCTTGCCTGATCCATACCAGAGAACAATTAATCTCACAGAAGACGCCTTGACATGTTCAAAGCGTAAGGCGTTCCCGAATATCAGAACTGGAAATCCATCGCGCATGGGGCGGTTCGAGACATAATGTCGGGCAGCTACCATCGTGCAATCAGAAGCACATTGCGACTGCTTTCACTTCTTTTTGGTGAGAGGTTTGCCTTCGGTTTTCTCCAATTCCTGCAGTCTTGCTTCCAAGGTGACCAACTTTGCCTTCTCCTCCATGGTCAGCTTTTGTACGAGTTTGTTGGCCTCTCCTAACCGATCAAGTTCTTTCGACTCCTCTTCCCGACTGAACACATTATCTTTCGAAACCCGCTCCGGAATCTCCGCCGTTGGTGGGCCCTTCGCCACTGCCTTCCCTGCCTTTGCGCCTTTCCCCTTGGCTCCCGGTGTCCCGCCCGTCAGCAGCTCATAAAACTGCTCCACAGGCTCATTGAACAACACCTCCTCATAGCAGACACTCTTGACCACTTCTCTCCTCTCCTTCTGTCCATCGACATCATCGCCATATGGATGTAGTTTCAGTCCATGCCATACCGTCTGGGGCTTCTCCGTGCTCTCCGGCACAAAGTAGAATTTTATCGCAATTTCGAACTCGCCCCAGCCGGTTTCTTCGACTTCAAAGGGTGGCCCATCAACCATGCGTAAGCTGTTCGCATAGGTGTCGTGGAGTTTGAACTGCACTTTCTTGAGCCAGTAGGATATGTCCTGGCCATCGACGCCGCGGACGAAAACTTTCCAACTGTGGGTATGGTCGGCAGGGGCATTTTTTGGACGGTTTGCGGGATCGAAAGGTATGGCTTCGGAGCCGTAGGCTGATAGCTTGCGTTAGTAACGATGAACAGTATGATGGAAACGTGCAAGCTTAATCGAGGCTTACTGAACGGTCGGTGAATTTGCACACCCTGCGAGAATGTTAGTTGGCGCAAAGATGGGCCTAAGATCAGAGTGCCTACCCTGACACGTTTTGTGCCTGCCGGTGCGGGCATGCTTCTGTCTCCAACCTCAGCTTTATTTGGATTGAGAATAGATCTGCCACGTCGCCCACCAGGAAGGGCACGTTGTTGATCAGGTTGCGTACGTCTGTGACGGCGCCGCTCGCAGTTTCGCCCCGGAGTTGGCGCTGTTTGTGCACGCTGGTCGTCCTCTACCACACTTGATGTCAAGCGTCCGGCGTGTTACTTCTCCTCTGCCAGTGTTGCAAGCACAACGTTGACCTGATCGAAGTCTTTCTCCATGATTGATTGCAGATCTGCTGCAGGGTTGTGGAATCGGCTAAGTTACCAATAATGGAAATGATGTCAACACTCCAAAAAGGTCGAGATCAGTTGCGCTTCTGCTCGATCCGCGTTTGAGAGACTTTCAACGCGAGCATGGCAAGATTGGTTCCCATTAATTGCTAGCCTCGAGCGCTCCCTCCATTGCAGCTTCAACAATGGCGTCAAACGTCAAAAAGCGCCTAGTTGTAGCGGGAGGCAACGGCTTCCTTGGTTCACGAATCTGCAAGTCGGCAGTAGCGAGGGGATGGGATGTCACCTCAATCAGGTACTATAGCAACATAATCCTCTTCAAATCTCTTGCTCAAAAACCTGCAGCCGCTCCGGTGAACCAACATGGTCATCTGTAACGGCCTCGCCAACAGCCCCTCCTTGGTCCACTTCCGTAACTTGGGCCAAAGGGAACATCCTCAAGCCTTCTACCTACACCCCGCACCTCAAATCCGCCGACGCCGTCATCCACACCATGGGTATCCTCCTCGAAGCCGACTACAAAGGCGTCCTCGCCGGCAAAGAGAGCATCTTCTCTGGCCTCAGCCGCGCATTCAGCCCGACCAAGCTGGGCAGTGCGGGCAATCCGCTCAACCGTGAGCCGGGCGCCGAGCTAGGCAAAGGGGAGAAGGACGGACAATTGACGTATGAGCTGATGAACCGCGACTCGGCGATTGCGCTGGCGCAGGAGAGTCAACGTGAAGGAGTGGGCACATTCGTATATATTTCTGCGGCAGCGGGGGCTCCAATGCTGCCTGCGAGGTATATATCGACGAAAAGGGAGGCGGAGAGCACAATTGCCGGTGAGTTGGTGAAGCTGAGAAGTATATTCGTAAGGCCGGGGTTTCTGTACGATAGTAGCAGGAAGTTTACGTTGCCGATTGCGGCGTCAGGGATGGTGGGTTCGACCGTCAATGACATGATGGGAGGGAGTCTAACGAGACTGTTTGGTGCGGCGGTGGAGAAGCCGCTTAAGGCGGATCTCGTGGCTGATGCTGTGGTAGAGGCTATCGCTGAAGAAGACACAAAAGGGGTGCTCGGCACAAAGGAGATCGAAGCGCTAGCGGCGAAGGCGTGGCGGAAGACAATGCTATAATCTCAAAAATGGCGTTCGGATGGACAAAACATACTTTGTTGGCGGTGGCAGCTCCATTGCTTCTGTTGCGGCATAGCGAGGGGCTCATTGGAGTCAGGCTACCTTTGCATCTACACTTCTCAACGTCAATGTTTCCACCACTCTATGGATATATATATTCCCTGTTGTCTGTAATTACTTGAATCCCCTCAACAAACTCCATCTCTCTACATCTTTGAGAGTCAGCTCTGGGCGCCCTTTACAATCAACCTCTCCGCCATCGGCACCTTCTGCACCTTCTCCCCCGGCTCCTTGACCGGCGTTCCAAACACCATCTGCGCCTTCAGTACCCAATGCTCCGGTAGCTCAAAGCACTTCTTCACCTCCTCGTCAATCAGCGGATTGTAATGCTGCAGATTTGCGCCCAGCCCATGCGTCTCTAGCGCACACCACACGTAATACTGATGCATGCCATTGCTCTGGTGCGTCCACTCCTCCGCCTTATCACTATACAGCGGGCCCGAGTTATCCTTCAGTCCTCGCGTGTGGCCCGCGTCATCAAAGAACAGAATCGAACCGTAGCCGTTGGCGAAGCCGGCGATGCGGTCCTTGGTGCCGGCGTTGAAGCGCTCGGAGCCGATCTTGGCGAGGAGCGCGTTGGCGACGATCTCCCAGAGTTTCGTGTGGTTGGCGCCGAGGAGGACGGCGATGCGGGTCGATTCGTTGTTGAAGGCCGACGGCACGTTGAGCAGGGCGGTTTCGGCGATCTTGACGATTTCCGAGTCGGGCACGGTGGATTTGGGGGAGAGGGCGTAGTATGTTCGTCGATGCTCCGTGGCGGCGAAAAAGGAGGCGGTGTGATGGCCCATTGTTGGAGACTGTGGAGGCCTAGAATATACCAAATTGGGGTTGATTGGGAGGGAGGTTTTTTCTTGAGATGAACACTTTTATGCAATTGACTTGGAAACGCAGAAGGGTTTTCAGAAAGACTTGCAGGAATTGAGGATGACCGAAGTGAGAGTCAAAAGAAATGGGTACAGGAAGAGATGGATTGATATCGCGTCTATATATGAGGGACATCGAAACATTGTTTGCAATTCTAATTCCCGTGGAAATTTCCTCGGTCTTCTTTGTTACCTCGATAAGAATGACAGAGCTCGACCGACAATTGATCACTCAACCAATCAACCACACCATCATCCGGCCAGTCCAAACCGTGAAGGCTGATATTAAGTTGTAGGGCTTGCCTCAGAGCTCATTCCTCCGTTGCTAACGGATTCCTTACTCATATATTTGTCAAGGCAATTCGGCGGATGATTAATAAGATGGGGCGGATCGGGGCGGTGTTTCCGCTGCCCACATGCCGCTCTAGCCGCGCGCGATACTCCTAGATCTAGACAATAACAAAGCATGGCTGATATAGGCTGCAGAGTTTCCGCGTGCCTGTCTAAACAGAAGGAAAATTTCTTCTATAGCATCAGCACCAATAGTCAAAGTTCGGATATCTCATTGAAGTCCTGTTGTAGCCACCAAACCTTGCCGAGTCCTCCCAACCATTCTCCAGCGGTGAATCCTGCCGCAATAGCATATCAGTACATGCCAGACCCGGCTGGGCCATTTCTTTTCCAGACGTGCAACATTATTGCCACCGAAGCCATCTTCCTGTGGATGGAGGTTGGTATTAAGTGTGAATGCGATACCCATTGCTAAGGTGTTAGGAACGAACACGTGCTTCTGGGAGGCATGAAGCGGTACTTGATAACAAGAAGAACCGCAAAAAGGCCAAGTGCGATGGCAGATAACCCGATGAAGGCGGAATTGAAAGATTTGGGCTCGTTACAGTATTTGTGATCGATCTCCAGGCGACGACGTCGGTTGCTGCATTCCGTGATAGAGGTATTTGTCGTTCTCCGGTGCTCGTCCAGCCCTCTAATGACAAGACCGGCTTTTACTGGGCGGCCTCTCGACTGGTGAAAGGCTTCGATACACGTTGCCCTTAGTCAACCAATGCGCCGAGTTTATGAAAAGCGGTTTCTGCAGCTCCCTGGCTTTTCAGATCAAGGACATACCTTCTTTAATGGATATAGTCATGGCAATCGCTAAGACTGGAAAGGTTTGCTCGATGACTTTCAATTGAAAGACTGGTGGTCTCGCAAGGTGACATAAACGCCTCGTGCTGTGATATGTAGAGTCTAGCGGCAATACATGATACCGTCTAGGGAAATGCTGCTAGCGACGTCCAATCCCTTGTCCTCGAGGCTGACTTTCCGAGCTGCTCATTGTGAATGAATGTGCGTGGCGTACGATTGTGCCTCTTGCCACGTTTCTAGGTTCTTCTTCGCCCAATCAATGTGACATCTGGCATAGGCGATCTGTACAATGTTAGCTTTTCCCAGTGTGGAAGTTGAAGTGGGCTTGCCATATATCTCTGGAGATCATCTTCTTTCTCCTTCTGGAATCTCTTCAGGTCTTTCAGTACACCCGCGCTTGCATCCTTGACGTCCTTCTCTGACACCTCCAGCGCTTGCTCCAATTGAACAAGACTCTCCCTGGTCTTCCCAATCTGATCTCTCCTTGTTCTCTCTGGATCAACATCCACAAACCCGTGAACGGCGTGCCGGAAACTCCCAAAGATCTTGTTCGTCACGAAATTGCCGCTTTGAGATTTCTTGTGGTGCGTGCTCGGCGACGTACTTTCGCCATGTTCTTGCGGAGTACCCTGCTCTGCTGATGGGAGAGGAGACGTAGCGTCGCCATGCGTAGGAGGAAAATCCGAATCAAGCGATCCTGTTTCTTCATTACCATCTTCTCGACGGGAAGGTGACGGGCGATCTTGCGTACTTCTCGCAGAAGCCGAGGAGGTAGACCGTTTAGGCATGTTCTGGGATGAGATGCTGCTACTGAGGTACGCGTCTATCCTCTTCGCTTCAATCTCGCTTCGCTCCAATGAGTCTAGCAAAGCTTTTTTCTTCTCTAGCTCATCTCGTGTCATCTCTTGCTGTACCCGTTTTAGAACACGGAATCGCAGGACCTGTCTGACTACTCCCGCGAACTGTGCGCTTTCTCGCATCGGTTCTGCAAAGCTCGCGCCAAGGTCAGATGACAGTGCCTCGGTCTCGAGGTAAGTGTTGTCGACGGCTTGGCCTATTCGTTCAATAGCTGCCGCGACCGTCGGCGATGCTTCTGAAAGTGAGAAGCCGTTGTAACGCGCGCCGAGTTCAGCAAAGTCGCTGGCGAGTTTTGCTAGATGCTCAAGTGTACGTCGATTGACCTTCTCGATACTTCCTTGCAGCAAGAGTTCTAGCTCTCTCGTTGACGCCTCGAAGTTGATAAAGTAAGGATCAAGATCTTGCTCGCTTAAATGTTGAGATGAGGGAGGGAAACGTCCAAAGATCTGCGGTCCCGGGATGGTATGGGCGGCTGCAGAAGGCAAAGCTGCGTTTTCAACCGGAGAAGTCGGTGTACCGCTGATTGATAAGCTTGTGACGGATTTCAGCTTTGCCGAAGCTGATGGAACTGGTAGCCAATTGTGGGCTGGTGTAGGATTTGCGGGATCCAGTGGAGGCGCTTTGAGGTTGCTCTTTGGCACTGACGAGATAGGATGGGAGTGTAAGACCTCGTTCTGCATGATTCCAATCAGCAAATAGCAAGACACACACACACTTCGCAACTCACCCAGCTGGATTTGGGATCTAGGAATCTCCACCAAACCCCATCCTCTAATACATCCTTCATCTTCCGACATCGGTTGAGGAACACTCCAAGCATCCGTTTGCGCAGGTCGATGATGTTAGCATCCTCTTTTGCCTTGGTTGGCTTTGCCGCATAGTCCGCCATGGTATGCTTCTCTGGAATAGGCGGTATGATCAAAGTTGGATGCAATTGGACCAAGGCTACCCTTAAGGAACTGAATTCAGAGTAACGCCGTTGCACCTCGAATTCCTGGTCAAAGATTAGCTTCCACAACCTCATTGATTTGACAGCCACTTCTACCCCTGTTTGTATCCTGTATACAATGTAGCTTCCATCTGGACTCTTGCCCGCATCCGTAATAACAATTTCCAGCTCTGGATTTTCGTACAGTATCTGCTGTAACCGACTATCATACCCACCCTTCTTAGGTTGATACTGTTGACCTTGGTCGATAGCGTATTCATCCTCTGCGTCACTTAGGTCGGGGTGGGACAGGAAGTCAGGAGGATCATTCGTAGGAGATTGTGACGATGGAGGAGTAGAGGCCTGGTCGGTATCTGGACAGAATGTCAACACCTACAATAGGTTGCTAGATCCAAGTTCATGCTCTTACAGGATGCGCTCAACGCCGGATTCGTTGGGTCTTGGGTGTTGAAAGAGCCATAGGGATTGTTGTCCTCGTCGTCTTGCCACATATCGGGCGATCATGCAGCAATAGTAGATACGTATGATGCTTCTCGTAGCTTCTTATGAGCAATATTGCTTCAAAATGGAGGGAAGGTCTAGAGGATGCTGTCGCAGGCAGGCATCTGTTGGAACAGAAACAGTCTCCAAAAGGCGTGCGTCATTTGGGCGGAATGGGGTCCGAGCTTTGAATGACCTCCCGCGCACAATCCCTCAAGTCTCGCCCTTTTCCACCACACCTCCTTGACTTCTACAACATTTGACACTAAGACCTTGATGCTTTCTCAGTCATGACAAACCTTCTCATAGAGACTTTTTGGAGCTGATTCATCGCTGAATGTTTCGAATGCATCTCTGACATGCGTCGAGGACGTGTGGTTGTGGTTTTGCTAAATCGCGTTGGAAAGCTATGGAATCTAACCTTGCAAGAGCATCCAAGGTCTCTTCTGAGCTGACGGGCTAGACAATCCGGAGAATTTGTCGCTGAGGTGTCCTTCAACTCAGCCTGTAAGCAAAGTGTATCGACGCAATATGTAGCCAGCAATTCATGATACTGAAGAAAAGTAGGCTTCGTCTCCTTATTCATGGAATCCAACCCTGCCACTGTGAGCATTGATATTCTTCCTGCATCAATCCCTTCGGGACACTGGGGATAGCTGCCGGTGTATTCATCAAGCGTTTTCAGTGCCGCGTAAATGACTCAAACAACAGCTGGAACATCGATCAACAGGCCTTCCTGGTCGTGACGTGGAGGCTGATATAACGGAGGGCTCGTCTATGAGCGGTTCTAATCTGTCTATCTATGCCTGGGGTCCGCAGCTGAGATACTTTGCTATTTTGCAAGACTCACGATTGTTCCGATTGCCGTTAGTGAGTTGCACCGACTCGCCCTGAGCGCCCTGCTGCTTCCTTGTTGCAGATTTGTCTGTCCATGTCCCTGGTCTCCGGGATTGTCTCCTGTGTCCTCGGCCCTTTCCCGGTTCTCCTCTCTGGCAGCATCTGTCTTCCTCCATTTGAGGGCGATTCGCGCAATATTGAACCTTCCGCTACCGGCACCTTAGTCCCGCACCCCTATGTCCTCCATTCCAATATCTAGCCATCATTGGTACTCAGTAACACCATCACCTTCTCTTCGCGCACATATGGTTCTACCCAATATGCTAGTATTGGCTCAGCCGCATCGCCAGCCTCGTCGTAAAAGACCCTCCTCCAAACGGTACCGCTAGGTGCTTGGACGAAGGCATCGACCTCGTTGACAGTCATTGTGTAAAGAGGTGGAAGTATGAACCCGTTGGACAAGGAGTGTATTTGGGTTCTCTAGCAGTCGCTGTTTGTGGGAAGATTGTGATGTCTGGCCAGGTAGACCGAAGGTGGTGAAAACATTTGTAGTGACAGTTGTTGACTCTCCAAAGAGGCTTGCGGCTGCTGTAATGAGGACTAGGTCTGTAGTGATCGCGGTTGCGGTCACTATGATAAGAGACACCTTGCGTAATCGGAGCAAAGATTAGTACTACGAGTGGCTTTCATCAATAAGGTGAAAAGACAAGACTCTATCATGGTGACGGTCCGCAGATTGGTTAAGTGATCCACTACAGCGGCTGGCTTGTTGCCTCGACTAATGTTATGTTAGGCTTGTGGGTGAAGTAGAGATGAAGTGGTCTCTGCTCGACGGGAAATGGAGATGAGCACATTAATCCTTCGCTACTTCCTAAATCGCGTTCGCAGGTCGAACCAAATACCCAGCAGAAAAGTAACATTCATCATGAAAGGAGGACCCGAAAATAAGCCCTTGGGGACTTGCTGGAATTGATGCAACACTCCGTCCCAAAGTCGTTGCATTAAGACCGGCCGTACTATCAATGGTATGAAACGCCCTTTTTTGACACCTTGTCGATTGTCACTCATGCTTTCATCCCCTGGTATTTGCACCACCCGTCGCATTGGCTATATCTGCAGCCGTTTGTCCTCTATCCAACTCCGTGACTCTTTTCTGGAGAAACCATTTGGCGAACCAGCAGCCGAAAATTCCGCATACTGGTAGGAGGACGAGGAACAAGAACAATGGCACCAGACCATCCTTCATTTTTGATGTTCAGTTGCTGGTGAGAAGGCTGCCGGTGTTGTTGTACTTTGAGAGGGTGGCTAGCTGAGTATCTCCAGTCAGCTTTATCACAGCGAGGGCGGAGTATATGTCAGCTTACATTGAATTTGTGGTCACGTCTGATATGTGGCCCCAGCCGTTAATTCATATAGTGAGAAAGTTTGCGTTACCAGAAGTTGCTTCATTTGGCAGTTTGGGGGCGAGAGTGTTTCGATTACAATCGTACAAGTTCAGAACCTCAACAGGCAAACACGGAACGACTCTCCTTTGTTGCTTGGCGATGACGCTCCACGTCTAGACTCGGTGTTCACCTTATCAAGCCATGTAAGCTTAATAGCTGAACCATTGCCTAATTTTGGGTGGTATCTCCTGCAAACGAACCGGCCGGGCGGCGCTTCGGAGTTGAAAATTGAATGACAAACGCCAATCTCACAATGCCATTTGGCACTGACAGGGCGAAAGTAATTGAACGATTGCTAGTTAGCAAAATGCTTCGCCTCTCTTTGGTGGATTATGTTCGACAAAGCTGGGTTGTGATGGCCGAATAGGTGCGTCTTCTTAGTTTATGCCTAGAGTGCTCCTCTTGTTCACGAAACCCAAAGGTCTAAGAATCTCTTCAATACTTCGCATGATCCGCTCATGGATGCAGACTCTCCTCCCGGTCTCCTTTATAGCCTTTAATGCAAGCAAAATGCTGGCTGTCCAAGAACATGCGGGCGAAGCTTCGTCCAAGCCAACGTGACGGTCGGTGGGAGTAAATCGTGATACCTTATCTGGAGCCCCGTTTATGGGAGGATCCTGGACCTGGCCTGGCTGCCAATTGGCCCAGTGGAGCATGACTCCTGCGAGCTCGGTGACTCGCAGGAAAAGTACCAAAGTGTCAGCTTGAGAGGTGAAGCCAAGAGGTCCATCAGAGTTGACCTTTTCGTTCAGATAGTCGCTCAGGTCTTGCAACGCAGTCAAGACCCAATCTCCAAGAGAGTTCAAATACTCTTCCTCCGGCGGCTCAATGCTCTTCAGTACATATGACCAGATTTCCACCTCCCGAACATCATCAATGTACAGGTTCTGCCTCTCCTCTTCAAATAATGCATTCGAGGTCTTTTTTAAGCTCTCAAGCAAAACTTTCACGGAGTAATCTCCAATGCCTTGCTTAGCACCTTCTCCTTTTTTGGCGGAAGAAGAGGAGAACCAGGTCCGGTTTAGTATAGCAGAAGTGAAGTAGCTTTCATGTCCAAACTTGTCACCCAAGAACAATGCAAGCTTCTCACTCGCTGCTTGTGGCGATTGGTTAAGCAGCGTTCTTGACACGTTCTCTTCGAAAGGTAAAAGTCTAGAGGCTGCAGAAGCAGCTATCTCACGGACGTCATCATCATCATCATTGAGCAGGTCGTACAGAATCAGGCCAATTTGCAAAGAGTATGACGGATATACCGCAGCATTCCGGTCCAGAACCAAGACAGGCGTGAAAGCCAACAGCGAAGATGCAGCATTGAAACGTGTTGGTGTGTCCTAAAGCCGAGTCAGCCAGGCATCCATTCATACTACCTTCCATAACGTGCGCTCAGAAAGAACTCACTATATCGTCCCAAGCGGCGTCCTGCAACATTACAATCCATGAAGCCAGATGAGACTGTGTATCAATGCGTGTCTGGGTGATGGCTTCGTGATCGCCAAGAGAGAACAAATTGGCTTGGAGTCTGAGCTTGGCATTCCGCAGGTCTCGCCCCTGAGGTTCAGAATCGTGCAGTAGACATTGATGTATCTCGGCTAGACTCGAAATGGCTTCCGGGTCAAATTTCTTCAGCTCAATGGAAGCGGAAAGGCTCGCCATCGCTCCCGACCTAAGATCTTCTGGAAAGAAATTATTCGCAATAATGAATTGGAACAAGTTGTGAAGGAGATTGCGAATGTTCTGGTTCCATGAATCTTGGGAAGTGAGATGGCCGAGGAAGCGAGCTGCAGCGTCGAAGTCACACTTCGCTAGGTTGAGAAAGAGGGATCTAAGCTTTGGATTGGCTTGCGGATCTCGGCCTGGCCCAGACTGGCTCGCGAAAAAAGCATAGGCTACATGGAGAGCAGCCGATTCATGCTTAGGCGAGTCGGGACCATCCTTGATCTAGGTCAGTAAAAGCAAAGCAGAAAAATAGCCTCCTGTTTGGATAAGAAAAGTAACATTCGGGTTATTGAGGGGAGAACGACGTACCGAAAGGCCAGAGCTTTGGAGCATGTCTTCCCCAATCGAGCAGGATATCTTACGAAGGTCATCTTCTGATCATGGTAAGCCATGGGCTTTCTCGGAAAAGTGAATGCATCATACCTGAAATACGCGACAAAATCTCCATCTCAAATGCATCATTCATGATGTCCAGGAAAGTCGTCCGGACAACAATCGACATGTCATTTGCCATCATTGGAGCAACAAGCGGATACAACAATGCTGCGGCACGTTCGAGAT
>Ga0335072_10001438_pt1 | contig 38700 bp, 21 predicted proteins | sample Lox_Sample_21_FD_206725 | JGI IMG/M metagenome (GOLD analysis project Ga0335072, IMG submission 206725) | Soil microbial communities from Loxahatchee National Wildlife Refuge, Florida, United States - Lox_Sample_2.1 | ecosystem: Environmental > Terrestrial > Soil > Wetlands | place: USA... | reverse complement strand
CGAACATGGTCATGAATCCGCCGTAGCTCCACCCGGTAAGGCCCACGCGCCGCGGGTCGATGGGATACTTCGCCTCAACCGCGTTGACGCCGGCAAGAATATCGCGCAGGTCGCCATAGCCGAAGTCTTTGCGGTTGGCCTGGGTAAAGGCCTCCCCTTGCCCGAAGCTGCCGCGCGGGTTGGGCTGCAGCACAAAGTAGCCGAGCGCGGAGAACGCGGCCGGACTCAGGCTGCCCCCGGCTCCCCAGCGGCCCAGAACCGCCGCCGCCGGCCCACCGTGGATCTCGACGATGAGCGGGTACTTCCCGGCAGGGTCGTAGTCCTTCGGGAGCATAAGCCACCCCTGGACGTTGAAGCCTTCATTCGTCCAGTCGATGGAAACGGACTTGCCCCAGCCCGGCGTGATGCCGGCATTGATGCGCGAAAGCTGCGTAAGGCCGGAATACGGCTCTCCGGGAGCTGAAGCCCTGCCGGGAAACGCGGCGTAGATTTCAGGGGGGCTGTCGAAGGTGCTGCCGCGGAAGACGAACAGGGAACGGTTGGAACTCACCGAGAGGTTGGGGTTAAACATACCGCTGCCGATGCTGCCCGGGAAGCTGAAGATGGGACGGCCGGCAGTCGCACCGGACTCGTCGGCGCCGTTCAGGGTGAGACGGACGAGACGGCAATCGCCGCCGGCGATCTCCCCGATATAGATGTGGGATGGGCCGTCCCAGGTGAGCCATGCGGGTGTAGAGTGCCGTCCGGCCGTCAGATCGTGGGGCCCACCCCCGGCCGAAGAGACGATCCAGACGTCGCCGCCAGTGACGCCCTGGTCGCTCATGAGGCCGCCGATAAAGGCGATGGACTTGCCGTCGGGCGACCAGCGGGGGACGGCGATCTGGAGACCGTGCAGTGGGCCAGCAACTTTGGCGGGGTTGAGGACGACCTCGGCGCGGCCCCCGATGGGCTGTCTGTAAAGCCGCGCCACCCACCAGTTGTTTTCGCCGGGGGGATCGGCTGCGATGTAGGCGAGCGACTTGGAGTCGGGCGACCAGTCGAACTCGTAGACATGGAGATTGGATGGAGTGAAAAAGTCGGGCGCCGCAGGCTCCGAAGTCTCGGCGGAGATGGCAGCTACGCGCTGGATGTCGGTTTTGGCCTGGCCGATGACGCCGGAAGGCAAATCCTGCGCCGCCAGCGCGCCGGCGGGACGGGTGGCCCCTTCGACATAGAGAAAAGCAATGGATTTGCCGTCGGGGGCGAAGGCGGGATTCTGCACGAAACCGTGAAGTTCGGTAAGGCGAGTGGCGGGCTTGCCGTCGAGGTGCGAAAGGTAGAGGTTTTCCTGCTGGCCCGGATCGGCGCAGTCGGAAAGGAAGGCGATGGTTGCGGAGTCTGGGGCCCAGGCGAGCTCGCTTTCGTCACACGATTGGCTCGCGGTCGCGGCCGTGACGCTCTGCATTTCGCTGAGATCGGAGACGGGAGCCACGAGAATCTGTCCGCTGCGCCGGCCCCCCTGCGTCCACGCGACGCGTTTCCCGTCCGGTGAGACCGCCGCCTGGCTGATGTTGACCCCGCGGTTGAGGCCGCGGACGATCTCCGCAATGCGAGTACGGATAACCGGCGAGAGCGCCTGGACATTCTGCCCGCCGGCGGGAGATGCGAGGCATCCGGCCAGTGCGAGAACGGCGGCGCCGAATCGGCTGAAATGGCGAATGCGGACAGGGAGCAACGGCATGGTTGACATGGTAGCAGCAGACACGGGACGATCCAGCACCCGGCTCCCGGTTCCGCCCCGGTTGTGGTTGAATAGAACAGATGGCGGCTGCACGGCGAGCGACGGTGAAGGGGCGGCTGATTGCGGCCCGGCGGAAGGTGCGCGAGGTGACGCTCGTGGGCCGGGCGCTGGCGTTTACGGGGCACCCGGTCATGGCGCAGATCATCCCCATGCGCTTCTGCAACCTCAGCTGCGCCTACTGCAACGAGTACGACAAAGTCTCGGAGCCCGTGCCCATCGAGGAGATGAACCGGCGCATCGACCACCTGGGCCTGCTGGGGACCAGCATCATCACGATCTCGGGCGGGGAACCGCTGACCCACCCGGAACTGGACGGCGTGATCCGCCGGATACGCCGGACCGGCGCGATGGCCGGGATGATCACGAACGGCTACCTGCTGAATCAGGAGCGGATCGAGCGGCTCAACCGCGCCGGCCTCGATCACATGCAGATATCGATCGACAACATCGATCCTGACGAGGTCTCGAAGAAGAGCCTCAAAGTTCTCGATAAGAAGCTGCAGATGCTCGCCGAGTTCGCCGAGTTCCACGTGAACATCAACTCGGTGGTGGGCGGGGGCATCCGCAACCCGAACGACGCTCTGGTGATCGGTAAACGCGCGCTGGAGCTGGGGTTTACTTCCACGATCGGGATCATTCACGACGGGGACGGGCAGCTCAAGCCGCTCAAGCCCGACGAGGCGCGGGTCTACTTTGAGATGCGCCAGATGAAGAAACGGAACTACTCGCGGTTTAACCGGTTTCAGGAGGCGATTGCGCAGGGGCGGCCAAACGACTGGCGCTGCCGCGCCGGGTCGCGCTACCTCTACGTTTGCGAAGACGGCCTGGTTCATTACTGCTCGCAGCAGCGCGGCTACCCCGGCGTGCCGATCGCCGAGTACACGCGAGTCGACGTAAAACGGGAGTTCCTGACGGCGAAGAGCTGTGCGCCCAACTGCACCATCAGCTGCGTGCACCAGGTGAGCCACATCGACCACTGGCGGGCACCGCAGACGCGGACAGTTTCGCCGGGCGGGGATGGTGTGCTCGTCAATATCCAGACGGGGCCCATTGGCGGCGATTGATTCCGCCTACGCGGCCTGCGCATGATCGAAGGTAAAGAGAGTTTCGGCCCGAAATGGAGCATTTCCGGCCTGAAAATTGGGCAAATCCGGTTAAGGAAATGTTAATCAGGCAAGCTTCCGTGCCTTGGGTAGGAGTGATTTCGAAGATGGGGTGCCTGAAAACAATGCCGATGCGACATTTTCGGAAATCACGAAGACACTTCGAATGCAGTGCAGGTGGCTTTCTCTGAGAAAAAGCGATTTGGCCGTGGGGCTTCGGTCTACGCCAATTCCGAAATTGCTATAGAAATGGCTTGCCGCCCGGGCCAGAGCCTGCCCGGTTGACGGCCTACAAACGGCGAGGACTCCGTTTACCAGACCGGTCATAAAGAGTTAGCAACACTTTACGCATGGCGGTCATTCGACCTGCTGGTCTCTTCTTCCGGCGGCTTCAGCGAATTGGCGCTGGTAGAGCTCGGTGTAAATTCCCGGCTCGGCCAATAGCGCGGCGTGGGTGCCGCGCTGCACAATACGCCCGCTCTGTACCACCAGAATCTCGTCAGCCTTGAGGATGGTGGAGAGGCGATGAGCGATGACAATCGAGGTCCGGCCTGCAAGGGCCGTTTCAAGAGCACGTTGGATGGCAGCCTCGGATTCGGAATCGAGATGGGCCGTGGCCTCGTCGAGGATCACAATGTCAGGAGCTTTCAAGAGCAGACGGGCGATGGCGATGCGCTGCTTCTCGCCACCAGAAAAACGGTAGCCCCGCTCACCGACCAGGGTGTCGAGTTTGTCCGGAAGGCTTTCGACGAGGTCCAGGATCTGTGCGTCGCGAAGAGCGGAGCGGATCTGCTCGTCGGTGGCATCGGGCCTGGCGTAAAGCAGGTTGGTACGGATGGTGTCGTGGAAGAGATGGGCATCTTGCGTGACGACGCCGATCCGGCGGTGGAGAGAGTCGAGTTGAAGGTCGCGGACGTCAGTTCCGCCGATGCGGACGGCTCCGCTTTGCGCGTCGTAGAGGCGCGGGACCAGATGCGTGATCGTGGTCTTGCCGGCTCCGGAGGGCCCGACCAGCGCCACGAGTTGGCCGGGAGCAATGCGGAAACTGATGTCGTGCAGGACGGTTTTCTGGGGGCGTTTATCGGGAACGGCGACGGATTCCAGCGACGCCAGCGATACTTCGGCCGCAGAGGGATAACGGAAGGCGACGCGATCGAATTCGATGGAGGCGGGGCCGGGAGCGATGGCCACGGCCTGAGGGCTTTCCTGGATCATGGGCGGAAGATCGAGGACCTCGAAGACCCGCTCGAACGAGACCAGCGCCGTCATGATACTCACCTGGACGTTGGAGAGTCCGACGAGGGGCGCGTAGAGACGGGCGAGGTAGGCGGTGAGCGCAACGACGGTGCCCACATCGAGAACGTGGTGGACAGCAAGGACGCCTCCCCACCCATAGGCAAGCGCAGAGGCAACGGTGGCGACGACGGTAAGCGCGGTAAAGAAGAGGCGGCCGTAGATGGCCATTTTGACACTGATAGCGGAGACGCGCGCCGCTTTCTCTTGGAAGGTGCGCGCGTCATCATCCGGCCGCCCAAACAGCTTGGCCAACAGAGCACCGGCTACGTTGAAGCGTTCCACCATGAGGTTGTTCATGTTGCCGGCGAGGTCATAGGTCTCGCGTGTGATGGCCTGGAGTCTGCGGCCCCAGAAGCGCGCCGGCAGAACAAAGACGGGCAGGAGCACGAGGGCGCCAAGTGTAATGCGCCAGGAGAGTATGAACATCGCGCCCAGAATCAGAAGGACAGTGATGAGATTACCCACCACGTTCGAGAGGATGTCGGTGAACGCGGTACGCGCGCCCTGAACGTCGGTATTGAGACGGCTGACAAGAGATCCGGTTTGGGTGCGCGCGAAGAATGCCAACGGCATTCGCTGGATGTGCTGGAAGAGGCGATTGCGCAGGGAGAGGACAATCTCGGCGCCGATCTTCGAGGAGAGGAAGGTCTGCGCCAAACCGAGCGTGCCGTCGAAAAGGCCAAGGCAGCCCACGATGATGGCGAGATGGAAGATGACAGCCGTATTGCCCTTGAGAATGCCGTTGTTGATGATCTGGCGATAGAGCAGCGGATTGACGATGGTGACTGACGCGTCCACGACCACTACGAGAAGAAAGACGGCAAGCAAGACGGTATAGGGCAAGGCGAAGGCGAGGGTGCGCCGCGCTGTCCCGGGCTTCACCCTTTGCTTCAATACCGACGGATCCTGGCCCATGGAACGCCAGGCGCTGATCATGCCTCCCATCGAGAGGGCCTCCGATGCATCAAGGAGTGCGATGCGGCGTGGTAAGTGTAACGGTTTGCGCAGGGTGGCGCTGCAGATGAACTCCAATCTTTGGCCATTAGCGACGCCAGCCCTATCGCAATTCGATCGTATCAGCGCACTCTGGCCAACTCGTCGCCTTCGTACGTTGGGAAAGTCCAATTTGCATCGAGAAGCCCACGTAAGATGCTCGCCGGCGGGCCGCGGCGAATGATCGGCCCGCCTTACCCAATGTGCTATGCATCGCGTTGGGTGAACCTGGCCAGAGTTCGCTCAACGTCCGGATCCGAGACGCGGACGGGATGTGAAGTCCGCGACCTGGGTTCCCATAGCAAGCCGAATTGCCAACGGATAGAGAGGAAGTCAACCTCCAAGGAACGAAGCCGCCAAGCCGCCCGAATTTACGTGCTTCGGCCGAACGGCACATGGGCGGCGAGGTGCTGGCGAGGGTGGCTTTTTCTCCGGTAAACAAAAGTTGGGTTCCATTCTGCCGATACATCCATTAAGAAATGCGGATTTCGACGAAAACGGTCAGGGGAGCCAGCATTCTTGCGTTGGCATTGCTGGCGCGGCCGCCTGCGCGGGCAACGGCAGAAGAGATTCTCTCATTGCGGGCCCTGCACGAACTGAACGGCGTACAAGCGGCCGAAGGACTTCCGGTGCGGCTCGAAGCCACGGTTATCTACTACGACAACAAAGGGGTGGACTTATTTGTCGAAGACGGCCATCTGGCTTCTTATATCTTCACCCGTCCCGGGGAGAAGCTCATTCCCGGGGATCGGATTCGCGTGGAGGGAAAGACCCATATGGACTTCCGGCCGGACGTGATTGGTGAAAAGGTCACGGTTCTCGGCCATCGAGCGGCGCCACGTCCGGTGGAGGCCACTTTTGGACGGCTCATCCGGGCGCAACTGGACTGCATGAGGGTGAGGGTGCGGGCGCAGGTGCGGAGTGCCGACATTGTAAGAGAGGGCAAACAGGTGAGTGTCTATCTGCACCTGTTGGTCGACGGCGGCTACATCGAGGCGGCGGTGGCAGGCGACGATGAAGGATTTCGGAAACGGCTGCCGGACGCGCTGGTGGAGATCACAGGGGCTGTAGCGGGCAAGTTCGACAGCAAAATGCAGTTAGCCGGCATCGTGCTGGAGGTTCAGGGGCCTCAGGACGTGATGATCCTGAAACATGCGAATACGCCGCTCGAATCGCTACCGTTGACGCCGATGGATCGAATTCTAAAGGGCTACTACGTTCTGGATCACACGCAGCGGGTACGCGTGCAAGGGAGCATCACCTACTTCGAGCCGGGTACGGTCATGGTACTTCAGCAGGGCGCGAAGAGCCTCTGGGTGGTGACCCAGTACGAAGGGACTCTGCCTCTGGGAGAGGTGGTAGATGCAACCGGCTTCCCCGCCGTGCCGGATGGGACGCTGATGCTCAACCAGAGCCAGATCGTCGAGACGCACAGACAGGCGCCGGTGACCGCGCTGGCGACCAACTACGCGGAGCTGGCTCCGGGGAAACACGCTTTCGATCTTGTCTCGATTGAAGGCAGGGTTCTGGCGGCGATGCGCGGCGCCGCGCAGGATGAGTACGTTTTGGAAGCGGGTGGGCACCTGTTCTCGGCGATTTACCATCATCCGGACACGGACGCGGGGCCCCTGCCGGCGATGAAGGCGGCGCCGGAGGGCTCAATGGTGCGGGTGACAGGAGTCTGCCGAATGAAGTACGGGTCGGACCCGCTGGGAGCGCCGGTGGCGTTTGAAGTCCTGCTTCGATCATTTGACGACCTGAGAGTGATTGCCCGGCCATCGTGGCTGAATGTGGGCAATCTGATTCGCATAGCCAGTGCGCTGCTGCTGGTGGTGATGGCGGTCGGGACCTGGGGATGGACGATGCGGCGCAAGGTGCAGCAGCAGACCGCCACAATGGCGAAACGAGTTGAAGCCGAGGCAATCATGGAGAGGCGACGCGGCCGGATCCTCGAGGACATCAATGTGGGGCGGCCGTTGGCCGAGGTGCTGGAAAAGATCACTTCCCTGGTCTCGTTCACGTTGGGCGGCGCGCCATGTTGGTGCCAGGTGGCAGGCGGGGCGCGAGTCGGCGATGATCCAGGGTCCTTTGAAACGCTCGATGTGATCAGGCAGGAGATTCCATCGCATTCCGGTGGGGCGCATGGCGACTTGTGTGTGTATTCGGACCGGACCACCGGACTCCAGATGAGCCCCGGCGACGCGCTGGCGATGGGGGCATGGCTGGCCAGTGTGGCCATCGAGACGCGAAGACTCTATTCCGATCTGGTGTATCGCTCCGAATACGATCTGCTGACTGGCATCTATAACCGTTTCTCGCTCGAACAAGGACTCAAAACCCTAATTGAAGGGGCGAAGCAGGACGGTGGGATTTTTGGGCTGATTTATATCGATCTGGACGATTTCAAACGGGTCAACGACCTCTACGGGCATCAGGTGGGTGATCTGTACCTCCAGGAGGCAGCATCACGCATGAAGCGCCAGGTGCGACCGCAAGATATACTCGCGCGGGTGGGCGGAGATGAATTTGCCATGCTGGTGGCGACGGTTCGCAATGGTGTCGAGATGCAGGAGATTGCCGATCGTTTGAGACTGTGCTTCGCCGATGCGTTTCTCGTGGACGGGAAGAGGTTAAAGGGCGATGCAAGTGTTGGCATCGCACTCTATCCCGAAGATGGGCCCGACCCCGACGGATTGTTGAAAGTCGCGGACGCAAGGATGTATGCATCGAAGCTGGCCAAGCACAGGCACGAAAGGCTGACAGCAGTCGTGTGACGATTCAAGGTGCCGCAGCAACGCGGCCCGGCAGGTATGAGAACCAGAACCTTACCGACAACCCGAATATCCAAACGAGGAGGCCGGTCGCCAGACCGGAATAGCGACGAAGATCTGTCGCCCCGGACCCTGTCCGTGGCAGGTTGGCAGTCGCCAAAGCAGGCCACTGCCGCACCGGCCCGCAACGCACTCGAAGAGGGACCGGCCGATCCCATGTCGAGGGTTCATCGCCATCGAGAGCATCCGGCGGCTCTTGCTTCTGTTCCGGCCTCCGGGTCATGTATACCAGCTACAGCAGGCTCGGAGATTGTGCGGGGGCATCTACGCGATTCAGGTAAGAGCGGCGAACCCGGGGTGCCCGGCGACAGGTCCTGTCCGTTAGGATGGGACCAACTGGGAGCTAAGACATTAAGGAATAACGACGACCCAACAGTATTTCCGAATCTGCTCTGAAGCGGTTACGTCGTGTCATCCTTCGGAATAGCCTTATGCGATCACAATCACGGGAAGATTTGCAAGCTTCGAGCCATTGGCAAGGGACTCCCCGGTGGTCCATGGTGGTCTTTCTGCTCGCTGCCTTTTTCCTTTTCGCTAGCTTCGGATTTCTATCCGACGGCATGAATATGGGCCGTCAGCCGGCTCTGCATTTCTCTTTCTCTGTAATGGTCATCGGGTTCTTTGCGACGTTCTACGCGGCTGCGGGCGTGACCCTTCGCCGTCGATTCTGGATCGCTTTCGTGCCGCTCTTCGTTCTTCAGAACATCTGCGTAACATTGCTGAACAACTGGCTGCCCGATGGACCCGCAATTACCCATCTCGACGCCGTGCAGCTCGGCCGCTTTCACAACCGGCTCGTCTTTGACGGCGTGGCTGTGATGATTTCCGTCGTATTGGGCTATATAGGGTTCGTCGTTGTCTCGATTGCCGAGGCGCGTCGCCGCACCCGGCTTGAAGTGGAAAAAGCCGCACTGGAAAGCGAATTGGCCGCCGCCCGCGAAATCCAGCGCCTGATGGTGCCCGAAGAGCTGCCACCGGCAGCCGGATACACCATCGAAAGCATCTACCGGCCCGCCGCCCAGGTCGGCGGCGATTTCTTCCAGGTGATCCCGCTCGGCGGCGGGCAGACCCTTATCGTCATCGGGGATGCCAGCGGCAAGGGGCTTAGCGCCGCCATGATCGTCGCCATGCTCATTGGAATGCTGCATACCATTCGCACAATCAGCCAGGATCCCGCGCAGATTCTAACTGAACTCAACAGCAGACTTTTCGAGCGCAAACACGGAGGCTTCGTCACCTGCCTCGCTGTGCGGCTCAGCCCTTCGGGTCGGGTCGTGCTCGCAAACGCCGGCCATCTGCCGCCCTGGTTCAACGGTTCCGAAATCTCATTCCCGGGGTCCATACCGCTCAGCCTTCTTGCCTCCGTCGCTCCGGAGCAGATTATTTTGGAGATGCGGCGCGGCGATCGTCTCAGCCTGGTTACAGATGGCCTGGTGGAGGCGCGCGATTCGCAGGGAACCCTGTTCGGCTTCGAACGTACTGAGTTACTCATGCGCCAGGGAGCATCGCCGCTTGCCCTCGCCGAAGCCGCTCTTCATCACGGGCAGGACGACGACCTGACTGCAATTTCGATCCTCCGCACCGCATAGGGGGCCGGCTATTCTGAAGAAGCGCCTGGTTCTGCCGGAGATTCCGCGCGTGGGCAGGTCCATAACAGCGGAACATTCGCGACGATGAGAGGGTCCGTACAAAAGGAGAATTACCGGAGCATGGTTCGGACCGGTTCGCGGTAGAGGATGGAGAGGCCATTAACCTGGACGATTCGTTCGTGGATTTCCTGTTGCAAAGAAGCCTCCTTACGGGGAACCTGAGCCGCCGACAGGGTGCACAACCAAACAGGACGCGAAGTTTCTTCCGGCGAATGACTCCACCGGTGCAGCAACGGGAAGGTCAAGATAGCTGGCAACGGCGAACAACGACATCTATCAGGCCGACAACTGCCATTCATAGTCGAAATTCAGCCGCTCGGCGCGCGATTCTCCGTAAAATTGGAGCAGCAGAGGAGGCAGGCTCTTGAACTCGTTTTCGGAGTCGATGCGCGGATTCTGGGAGGATGTGCGTTTCGGATTGAGGCAGTTCCAGCGTGCGCCTGGTTTCGCGATTTTCACGGTCCTTGAGCTGTCGCTGGGAATCGGTGCTGTAACGGCGATGTTCGCTATCAGCTATGGTGTTCTGATGAAGCCCCTTCCGTTCCGTGCCGACCGGCAGTTGTTTGAAATCGCCGAACGGGACGCGAAGGGAAACGAGAACTTCGACGCATTAACCTTCGCGGAGATCGGGGAATGGCAGGAGGCGACGAAGGGATCGGCTGAGGTAGCGTTCTCATCGGGAGGGTTGAACCTACTGGACGCGCCGTCCGGAGCGGAACTGATCTCAGCGGTGGCAATCAGCCCCAACCTATTCTCTGTCCTCGGAGTGCATCCGATGATCGGCCGCGGCTTCACGCCGATTGAAGACCTCTCGGATCATCCAGACGTCGTGATATTGAGCTACGGGACGTGGCAGCGCAGCTTTGGGGGTGACAAGGATGTGCTGGGCAAGAGTGTGCACATCGATGGAGTGCTGTACACGATTGTCGGTGTGATGCCGAAGCGATTCGAGTTTCCCATGAATGAGCGGCGGCCGGAGACTTGGGTGCCACTCGACCGGAGTACATTGTCTGAATCGAGCGACGGATTCTACGGAGCTTATTTCGAGCCAGTTTTGCGGTTGAACGCGGGAGTGCGCCCGGAGGAGGTCGAGGCCGAACTGGCCAATGTGCATACGCAATTCTTGTCGAAAGGCGAGCGGACCCAGATTCATCTTGTTCAATTGCACGACTTGCTGGTGCGGCATGTTCGTCCGGCGTTGTTTGCGTTGGAGATCGCAGTCTCAGTGGTTTGGCTGATTGCCTGCAGCAACGTGGCAGGGCTGTTTCTGGCGCGGATCGCGGCGCGACGAACGGAGATTGCGGTGCGCTCGGCCTTGGGAGCGGGAACAAAGAGAATCGTGGCCCAGTTCCTGACAGAGAGTGTGCTGCTGAGCGGCGCCGGGGCGGCAGGTGGGCTGGGATTGGCAATCACAATTCTGACGTTTTTCCGGCACGATCTGGGGACCATGTTACCGCTGTCCGGAAACATTCAATTGAGCTGGGCAGTTTGGACGAGCCTGGTGGTCCTGACCTTGGCAACGGCACTGCTATTCGGCACATTGCCGGCAATTCTAGCTGCACGGAGTGGAACACAAGCGGGATTGCGACGCGGCGCACAGAGGCTCACGGGCGATCGTGGACAGAACCGTGTGAGGCGCGTGCTGCTGGCAGGCGAGGTTGCGTTGTCAGTCGCGTTCCTGATTGGCGCGGGATTGATGATGCGCACGATGTATGCATTGCGCCACGTACAGCTGGGATTCAGGACGGATCATTTGCTCCTGACAAATCTGACGACGTCGGGCGATGTTTACAAAGACCGGAATGTAGCGGCGGTCGTGTGGCAGCCGTTGCTTGACGCTGTGCGACGTGTCCCGGGCATCGAGGGAGCAGCGCTCTCGACGGTGATGCCGTTTAACCATCCGGTTGAGTGGCTCACCGTGGTGTACGAGACGGATTGGACCGAGGGCAATGTGCAGGCGGTAGTGCGAGCCGCTTCTCCGGGGCTGATGAGTGTGCTGGGTGTGGGCATGTGGCGAGGACGCTTCTTCGATGAAGGCGACACGGCAACAAGCCTGCCGGTAGCAGTGATAAATCGGCAATTTGTAGATCAATTCCTGGGCGGGGGTGATGCGCTGGGGAAGCAGATTCGCTTCGGCCGGGTTCCGACATCCGCAACCATCGTGGGTGTAATCGACGATATCCATCAGGATTCCGTGATGCACAAGAGCGTACCCGAGCTTTATGTGTGCATTCCCCAGATAACGCGTGACAATCCGCTCTATAAGCCGATCGTGAGCAAGTATATGGAACTGGCGGTACGGTCCGAGCTTGAGCCGGACGCAATGATTGGAGAGTTGCGGCGCGTTATTATGCAGGCGAATCCGCATCTGGCGATTGGGGAATTCAGCACTATGAATGAGGCCGTGGAGGGCTCAATCGGCGGGCAGAAACTGGCGGCACAGGTGGTCGGCGTGTTCGGTGGGTTGGCTCTGCTCATCACAATCGCAGGGCTCTACGGGCTCTTGAATTATCTGGTGGAACAAAGGAGGCAGGAGATCGGGATTCGGATGGCTCTAGGTGCCAATCGTGGCGCCGTCGTGGCGATGGTGATGCGACAGACGCTGGTACTGATGGGTGTGGGAGCGTTCATCGGCGTCGGCTTTGCGCTTTGGAGCAATCGGCTGTTGCATGGGTTTCTGTACGGCGTGAGTTCTTCCGATCCGTGGACGATTGGTTTTGTGCTCGTGGTGCTGGTGATATGCGGCCTCATTGCTTCGCTCGTTCCGGCGCGGAGGGCCGCGAGCGTGAATCCTGTAGATGCGCTGCGGGCAGAATAATATCGCAACGGAGCAACGCCTGCTACCCGCGGTACATGCAATGTGCCAATGCCCCGAAGCGGCTTCTGCCCCAACCGGCGCATTGCCCGGCAGCTGGCAGGGTACGCAGCGGAGGCCGTTCACCAACTCGAAACTCAAGCATCGGTGGTCACAACGATGCGGCTGCCGCGACGGACGTTACCGCACAAGCTTTCGAAAGGAGCCGAGGCTGGGCAGGCGAGTCAGGTCAGGTGCATAAGGCGGTTCTCCAATTACGATGTGCGTTTCTGGAGGCTTTCAAGGTGGCTTTTTCTTGGGGAAAGAGCCACTCAGCAGGGCTGGTTCTGTCAACACTTATAGTTAAAATGCTGTAGCTGAACGTTCCCCGCGGACCCTATTCACTGAATCACCTCTATGATTGCGGGTTCGGTGCGGGAGGAATGGCTAATGAAGCAGGATCTACGGTAAGCGGATATGAAATACCTCGTGCGACACAGCCGGAGCTCGTAGATTATTTCGTCGATTCGAGAGCCACGCAGTCCGGACGAATGAAAGCCTTGATGGTGGCACGTTCTACCGTGGCGCCACTGTCTTGGGGGCGGATGGTGTACCTGCCGACCGCCGCAGGGACGATGAAGGTCTCTGCGTAGTGCACCTCGAAAGGATCAAAGGCGTTGTTGGGACTTTCGACAACGGCGCACCGGCCCTGCACAAGATTCAGCACGTTCACCGTATCGTGCGTGTCGTGGTCCACCGACCCCGTGAACCAGTGACGACGCGTCTCGATGAATTCGAGCGGATGCAGTCCGGTGCGTTCCTCGCGCGAGTGCGGACCGGACGCGATGAACTCGACGCGGTTGATCAGCTCGTCCTGCACCCAACGCGTCCGCCTCTCGCGGCAGATGTTTGCTGCTCCATGCTGGATGTGCAGCGGCCGCGGATGTCCGTCCAGGTCCATCCGCGCCCAGTCCCACAGCTTGAAGGTGAAGATGTAGGGGGTAGCACTGATCTCCAGAACCATGCAGTTGCGTCCTGAACAGTGGACTGTTCCCGCCGGTATGAGAATGTGATCGTGTTTGCGCACGGGGAAACGGTTCACAAACTCTTCGGCATGAAAGACCGGAGTGGATGAGCTCGCAGCATTTTTAAGCTCGCGAATCATGGCATCGGGATCGGCCGATTCCCGCAAACCGAGATACACGCAGCCGTCGTCGCCCGCGTCCAGGAGGTAATAGCTTTCATCCTGGGTGTAGGGCATACCGAATCGCTCGCGGATGTAAGCGGAGCGGGGATGCACCTGAAGCGAAAGATTGCCTCCGCCCATGGTGTCGAGGAAGTCAAAGCGGATGGGGAATTCGGCCCCGAAGAGGCTCTCCACATGTGCGCCCAGCAGGGAGCGCGGCCGCATGAGCACCAGGTCGAGAGCTGGTATTTCGATGCGGCGTCTTCCAAAACCGAACAGGAGGCTGTTCTCTTCCGGCACGCAGTCAAAGCACCAGGCATAGTTCGGCTTGTCTGAGGGTAGATCGCACACCGTCTCCATCCAGTGTCCACCCCACGGGCCCGGATCAAAAAACGGCACCAGCCGAAAGGGCTGTTGCACGGCGGCGTCAAGTGCGCGGTGCAGGTCGGCGCCAGCGATCATCGCGGGTGCATCCGGTCGATTGCAGTCGAGCAGAAAATCCGCGCGCGGCAGGAGCTTCATCTTCAGGCGGTCGGCGGCCCGCCAATCGAGAAAGAAGCCGCGCTTGTACTTGAGAAACGGCTTTTCATCAGGATTGTGGATTCCCAGATTTCCGATCTCCCCGCGCCTGTAGCGCTGCTGAATCTCCCACCGGGCCAGATCCGCATAAACCAGAACGTCCGAGTCTTCAGCGATGAGCGACGCCCCGGTGCCGATGACGAGATTGAGCCCATCGCGAACCAGGCGGCCACGCGCTTCGGCAATTTTTGAGGGATCGAGAAAGTCGTCGATGGTTGCCGGGTTCATGCGGCCGAAGACGGGGTCGTCGGTAAGGAACTCATTGAACTTCGATTCAATCTCCGCACAGGAGAGATAGCAGGAATCGGCAAGAAGAAGGTGATCGGGCGAAAGCTCGGTGGAGAGAGACTGCTGCAGGCGCGGGATGAATGTCCCGGGATAACACTCGACGCAGACAGTGGTCCGGCGGCGGATAAGCCTCTGGCGAATTGCCGCACCAATTTCGCCCCAGCCGAGTCTGCAACCAGTCTCATCGCCGCTGACGCGAAGATAAGGAGATTTATCGTACATTGAGTTGTCCCAACGATGCGCAGACCCGGTGCACAGAGGCCCTGGTGTTACCGGCTTCGGCACGCCGCATGGCGTTCTGAGCGCGTGAGAAGGCCACGATGGCTATGACCAGCAGCAGGATTCCCGCAGCCTGGAAGAGGATCGGTGCTCGACCGCTGTGCCGCCACTCACCCGTGGCGATACCGAACAGACCGGCAACAATGACGATGACCGACATGAACACCGGCCAGCCGAGCACGACACCCCAGGCGCCCAGCCCATGTGCAGCAACACCGTAAAGAACCGTGCTGAAGAACCAGAGAATCGCCATGGCTGCCGCGAGCGAGAGGTTCCTTGCCTGCGATGCGCCGCGGAAGCGGTTCCAGGTGCTTCTGTGGCTGAGCAGGTATGCGCAATACACCAGGTTGGGAACGGCTCCTCCAAGAAGAAGTGGAAGCCAGACCGCGAAGTTGCTGCTCCCGCTGGATGCGCCCTGTGCCAAGGCAATGGAGGTGAGCGGGCTACCGAAGGCAAGGCCAAGATTCATGAACGAGGCGAGCAACCCGCTCAAGACGGCCATGACGAGGCCGGGCAGGAACGATGCAGGAGTGGCCGCCTTCCCGGACCAGGCGTGTTCCCGACGGAGTCCGGCCTGGGCGCAGGCGGCCACGCCGAGAGCGATGAGCAGTAGTCCGCCAATAAGCAGCGGCACGGCCTCCGGGGCGACCGCCGCCGACCGGAGGAAGAGCGGGGGCAGCAGGCTCCCCGCCGCCGCCGATATTCCAAGTACGATCGAAAACGCGAGACCGATGCCGATGGTGTGCATCGCCTTGCCGAACAGAACCTGAGCCAGGCCCCATCCCGCGCCCAGGAGAAAGACGATCCAGGTGACCGGGAAGCCTACTCCCCGATAGACCGCGGGAAGAGTTGGGATGCAGGGGAAGGCCAGGACGATGGGCAGAACCACCAACGCCAGCAGCGACCAGACTGCCCAGGTGTTCTCCCACCCCCATCGGTGAACGTACTTCATGGGCAAGCCGAAGGCGGCATTCGCGGTTCCTGCCAGGATAAGAAGCGCCCAAGCAGACGCGTTTCCGGCCATGGTGATCCTTTCGCGCTGGAGCCGAGGGAAGACTTGCTGCAAGCGCTTGAGAATATGCCCAAACAAGAGCGAATCTAGTGACAATTTGATCGAATGTCAAGGTTTCGCGCGCAGTTTATGTCGTAAAACAGGAGTATCGACTTTAAGATGTGATCGAAAAGTGAATATTCGCGCAGAAAAGAGTTTCCTGCATGCGCCAGTTCATGTATTGTGTGTCTCGTATGCCGGGCAGATTTGAGAATGTCTCCGCGCGCCAGGATTTGATCTTACATCGCCTGCAGGAGACGGGCGAAGTGAGCGTAGAGGAACTCTGCGCGTCGCTTGAAGCATCCACGGCGACGATTCGGCGCGACCTGGATGAGCTGGAACAGCGCTCGCTTCTGCGGAGAACGCGCGGAGGCGCGATCTCGATCAGCTCTCTTTTCTATGAGCCTTTCAAGCACGACCTCTCCTTTCAGGACAAGGTGGAGACCTTCGCCGCTGAGAAGCGCCGTATCGCGCAGGCGGCCGCGGAACTGGTGGAACCCGGAGCAACCGTCGCCCTTAGCGGGGGCACAACCACGACCGAGGTTGTGCGTTACCTGAAACTCTTGCGGGGAATTACGATCATCACGAATGCGGTGAATTTAGCCATGGAGCTAAGTTCGCACAAAGAGATTGACGTCGTGGTCACAGGCGGGCATCTGCGGGGCAACTGGTTCACTTTAGTGGGTCCGCTGGCAAACCAGGCGGCAGCCATGCTGTTCTCCGACATCATGTTCATCGGCGTTGACGGTATCGACGCCGAGCAGGGGCTCACCTGCGTTCATCCCCAGGAGGCTGAGTTTCTGCGGATCCTCACGGGCCACACGCGCAGAAGAGTTGTGGTAGCAGATCACTCGAAGCTGGGAACAGTGTCACGCTGGCTGCTTTGCCCTGCGGGTGAGGTGCAGATGATCATCACCGATCGAGACGCCGGCGACGAGATGATCGATCCCTTCCAGAAGATGGGGGTCGAGGTGAAACGGGTTTGAGAGGTTTTGCGTTGCAGAAGCGGCCGACTCGCCGGCTGCTTGGAGCCACTATGAGGTTGAGAGCCGTTGCCATTGCCGTTGCCTGTCTGTTGTCGCTTCCCTGCTTTGCCCAGTCCGGAGAAAAAACGGTCTGGCGCGTGGGAGTCTTTGACGGCTCATCCGGCGAGTTCGCCGGCGGACAGCCGCACCAGCCGGTCAACTTTGCCGTAGATCAGGATCAGCCCGCGACAGCCTGGCATGCGTATGCGCCGGTGGTGTGGCCCGGAAAGCCGGCGGGACCGGCAGCCGCGCCGCGAAGCATCCTCTTTTCACTCCCGGGCCAGCCGGAGCCTGCTTACCGGCTCAGGGTTTCGCTCATCATCGAGCACTCCAGTGTTCCCGCGCTGCGCGTGGGAATCAACGGGCGGACCGGGCTCTTCTATCTGCATCCGAAGCTGGATTATGCGATGGGCGATATGGTGGCCGCCTTCTATCCGGCCTACTCGCGGACTGAGGTGGACGTCGACTTTCCCGGATCGTGGCTGAAGGCAGGGAAGAACAGCATCTCCCTGCAGGCGGTCGCCACGGATGACAAGGGTGTTCCGGACGCCGGCTTCAACTACGATGCGCTCGAGCTGGACCGGATGCAGTCCCTGTCCGCCGCGACGAGCGTGACCGTTGAGCCCACAATCTTTTTTGAGAAACAGGGAACTGCCCTCGATGAACGGGTCGACGCCTTCGTGCGCTATAGGCAACGTCCGCGCGCCGGACGCATAGAGCTTGCCATCGCAGGGCAGACCTTTACGCATCCGTTGCTGGGCGGCCAGGACTTCGGAGAGGAGCGCATCCGTTTTGACGTCCCCGAGTTTGGTGCCGACACGCGAGCCAGGGTACATGTGGTTGTGAACGGACACGCGACGAATGTGGCGCAGACCCTGCAACCGCAGAAGAAATGGACACTCTTTCTGGTGCCGCATGTCCATCTCGATATCGGATACACGGACTACCAGGCCAAGGTCGCGGCCATTCAAAGCCGAATTCTCGATGAGGCGATGGACCTGATCGAAAAACACCCCGCCTTCCGGTTCAGCACTGACGGCGAGTGGAACCTGAAACAGTTTCTGCAAACTCGCACGCCGGCGGAGAAGGAGCGAGTCGTCCAGGCCATCCGGGAACAGAAGATTTATATCCCTGCCCAGTCCAGCAACCTTCTGACCGGATTCCCGACCGCGGAGACGCTTATCCGCTCGCTCTATCCCAGCGCCGACTTCAGCCGCACCTACGGCACGCCGTTCAACTATGCCAACATCACCGATGTGCCGTCCTATTCCTGGTCGTATGCGTCGATCCTGGCCGCCGCGGGGATACGGTACTTTGCCGCCGGGAGCAACAACGATCGCGCGCCGGTGCTGCTGCAGGGGCATTTGAACGAGAAGACTCCCTTCTGGTGGGAGGGGCCGGATGGCGGCAAGGTGCTAATGTGGTATTCACGGCATTACATGCAGATGCAGTTCCTGTTTGGTCTGCCCCCGGTGACAGAGACCGGCGAGGAGGTTCTGCCGGTCTTCCTGCAGATGTATGAGCACCCCAGCTATCGCGCGGACGCGGCCATCATCTTCGGCACGCAGGTGGAGAACACCGACCTGTTTCCGCAACAGGCGGAGCTTGCGGACGAGTGGAATGCGCTCTACGCTTATCCGCACATCGAGTACTCCGGCTTCCACGATGCGCTGGCATCCATCACAGCTCAGTTTGGGGACGCGATTCCAACCGTGCGAGGCGACGGCGGTCCTTACTGGGAGGACGGCATTGCCTCCGATGCGCTCCATGCGGCCATGGAACGGGAGAACGAGAGCCGGGCGCCCTCGGCAGAGAAGCTTGCCACCTTCAGCACGCTTGTAAACCCACGCCTCGCAGTGAATCGCAACGAACTGGGTGCCATGTGGGACAACATGGTGCTGATGGACGAACACACATTTACTTCGTGGAACAGCGTCTCCGATCCGGAGAGCGACGAGGCCAGGCAGCAGCTTCGAGTGAAGAATGCGCGCGCCACCACGGCTGCCCAACTTCGCGACGACATTCTACGCAAGAGCATGGCTTCCCTGGCGGATTCGATCTCTGCCGGTGTGAACAGCCTCATCGTCTTCAATACCCTGAATTGGCAACGCGACGGCGAGGCTACCATCGATCTCGACAAAGGAATGGAGATCGCCGATCGCGCCACGCAGGCAACAGTTCCCTACGTGGTCTTGAAGGAGGGCCCCAACTTTCGCAGAGTCGAGTTCCGGGCAACCCAGGTGCCGGCTGTGGGATACAAGGTCTATGAGTTCAGGACTGCCCGAGAACCGGAGCCCGCACCGTCAACCGCAACCTCCACCACCATCGAGAGTCCATTCTACCGCGTCGAACTCGATCCCTCGTCAGGCAGCATCCTCAGCGTCTATGACAAGCAATTGAACGAGGAACTGGTTGACGCGCACAACTCCCTGCGCTTCGGTCAATACCTCTACGTCAGCGGAGGCGATGAGGAGCCGAACAGTATCCTGCAGTACCGTGCGGTATCTCCAAAGCCGGAGCTGCACCTGCATCCGGCGCAGGACGGACGTCTGCTCTCGGTCGAGCGAACCCCATGGGGCTGGCGCGCGGAGATGGTGTCGTCCGCCTTAGACACCCCCGAGATTCACACGGAAATCCGTGTCTTCAACGATGAAAAGAAGATCGAGCTGATTGAAGATGTGGAGAAGAAGGCCGAACTAAAGAAGGAAGCCGTCTATTTCGCCTTCCCGTTTGCAATGAAGGACCCTCAGTTCCAGTACGAGATCCAGAACGGGGTCGTAGATCCGGCAAAGGACATGTATCCCGGCGCAGGTCACGAGTGGTTTTCCGTCCAGCACTGGGTTTCGGTGCAGCAGGACGGCCTTTCCGCAACGGTGATGCCGCTGGACGCCTCGCTCGTAACGCTTGGCGACATCAATCGCGGCGACTGGCCAACCGGTTTTGGACAGCGGCCCGGAACGATCTTCTCTTATGTGATGAACGACTACTGGCATACAAACTACCGCGCAGAACAGGGTGGACACTTCCACTTCCATTTCCGGTATGTGATCACCAGTGCGGCGCAGACCGACGCTGCCGCTTTAAGCCGCATGGCGTGGGAGGAAGTGACGCCGCTCGAGTGGGATCAGATCCGGTCGCAGGACAAGGCGCCAGACGTCTCCGGACCCTTGAACGGAGATCAGGGAAGCTTTCTCTCTGTCAAAGATCCCGATCTCCTGTTCGACACGTTGAAGCCGGCCGAGGATGGTCGAGGTGTCATTCTCCGATTGATCGACCTGGGAGGCCCGCCGCGCACAGTAGAGATCGGCATTCCTTTGCTCTCGATCGCGAGGGTATTTCGCACAGACGCCGTGGAGCGCGATCTGGATCCGATCGCGCCGAGCAGTCCGCACACATTTAACATCAGCGTCCATCCCCATCAGATTGTTAGTCTTCGTCTTGTTGCCCGATGAGCTTTTTTGCGTGGTTCTCGCGGACTTGAAGGGCCGCTTAAAGTACCCGCATGGGGCAAGACTCCTTCCCTATAGGTCGGCGATGGAGGTTAGAGCGGTTTCAGGTGGGTATACCCACCTCTGAGATCACTCAAGGTCGCCGCGCCCTGGTGGTTGCGGCAACTTCATGGTGTCGCTTCGGGGTACAACAACGCTGGAACCGCTATGGCCTTTCGACAGCATTTCCCAAAGCCAGTGCCCATTTGGAATTCACGCTTGCCGGTTGACCGCCCCGAAGTCGGATTTGGTCAGGCGCGTGAATTGGTCATTTAATCGCGGTCCGTCCTTGGGCGAAAGGGATGGGTATTCGAATAATAGTTGATGTGGAAACTATCTCCGCATAATCTATTTTGATGAAAAGCCCGAGAGCATCGTCCCTCGTCGTGAGCGACCTGAAAAACACGTTGGATTCTGGCTGCGCTTCGTCTCCAATCATGTCTCGCAAGCCTTCGCCCGCAAACTTCAGGCGAGTGGTGTCACGGTGGCGGAGTGGGTGATGATGCGAGAGATGTTCGACGATGTGGAAACCTCGCCTGGCGTGCTCGCAGAACGCATTAGGACGACGCGGGGCGGCGTCTCAAAGCTGATCGACAGGCTGGTCGGCAAGGAGTTTGTCACGCGCGCCGACCGTACCGATGACCGCCGATTTCAATCCGTTGCACTGACGGCCGCGGGACGGCGTTTGGTGCCTCAGCTAGCCGCCCTCGCATACCAAAACGATGAGGAGTTATTCGGTCCCCTTCCGCCCAGGGAGCGTACCGCCTTGCTGGACTCAATGAAAAAGCTGATCCAGGCTCATGGCCTCGAGACCCTGCCAACCGAGTGGGGAGAACAGATGAGCAGGCAGGTCATACACGAAACGGGAATCACAACGCAGCAGGGCAAGATGAACTTCCCACAGGTCGTCGGAGGACTGCTGGAAGCGGGCGTGGAATCGTACCTCGTGGATTTCGCAACCAGGCAGAAGACCCACTACCTGTCAGACGGAACCACACACACGGTGCCCACGATCCTGGAACCCGGTCCCATCTCGGCGGAGTTCAGCGGTGAAGATCTCGTGGCGGCAATTCGCGGCGCGCAGGCGGACACGGTGCGGTACCCGGAGTTCGTGAAGCGGGCCGCCGCAGCCGGTGTAGTCGGCTACCGTGCATTTCTGACTGGCGAGAGGGTGATCTATTTCGGCCGGAAGGGCGAGCAGCACATCGAAGAGTTTCCAAGGCCCAAAACATAAGCGGGCTCGGACAATTCCCTCGACGATCCATGCAGAGCCAATGAAACGAATGACCAAGTGGAAACCATCCCGGTGACCCTCTCAGTTCAAATTGCCTGGCCCGCGGCAGAAGCATATCGATTCGTCGCCGACCCCGCCACCATGCCCCAGTGGGCCATCCACAACGTCAAGTCGACAAGGCCCCTGGCGGCGAACGAATGGGAGATCGAGACGCCGCGCGACGCTGGAAGACTGATTCCGCAATGGGAGCAGAGACCTGGATTTCTCGATCACGAATTCATCGATCTGAAAGAAGGATCGTGGGCGGTCTGTGCCCGGATTGTGCCGGCAGGGGCGGGGGGATTCCGTTTATACGATTACGCTGGTCAAGCCGCAAAAGATGTCCGCGGATGCCTATCGGCAAGGCGTGCCGCTTGTCGAAGAGGAACTGCACGCGATGAACCGTACTCTTGAGCGGGGATAGTGTTGGGTGCTCGCACGGAAGGGCAGAGCCACCGGCGAACCGTTCTCGACGATCATCCTTCGAGAAACGCCTTGAGGCCCTGGGCCTCGGTAACCACATATTCGCTGGTGAGATCGCGCATCAGGCGGGCTACCAGCGACCCGAAGTAACCCGAGAAATCTACCGAAAGCGTGGCGCAAGAGCCGGCTGCCGTGGGTTCCACGCAATGCGTCGCAGTAACCGCCACGCCCCTACGCCGCGATACCCAAGTGAAGACGCCGGCACACTCGTCAAGGCCGGTGACTTGCCAGACAGCAGCAGGCAGTCTGGGCTGACGGACCTCGGCGCGGCTGCCCACGGCGAGCGGACCAGGATCAAGCAGACGGATACTGGTGACGGTGGGCGTCCAACGCGGCCACTGCTCCACATCGACAAATGCGGCCCAGACGCGCTCGGCAGGGGTCTGAATCTCGATGCTGGTGCGGAAGCTGCTCATGGGCTGGCGCCTGGATCGATTGCCGAAACCGGGCGGAGGGGCCCCGGTAGAGGCCCTCCACACTCTTTATCGGCGGGTTTCGGCCAGGGCCTGATCGATCATCTGGAAGAGCTTGCTTCGGTCGACGACCTCGACGAAAGGCGGGGTCTTGCCGCCGGAGGTCACAATCCAGATGGTGGGGGTGTGATCGACGCCGATGCGCTGGCCGAGGGCGCGGTCGGCCTTGACCTCATCTGCAAGCTTGCCCTGGGGGTCGACCAGAAAGGGAAGCTGCAGGCCGTGCTGCTCTGCAAACCTCTGGGTAAAGGAGAGAAGGTCGGCGCGGGTCTCAATGGAGGGCTGGTTGGCAAAGACAGAGTTGCGGTAGTCGTCGCCGATCTGCTTGCTGTGGGTATCGAACCAGCGTGCGTAGACGGCGGCCTCGAAGCTCCAGGGGTGAAACGGGAGTGGGAAGTCGTGGCGAATCCACGGGATATGGTACTTCGCGACAGCCTCCATGAGGACGGGGTTCGCGGCGGCGCAGTCGGGGCACTCCATGTCATCGAATTCGACGATGGCGACCTTGACTCCAGGCGGGGGCTTGAGAGCCGCCGGATCGTGGACGGCGGTGGTGGGCGGCCCACCGAACTGAGCGTGTGCGGCGGGCAGGGCGATGAGTAGTACGGCAAGGCCCAGGGCGACACGCAGGGTTAGGTTCTGGAGCATACCGAAATGTGTGCGGAAGCTTCGACCAAAGGGAACAAACGGAACCACCTGGAGCATGGGCTTGGGACACCCCCTCTGTTCATTGTACTGAGAGAACTGTGTTCGCCGGTCTATGGATGAGTATCCGCCAGGGCTGTATCGATGTCCTGAAAGAGGTCACTCTCGAGGTTTCGAACCTTGATATAGGTATCACCTTTGGGGTGCGTCATCACGATGTAGATGGTAGGCGTTTCAGTTATCCCCAGGCTCTTGCCAAGGGCGACGTCGGCCTGTACTTCGGCAGCCAGCTTGTCCTGCGGATCGACCATAAAGGGCAGTTGCAAGCCGTGGTTCCGGGCGAAGTTCTGGGTAAGGGTGAGAAGTTCGGCGCGGGTCTCGATGGAGGTCTGGTTGGCGAAGACGGCGTTGCGGTACTCGTTGCCGAGTTCCTGGCTTTTGGCGTCGAACCAGCGAGCATAGACGGCAGCGGCCCGACTCCAGGGGTGGAATGGAATGAGGAAGTCGTGGCGGATCCAGGGAATCCTGTATTTGGCCGCGGCCTCCATGAGGATAGGATTGGCCTCGGCGCAGGCTGGGCACTCGAGATCGTCGAATTCGATGATAGCGACGCGGGCCCCCGGAGGCGGTTTCAGCGCGGCGTTGGGGATCGGCACCGCAGATGGACCGGTAAAGTTGGCGTGGGCGGGAGGGGCGGCAAGGAGCAGGGCAACTGCGGCGAGACCCACGGCGAAATCAAAACGGATGCGGTGCGCGAGCCGCGCGAAGCGGCTCCGGCGGAGTAAGACAGGCGCAGACAACTTGGACATCGGGATTGCGGAAGCCCCCTTGGCTCCATTGTAACGGGCTTGAGAGGCAAGCAGGACGGAGCGAAAGGGTGATGTTCGCGGGTCGGTGCGCGGCGGCACACTTAAGCGCAGAGAGGGTCGGCGATCATGCATCCAGGAAGCCGCAGCAGTTGCTCGACCTCTTCGGCAGGCTGGGGCCTTGCAAAGAGAAAGCCCTGGCCAAAGCGGCAGCCCAGCTTGCGCAACAGTTTATATTGCTCGGGGGTTTCGATGCCTTCGGCCACCACGTCCATCCCCATCACGCGTGCCAACTCGACGATGGTGCGGACAATCTGCTGCGCCTGCTCGCCCTCGACCATGCGGCCGACAAACGAGCGGTCGATCTTGAGGATGTCGAATGGAAACGAGTGCAGGTGGTTGAGGGAGCTGTAGCCGGTTCCGAAGTCGTCCACCAGAAGCGAAACCCCGAGCCGCCGGAGATCGCCCAGCACTCTCAGGGTGGTGTCGATATCGGACATCAGACAGGACTCGGTCATTTCAAGACCGAGCTGGCTGCTGGAGATTCCCGACCGGCCCAGAAGAGCCTCGACGTGGTCGGTGAGTCCTTCGCGCGAGAACTGGCGGGCGGAAAGGTTGACGCAAACGCGCAAGTTACTGTGGTTGGGGTCCAGCCGGCACCAGCGCTCGATCTGCGCGCACACCTCCGAGAGTCCCCAGTCCCCTATCGGGAGGATGAGCCCCGTCTCCTCCGCGACCGGGATAAAGTCCATGGGCGAAATCATCCCCCGGTCGGGGTGTTTCCAGCGGATCAATGCCTCGAGGCCCACAATTCGGAGCGAAGCCAGATCGACCTCGGGCTGGTAGTAGAGAACGAACTGGCGCTGTTCAAGGGCGCGGCGAAGGTCGGCGGCGCGGGGCCAGGTCCGCTCTTCGCCCGCCTGCTGCGGCTCCCGTCTGATGGCGGTCCTGTTGCCGGCTTTCCGCAAGCGCCGCAGCTCCAGTTGGCCCGCTGCCATATCCGCGAGACTCTCGAGCATCCGCAACTGGTCGCGGGCCATGGCGCGGCGCGGTTCGGAGGAGTAGACAGTCAGTACGCCCAGGATCTGGCCTTCCTGCGAACGGACGGGCGCGCTGGCAAACGACGCGAGCCCCAGCCGTCTCAGTGGCAGCCCCCGCTCCCGCCACGCAGGATGCCGCATCACGTCCGGTACGACGACGGGTCCGTCGGAGGCGAGCACCATCTCGAAGATCGACTCTCGCCGCGGCAGCTCGCCGACCGGCTCGCCCCACGAAGACTTGATCCACACCCTGCTCTCGTCGGCAAACCCGAGGAGCACCGTATCCGCCTGGAAGTATTCAGCGGCCAGCCGTGTAATAGCGTCAAAACTTCCTTCCGGTTCTGTGTCGAGAATCTCGGTCGACGTCAGCGCAGCCAGCCTTGCCTCTTCCTGCGCCATCCCAGCGTTTTCGGTCTCCATCGCCACCTGTGGCATCTTCGCTCCACGTCCTCCCGCCGATCGCGGTGGTTTTCGTGTACGCCGCTATGAGCCCCCGCCGGCAAGATCGCAGCTACCCCCTGGGGCTCACATCAGGGCCGCGTCAAGGCCGGCATGTAGATCCGCAGTCGGAGATGCTTCGGGCTCGCCGCAGACTGTCCGTATCTCTCTTATCGGTTCAACGCTTTGGCGCTTGAGTTACGCAGGGACATGCTCTTCCGTTACTGCGGGTGCGGCACATGTAACGGATTGAATCACCTCTGCGCCGCGGGCTGGCCCGTTTCGGTCCAAAGAAAGGTAAGCATGTCGGTGTCGTCCTGAACCTGCTGCTCGACATCCACTCCGGCCGAATGCCCGCCCGCCATGCCGTAGTGCAGCAGAATCGGCCGGCCGCTTGACGAGGACGCCTGCAGAAGCGCCGTCATCTTCCGCGCATGGAGCGGGTCCACGCGCGTGTCATCGCTGCCGGTGAAAAACAACACCGCCGGGTATGCCGTACCCGCCTTCACGTTCTGGTAGGGGGAGTATTTGACCAGATACTCGAACTGCACTTCGTTATCCGAAGAGCCGTACTCTGTGACCCAGTGTGGTCCCTGCTCGAACTTCTGGTAGCGCAGCATATCGAGCAGTGGATAGCCGCACACCACAGCCGAGAAGAGATCGGGCTGCTGCGTGATCGCCGCGCCCATCAGAAGACCGCCGTTCGACCTTCCGTAGATTGCGAAGTGTACTGGCGAGGTGTACTTGTTCGAGATGAGGTACTTCGCAGCCGCGTAGAAGTCGTCGAAGACATTCTGTTTGTTGGCGAACATCCCGGCCCGGTGCCACTTTTCTCCGTACTCGCCCCCGCCCCGGAGGTTGGGCAGCGCAAACCAGCCGCCCTGCGCCATCCACCAGGCAAACATCGGGTCCCACTCCGGCGTCTCGCTCACGTCGAACCCGCCGTAGCCGGTCATCAGCAGCCGCTCTGTCCCATCCTGCTTCAGTCCCTTCTTGCCGGCGATGAACATGGGAATGCGCGTTCCGTCCTTCGACTTGTAAAACACCTGCTTGAGCTCGTACTGGCTCGAGTCGAAGATGGTCCTGGTCTGGGCGAACAGCTCGCGCTTGCCAGTCATCGTGTCGAGCCGATAGAACGTTGGTGGCACGATGAACGACTCGAAGCTCACGAACCCAAAGCGGTCGGACGTGCGCCCCTGCACTGTCGAAACGGTGCCGATGCCGTCGAAATCGACCGTCCCCAGTTGTTTGCCGGCGAGCGAGTAGATGGCGGTCTCCGGCTTCACGTCGTTGAGCCGCTCCACGTACATCTTTCCGCCCACAATGGAGAAATCCTCGAGGGGGTCGGGTCCCTCAGGGATAATCGTCGTCCACGCCTCCGGCATGATCCCCGGGTCGGCGCGGTAGATGCAGCCGTTGGGCGCCTTGTAGTCCGTCAGCACATACCACGCACCTCCGTCCTCAATGGCCTTAAACCGCGAGTCGATGCCCCAGGTGAGCACTTCGAAGTAGGAGCGGGGCTTTCTGAGGTCGCGGAAGACTATGTCCGCGCGCCTGGCCGGCACACCATGGTCGACTTCCACCACGAGGTAATGCCCATCGTCGGTGACGGTCGCGAAAAGCAGGTCGTTCGGTCCCAGATCCTCGCCACGGAACTCATTCCCGAAGACCAGTTCGTCCTGCTCCTCGGTAAACGCACCCAGCTTGTGCAGGTACAGGCGTGAACCCCTTTTGTCGGTCACCGTGTAGTAGATCCCCGTGCCGTCGGGCGAAAAACTCACGGACCAGTGCACCGCGCTCGCGATCCTGTCGGGAAAGGTCTTGCCCGTCTTCACGTCGAGGATATGGACGGCCGTCTCGTCCGCGCCCCCCTCGCGCACACCGTAGGCCAAGAGCTCCCCATTCGGCGAGACGGCCATCAGCTCTACGGAGGTATTTGGGTCGCGGCTCAGTTGCGCCGGGTCCACCAGACGCTTGTCCCTGCCGGTCCAGCCCTTGCGGACATAGATCGAGGCCTGGCCTTCGCCGGCCAGCCGCTTGGTAAAGAAGTATTCGTCCCCCCGCAGAAACGGCAGGGTCCAAGACGATACCTGTACGAGCCCCAGCAGGTCGTTGCCGATCTCAGGCCGAATGCGCGCCTGCTGCATGTAGCGATCGGTGTAAGTGTTTTCGTCATGGATGAACGCCTGCGTCTCGGGGCTCTTCGCGTCTTCGAGCCACCGGTAATCGTCGGTGATCTTGGTCCCGAAGTAGTCGTCGGTGATGGGAATCCTCCGGGCCTCGGGCGGTGGGGGCAAGCGGATGCCCCCGCGTCCGTGAATGGTCTGCGCCGCGCCTGCGGCGCCCAGAAGCAATGCAGCAACCCCGGCAAAGATCTTCATGGTTCCAGCATACGCGGCGTGCAAAGGCGCCCAGCGATTGCCATCGCCTATAAAATCGACTGAAGTGGCTGGCTCGTCCTCAACTCAACCCCCGGCGCGCGCCGAATCCCGGTGGACGCGCATCGTCGGCCTGCTGCACCCCTCCCACAGCCACAGCGTGTTTTCGGCAACCATCATCCTGATGGCCTCCACGCTGCTGTCGCGAGTGATCGGGCTGGCGCGGTTCAAGTACATCATGTGGCTGTTCGGCAGCGGCATGCAGGCCGACGCGCTGAATGCGGCTTTCGTGCTTCCCGACAAGATCTCGTATTTCCTGGTAGGCGGAACGGCTTCCGTCAGCTTTATCACGATCCTGACGCGATACCGGGAGACGGGCCGCGACGCCGAGGGCGACCGTTCGCTTTCGGTGATTCTTTCGACGATGTATCTCGTGCTCGGAGCGGCGATTCTTCTAGCGGAGATCTTCGCACCCTGGTACATTCACTGGTGGTTTAGCGGCTTCGACCCGCAGAAGGCCGCGCTCTGCACGGCGCTTACACGCATTCTGCTGCCGGCGCAGTTGTTCTTTCTAGCCGGCGGAGTCTTTGGGGCGGTCCTGCTGGTGCGCAAGCAGTTCAGCGTGCAGGCCGTCGCACCGCTGATCTACGGCGCGGGGCCGATCGTGGCCGGATTGCTGCTCGTCAAACGCATCGGCGTCTCGTCGCTGGCGCTCGGCTCCGTCGCCGGCGCACTGTTCGGCCCGTTCCTGCTCAACTGGTTCTTCGCGCGACGCGCCGGGACCCGCTATCGCTTTGTCCTCGACTGGCACGACGAAGGACTGCACGAGTGGGTACGCATCTCACTGCCCCTGATGGCCGGGGTAACCCTAGTCACCGCCGATAACTGGATCATCGGCCACTTTGCTTCGATGACCAGCGGCGCGGTCTCGCTGATGACTTATGCCAAAGCCTTTTTCACCGCGCCCATGGCGATGCTTGCGCAGGCGGCGGGCGCGGCCTCGATGCCTTTCTTTGCCAGCCTGTGGACCCAGAACCGCCGCTATGAGTTCGCCACGGGCGTCGCCGACTCCGTTTCGCGCGTCGCGTCTCTCGGCCTGCTCGCCGCCTCAGCCATGATCGCCGTCGGCGGCCCCGCTATCGATCTGGTATTTGTCGGTGGTCACTTCACGGTCACAAACGGTCGGGAGTGCACCGCCTACTTTGCAGTATTTTCGTTTTCGATATTTCTCTGGTCGGCACAGGCGATCTACGCGCGTGCATTCTATGCGGCGGGCAACACTCTGGTGCCGATGGTCGCAGGCACAATTGTCACCCTGGTCTCCCTGCCGGTCTATGACACGCTCTATTACCACGTAGGGGTCATGGGACTGGCGATCGCCTCGGACCTCGGCATTGCAATGCAGGTTCTGACTATCGCCGTACTGCTGCACAGGCACCGCATGGTCTCCCTGGCCAGCCTTGACTTCATCGAGATGGGGCGCTGCCTTCTGGCCGCGCTTACATGCGGCGCCGCGGTATGGATGGCGGTCTGGGCTCTGCGCGCTCTTTTCGCGCGCCTTCCGCATGCGCCTCTCGCATCCCACCGTCTGCTCTGCGATCTTGCCATGGTGTTGATCGGCAGCGGGATCTGGGTTTTGGCCGCAAAGTGGACCCTGGAAAAAACCGGCTCCGCTCTGCCGAGGGTCGCGATGCGCCGTCTGCGTCTGGCCTGACGCGCTCCCGCCCTTCTCTGCTGGCACCGGCATTCGTCTCCAGCCGGACGCTCCACCTGGCCGCAAACGCGCGCGCCGGTTCCCCAACTGCAAAGGCGCTGCTGAAGCGCAGCAGCGCCTTTGTTTTCGCCCGAAAGGTACGGTTTCTACGAAGTGTAAGCAGGCTTCGCCGCTTCAGCCGCGGGCGCTGCCGAATTGGCGCTCGCCGCCGCTACCGGCTTGGCCACTTCCGCCTTCCGGATGTCGATGCCGCCCTTGAAGTACGCGCCGTCCTCGATGCTGATACGCGCGGCCGTCACATCGCCCGACAGCGCCCCTTCGGCACGGATGTCGACGCGGTCGGAGGCGGTCACGTTGCCACGGATCTTGCCTAGGATAACGACTTCGCGTGCGGTCACGTTTGCCGCGACCTGCCCGTTGCGGCCCACTGTGACGCGGTTGCCCGCCAGGCTGACGCTGCCCTCGACCTTGCCGTCGATATACAGCGACTCCGTACCGGTGATCTCACCCTTGATGGACAGGCCCTTACTGATCGTGGCCTGATCGGCCGTGCCAGCCGTGGCTGGCGCCGGGCGGCTGGGTGCCTCCACCGCCGGGCTGGCTGGTGCCGGGCGTGCGGGTTCCGGCGGCATGTTGGCACTGGTCGATCCACTTTGGCCACTCTGACTTGGTTTCCACATTGCGCTCAAGATACTTTTCCTTTTCTGTCCTTTGCGGACGGGGGGATTTCCAAGGCAAGGGCACTTGCTCGGTTCCCTCGGAAGCATGGACCGAGGAGGGCGCTTGTTCAGCACTCCCGCCGCTGGCCATTCATTGATTTCAAATCCAACGCGGTCTTGAGAAGAATTGCACCGTTGCCATCATTCTATGACGATGCGCTGCCGTTCAACGAAACACTGGCCAACCCGGATCAATCCGGTAATCACCTGTTACGATACTACCGTTTTCCGCCCCTTTGCACGCCGCCGATCCCCTACTCTTAACATATGACCGATCGCGAACTGATGGCGCGCATCGCCCGTTCTTCTGGCGCCAAAGCCGGGTACAAACAACTTGTTCGCGAGCTCGGCCTGGGGGGGGGACGTGAGCGCCGCCTGCTTCTGGAACAGCTGGCCCGCCTGACGGCGCGCGGCGCCCTCCTGAAGCTTGACCGCGAATCCTGGGGCATACCCTCCGCGGCGGGCCGGGGCGCCACGTCCGATCGCCTGACGGCCGGGCGCCTCGACCTGCATCGCGACGGTTACGGCTTTGTCCGGCCCAACCGCGAGGCGGGGGTGTCTGTGCCCCGGGAAGATGTCTTCATCCCGCCCGGCGAGATCAACGGCGCGATGCAGGGCGATCAGGTCCTTGTCGAGCTCGAACCAGGCCGCGGCGACGGCCGCACGCTGGGCCGGATTGTCCGGGTCCTCGAACGGCGCAATCCCACGGTCGTCGGGGTGTTTCACTACGCAAACTCCAGGAACGCGACTGCCCACTCGGTGGTGCCCTTCGACGAGCGCATGACGCAGCCCATTCTGATTCCGTTCGGGCAGGAGATCCCGGCGGCGGCCGAATCTGCAACACCCCACCGTGTGCTCGGCGCTGAGGCAATGGCGGCCACACTGCACGACGATGGCGACATCGATCTCGATGGCTTGGTCGTGGATGTCGAGATCACGAGCTGGCCCACGCCCACGCGGCCACCGGTCGGCCGCGTCCTTGAGGTTCTTGGCTCGCCCGACGGCTTCGGCGTCGATGTCGAGATGATGATCCGCAAGCACCAGCTTCCGCGCGTCTTTCCGGACAAGGTGCTCGCCGAGGCTCGCGCCGTGGCTCATCTCGATCCCGCCGAGGCCGCGAAGCGCCGCGATTTCCGCTCTTTGCCCATCGTCACCATCGACGGCGAGACCGCCCGCGATTTTGACGATGCGGTTCTCGTCACCGAACGCTCCGATGGAGGCTATGAGCTGCAGGTTCACATCGCCGACGTCGCTCAGTACGTACGCGCCGGCACCGACCTCGACATCGAGGCGCGGCTGCGCGGCACCAGCGTCTACTTCCCCGACCGCGCCATCCCCATGCTGCCGCAGGAGCTGTCGACGGACATCTGCAGTCTGCGGCCGGGCGAAGACCGCCTCGTCCTGAGCTGTCTTATACGGCTTGACGCTGCCGGCAACATCGAGAGCTACGAAATCGTCGAGGGCGTCATCCGCTCGGCGGCACGGATGACCTACACCAAGGTGCACGCTATCCTCGAGGGCGACGAGGTGGTGAGAGCGGCTTATCCCGATCTCACCCCTCGGTTCGAGCTGATGCGCAAGCTGGCCATGCTCATGAACAAGCGCCGCGAGGAGCGGGGTAGCATCGACTTCGACCTGCCGGAGCCCGTCATCGAGTTCGACAAGCATGGTGCGATGCGCGGCGTAACCCGCGCCGAGCGCACCTGGGCCAACCGGCTCATCGAGGAGTTTATGCTGGCCGCCAACGAGTGCGTGGCCACCTGGCTTGAAGACCTCGGCGTGCCGTCGCTTTATCGCATCCACGAGAAGCCAGAGCCGCGGCGTGTGGTGCAGTTCGAGGAGCTGGCTGCCAGTTTCGGTTACTCGCTCGGTCTCGGTGCGCTGCCGGTGAAGCGGATCCAGACGCGAGGCGAGCGGCGGGAATCGTATGGCCGGGGCCGCGCTCCGCGCCAGCACGAGATCGCCGAGGAGATGGCCGTGACGCCGCGGATGTACCAGAGGCTGGCCGAGCGCATCGAGGGCAAACCCGAAGAGCGTATTCTCAGCTATCTCATGCTGCGTTCGCTGCAGCAGGCGCGGTACTCCGAGATCAACGAGGGGCACTTCGCACTGGCCGCACCGACTTACACGCACTTTACCTCGCCCATTCGCCGCTATCCCGATCTCATCGTCCACCGCATCGCCAAAGCGCTTCTTCGCGCCGGGGTTCGCGGACGAGGCGCCATCGCGGCCGGCCGTTTGAGCTCTCCGTGGACCCATCCGAACGAAGGCAGCTCCGCGCATGGCTCGCAGGCGGTTCACAGGGTTGAGCGCCCGAAGGCGTTCGAGACCCGGATCGAGATCGATCCACCAATTCCCGAGTCCGAGCTGGCGCAGATCGCCGAGGAGTCAAGCGTGGCCGAGCGGCGCGCCGCCGATGCGGAGCGCGAACTGGTGGAGTGGAAGAAGGTCCGGTTCATGCAGGATCGGGTCGGCGAGGACTTTGACGCCCTGGTGCTGAACCCATCGAAGTTCGGCCTCTTTGTGGAGCTTACGGACCTGTTCGTGGAGGGCTTGGTTCCCATCGATTCTCTCCGGGATGATCGTTACACGTGGCGCGAGAATACGCACGAGGTCGTCGGCGAGCGGTGGGGACGGAGGTTCCGCGCCGGCGATCGGGTCCACGTGATCCTCGACCGCGTGCTCGCGCAGGAGCGGAAGCTGCAGTTCTCGCTGGTCGAGGAGGGGATCGCGCTCACGGAGAAGAGGCCGGCAAAAGCTCCGGCGAAGAAGAAGCGGAAAAAGGACGGCGCGGGAAGCGGGAAGCCAGGGAAGAAGAGATTGGGGAAGCGGGGCAAGCGGAGATAGCGGAACTGGCATTCCGCCAGAAGCTTCTGGACCACTTCGCGGGTTGGCTTCCGCTTCGCGGACATCGCAGGTTGGCAGGTTCGCGGATTGCTTCTGTTTGCGGAGATTCGCTCAGCTCGCGGCGAGGCGCTGCCCTTGGGATTTGGCTTGGATCTTGATGGAGATGTGCACAAGGCTGAGGGCGGCGGGCGTGACGCCGGGGATGCGGCTGGCCTGGCCGATGGTCGACGGGCGGATGCGCTCGAGCTTTTCGAGCATCTCGCGCGAGAGGCCGCTGATGGCGCCGTACTCGAGCCAGTCGGGGATGACGACGGCCTCGGCGGCCTTGAGCTTCTCGATGGACTTCTTCTGCTGGTCCAGGTAGCCCGCGAACTTGATCTCGGTTTCGACGGCGCGGGCTTCATTGCGCAGCGCTGCGCGGGCTACGGGGGGCTGGTCGAGCGGGGCGGCGAACTGCGCGAGCAGAGGCTCGCGGGCGAGCTCGGTGCGGAGGGTCCCAAGAACGGCTTCGATGGAGACTTCAGGGCGCTTGAGGAGCTGGGCCCAGGTGAGGCCGGCGGTTGCGGTCTGCGCATCGAGGCCCGCCGCGGACAGCCGGTCCGCATCCACCTTGCCGGTGGTCAGGAGGCGATCGAGGGCGGCCATGCGCGCCTGTTTCTGCAGGTAGTCGGCCCAGGCGTCGTCGGGGATGAGGCCGAGACGGCGGGCATGGGGGGTGAGGCGGCGGTCGGCGTTATCGATGCGGAGATGAAGGCGGAACTCGGCGCGGGAGGTGAACATGCGGTAGGGCTCGTTCGTCCCCTTGGAGATGAGGTCGTCGATGAGGATGCCGGTGTAGCCTTCGGTCCGGTCGAGCGTAAAAGGCGGCTCACCCTTGAGCCAGAGGGCGGCGTTGATGCCGGCCATGATGCCCTGGCAGGCGGCCTCCTCATACCCACTGGTGCCGTTGATCTGGCCGGCGAGATAGAGGCCCTCCATGCACTTGACGCGGAGAGAGCGGTCGAGCTCTGTGGGGTCGACGGAGTCGTACTCGATGGCGTAGCCGGGGCGGAGCATCTCGGCCTGATCGAGGCCGGGGATGGAGTGCACCATCTGCCACTGGACCTCCATGGGCAGAGAGGTGGACATGCCGTTGATGTAGACCTCGTGGGTGTTGAGTCCCTCGGGCTCGAGGAAGAACTGGTGCTGGGTCTTGTCGGGAAACTTGACGATCTTGTCTTCGATGGACGGGCAGTAGCGGGGGCCGATGCCCTCGATGCGGCCGGAGTACATGGCCGAGCGGTGGACGTTCTCGCGGATGAGGCGGAGGGTCTCGGGGGTGGTAAAGGCGATGTGGCAGCTTACCTGGGGCTGGACGATGCGCCGGGTGCGGAAGCTGAAGGGCGTGGGATCGACGTCGCCGGGCTGCTCCTCGAAGGCGTCCCAGCGGATGGTGCGGCCGTCGAGGCGGGGGGGTGTTCCGGTCTTCAGCCGGCAGGTCCGAAGCCCAAGAGCCCGAAGGGCCTCGCCGAGGAGGACGCTGGCGGGCTCGCCGGAGCGGCCGGCGGGGTAGCGCTCCTCGCCGCAGTGGATGAGGCCGTTGAGGAAGGTGCCGGTGGTGATGATGGTGGCGCCGGCCAGGAGCTGGCGGCCGTCGCGGAGCCTGAGGCCGAGGACGCGGCGGCGGGGGCGCATGGGGCGCGGGATCTCGGGGGCGGAGCTCCCGTCCCAGGTCTCAGAATCGAGACCTGGGGCACCCGAGCTTCCGTCCCCGGCACCCGCGAACTCTGACCGAGGGTTCCATCCTGGGCTATTTTCGGGCTGTGCCTCCGGGAGAGCAGACTCTTCGAGGAGGAGGCCGACGACTTCGGCCTGGCGGATGTGGAGGCCGGGCTGGGCTTCGAGGACCTCGCGCATCCTGACACGGTAGAGCTGCTTGTCGCACTGGGCGCGGGGGCTCCAGACGGCAGGGCCGCGGGAGGTGTTGAGGAGGCGGAACTGGATGCCGACGGCGTCGGCGACCTGGCCCATGACGCCGCCGAGGGCGTCGACCTCGCGGACGAGGTGGCCCTTGGCGACGCCGCCGATGGCGGGGTTGCAGCTCATCTGGGCGATGAGGTCGAGGTTCATGGTGATGAGGGCGGTGCGGAGGCCCATGCGGGCGGCGGCCATGGCGGCCTCGCATCCGGCGTGGCCGGCGCCGACGACCGCGACATCGTATTGCTCAGTGAACGCCATTCTTCCTCATTTTAAGGCGGTTCTCCAATTACTGTGCGGCGTTTCCGGTATCTTTCAATCCTGCTCCGCTTTTCACCAATTGGAGAACCGCTATACGGATTTCGGGATCGGCGGCGCGGAGGGGTTTTCCCTTCCGGTCGCGGCGACTTGCGAGCTATGACCGAGGCGATCTCCACGCTCCGGCGAAAGCGGTGGAAATGTTAAAGGAATGTTAATCAGGTAACCATCTGGTTACCGAATTATTTTGGCTAACCTGTTTGTTTTCAACAAATCGTTGCTCAAAATTGCACCATTGTATGTGCAACTGTGAGGACCCTCCCCCGGGGGGGGCATCTTTCGACGGGGTCAGGAAGGCTAAGTGATTGATTTTTATGGGGGCGCGATTTTGACGCCGGCAGTTCAGGGGTGCGTTTGGGGGGATTTTTCGGCCAATTGCGAGCGGAATCGTGCCCGCCCCGGACTCCGGAGCGGAGCGGCGATTTGACCCGGCGGAGGCGGATGGGGCGCGGCCGGACAGGGACTGGCCGCAACGGCGGCTCGCCCGCGTCTGGCTCCCGATTTTGAGTGCGTTGGCCATGAACCCTCTCCTGAATCCATTGTGCGCCGGAGGGGGCAAATTGAGTGCAAAACGGAGATGCGGCCAGATGGACATGGGCGATTCGGGGCAGGTCTCGATCCTAAAGTGGTATGGCTAATCCACTTCCGGGATTTCACAATTCCTCTATACGCCTTGAAGCGCGATGAGTTGCTGCCGGTGGTTGAAGTTGCTTCAAGCGAAGCACGGGCGGCATCGCGGCACCGGAAGGTTGGCGTTCCTGGGCGCGGGACCGGGGGGCCCCGGCCGGGAACGCCGCGCCGCGTGGTGGCGGCCGGCCGTGCGGGAATGGGGAGATATCCATGAAAGGCTATGGATTGCTATTTGCAGTGGTTTCGGGAGCGGGCCTTTTTGCGATGGCCGTGCCGAACGCTGTTTCACAGGTGCCGGGGTTGGGGGAGAGTTTTTTTTCCGCGCCTGAATCGGCGGTGTATCAAGGGCCGAAGGAAGCGGTGCCGGTGGAGGTAGCGCTGAACGAGTTCGACAGCGCGCTGGCGGCGCACGACGTGGCGAAGATGGAGGCTGCGGGCGTGACGCGAGCGAGCGCGAAGCTGTGGGAGCGATTCTTCAGGGACAATCCCCGGGCCACGGTGACCGATCGCTGCCCGATTTCAGCGCTCTCGGTCTCAGAAGATACGGCGAGCTGGACCTGCACGGAGACGGCGACGATTATCTCGGAAGGGAAGCCGCGGGCCTTTGCGCACGTGATCCGCTTCACGTTTTCGAGGAGCAACGGGACCTGGATGGTCGCGGATCGCCAGTAGGTCCGGCGGCGGGGTTGCGAAGGAGCAGAGGGACGGATTCTTAGAGACCTTTAGTAACCTTCGCAGGTTGGCGTCCACTGCGTGGATCTGGCAGGTTGGCGGGTTCGCGGCTTGATTCTCGTTGGCTGCGCCGGCGAATCCGGCCCTTGATGGATGAACCGGCCTGGGAGTGAACGTTCCCTTCGAGACGGGGCTGTCACGCCATGCGTTGAAGCGCGGCTACGTAGAAACCGTCGGTGCCGAGAGTGCCGGGCAGAAGGCGCAGCGACCCTGCCGGCGTGGGGCAGGCTTGCAGCCGCATCGATGCCGTTGGCGTGAGGGCGCCGGTCGCTGCCAGGCCCGCGATATGCGGCCAGATCGAGAGGATTCGTATTCCGGCGGCCTCCGCGGCGGAGGCGACGACCTGCTCGTTCTCTTCGGGCTCGAGCGAGCAGGTGGAGTAGATGACCTGCCCTCCCGGGCGGATTGCGCGGAGGGCTGCGCGCAGGATCGCAAGCTGACGCCGGGCCTGGCGGGGCAGATCGTCGAGGGCCAGACGGTGGCGGATTTCGGGGTTCCGTCCCAGGGTTCCGGTGCCGCTGCAGGGGGCATCGACGAGCGCCACGTCGAAGGCGGCGTCCTCGGTCAAAGCCGCGGCATCGGCGACCCGGCACTCGACGCGCTCTGCGTAAGCGGCGAGTCTGTCGCGCAGGCGCTCGGCGCGCTGCGGATTGGCCTCGCAGGCCACGATGCGGGCGCGGGGATTGCGCTCGGCGAGGATCAGGGTCTTGCCGCCGGGCGCTGCGCAGGCGTCGAGGATGCTCAGGGATTCGCGGCCGGAAAGAGCGCCGGCGCCAGCGGCGATCTCCGCGATGAGCTGCGAGCCTTCATCCTGAAAGCGCACGCGCCCCTCGCGGAATGCGGCCGTCGCAGCTAGATCGCCGGCGGCGACCGATCGGGCCGCGGTCAGCAGTTCGGATGGAGAGAGCTGAACTCCCGCGCGGACGAGCTCGGCCTCGACCGAGGGCGCGGCCAGCCGGAGTGCCGGAGGCGGCTGGGCCTGGCCATGGCGGCAGATGGCGCGGGCGGCCTCCAATCCGTAGAAGCTCACCCATCGCTCGACCATCCACAGGGGATGGGAATGGGCCAGCGCGAGTTCAGACGCCGTGTTCTCCGGAGGGTCGGGTTGGGAGCGGGCGGCAGCCAGCCTGCGGAGCACCGCGTTGACCATCCCCGCGGCGAACCGGTGTCCGGACGCCTTGGCGAGCTCCACGCTCTCGTCGATTGCTGCGTGAGCCGGCACGCGGTCGAGAAAGCGGAGCTGGAACGCGCCCATCCGCAGAGCGACGCGCACCGCGGCATCGAGCCTGGCGTTGGGGCGCTTCAGCAGCGGAGCGAGCTCATGATCGAGCCGGATCTGCCAGCGCAGAGTGCCGAGAACGAGGGCGGTGGCCAGGTTGCGGTCGGCGGGAGCGAGGGCGCCGATCGCCTTGGTGCGCAGCAGGCCGTCGGAGTGGGCCGAGCTGCGATCGACGGCCATGAGGACCTCGAAGGCTGCCAGGCGGGCGGGAGAGATGCGAGGGGTGCTTGATCTTTTTTGTGGCAAATGCTGCACGCTATCTCAAAGAAATGGCCGATCAAATGGGCGATCGCTGGGTTTCTGACTTGCTGACTCGCTGAGTTGCTGAGTTGCAGCATCACCCCAGCCGCGCGCCTGGGTCGAGTTGCGTACCGCGCAGGAATTCGGAGGCCGCGAGCCGCTTTTTGCCTTCGAGTTGCAGCTCGACGAGCTCGATCCAGGTTTCTTCCGCGCAGGCTGCGAAGAGCAGGTGGTTCTCAACGCGGAGGGTTCCCGGCGCAGCGGAGCCAAGATCGCGGGTTTCGGCCGGCGCCATCCGGTGGAGGATCAGCTTTTTGCCGTCGAGGGCCGTGAAGGCTCCCGGCCAGGGCTGGAAGCCGCGCCACCGGTTGTAGATCTCGTGTGCCG
>Ga0335072_10001437_pt1 | contig 38705 bp, 37 predicted proteins | sample Lox_Sample_21_FD_206725 | JGI IMG/M metagenome (GOLD analysis project Ga0335072, IMG submission 206725) | Soil microbial communities from Loxahatchee National Wildlife Refuge, Florida, United States - Lox_Sample_2.1 | ecosystem: Environmental > Terrestrial > Soil > Wetlands | place: USA... | reverse complement strand
GGGACGCGTTTCGGTCGCGTCCCCCCCCCCGACTGCCATCCCGCCCATCGCGCGCTCGCGCCCGCGCGCCTCAACTGTTGCCGATCAGAATCCCGCAGGCGAACACCAGCGCACCGCCAAACGCGACCTGCAGCGTCGCCGACACCGGCGGCGTGTCCATGTACTTCCATCGCACCCAACTGATCAGCGCCAGTTCCACCACGACCACCGCCATCGCCACCGCCATCGCGGTCCAGAAATCCGGAATGAGGAACGGCAGCGTGTGGCCGATCCCGCCCGCCGTGGTCATGATGCCGGTGATCGCGCCGCGCAGATACGGCGCGCCGCGCCCGGTCAGGCTGCCGTTGTCCGAAAGCGCCTCTGCGAAAGCCATCGAAATGCCCGCGCCGATCGAAGCCGCGAGCCCGACCACGAACGCCTGCCACGGACTGTGCGTCGCGAACGCTGCCGCGAACACCGGCGCCAGTGTCGAAACCGAGCCATCCATCAGCCCGGCCAGGCCCGGCTGGATCACCCGCAGCACGAAATTGCGGCGGGCATGGGTATCCTCCTCGCGCCGCACATTCTCCGGCAGGTTCTCGTCGCTCAATTGCTCTGCGCGATGCTCATGCTCCACCTCGGACTCGGCGAGGTCGCCCAGCAATTTGCGAATTGAAACGTCCTGGCTGCGCGCGGCGGCACGGCGATAAAAGCGCTGCGTCTCGATTTCCATATTCTCGGCGAGGTTGCGCACCTCGTCGAGGTTCAGCGGCAGAACCTGCCAGACCGGCTTGTGCTGGATGAAGCCGCGCACATCCTGGCGGCGGATCAGCGGAATATGTTCGCCGAATTTGTCGCGATACAATTCCAGCAAGCGGCGGCGATGGGTGGCTTCCTCCTCCGCCATTTCGGAGAACACATGAGCGCTGCCCGGATAATCCTGCCGTAGGCCTTCCGCGATGTCGGTGTAGATGCGATTGTCCTCCTCCTCGTTGGCAATGGCCAGGGCGAGGACCTCTTTTTCATTCAGCTCGGAGAAATTGCGCATCGCCGAAATGTGGCGCTTCCCCGTCCGGGGTCAAGCGGGTGGCGGAATGATGCGAATGGCTCTCATTCACGCGCGGCACCCCGATCTGTTCCCGTCGCCCGCAGCGGCGTAAGCTCCCGTGGTCATGGCCCATCATCGTATTGGCATCGATCTCGGCGGTACCAAGATCGAAATCGTCGCGCTCGCGCCCGACGGCAGCGAGACCCTGCGCCATCGCATTCCCACGCCGCATGGCGGCTATTACGCGACGCTGGATGCGCTTGCCGCTCTGGTGCGGGATGTCGAGACGCAGCTTGGCGTGACCGCAAGCGTGGGCATCGGCATTCCCGGGGTGGTCAGCCCCGCGACCGGGCGGGTGAAGAATGCCAATTCCACCACGCTGAATGGCCATACCTTCGACGTGGATATCGCGCAGAAGCTGGGCCGCGAGGTGCGGGTGGAGAACGACGCCAACTGCTTCACCCTGTCCGAAGCGACCGATGGCGCCGGCGCCGGCTATCGCCTGGTGTTCGGCATCATCCTGGGCACCGGATGCGGCGGCGGCATCGCCGTGGATGGGCGCGTGCATCGGGGTGCGCATGGCATTGCCGGCGAGTGGGGCCACAACCCGCTGCCCTGGCCGAACCCCGACGAATATCCCGGCCCCGATTGCTGGTGCGGCCAGCGCGGCTGCCTGGAAACCTTCGTCGCCGGTCCCGCGCTGGCGCGCGACGCCGATGGTCCGGATGCGCACGATGCCAGCTTCCTGCCCGCGCGCGCCGCGGTCGGCGATGCGGGTGCGCGGGAGGCTCTGGCGCGCCATGCCGATCGGCTGTCGCGGGGCCTGGCCCAGGTCATCAACTTGCTAGATCCGGATGTGATCGTGCTGGGCGGCGGCCTGTCGAACATGGAGCATCTCTACGCGGAGCTGCCCCGGCTGCTGCCGCGGCACGTGTTCAGCGACGTGATCGCCACGCCGATCCTGAAAAACCGGCACGGCGATTCATCCGGCGTGCGCGGGGCGGCGTGGCTGTGGGACGTCGATCACCTCTCCCGCCGCGCGGGAGAGGTCGCGGAGCAAAGCGACGCGGGTGAGGGGCGCCGGAAGACTTCGTAGCAAAGAGGGCCGGAAGACTTCGTAGCAAAGAGGACAGTGTGCCGGCGGGATCACCCTCACCCTCGATGCCTGGCGTCTCGACCTCTCCCGCTGGCGCGGGCGAGGTCAATGACCAACTTTGCCGCGATTGCTCTGTCGTGTTCTCCGCGGCGAACGCCTGCCCTGCCTGCGGCGGCACACGCATCGTGTCCCATCCCGAGCTGCTGTCGCTGACTCTGGCCCATGTCGATTGCGACGCGTTCTATGCCAGCGTGGAGAAGCGCGACCACCCGGAGCTTGCCTCGAGGCCGGTGATCGTCGGCGGTGGCGTGCGAGGCGTGGTCACCGCCGCCTGCTACGTCGCGCGGATCTATGGCGTGCGCAGCGCGATGCCGATGTTCAAGGCGCTGAAGGCCTGTCCCGACGCGGTGGTGATCCGCCCCGACTTTACCAAATACGTCGCGGTCTCCCGCCAGGTGCGGGTACTGATGTCGGCGCTCACTCCGCAGTTGCAGCCGCTGTCGATCGACGAGGCGGTGATGGACCTCGCCGGCACCGAGGCGTTGCATGGCGCACCGCCCGCCGCCGTGCTGGCGCGTTTTGCCCGCCAGGTGGAGCAAGAGATCGGCATCACCGTGTCGATCGGCATGGCGCCGAACCGATTGCTCGCGAAGATCGCCGCGGGGCGCGACAAGCCGCGCGGCTTCGCGGTGATCGGCGCCACCGAGGCCGCCAGCTTGCTCGCCCCCGAACCGGTGCGCCTGCTCCCCGGCATCGGCCCGGTGCTGGCCCGCAAGCTGGAAACCATGGGCATTACGCGGCTCGGCCAGTTGCAGGTGCTTGCCGATCGCGACGCGGTGCGTCGGCTTGGGGACGACGGACCCGCCCTGGTGCGCCGCGCGCGCGGCGAGGACGTCCGCCGCGTCGATCCCGCCCGCGACACCAGGTCGATCAGCGCCGAGACCACGTTCGACACCGATCTCTTCTCCGTGGAAGACCTGGAACGCCCGCTGTGGCGGCTGGCAGAGAAGCTCGCGCGGCGACTGAAGGAAAACGAACTCGCCGCCGCCGGCGTCGTGCTGAAACTCAAAACGGCGCAGTTCGCCATTCGCACCCGCGCCGCCCGCCTGCCCAGCCCGACAGTGCTGCCCGATCGATTGTTCTTCGCCGCGCGCGAACTTCTGGTGCGGGAGGCGACTGGCACCGCGTTCCGGCTGATCGGAATCGGCGCCAGCGCGCTGGTGCCGATGGAGGAAGCCGATCGAGGCGACCTGGCGGATGTCGCCACACCGCGCCTCGCGGCAGCGCAGGCGGCGATCGACGCGCTGCGAGAACGGTATGGCGCGAAGGCGATTGGGCGGGGGCGGGGGTTTCGCGGGGGCTCGGGATAATTCGAGGCCCAGTCAGAACGAAATCACCCGCGCCAGCGTCTGCGCCCGATCGCGCATTCGCTTTATGGCGCGCCGTTCGTCGACCAGGGCGAGCATGAGGCCCCCCGCGCCATAGCCGACCGCGCGACCCGGTGGCACAATCCACCCAACACCCCACGGCGAGGAAACAAGATGGCGATGCGCATTCTCTGGCCGAACCTTCCGGCCGAACTCATCCCGATTGCCCAGGATGCAATCGGTCCCGGCTTCGAGACGACATTCTGCGCCACTCCGGCCGAGGTGACCGACGAACAATGGGCCAATACCGACGCCGTCGTCGGCGTCTGCCCCCCGCAATACATCGACAAGCTCCGCAACTGCCGCATCTTCGTGAAATACGGCGTCGGCTACGACGACGTCGACATCGAGCGCTTCGGCAAGCTCGGCATCCCCGTCTGCAACACGCCCGACTACGGCACCCGCGAGGTCGCCGACCACGCGATCGCCCTGATGATGACACTGGCCAAGAGCGTCGCCTATCACGACACCGAACTGCGCGCCGACCTCAAGGCCAACTGGCGCCCGGCACACAATCCGTTCGGCCGCCGCCTTTCGGTCTGCACCTTCGGCGTGGTCGGCGCGGGTCGCATCGGCACCGCCGCCGCCCGCCGCGCCAAGGCGTTCGACATGGACGTCGTGTTCTACGACCCCTATCAGCCGAACGGCTATCAGTTCGCCATCGGCGTCCGCCGCGCCGATACGCTGGCCGAACTCATGGCCCAGTGCGATTTCGTCAGCATCCACACGCCGCTCACCGCCGAGACCCGCGGCATGATCGGCGCCGACGCCTTCGCCGCCGCCAAACGCGGCATGATCCTGATCAACACCGCCCGCGGCCCGGTGGTCGACATCGATGCGCTGTACGACGCGATGAAGGATGGCATCGTGCTCGCCGCCGGTCTCGACGTGCTGCCGGAGGAACCCGCCAATCCGCAGCGCCGTCTGATCGCCGCATGGCAGCGCAACGAAGACTGGATCCGCCATCGCCTCGTGCTGACGCCGCACTCGGCGTTCTACACACCGGAGAGCATGCGCGACAATCGCGGCTTCGCCTCGCGCACTGCGGCGCGCTACCTGCGCGACGGGAGGCTAGAGAATTGCGTCAACCGCCAATACCTCCCCTAACGTCCACCTCTCCCGCAACCTCCACCGTACACCTCTCCCGCAAGCGGGAGAGGTCGGCGCAAAGCGCCGGGAGAGGGCCCCCGCGCACCAGAGGTCGGCGCGAAGCGCCGGGAGAGGGCCCCCGCGCACCAGAGGTCGGCGCAAAGCGCCGGGAGAGGGGCCCCGCGCACCAGAGGTCGGCGCAAAGCGCCGGGAGAGGGGCCCCGCGCACCGCCCGGAAGCGCCGGGAGAGCGCCCGCGCGAGGTCCTACGCCGACAACCGAACCAACCTCCTGATCTCCTCAAGCACCTCGTCTGTTTTCCGCATGACATCCTCATTCCAAAACCGCACCACACGCCAGCCCTCACCCTCCACCCAGCGCGTCCGCCGCGCATCGCCTGCGGATTCCGCGTGCTGCCCGCCGTCAACTTCGATAACCAACCTCTGCTCCACGCAGGCAAAGTCTGCGATGAACGGACCAATCGGGTGCTGCCGGCGAAACTTGCAGCCTTCAAAACGCTTGGCGCGGAGATGGTACCAGAGTAACCGCTCGGCCTCGGTCATCTGTCGCCGCAGGTTGCGGGCGTTCCAGTTCGGCATGTAGCAATAATAACGGCAAAATGTGGAGGACCAGTTAATGCACTTCCCTATCCCGACGCTGCGCGCCGACCTTTCCCACTCTCGGGACAGGCGTACACCATGAAAGACAAAGTCGACGTCGTCATCGTCGGCTCCGGCGCATCAGGTGCCGCGGTGGCCTGGAGCCTCGCCGAAACGCGCATGCGCATCCTGTGCCTGGAGCAAGGCGACTGGATGAAGCAATCCGACTATCCGTCCAACGGTCGCGATTACGAAGCCCGTCTGTTCTCGGACTACGCCACCAGCCCCAACGTTCGCAAACGGCCGAGCGACTATCCGATCAACGACGACAACTCCCCGATCAAGGTAGTGAACTTCAACGCGGTCGGTGGCTCTACCGTGATGTACACCGCGCATTATCCCCGCCTGCATCCCTCCGACTTCCGTGTCCGCACCCTGGACGGCGTCGCCGACGACTGGCCGATCGACTATGCGACGCTGGAACCGTTCTTCGCCGAGAACGACCGCATGACCGGCGTGTCCGGCCTCGCGGGCGATCCCGCCTATCCCGCCCACGACGCGCCAATGCCGCCGCTGCCCCTCGGCAATACCGGCGCCAAAATCGCCAAGACAATGAACCAGCTTGGCTGGCATTGGTGGCCGTCCGACAGCGCCATCGCCACCGTCGAATATGACGGACGCGCCCCCTGCATCAATCTCGGCCATTGCACGCCCGCCTGCGCGCAGGGCGCGAAGGCAAGCACCGACATCACCTATTGGCCGCACGCAATTCGCGCCGGCGTCGAATTGCGCACCAACTGCCGCGTGCGCGAGATCGTCACCGGCGAGGACGGCATGGCCACCGGTGTCGTCTACTACGACGCCGACGGCATAGCGCAGTTCCAACCGGCCGAAGTCGTCATCATGGCCTGCAACGGCGTCGGCACGCCAAGGCTGCTGCTGCACTCCGCGTCAGGCCGCTTTCCCAACGGACTGGCAAATTCCAGCGGCCTTGTAGGCAGGAATTTGATGTTCCACCCCTGGGCGCATGTCGCCGGCTACGTCGATGAGCAAATGGACGGTCACCGCGGCCCGCCGCTCTGCCTGTGGAGCCAGGAATTCTACGAAACCGACCGTTCGCGCGGCTTCCTGCGCGGCTTCAATTTCCAGTTCGTCCGCACCATGGGCGTCGGTACCGAGGCGGTGAACCTGGAAGCCAGCGGCCTGCTGCCATGGGGCGAAAATCATCACGACGTGTTCCGCCGCATGAACGGCCACCGGATGCAGGTCGGCATCTGCACCGAGGATCTGCCGGAAGAACATAACCGCGTGACGCTCGATCCGGTGCTGACCGACGGCCACGGCATCCCGGCGCCAAAAATCGACTACACGATCGGCGACAACACCAACCGCATGCTCGACTTCGCCATCGAGCGCGGCAAAGAAATCCTCGCCGCCGCGGATGCCCGGCATGTCCATGCCGTACGTCCCTTGCTCTATGCCGGATGGCATCTGCTTGGCACCGCGCGCATGGGCAACGACCCCGACCGTTCCGTCGTCAATGCCTGGGGTCGTTCGCACGACGTCAAAAACTTGTTCATTGTCGACGGCAGCATCTTCGTAACTTCGGGCGGCGTGAACCCAACTTCCACGATCCAGGCCCTGGCGCTGTATATCGCCGACAGCATCAAGCAACGGCTGGCAACCTTGTTCGACTGAGGCACGCAAATGACCGAATCAAAATTGACCGACGCCGAACTTGCCGACCTATCCTGCCTCGCCGGCATGATCGTCCCCGCAAGCGAGAAATACGCCGTGCCGAGCGCCGCCGATGCGCGCATTTTCGACGATATCGTCAACAGCATCGGACGCGACTTCGACAGCGTGCGTGCCACGCTCGCGACGCTGCGCACGCTCGCCGGCGGCCCGTTCGCCGCATTGCACAGTCCACAACGCGATGCGGTGGCGGCGCGGCTGCGCGCGGAAGGCGGCCGCCCGCTCGCCGTCGTCACCCGCATCGTCCTGCTCTGCTACTACCGCGATGACCGCGTGATGCTGTCGCTCGGCCTGGAGCCGCGGCCGCCATTCCCCAAGGGCCACGTGATCGAGCAAGGCGACTGGTCCTTGCTCGACCCGGTGCGGCGCCGCAAACCGTTCTGGCGGCCGGTGCCCTAGCCGCGCCACGCAACAATCACAGCGACCGGCCGCTCGCCTGCTCCAATGACGCCCAGATCTCGGGTTTGAATTTGACCCTCCAGGTTTTATAAAACCCCGCATCGGCCAGCTTCTTGTGGAACCCCGCCATGTCGGGATTGGTAATGGTCACCCCCTTGGCCCGAAGGTCCGCCTGAGCCTGCGCCTCCCCCGTGACGATCTTGGCCCGCATGCGGTCGGCGGCAAGGCCCAGTTCCTGTGTGACAATGTCCCGCAAATTCTCCGGCATCTTGTTCCAGAACGCCGGATTCAGCGTCAGCCAGAACCCATCCCACATATGATTGGTGATCGCCACGTATTTCGTAACTTCGTACATCTTCGAATTGTAGATCCCCTGGATCGGACCTTCCATTCCTTCGACAACCTTGGTCTGCAATGCCGGGTAGACATCGGCATAATTCAGTGTCGCAGGCAGCACTCCCAAGGTGCGGAACAAACTGACGTAGAGCGGGCTTTGCGGTACACGCATCTTGACACCGGCAAGGTCATCGACCTTGTCGATCCGCTTCTGCGTGGCGATGTCACGGAAGCCGATGTCGAACACCTTGATCATCGGCTCCAGCCCGGCGCCGCGGATTTCAGTCTTGATCCGATTCCCCAGATCGCCGTCCATCGCCGCCCATGCCGTCGCATAATCCTTGAACGCGAACGGAATACCGCTGATCGCCGCGTTCGGCGCCACCACCGCGACAACCGCCGAGGTGAAGAAATATCCTTCGATCGCTCCAGACCGCACCGGGGCAATCATGTCGGTCCCCGCCCCCAGCGCGCTCGAGGGGAACATGCTGAATTCGACCGCGCCGTTGGTGCGTTGCTTGATCTTCTCGCCGGCGGCCGTGCATTCGATCACCGTCGGCTCGCTGGGCGGGGAATCGATCCCCATGCGGATGGTGAACTGCGCCGCACCCGCGGTGCCCCAGCGCATGATGGCGGGGCTCGCCAACAAGCCGGCGGCGGCGGCGCGAATCAGGCTTCGTCGTGCGATTTTCATCCGTGCGTTTCCTCCTGGCGCCGCTTGTTCTGGACGGGCCCACGCCGTTCGTCCAGCGCTCACAACAGCACTGTCGTCATGATGGGGCACGCCGCGACGACGACAAGCCCCGCCAACAGCGCCGCCAGATAGATCAATAGCGGGCACACGCCTTCCCTCGGGTCAACGTTGGAAATAGCGCAGGCAATGAAATAGCCGACGCCGAACGGCGGCGTGAACAATCCGATGCCCATGCAGAAAACCGTGACGATCGCATAGTGAATCTCGTTGATCCCGAGCGCCGCGGCCGCGGGAAACATCAGTGGCGCGAACAACACCATGGCCGGCAATCCCTCCAGCACCGCGCCGAGAAACATGAACAATACCATCGAGATCGCCATGAATCCCGCGGCACCCCCGGGCACCGACGTCGACCATGCCGCGAGTTGCCGCGAAAATCCGGTCTGCGTCAGTGAAAACGACATGCCGGTAACGCCGCCGATCACAAACATGATCGCGCCCGACAGCGACGCCGAGTCGACAAAGGCGCGCCACAGATCGCGGATATAAAGTCTGGTGTTGATGAAACGGATCACGAAACCAAGCAACATCGCGTACAGCACGCCGATCGTCGCGACCTCGGTGGCGGTTGCCACTCCTTCCACCACGGAGGCGCGAATCAGCAGCGGCAGCGCCAGTGCCGGCAGCGAAATAACCAACAATCGCGCGGCCTGTGGCCAACTGGCGCGCGCCGTGATGCCCGCGTCGCTGCTGCGGCTGCGGATGAAGACGACGACCGCAAGTACGCTTGCCATGAATATCGCCGGGATCAGGCCGCCAGTGAACAATCCCTGAATCGAAACCGGCGTCACCGAGCCGATGGCGATCAACACCAGGCTGGGCGGGATCGTCTCGGTCTGGATGCCGGTCGCGGTCAGCAACGCGACCATCTCGCCCACCCGAACGCCGCGCTTGCGCATTTCAGGAAACAGCGGCGGCGCCACCGCAGCCATGTCCGCAGATTTCGAACCGGAAATGCCGGAGACCAGGAACATCGCCAGGATCAGCACGTAGCTCAGTCCCCCGCGCAAATGTCCCACCATCGCAGCAAGAAAATCGATCATCGCCTTGGCCATGCCGGTGATGCCCATCAGCGCGCCCAGCAGGATGAAGCCGGGGATCGGCAGCAGCAGCGGTCCCGCGAGGCCCGCCTCCGCACGCGCGGCGACGATGGTCATCGGGCTGATCCCCGCGAACGCGGTATAGGCAAGAGTCGCCAGCAGGAACGCCACCCCGATCGGCGGCCCAAGCACGATCGAACCGCCCAGAATCAGCACGAAATAAATAATCAGTACGAATTTGCCGATGACCGGCGCTAGCCATCCGCCGATCACTGCCATGGCCGTGAAGCCAAGCACCACTACGACCGCGCGTCCGACCGCTCCCTCCCGCGGCAGCGTCGGCAGCTTCATCACCGCCATCACAAGCAATAATCCACTGCCCACCGGCACCGCGAGGCTTCGCCAGAACATCGGAATGTCCAGCACCGGACTGCCGATAATCATGCTTTCCATCGCGTTCTGAGTCCCCGGCCAGATCAGTGACGAGAACACTACGATCTCGCCGGCCGCTGCCGCCAGATGCAGTGCGCGTTGCCACCTCGCCCCGGCCAAAGCCACGAAACTGCTCATGCGCAGATGCTGCGACCGGTCATACGCCACCACCGCGCCGATCATTGTCAGCCATATAAACAGGAACCCGACGATGTCGTCGGACCAGGTCAACGGGTAGAAGAAGACGTATCGCGCCGCGACTCCCGCCAGCAGCACAGCGCACAGCGCGATCAGCAGGATGGCGGAGACGATGGCGCAGGTACCGACCAGCAGTTCCCGCACCAGTAGCAACACGCCGCCGGTGCGGGCGGAGCTTCCCATTGCCGCGTCAGTCACGTTCCATCCTTGTCGATTGCGTCCCGGCCCCAGCCGGCCCATCGGCGCGCCCAGCCATATGGCCGACACCCTCGCCACGCTGCCAAATGCGCCGCACCGCGTCGAGGCACCGGCCTGGCGTTATCCGCACCGGCCGCGGCGTGGGGCTCCGTTAAGTCGGGCGCACGTTCCAGGGATACGGCGAAACGCCTTGCAGCACGCCGGTAATGGAATGGCGGAACGCGGTCTTGCCATACCATTGCCCGACCGGAATCACCGCCACATCCGTCATCGCCACGTGCGACAACGCCTTCGCGACTTTCTCCTGCGACATGGCGTCCGGCGCCGTCAGCCATTGGTCCGTCAGCGCCCGCGCCTCCGCATTGTCCCACCAGCCAAACCAACCCTTCGTGCCGCGACCGTTGGTCAGCGGATGCACCGCGGGCGTGCTCACCGCCACCGAGGAGGAAAACGTATGGAACGCGCTCCATCCGCCTTGCTCCACCGGTTCCATGCTGGACCGGCGCTGCACCACCGTGCCCCAGTCCATTTCCTGCAAATCGACGTTCATGCCTATCTTTTTCATGGTATCGGCGGAGACCAGGCCCAGCGGATGAATCGCCGCGAAATCGGTGGGGTTCATCATCACCGCCTTCTGCCCCGCGTAACCCGCCTCCTTCAGCATTTTCGTCGCCAGTGTCGCGTCGCCCTGCATCGCCGCGGCATCGGCACCGCCGTAGTAGGGCGTGCCGAACGGAAACACGTCCTTGCACATCCGCCATAACGACTTGTCGTCACCGAATGTGGCTCGCATCGTGTCGTCCTGCCGCACCGCCATCATCACGGCGCGACGGATGCGAGCGTCATCGAACGGCGGATGCAGATGGTTCAGGATCAGCCACGAAATGCGGCCCCATGGCTGGTCCACCTGCAACGTGACATTCCGGTTCCGGGCAAGCACAGGCAGCAGATCCGCCAGCGGTTGCTCCCACCAGTCGACCTCATCGTTCTGCAGCGCGGCCGCGGCGGTCGCGGCATCCGGAATGATGTGCCACTCGATGCGAGGATAATACGCGCGCTTGGCACCGGTAGCCCAGATCGCCGGCTCGCCGCGTGATACATATTTGTCGAACTTCTCGTACACCACGCGGCTGCCGCTGACATACTCGTTGGCGACGAAGCGGTACGGTCCGGACCCCACCATCTCCGTCACCGGCTTGTCCGCCGCGGTCTTCGCCAAACGCTCTGGCATGATGAAAGGCACCGACGAATCCGCCTTGCCGAGCGCCGTGTCCAGCAACGGGAATGGACGCGTCAGCTTCACCAGGATGGTGCGGTCATCGGCCGCCGAGAAACTTTCCGTCGCGGCCACCAGAAGCTGTCCAAACGGATCGCGCGCGCCCCAGCGCTCGATGCTGGCAATGCAGTCGGCCGCTCGCACCGGACTGCCGTCGTGAAACAACAATCCTTCGCGCAATTTGATGGTCCACGTGCGCTTGTCGTCGGAGATCGTATGGCCCGCCGCCATCTGCGGATGCGCCAGACCGTCCGGTCCCACCGAATACAGCGTGTCGAACACGTAGTAGCCGTGATTGCTGGTGACCGTCGCGGTGGTGAACACCGGATCGAGCAAGGTCAGGTTCGCCTGCGGCACGAACCGCAGCGTCGCCGTCTTGGCCGGCTGCGCGATCGCTGGCGCCACCAGACGCGCCCCACCGGCGCCCCCCATCGCGACCACCGTGGCGGCAGTCGACTTCAACAGCGTGCGGCGTCGCATGACGGACTCCCCCAACGTTATTTATCTTCGTTTCGCCGTGGCTTGTACAGCCGGCGCCGCGGCGCGTCGAATGCAAGCCCCTCGCCGTGGCGGCCCATAATGCCGACCTCGGCCCTCAGCTCACAACGCCACGTTCACGGAACGCCGCGATCTCGTCAGCAGAGAAGCCATATCCCGCAAGAATTTCATCGCTGTGCTGGCCAAATGCCGGTGACGCCGTCGCCACCGGCCCCGGCGTCTCGGAGAACCTGATCGGCCGCGTCATCGTTCGATAGCGGCCGACGACCGGATGTTCCAGCGTCGTCACCAGCCCCTCGGCCAGAACCTGCGGATGGTCGAACATGTCCTCGATCGGCCGCACCGCCGCGCACGGCACCCGCTCGCCGAATATCTTCTCCCATTCCAGCGCGGTATGCTCCGCGAGCGCGGCGCGCAGTTCGGGCAGCAGAACCGCGGCATGCTCTGCGCGGCTGCGCATCGTGGCGCAGCGCGGATCGCTCGCCAGCTCCGGACGGCCGATCAGTTCGCACAACGCGGCAAAGAAATGATTCGAATGCAGCGACACGTACAACGCACCAGACTTGGTCGGATGGATGCCGGTCAGCCCGCCGGTGCCGGAATCGCGCGCCACATCGCGACCCTCGCTCTCGGCCCACACGAAGCGTCCGGCCTGGATGGTCAGCGCGCTGCGCAACAGTGACAGACTCAGAAACTGCCCGCGCCCGCTGCGCTCGCGTTGGAACAACGCGGCGGCAACGCCATAGGCCAGCAACGCCGACGTGAAGTAGTCGAGCACGGAACCCAGCACCAGTTGCGCGCGGTCAACCCCGCCGCCCTGGAACACCGCCATGCCCGTGAGGCACTGCAGCACCTGGTCGAAACCACCCTTGTCGCTGAGCGGCCCTTCATCGCCGTACCCCGTCAGGCCGGCATAGATCAAACGTGGATTGATCGCGCGCAGCCGTGGATAATCTATTCCCAATCGCGCCGGCACCGACGGCCGGAAATTCTCCACCAGCACATCGGCACTCGCCACCATCCGGTGCAGCACCGCCAGTCCGTCCGGCTGCTTCAAATCCAGTGCCAGTGCGCGCTTCCCCCGATTCGTTCCGAGAAAGAACCTGCTTTCCCCTTCCAGGCTGGAAGGAAACTGCCGCAGCATGTCCCCCTGCGGCGATTCGATCTTGATCACGTCGGCACCGAGATCGGCCAGCAGCGTGCAACCGTACGGTCCCGCAAGATAGCTGCACAGATCAAGTACCCTTATGCCGGCGAGCGGCCCGGTCGGCTTTTCCGTCATCAATCAGCCTCCCGCGCGCGTATCGCCGCCATCTTCTGCAATACCCGCCGGGCACGATACACGATCGGATAATCGATGAACTTGCCATCGAGCTGAATGGCCGCGCTGCCCTCCGCTTCGGCGCGAGCGAATGCCGCGCACACCCGGTCGGCGAACGCCACTTCCGCATCGCCCGGCGTAAACGCCCGATTGACCACCGCGATTTGCTCAGGGTGAATGCACATCTTGCCCTGGAATCCGTACGCCAGGGCGGTGCGCGCGGAAGCCTCCAGACCCTCCGGATCAGTCAGATCAACCCAAACGGTATCGAGCGGCGCGTCAATTCCCGCCGCGCGCGAAGCCGTAACGATCGCCGCGCGGGCATGGCCAAGTTCGGCCTCGCTCCGGCTCCACGTCATGTTGACATCGAGTGTGAAATCGCCGGCACCGAAGGCAACCCGCCGGACACGCGTCCCCGCAGTCAGGATGGCATCGATCTGCCGCAGCCCATGCGCCGTCTCGATGATCGGAATCAGGTCGACGTCCCCCGCCGACAGCCCACCCTCGCGCTCGAGTTGCAACAGCAGCCAATCGATCGTCGCAAGCCCCGCGGCGGTCTCGACTTTCGGCAGGATGATGCCGTCCAGCCCGCGCCGCACCACAGCGACCAAATCGCCATGGCAGAATTCGGTGTCAACGGCATTGACCCGTACATAGAGCAAACCCCGCCGCGGCCGTTGCAGCGCCGCCGCGACCGCCCCACGCGCACCAGGCTTCTCCGCAATCGCCACGGCATCTTCCAGATCGAGAATGACCGCATCGGCATCCAGCGACAGCGCCTTCTCGACGCGGCGGCCATGATTGCCCGGCGCGAACAACAGGCTGCGCAGCGGCAAGGCTGGTTCGTTCATCGCCCCGTCCCGGACATCGGCGGCATCCTTTCCAATCCCATGGCGCCGTCAACCACGGCCGATATACGGCATCTTGGTCGCCATCACCGTCATGAACTGCACGTTCGCCTCCAGCGACAGGCTGGCCATGTAGGCGACGCCCCGCGCCACGTCGTTGACATCGATCCGCGCCTCCGCCTCCACCCGGCCGCTCGCCTGCAAACGCCCGCGCGCGGTGTCCTCGTTGCGCATCGTCGCGGCGTTGCCGATGTCGATCTGCCCGCAGGCAATATCGAATTCGCGGCCATCGAGCGACAGCGACCGCGTCAGCCCCGTCAGCGCGTGCTTGGTCGCGGCGTACGGAGTGGAATTCCGCCGCGGCACATGCGCCGACACCGAGCCGTTGTTGATGATCCGCCCACCCCGCGGCACCTGCTGCTTCATCATGCGAAACGCATGCTGCGCACACAGAAATGCGCCGGTCAGATTGGTGGCAACGACGGTGGACCATTGCTCATAGGTCAGATCCTCGATCGGAACGTTGCGCGTGCTGGTGCCGGCGTTGTTGAACAACAGATCGATGCGCCCATACGTCGCCTGCACCGTATCGAACAAGCGCGCGATCGAGCTGGGATCCATCACGTCCGTCGGCACAGCCAGCATGCGTGGCGCCGCCGCTTTGGCGATCGCCACGGTCTCCTCCAGCATGTTGCCGCGGCGTCCGGCCAGCACCACGGAAAAACCATCGGCATGCAAGGCCAGCGCCGTCGCCCGACCAATGCCGCTGCCGGCCCCCGTGATGACGGCAATCCTTCCGTCTGCGTCCATGACACGTTTCCTTCCCGCCGCCGCCGCCGCCGTCGCCGGCCTCATCCATCCTCCGCGCGGCGACCGCGCAGGGCAAGGCTGGCCGCCCCGCGCGTCCCAGACCACCCTTGACGCGCCGCACCTCTCCCCGCACGGTTTGACAAAAGGCCAATCGATCAGCGGCCGCGACTATCAAGGGAGGAAACCAGTGCAGCACCGCACGCTCAAACGCCGGCATATCCTGGCCGGCACCACCGGACTCGCCGCCGCCACCATACTGCGCTGGCCCGCCAACGCCGCCGAATTCAGCTACAAGCTTGGCAGTTCCTCGCCAATGGAACACCCGGCAATGGCGAACTCGCAGAAGGCCGCTGACAGAATCAAACAGGCAACCAATGGACGCCTGGAAATCACCATCTATCCCAACAGCGTGCTCGGCGGCGACACCGCCATGATCGCACAGACCATCTCCGGCGCGATGGAGATGTACATCCTGCCCATCGACTTGCTCGCGCCGCGCAATCCAGTGTGCGCAATTCCGGGCACCGGCTTCGCCTTCCCCGGCTACGACCAGGTCTGGGCCGCGATGGACGGCGACCTGGGCAACATGCTGCGCGCCGCCGCCGAGCAAATCGGCCTCTATTGCCTCGACAAAGGCTACGACCACGGCTTCCGCCAGATCACCACGCGAACCAAGCCCATCGCCACACCCGCCGATCTCCACGGCTTCAAGATCCGCCTGCCGGTCGCGCCCGCGCTCATTTCTTTGTTCCGCCACCTCGGCGCATCGCCCACCGCAATCAACTTCAACGAAGTCTACAGCGCGTTGCAGACCGGCATCGTCGACGGACAGGAAAACCCCCTGGTGCTGATCGACACTGCCAAGCTCTACGAAGTGCAGAAATATTGCAGCATCACCAACCATGTGTGGGCCGGATTCCACGTCTCCTTCAACGTCGCCGCATGGCAAAAATTGCCGCCCGATGTGCAGGAAATCGCCCACCGCGAGTTCACCGCCGCCGCGGTGGCCGAACGCCAGGACTTCCTGACCATGACCCATAACGAGCAACAGAACCTGACCGGCAAGGGACTTTCGTTCAATGCGCCCGACACCCAGCCGTTCCGCGATGTTCTGGTAAAGTCCGGCTTCTATACCGACATGAAAAAGACCGTCGGCGACAAGGCCTGGACGACCATGGAAAAATACGTCGGCGTGCTTTCCTGATGACCGCCGGCGGCGGCGAACTCGCCGTTGCCGCTCCCCGAGGCTGGTCGGGGCTGCGACGCGGCGCATTGCTCCTCGACCAACTGATCGGCCACCTCTGCGCTGCAATCGGCGCCATCCTGGTCCTCGCCGAAGTTGTCATCCTGTTCTCGGGCGTCGTCTCACGCTACATATTCGACAGCCCATTGTTCTGGACCGACGAACTCGCCAGCTTCCTGTTCTTGTGGATGTCGATGCTCGGCGTCGTCGTCGCGCTCCGCGGCGATGGCCACATGCGCCTGACGACGCTCGCGAACTGGGTGCCCAAACCATGGGGACGATGGTTCGCCGCCGTCGCGTCCCTGGTCGTGATCGTCTTCGTACTCGAAATCCTGCTCCCCGCCGCGGGCTATCTGAACCAACAGATCGGCGTCCAGTTGATCTCGCTGCAAATCTCGGATGGATACCGAGTCGTCGCCCTGTTGGTCGGAATGATCCTGGCAGCAATCATCGCCCTGCTCCGACTGCTGGAAACCACCACGGCACGAAACTTCAGCATGGCGGTCGCGGCCGTAGGCGGCGTCGCCGCGCTGCTGTGGTACGCCAAGCCCCTGTTGCTGACGATGGGCTTCGGCACCCTGATCATATTCTTCGTCGTCATCATCGCCGTCTGCGTCGGCATCGGCGTGCCGATCGCCTTCGCATTCGGCATCGCCACCATGTCCTATCTCGGCCTCACCAGCACCATGCCCCTCTCGGTCGTCGTCAACCGCATGGACGAGGGCATGACCAACCTCCTGCTCCTCTCTGTGCCGATGTTCGTCTTCCTCGGCCTGCTGATGGAAATGACCGGCATCGCCCGGGTCATGGTCGCGTTCCTCGCCACCCTCGTCGGCCACGTACGCGGCGGCCTCTCCTACGTCTTGCTCGGCGCAATGTACCTCGTGTCAGGCATCTCCGGCTCCAAGGCAGCCGACATGGCCGCCGTCGCACCCGTACTGTTCCCCGAGATGCGCCGCCGCGGCTCGCAACCCGGCGAACTCGCCGCTTTGCTCGCAAGTTCCAGCGCCATGTCGGAAACCATACCGCCCAGCCTGGTGTTGATCACCATCGGCTCCGTCACAAACGTTTCGATCACCGCGCTCTTCACCGGCGGCCTGCTGCCCGCCGCGGTCGCGGCAATCGCGCTGGTGGCAATGAGCTGGTACCGCTCGCGCCAACTGGATACCCAGGGCGGCAAACGCGCGCCCCCGCGCGAGGTCGTGCGCAGCTTCGTCATCGCCATCCCCGGCCTGACATTGCCGTTCGTAATTCGCGCCGCGGTCATCGACGGCGTCGCCACCGCAACAGAAGTCTCCACCGTCGGCGTCGTCTACACCGCGGCACTCGGTCTGCTCGTCTATCGGCAATTCGACTGGCGCCGCCTCTATCCGATCCTGGTCGAGACAGTATCGTTGACCGGCGCCGTCATGCTGATCATCGGCACTGCCACCGCAATGGCATGGGCGTTGACCCAATCCGGCTTCTCGCAATGGCTGGTCGGCGCAATGGCAGCAGTGCCCGGCGGTAAACTCGGATTCCTCGCCATCACCGCCGTCGCCTTCATAATTCTCGGCAGCGTCCTCGAAGGAATTCCCGCAATCGTGTTGTTCGGCCCATTGCTGTTCCCGGTCGCCAAGGCAATGGGCGTCCACGAAGTGCATTATGCCCTGGTCATCATCCTCGCGATGGGCATCGGCCTGTTCTCCCTTCGGCGTAGGCTACTATGGCGCCTGCGCCATCGGCCGTGTGTCGCCGGACGAGGCCCTGTGGCGAATCTGGCCCTATCTCGGCGCGCTCACCGTGGCCCTTGCCATCGTCGTCCTGGTGCCGTGGATTTCGATCGGCTTCCTGTAGACGACAAGCGGTGCAAGGCTGCATCGAGCGAAAGGAATCGCCTCCATGCCCATCAAAATCCGCTCACTGCACCCCCTGTTCTGCGCCGAAATCGACGGCGTCGATACCGCCGCGCCGATCCCTGAAGCGACCTTCGCCGAAATCCGCGCGGCACTCGACGAATATTCGGTGCTCGTGTTCCACGACCAGAGCCTCGATGATGAACGCCAGGTCGCGTTCAGCCTCCGCTTCGGACCGTTGCAGACTTCCGGCAAGGCCAACCCCGCGACCGGAACATACTTCGCCCGGCAATCCAACCTCGATATCGGCACCGGCGCGGTCATCCCAGGCGAAGACCGGCGCATGATCTACCAGAAGGGCAATTATCTCTGGCACTCCGACAGTTCGTTCAACGCCGCGGGATCGCTTTGCCCTCTGCTGTCCGCGCGTATCGTACCGCCCGAGGGCGGCAACACCGAATTCGCCTCCATGCGCGCGGCCTATGACGCACTGCCGGAAGGTGCGAAGCAGCAGCTCCAAGGCCTCGTCGTGGAGCATAGCCTGGTCTATTCGCGCGGCACGGTCTCCGGTGAATCGCTGACCCCGGAAATGAAGGCCGAACTGCCGGGCGCCTGGCAGACCATGGTCCAGGTCAACCCGGTGAACGGACGCAAGGCGGTGTATGCCGGCGCACATGCCTCCCACGTGATCGGCTGGCCGCTTGCGCAAGGCCGCGCGTTGATCGCGTGGTTGAACGAATTCGCGACCCAGCCGCAATTCCGCTATTCGCATCCCTGGCGCCAGGGCGACCTCGTCATCTGGGACAATCGCGCGGTGCTGCATCGCGCAACGGCCTACGACACCGTCCACCGCAAGCGCCTGATGCAGCGCACCACGGTACGCGGCAACGGGCCCGCCGTGCCGCAGCCGGAACGCTACCAGCTCGCAGCGCAGTAGGCGTCAGCCGACCGGAACGACAAGCTTCTCCGCGCGGCCGCGGATCTCATCGGGCCAGGCGGCAGGCCGCCGCGCGTCGAGATCAAGATTGACACCGTATTGGCTGAGCCGTGCAATCTCGGTGCCCGCGCGCGGATCGGTCATGCGATGGAGCATGCGCAGTGACGATTTGCCGAGATGCGCAATGCCCGTCTCAATCAAATACGGCGCATCCAGCGTCAGCGCCCCGGACAATTGCAGGATCAGCTCGAAGGTAGAGAAGCCGCGGCGCTGCTCCTGCATGAATGTGGCATCCATGCCGACCGCCGCACCGAGCTGCGCCGATGAATTCGAAAACCGATGTACCATCGCGCCAAGCGCGAAATGCCCCGAGGCATCGAGGTCACCATGCTTGACGCGTCCGCGGGCGGTGGGAATGAACGTGTCGGTGACACGCACTTCAGGCCGGCGCTCGATGTCCGGACCGTTCCACGCCGCCAGCCGCATTGCAATCGTGCTGCGCTGTTGCGGCGTCAGCGGAGCGCCGGCCAGGTCCCAGTGCTCATTGAACCAGGTCACCGCCTCGCCGTTGGCTGAATCCATGACGCGATGCCCGAGGCCCAGCCCGCTTTCGACGTTGAGCGCCGCGCTTTCGATATGAAAGCTTGCGCCTTCGCGCAACTCACGCGCGAAACGGGCGTCGATGCGCCGCGGAATGTCACCACGGCGTGTCAGGTCGCCGAGACCCAGCGTGTCGGCGAGATTGCCTCCCGCTTCCTCCAGCCGGTCGAAATAGTAGGCAATGGTGAAATGCTCTGTCACGTCGCATTGCCACGGCGGCACCGCGCCGCGATAGGTCTCGATCCAGTCGCTCATGCCAGCTTCACCAGTTTCTGCAGCACCGCGCGGGGCTTATCCGGCGTGACACCAGGGAACAAGTTGCCCCAGCCCGTCTTGGCAACCTCGCCCACATAGATGTCACCGCGGGAATCGGCGGCAATGCCGTGCGGCGAGGTGAACGGGCCAGGGAAATTCTGCGGCGTGCGATCACCCAGCCGCGCGAGGACAGTGCCGTCCGCACGGCTGACGACAGACACGCGCGGCCCGAGATTGGAAGCATTGCGGCTGAACCCGAAGGTCGGGCCGCATTCGCCGACATAGCACCACGGGCAACGATGCCTTGGCAGAAACAAGGCGCTGGGGCGGTGCAGGTTGCGCCACTCGCTCTGATATTTGCCGGCGCCGTCGAAGATCTGCACGCGATGGTTCTCGCGGTCGGCGACATACACCCAGCCGTCCTCGTCGCAGCAGACGTTGTGCGGCAGGTTGAATTCGCCCGCGCCGCTCCCCGAGGTGCCCCAGGAGAAAAGCAAGCGACCGTCCGGAGTGTATTTGTGGACGCAGGCATTGCCGTAGCCGTCGGAGACGTAGATGTCGCCGTTGGGCGCCAGCGCGGTATGGGTGCACTGGCAGAACGGAGCGCCGCCCATGTAACGCTGCGCTTTGCCCGGTGTGCCGAGGGTCAGCAGGATTTTGCCTTCGGGCGTGCAGCGGTGAACGCAGTGGTCGCCGTCGTCGGTGCAGAAGATGGTATCGTCGGGCGCCATGCTGAGCCCGTGCGGGCGCTTGAACAAACCCTCGCCCCAGGAGCGGAGAAAATTGCCGTCGCGGTCGAACACGGTGACCGGATGCGCGCTGCGGCTGAACACGTAGACCTGGTCGCGTGAATCGACGGCGACGGCGGCGACTTCGTGAAAGTCCCAGCCGTCGGGCAGGCGCGCCCAGTCGGCGATAAGTTGGTAGCGGAAGTCACCGCCGCCGAGCTCGATTTGGGATTCCAAGGACATTCTCCCTGCCATGCCGTTGTGCCTGTCACTGCCGGTGTAGGTGTTACCCAGCCCCTGCGCCAGCCGCCGCGATCCTCACGCATTATCCGCGACGCGCGGTATCTGAACCAAACGAATATCCCTTTGTTCGACTGAACCAGGACCATCCCTTCGTCCCGACCTGCCGGTGGGCAGGCCGCCGCGCGCAGGGGCGGTCAATGATGGCCGAAGGCCACCGCGAAGCGGCGCGCAGCGTCATTGAACGCGCCGAGCACGGTGGCATGCTCACCGGCAGGTCGGGCCGAAGGGAATGCGGGCACCAAACGACAACCCGCCCTAACATTGCCACGTTAAATGTATTGACAAACACCATCGCCCCATGCTATTCGCCGCGCCGCTGCCAACGACGAAAGGCAAACCAGGTATTTCTCCCGCCATGACCCGCAACGCGTTCACAGCTCCGGTCGAAGCCTGCCACCCCGACGAACATCGGGCCGGCCTGAACGCGTCCGCGCGCGTGCCGGACTGGCTCGCTCATCTAATCGCGCTGATCGTCCGCTACATCCTGGAGCGCACTTTAGCCGCGCGCTCCCGCCGCCTGACCCTGCCACCATGGTGGAATTACCGGCCTGACCTGCCCGCAGGCTCGGTGGAGCAACTCGCCGCCTCGATCCGCGGCGCATTCGGTAACGCCATCGCCTGGACGTGTCTTCGCCGCGGCATCGGTCCGGGACATCCGGACTGGCCGGAAATCTCTCGCGCCATCGTCGCGTTCGGCGGCAGCCTGCGGAGTTTTCGTCCCGGCCTGCCCGCCTACGGCCTCCAGTGGTGGGAGAATCCCAACGTCATTCCCGGCATGATTGGCGACACCGTGCCAACGCCGGCCGCCGCCGCCATGGCAAGGCTGCTGTCGCGGCTGGCCGTCACCGAGGCGCCACCGCCGGCACCCGCCGATGCGCCCGCCGTGGCAGCACTTGCCCGGTTGCCCAGCTTCGTGCCCGGGCATGCTGGCTATCCACCCGCCGCATCGCCGCGCCAGCACGGCACCGGGCCGCCGACCGGCCCGCCCTCCCAATTCTTGAATCCGTTGCGCATAACGAACGGGGCCACCGCATGGCCGGCCCCGCCGTCCTGATTCGTGCCGCGCCATAGTCGGCCCGTCATCGACTCCACCTCACCGTCCCTCGGCCGCAGCCCCGCCATCGACCAGCCCTCACGCTTGCCGGCGAATGCGGATTGACCCGGCCTGCCCCGTCCAACAGGCTCCTCGGCGATCGGACCGCCCGCCGACCAGGGAGCCTCCTCATGTCAACCGCCGCCCTGCCCCCCGCCTCACCCGAGTCCGTCGGCGTCTCTTCCGCCCGCCTCGCCCGCATCACGCCAATGCTCCACGCCCAGATCGAGGCCGGCATCCTCCCCGGCGCCGTCATCGCCATCGCGCGGCACGGCCGCCTCATCCTGCACGAAGCCGTTGGTCGTCTCGCTCCCGACAACGCCACTCCGATGCCGCGTGATGCCTTGTTCGCGCTCGCCTCGATGACCAAGCCGGTCACCGGCGTCGCCGGCCTCATCCTGTGGGAAGAAGGCCGCCTCGGATTGGCCGACCCGGTGGAGCGCTTCCTGCCCAAACTCGCCAATCGCCGCGTCGCCGTGCTGACCGACCGCGTCCGCGCCGGCCACGGACCCATTGAGACCGTCCCCGCCCACCGCTCCATCACCATCCTGGACCTGATGCGCCACACCTCCGGCCTCACCTATGGCGGCCGCGGGACCACGGCGGTGCACGCGCTCTACCCCGCCTCATCCAACGCCGCGGGCGCGAGCCTCGACAGCGCCGCCTTGCTCGACCAACTCGCCGCCGCACCCTTGTTGTACCAGCCCGGCACCGTGTGGAATTATGGCCTGTCCACCGACGTCGTCGGCCTGGTGGTGGAGGCGATCTCCGGCCAGCGCCTCGGCACCTTCCTGGAGCAACGCCTGTTTCGTCCGCTCGGCATGGCGGACACGGCTTTCCAAGTGCCGGCGGATAAAGCCGCCCGTCTCGCCCGCCCCCTGCCGCGCGATCCCGATACCGGCGCGCCGCAATCGGTGCCGGACCGTACCAGGCCGCTGCGCTTCGAATGCGGCGGTGGCGGCCTGGCCTCCAGCGCACTCGACTACCTGCGGTTCGCCCAGATGTTGCTCGGCGGCGGCATCCTCGGCGAGACCCGCGTGCTCGGCCGCAAGACCGTCGAGGCAATGCGCAACAGCCGCATGACCCCCGACATCGAGAACCACATCGCCGACCTCGATCCCAATTCCGCCGGTTATGGTTTCGGCCTGACGGTCGCCGTTCGCACCGAGCCCGGCACGCTCATGGGCAGCCCGGGCGAATTCTACTGGAACGGCGCCTATGGCACGCTCTGGTGGGCCGACCCGGTCGAGGACCTCGCCGTCGTCTTCATGGCCCAGGTCCCCGGCGAGCAACGCCGCCAATTCCGTCCGCTGATCAATGCCCTGGTCTATCAGGCGCTGACCGATTGACCACCAGAGCGCGAAGCCATAACCGCATGCTCGGTCCGCTCCCCTTCACCTTGTTCCCCAACCCGCGTCTTGGCACACCCGCCATGACGGTCCTGCCGGCTGCCGGCTTCCTGCGTGCCAAGGCGGAGATCACCGCCTGGCCCGGTTACGCCCCGACGCCGCTGCGCGACCTGCCGGACCTCGCCCATCGCGCCGGCATCGGCACCCTGCGTCTGAAAGACGAGTCCGGACGCTTCGGCCTCGGCAGCTTCAAGGCCCTGGGCGGCGCCTACGCCGTCGCCCGTTTGCTCGCCGGCGAACTGGCCCGCAGCGGCGTCGCCCCCTCGGCCACCACCGCCGATCTCGCAGCCGGCACCTGGCGCGATGCAACCGAGCGCGTGACGGTCACCTGCGCCACCGACGGCAATCACGGGCGCGCCGTCGCCTGGGGCGCCCAGCGCTGCCATGCACGCTGCGTCATTTTCCTCCATGATGGCGTCAGCGAGGGCCGCGCCGAAGCCATCGCCCAGTACGGCGCGACGCTCCGGCGAGTCCCGGGCACCTACGACGACTCCGTGCGCATCTGCGCGCGCGAGGCCGCGGCCAACCACTGGCATGTCGTCTCCGACACCGCCTGGCCCGGTTACACCGAAATCCCGCGCGACATCATGCAAGGCTACCGCCTGATGGCCGACGAGGCAGCCGACGCATGGACTGGCGAGCCTCCCACGCATGTGTTCATCCAGGGCGGCGTCGGCGGAGCGGCAGCCGCGGTTTCAGCGCAGTGCCGCGATCGTTTCACCCCGCCGCCGGCCCTCGTGGTCGTCGAGCCGGATCGCGCCGCCTGCCTGCTTGCCAGCGCGGAACTCGGCGAACCCACCGCGATCCCCGGCGATCTCGATACCATCATGGCCGGTCTTGCCTGCGGCGAACCCAGCTTGCTCGCCTGGCAGGAACTCGACCGCGCCGCCTGCGCCTTCATGGCAATACCCGACGAGGCCGCGGTCGCCTGCATGCGATTGCTGCATGCCGCCGGGATCGAGGCCGGCGAATCGGGCGTGGCCGGCCTCGCGGGTTGTCTGCTGGCCGCCGCGGAGCCCGCCGCCCGAGCCACCCTCGGGCTGGACGCCGCCAGCCGCATCCTGGCATTCTGTACCGAAGGCGCCACCGATCCCCGCCTCTACGCGCGGCTCGTTGGCGAAACCGCCCAAACTTCACGCAAACGATAACTCTTATTCAACCACTTGTGGCGTAGCAGACTGGCTGACGCCGGGAAATCGCCACCGTCCGGCGCGTTACTAGACGCTAACAGGCAGTGACTCGGAGAAGCTGATGTTCGCCGCCGCCAAGCCCATCCTCGCAGCCGTAATAGCGGCCGGCGTGGGTTATGCCGCCTCGCCATACGCCGCCCTCTACCGACTCGACTACGCGGTCCGCACCGGCGACGCCGCCACGTTGCAGACCCTGGTCGATTGGCCCTCGGTGCGCGAAGGCATCAAGGAAGACATCTGCGACGGCCTCGCCGGCGATCCCGAGCAAACGATAGAGCATGGCAAACTGCCCGCGTTCGGCGCCTCGTTCATGCACGGCATCGCCGTCAACGCGGTCGATCGTCAGGTCACGCCAGAGGCACTTGTCGACCTCAGCCGCCATGACAACACCACCGCGGACGAGAGCAATACTTCGATCGGAGTCAATTGGGCGTTCTTCGACGACCCCTCCGCATTCGACGTGGTGATCAACGTTCCGGGCCACCAGGGACCGGTCCGCATGCAGATGACGTTGCAGGATCTGCATTGGCGGGTCACCCGCATCTGGCTGACGCCGCATCTGTTGCAGCAAGCGAACGCCCGCACCTGACAGCAGCCAACACACCCGTGTCATGGCCGCGGCCTCACCCGTGTCATGGCCGGCGAAGGCTGTCCACACCAACACGTCCTGCTGTCAGTCCCGCAGCATAGACGTGGGTGCCCGTCCCTAAATACCCGCGCCTGAACGCCCGCCCCTGAACGCGCACCCCCCGAAACGCATCGTCTCCCGCCCGCGGAACAAGCGGCGGTCCTCGCCATGCCCGGCGCCGCTGCTATGATGCAAGCGTTGCGCAGCGAAGCGGCGAGCACGAATGCACATCTCGCTCATTGTGCCGGCACCGTTCGAGCAAGTGTCGGGCGGCTACAACTACGATCGCCGCATGGTGGCGGAACTGCGGGCAGGCGGCGCCACCGTCGACGTGGTGGAACTTTCCGGCCGGTTCCCTCTCTCCGATGAAACCGCACGCGACGCGGCGTGCGCGGCGTGGGACAGGCTGCGCGACACGACGCGCCCCCTCATCGACAGCCTGGCGTTGCCGGCTTTCGCCGGCCTGGAGGATGCGCTCGCCGCGCGCGGCACGGTCGGTCTGGTCCATCATCCCACTGCCTTGGAAACCGGCTTTTCCGCGGCAGAGCGCGAGTCCCTGCGCCGCATGGAGCAACGCCTGTATGGCCGCTTGTCACGGCTGATCGTAACCAGCGACGCGACCGCCGATCGTCTCGCGGCCGAATTCGGCGTCGACCGCGCACGGTTGGCCGTGGTGATGCCGGGCACCGACGATGCGCCGCGCTGCCATGGATCGGGTGGGCCCGGCTGCGCCATCGTGTCGATCGGTACCTTGGTGCCGCGCAAGGGCCACGACATTCTGCTGCGCGCACTGGCACGATTGTTCGACCTTGATTGGCGCCTGACCATTGTGGGCTCGCCGCGGCGCGATCCCGGACATGCGGCTGCCTTGCAGGCACTGGCGCGCGAACTCGACGTCGCGCCCCGCGTGAGTTTCGCCGGCGAATTGACCGGCGACGCACTGGAAGCGGTCTGGCAGGGTGCCGACCTGTTTGCACTGGCGACTTGGTTCGAGGGTTACGGCATGGCGGTGGCCGAGGCGTTGAAGCGCGGCCTTCCGGTCGCTGTTTGCTCGGGTGGCGCCGCGGCCGCGCTGATGGAGCCGGAAGCAGGCGTGGTGTGCGAGCCAGGCGATCAGGTCCAGCTCTCGAAGGCGCTGCGCCGTCTGATCTTCAGTTCCGAGTTACGCGCCGACATGGCCGAGGTCGCGTGGCAGATCGGCCAGAAGCTGCCGAACTGGACAACGCAGGCGCAAAACCTCGCCCGCGAAATGGGAGATCCCGCTGCCCCGCCCGCATCGCGCGCTGCAGAAGCCGTTCGTGACGACGGGCAAGGATGATCGGGACGCCGCATTGCTCTAGAACGCTGTCTTCCGGCCCGATCGCCCCCCGGCCTTCGCCAGGGCAGGTCTCACCGGTCATGCCGCGCATCCGAACCTCTGCCGCGCGCGGCGCGGTCGAGCTCAGCGCAAGGAGGACCCGATGCTTCTGGGTGCAATCGCCGACGACTTTACCGGCGCCACCGACCTTTGCTCCATGCTGGTGCGCGGCGGCATGCGCACGGTGCAGCTTATCGGCGTGCCGTCCGAGACCACCGCTCCGCCCGATGCCGATGCGGTCGTCGTCGCGCTGAAATCGCGCACCGCGCCGGTACGCGACGCCGTGCAGCAGAGCCTCGCCGCTCTCTCCTGGCTGCGCTCCGCCGGCTGCCGGCAGTACTTCTTCAAGTATTGCTCCACCTTCGACAGCACCGATGAGGGCAACATCGGCCCGGTCGCCGACTCCCTGATCCGCGAACTCGGCTGCGGCTTCGCACTCGCCTGCCCTGCCTTCCCCACCAACGCCCGCACCGTCTATCAGGGCCATTTGTTCGTCGGCACCAGCTTGCTCAACGAAAGCGGCATGGAGCATCATCCGCTCACGCCGATGAAGGACGCCAACCTCGTGCGCGTGCTCGGCCGCCAGGCGTCCGGCACCGTCGGCCTCGTGCCCTACGCCACCGTAGAGCAAGGCGCCGGCGCCATTCGCGACGCGATGACCGCGCTCAAGGAACAAGGCCGCGGCTACGCGATCGTCGATGCGGTCAACGACGCGCATCTGATCGCGATCGGCGAAGCCGCCGCAGAGCATGCGTTGATCACCGGAGGGTCCGGCGTTGCGATGGGACTGCCGGCGAACTTTCGTCGCGCCGGATTGCTCGCGGCGGAAACCGATGCGGGCGCGCTGCCCTATGTTTCCGGCCACGCCGCCGTTATCGCGGGCTCTTGCTCGCGCGCGACACTGGCACAGCTTGGCCACGCACGCGAACACGCGCCGCTGTGGCAGCTCGACGTGCTTGCAACGCCGGACGCCGGCAAGCTCGCCGCCGCCGCGTTGGATTGGGCAAGCAGCCGTTTGGGCGACACGCCGGTCGTCATCGCCGCATCGGCGCCGCCCGAAATGGTGGCAACAGTGCAGAAGGAACTCGGACGCGATGCCGCCGGAGCACTCATCGAAGCCGCGCTGGCTGAGACTGCCGCCGGCCTTGTCGCCGCCGGTGTGCGTCGTCTGGCCGTCGCGGGCGGCGAAACCGCAGGGGCCGTCGTGCAGCGGCTCGGCGTGCGCAGCCTGCGCATTGGTGCCGAGATCGATCCCGGCGTGCCATGGACCTATGCCGAGGGCAGCGGCGCGCCGTTGCTGCTGGCATTGAAGTCGGGGAATTTCGGCGCAACGGACTTCTTCACCAAGGCATTCGCATTGCTGGAGGCCGGACATGAATGAGCAAGACACGCGCCAGCTTCTGGTCGAACTGGCCGCCAGCCTGTTTGTCCGCGGCTTCTCTGTAGGCAGCGCCGGCAACATCAGCGTGAAGCTGGACAACGGCTATCTCATCACGCCGACCAACTCGAGTCTTGGACGCCTGGATCCGGCGCGGCTGTCATTGCTCGACGCGGAGTTCCGCCACGTCGGTGGCGACAAGCCGTCGAAGGAGGTGTTCATGCACCGCGCCATGTACCGTGCGCGGGCCGAGGCAGGCGCGGTGGTGCATCTGCATTCAACCCAGGCCACCGCGGTCGCGTGCCTGCCGGACGTCGATCGCGACAATCCGATTCCGCCGTTGACGCCCTATTTCGTGATGCGGATCGGCCGGCGCATGCCGATCGTCAGCTATTACCGGCCCGGCGATCCCGCAATGGAGCCTGCCATCCATGACGCGGCACAGAATGCGCAGGCCGTCCTGTTGGCGAACCACGGACCGGTGGTGTCAGGCGCTGGCTTGACCGATGCGGTGTACGCCGCGGAGGAACTGGAAGAGGCCGCGAAGCTCTATCTGATGCTGCGGCACGCCACGCCGCGTCTGCTGACGCCAGCGCAGGTGGAAGAGCTGCTGTGAAAAGAAAACCTCTCCCGCGCAGTACGCGGAAGAGGTCACCACGCAGGGCGAATGAGGGTTCCACGGTCGCGAAGGAACTGGCTTCCTAAGGGGGCAGCCGCTGAAATCAGCGGGCGGACCCGACCACCCTCACCTTCGGTGCTTGCGCACCTCGACCTCTCCCGCTCGCACGGGAGAGGCCGGATATTCAGCCCATCGAGTCGCCGGAGCCACCTTCGCCCATATCCGGCATCGGAGCTGCAGCAGCCTTGCGCTTGCGGCCACCGGCCTTGCGCTTCTTGGCTCCAGCCTTCTTGGCGGCCTTCTTCTTGCCTGCGGCCTTCTTCTTTCCGGCGGCCTTCTTCTTGCCCGCGGCCTTGCGACCGACAGTCTTGCGTGCGCCCTTCGCAGCGGTCTTGCGACCGCCCTTCTTGGCAGCAGCCTTCTTCTTCTTGGCACCGGCCTTCTTCTTCGCCGTCTTTTTCGCGGCGCGGATCGCCATGGCCTGGGCCTTTGGCGTCTCCGTCGTCTCTTCGTTGTCCACTTGCTGAAGCTCCTTCTGGTACTGTTCTTTTGGTCGACGCGGTTTGACTCACGGCAGGCCGTGCAGCCTGTCCCGCACTCTGTCTGCCGTTGCATCGCTCTGGCGCAGACAGACCGGCAACGTCGGAACGGCGGTCGGAGCAATCTCGTCCTGCCGTGCCAGCGCGAACGCGGCAATGGAGCATGACGACTCTCCCTGGGCGCCGACGCGCAATCGCGCCAGCTCCTGCCCATGCGATGGCCGCGAACGTCCAAAGTGACGACGAACCGAACCGGTGCAACGTTTGCGCACCACGGTGTTCACCGCTGCTTCCGCGATCTTGCCGGACATGTCGGCGCCTGATCGCCTGTGCTGACTCTGGGCGAGGCTGCGGCCCATGGACCGTCCCTTCCGTTGGCGGCAGTGCGTACCGATGGAGTCAAGTACGCGAATCGGAAACACACATGCCGAATCCGCTAAACATCCGCTGACATAGGCATGTCAACAAAAAGCAACGTCGTATCGCGTCGATGGCGCAAAAAATTTCGTACGGCGGTCGATGCGATGCATTCATGCCACACATAAACAAACCTCTCCCACGAAGTAGGAGAGGCGGAGATGCGAAGCATCGAGGTCGAGGGTGCTGCGTGCGTGAACGGAGAGGGTGACTTTATTGGCCGCCGCTGCCTCACCCTCGCCCGCTTCGCGGCGGCGTCCTCTCGCGCTTTGCGGGAGAGGCTTCGTGTCGCTTAGCGCTGGTCCAGCGGCACGAATGCGACGTTCTCCGGCCCGACGTAGTTCGCCGTCGGGCGAATCAGCTTGTTGTCGATGCGTTGCTCGATCACGTGCGCACCCCAGCCCGAGGTGCGGGCGATCACGAACAGCGGCGTGAACATCGCCGTTGGCACGCCGAGCATGTGGTAGGAGATCGCGCTGAACCAATCGAGGTTGGCGAACATCTGCTTGGCGTCCGCCATCGTCGCCTCGATCCGGTCGGCGATGTCGAACAACTTCAGGCTGCCGGCCGCGTGCGACAGCCGGCGCGCGACGTCCTTGATCACCTTGTTGCGCGGGTCGGCGATCGTATAGACCGCGTGGCCGAAGCCGATGATCACCTCGCGGTTCGCGACGCGCTTGCGGATGTCCTCCTCCGCCTCGTCTGGCGAATTGTAACGGCTTTGTATCTCAAACGAGACCTCGTTCGCGCCGCCATGCTTCGGGCCACGCAGCGCACCGATGCCGGCAGTGATCGCCGAGTGCATGTCGGCACCCGTCCCCGCCACCACGCGGCAGGTGAAGGTGGAGGCGTTGAACTCATGCTCCGCGTAGAGGATCAGCGAGGTGTGCATGGCGCGGACGAACATCTCGCTCGGCGGCTTGCCATGAAGCAGGTGGAGGAAATGGCCGCCGATCGAGTCGTCTTCGGTCTCCACCTCGATCCGCTTGCCGTTGTGGGCGTAGTGAAACCAGTAGAGCAATGCCGAGCCGAGGCAGGCCATGAGGCGATCGATGATGTCACGCGCGCCCGGCTGGTTCTGATTGTCCTTCTCCGGCAGCACGCAGCCGAGCGCGGAGACCGCCGTGCGCATCACGTCCATCGGATGCGACGCGGCCGGCAGCGCTTCGAGCGACTGCTTCACCGCCAGCGGCAGGCCGCGCAACGACCGCAGCCTCGCCTTGTACGCGGCGAGCTCGGCGCGATTCGGCAGCTTGCCGTGCACCAGAAGGTGGGCGATCTCCTCGAACTCGCATTCCTCCGCGACGTCGAGAATGTCGTAGCCGCGATAGTGCAGGTCATTGCCGGTGCGGCCGACGGTGCACAGCGCGGTGTTGCCCGCCGTGACGCCGGACAGCCCGACGCCGCGCTTGGCGCGATTGGGGAGGGTGGTGGATGCGCTCATGTGGGTCTCCTTGGTTGGAAACCTCTCCCGCGCTGCGCGCGGCAGAGGTCGCGGAGCGGAAGCGACGCGGGTGAGGATGATCGGGACGGTACGCAGCCTTCGCAAACCTTTGTGCCGACCCGATCACCCTCGCCCTCGACGCCTTTGGCGTCTCGACCTCTCCCGTGCTGCGCCAACAGCGCGGCGCGGGAGAGGTTTGTCTCGTCAAAAAATCCCCGGCTTGCCGACTGCCAGCGTGCCCGCCGGCAGCACGACGTTCAGCCCGCCCAGATCCTCCGCCTTCAGCCGCGGCAGATTCTGCGCGAACTCCAGGAATCGATTCGCTTCGCGCGGTGTGACGATACCCTCGGTCATCTCGCGGAACTTGCGGATGTAGTCCTCCCGGACGAACGGCCTGGCGCCGCGCGGGTGCGCGTTCGCGACCGCCATCTCATCCACCAGCCGCGTCCCGTCGCGCAGCAGCACCTCCACGCGCCCGCCGAACGCCAGCTCATTCGGATCGGTGGAGAGGTAACGGCGCTCCCATTCGGGATCCTCACGCGTTTCGATCTTGTGCCACAGGCGCACCGTATCGGCGCGGCCGGCCCGCTTCGGCGCGTAGCTGTCGACGTGGTGCCAGCGCCCGTCCTGCAACGCGACGGCGAAGATATACATGATCGAGTGGTCGAGCGTTTCCCGGCTCGCATGGGGATCCATCTTTTGCGGATCGTTCGCGCCGGTGCCGATCACGGCATGAGTGTGGTGGCTGGTGTGGATGACGATCCGCTCCACCTCGTCGAGGTCCTGGATTTGCTCGCGCATGCGGAACGCCAGGTCGATCAGCGCCTGCGACTGGTATTCGGCGCTGTGCTGCTTGGTGAAGCTGTCCAGGATCGCACGCTTGGATTCACCGGACGCTGGCAGCGGCACCTGGTAGTGCGCCTGCGGCCCGTCCAGCACCCAGGCAATCACGCTGTCCTCGCCTTCATAGATCGGGCTCGGCGCGCCTTCGCCACGCATCACGCGATCCACCGCCTCGACCGCCAGCTTGCCGGCATGGGCAGGCGCGTAGGCTTTCCACGAGCTGATCTCACCCTTGCGTGACTGCCGCGTGGTGACGCTGACATGCACCGCCTGTTGCACCGCCTGGTAGATCGCCTCGGGCTTCAGGTTCAGCAGCGTGCCGATGCCGGCTGCCTGACCGGGGCAGAGATGGGTGATGTGGTCGATCTTGTGCTTGTGCAGCGAAATGGCGCGTACCAGGTCGATGTGGATCTCGTAGCCGGTGGCGATGCCGCGGATCAGGTCCCGGCCCGACTTGCCCATCGTCTGCGCGACCGCGAGAATCGGCGGGATGTTGTCGCCGGGATGCGAGTAGTCCTGCGCCAGAAAGGTGTCGTGCATGTCCAGTTCGCGCACCGCGGTGCCGTTCGCCCATGCCGCCCATTCGGGGCTGACCGCTTTGCCCGCAGCCACGCCAAACACCGTCGCACCCGCGGCGCCGCGCGGACGCGGATGACCCAGCGCCATATCCCGCGCCGACATCGGCGCGTGTCTATTCACCGAAGCGACCGCCACCGCGGCATTGTCGATCACGCGGTTGATGATCATCTCCGTCACGTCTTTCTCCACCGGCACCTTGTCGGCGGCAACGGCGGCGATCTTCCACGCGAGCTGATCCTCGCGCTTCAGGTTGTCCTTCGAGGGATGCACCCTCACGTCGTGCAGGATCATGCGTTTCCTCCGGCAGGTCGGCTGGCTTGGTGCCCGATGCTTCGTAGGATCGGCGCTGCGCAACGGCAAGCGCGGCACACCGCGCGCGCGATGCGCGCACACCTATATATATAGTGTCACCCCCATGTCCGACGGAGTTTGCATGCGTCCCGCGACGGCCGGCGATCGCGATGCACTGCGTCATGCCCTGGCCGCGGCGATCGGCGATGCGACGCCCACGCGTCCATCACCACCAGCACCGCGTCGCGCACCGGAAGCTGGCGCCACGTGTTGCACCCACCGCCGTCGGCGCCATTTGGCAACGTCAGCCTCGGACGCCGCATTCTTCGCGAGGACATGCTGTGGCGGAACCCGGCGTCCGTCGGCGACAAGCAAGGTCAGGACGGATGGCCACCTTCCGGTGCGAGCGAGGCAGACGGCCGCTTGGCGGATGGCCGTGCGCGGGTTCCCAACCGCCAGACATAGGCGATGATCTCCGCCACAGCCTGGTAATGCTCTGCCGGGATCTCGGTATCCAACTCGACGCGGTAGAGCGCCTGCGCCAGCGGCGGATTGGCGACCAGGGGAACATGGTTCGCTTCCGCCACCTCGCGGATACGCGCGGCCAGCGAATCGACGCCCTTCGCGACCACGCGCGGCGCGACATTGCGCGTGCGGTCATAGGCCAGAGCAACCGCGTAGTGAGTCGGGTTGGTGACCACGACCGTGGCCTTCGGCACTGCCGCCAGCATGCGCCTGCGCGCGCGCTGCATCCGAATCTGCCTGATCCGCGCCTTGATCTTCGGGTCGCCCTCGGTCTCCCGTTGCTCTTCGCGGATGTCTTCCTTGCTCATGCGCAGTTGCTGGGCGTAGCGCAGCCGTACCCAGAACAGATCGAGCGCGGCGAGTGCGGCTTGCAGCGCCAGCACCACAACCAGAAGGTGCAGAACGGGAGAAAGTGTGTGGGTCAGCAAGCCCTGTGGCGCCCAGCGTGGCGATTGCAGCAGCGCGGCGAAGTCGGCTTGCAGCACCCGCCAGAAGATGAAGCCGAGTACTGAGACTTTGGCGATCGACTTCAAGGCCTCCATCAGGTTGTCGCGGGAGAACAATCGACGGAGGCCAGGACCGGGGCTGATACGGCTGAAGTCGGGCTGCAGCATGCCGCCATGGAGCAAGAAGCCGGTCTGCAGCAGCGCTGCCGCGGCACCGGCGGCAAGTGCGGCCAACATGAAGGGCGCGGCAGCGTGCCATGCCGCGGTCCAGGCCAGACGCAGACCTTCCGGACCGGCCAACGCCGATGCGTCGGCATGGCCCAGAAAGGCGGCAAGTCGCGCGGCGAGGTCCTGGCCTGTGCTGCCGGAGCCCCACGCCAGCACCAACGTCACCGCGGCGAGGCCGGCAAAGTGCTGGACCTCGCGGGAGACCGGTACGCGGCCCTCCTCGCGTGCTCTTTGCAGCCGTCGCGGCGTGGCGGCTTCGGTGCGGTCCTGCTGTGGTGCGCCTTCCGCCATTGTCAGTTGCCGGGCAATGCCGCCAGGACATCGCGCGCGGCATCCTGCCAGGCCGCCAGAATCCCCGCGAATACGCTGGCCAGCAGCAACAGGCCACCTACGATCTGACCCGGCAGGCTGACGAAATAGACCTGGAACCGCGCCACCATGCGTGCGACCAGGCCGATCGCCACGTGCCAGACGATCGATGCCAGCAGGAACGGCGAAGCGAGCCGCACTGCGAGCGCAAAGCATTGGGCAACGGCCGCGACAGATGTCGCCGCGCTGTCAGCGGACGGCAGCAACGTGCCCGGCGGGATGATCCGATAGCTGCCGACCAGGGCAGTCAGCGGCAGGGTGTAGAGGCCAGAGATCAGGATCACCAGCGGACCAACCGCGTCGAACATGGCGGCAAGGGCGGTATTCTGCGCGCCGAGTTCTGGATCGGGCTGCAATACTGTGGAGATGCCGAGCAAGTAGGCGATGTATTGACCGCACATCGACAGCGCGATGCACAGCAGGCGAGCGAGCCACCCTAGCCACAGGCCGGTGACCACTTCGGCGGCGACCATGCCGGCGGCGACCAGGTTCGCCTCGGGTGCGGCCGGAGGCGTGACGAAGATGACGGGCAGCAGAAGGATGGTGAGGCAGAACGCGAGGCCGGCACGGATTGTCGCGGGAGCGGCGGTCTCGCCGAGGCCCGGCATCAGCGCCATGGCCGCGCCGAAACGGGCCAGCACCAGCATGAAGGCGAAACTCCAGGCGGGAAGGGCAGCCGCCCAGGCGGCAAGATCGGGAGTCACGATCCACCAATCGCGACCATGCGGTCGAAAACCAGCAGCGTGTAGTTCGATAGCGTCGCAAACATGAACGGCCCGAGCAATACCAGCACCAATCCGATCACCAGCAGCTTGGGGATGAAGGAGAGGGTCGCCTCGTTGATCTGGGTGACGGCCTGCACCAGGGCGACGAGCAAGCCGGCGAGCAAACTGGAGATCAGCACGGGGCCGCCGATCTTGAGCGTGACCAGCATACCGGCGCGGATCATGAGCGCGATGTCAGCCGAGTTCACCGTCAACCGCTCCCGCTAGGCGGGGAGAGGCCGGGATGCGCCGAAGGTCGCCGCGGTTGCGTTGCTCATATCGGCATCTTCATGATGTCCTGGTACGCCTGCACCACCCGGTCGCGGATCGCGGTGGCGGTTTGCAGCGCCAGTTCGGCACGCGACAGGGCAGTGACAACATCGGTGAGGTTGCCTTCACCCGCGATCGCCTGCGTCGCCTGGGACTCCGCGGTGTGGCCGGTCTCGATCGCGCCATTCAGTGCGTTCTGCAGCACGGAGCCGAAACTGCCGACGACGCCGCCGCTGGTATCGCCGCGGTCGACACGCCCATACGCGTCGGCTGCGTCGGATGGCGTGATGCGGATGGTCGGGATGCCGCTGGCGGAGAGGTCGCTCATTTCAACAGGTCGATGGTACGGTCCAGCATGCTGCGCGTTGCCTGCAGCACCGAGAGGTTGGCGCTGTAGGTTCGTTCCGCCTCACGCATATCCATGACTTCGATGAAGCTGTTGACGTTGGTCACCTTCACATAACCCTCGGCGTTCGCCGCCGGGTTGGAAGGGTCGTAGCGCAGCGTTTGTGCCGATTTGTCCTGGCCGATCTGCTTCACCTGCACCGAGGCCTCCCCGCTTGCCGCGTCCACGCGGTTTTCGAAGGTGATGGTCTTGCGGCGGTAGGCGTCGGCGCCGGGCGACGATCCGGTGGTGTCCTGGTTGGCCAGGTTCTCGGCAATCACGCGCAGCCGCATGGTTTGCGCATCCATGCCGGCGGCGGAGATGTTGAGTGCCTTGTTCAGATCCATCGAGAGCTCATGATGCTGCGTTGTGCCCGAGCGCCTCACCGAACATGGTCAGGTATTTCTTGTAGATCGCGGTGACGAGCGACTGGGTGGTCTGGGTGTCGGCCACTTTCATCAACTCGGTATCGAGTTCCACGCCATTGCCATCCGGCCCATGCGGGTTGGCTTCGACGACCGACTGCGATGTTCCGGCGCCAGGGGCCGGGAGATCGTCGGGTTGGGTACAGGTCAGCGGGAGGCGGCCAGCCGAGGCGAGCCTGCTGGCGAAGGACGGAAGGTCGCTCGGCTGGAACCGGGGCGTGGCGGCGTTGGCAATGTTCTGCGCAAGCACCGCCTGGCGCTGGTCGGCCCAGGCCAACCGTTGCTCGGCCAGCGCGAACAAACCGATTTGGGACGGGTCCATGGGGGGCAGGGTATGCCGGAGCCATGAATGAAGCGTTAATGCGGCGCGGCGATTCCACGAGGCGGGAAGTTCTCTGCTGCCCGCCTGCCATTGCTCGGCACAGGACCGACACCACCGGGTGGGGCAGCGCCAATCGCGGCGGGTGCCCCGACACCGGTTGGCTGGGGGCGTGGCGCGGATCGCATCAATCTGGTCATGGCACGGTGCTGGGTTACCGCTTGCGGCGTGGCGGCAGGGTGTCGTCGACGCCAGCTTCGGAACGTTCAATCAACGGTTTGATGTGGGCGTGGAACTGCGTCAGATCCTCGTATGCAAGGGCGAGCCTGATATAGATCGCCTGCAGCTCCGGATCCTTGATTTGCCCCGCGCGCGCGAGAAAATGCGCGCTCAACTGCCGATAGCCATCGTTGTCGGCCATTTGTAATCCCGCCCCGGTTTAGGGGTAAACGGACGAAGCGAACGTATGGTCGCATAAATTCTATTTGAAGAATCACGAAGTCGCGTGAGGGCATGACACGGATCGGTGGCGCTGGTATCCCCGGCTCCGCTGCCTTTCGGGGTCGTGGGTGTTGCATCGCCCCCAAACGCCACCGCCGATAACGCGGCGGCCGACAGCCAAGTCACGCTGGGTGGATTTGCCGCCAGCGACGCGCGACCCCGCGTCGCTATTGCTGCGTTCGCAGCCAGGGCGGTTGCGGGTGAAACCGATTCACGGGGCGAGCATAGGCGGATGGACTGCCGGGCACACTGATTGCGCCCGGCACGACGCGGTGTGTCAGCTCACCACTGCGAGAGCGCTCTTGCGCCTGATATTGGCGGGCAATCCCTCGGCCTCGGCGAGCATCTTCCTGACGTCCCGCAGGAACGCCATCCCGACCGCCGTACGCTGAACCAGGATGCTGCGCCGGTCCAGCGGATCCTGCTTGCGGCGCACCAGGTCGAATTCCGACAGCCGATCCAGCGCTCGGGTGATTGCCGGCTTCGCCACGTGCAGAGTGGCGGCCAGACCCCGGACGGTTTGCGCTTCCGACTCAAGATAACAGGTCAGGAACACACCCAGTTGGCGGATGGTCAGGTCAATCCCCTCACGCCTCACCAGGGCCACGACGGTCTGTCGCAGAACGTCGACGTTGTGATCAGCAGATTCCTGCTCCATGGCGAAACTCCGAGATATACATTGCGATCCTACTATATTCTTTTGGAAGAAACGGATCACATTTTTGAGATGCCGAAACCGATCGGGACATGACACAACAATCCGCCCCGGCGGCTGTCCAATTTCGTTACGATGACAAGCCAGTCGTGGTGGAGGGGGTTGGATTTGAACCAACGTAGGCGTGCGCCAACGGATTTACAGTCCGTCCCCTTTAGCCACTCGGGCACCCCTCCAGGCCGGCGCGTGGCGTATGGCCAAAGCCCGTCCGTGTCAACGAATTGGCTGCCCCGATTGCGCCGCCGCCGCTGCTGCCCGCGCGTCGCCCCTCTGCCCGCCGCATGCTATGCCACGCATGGCGTAGCGCCGGCGAAGGAGACCCCACCATGGCCCCACCCCCCGTCATCCGCCTGCATCCCGACGACGGCGTGGTGATCGCCCGCGCCACCCTGCTTCCCGGTGCGCAGGTTGCGGACGGCGTGGTCGCCGCCACGCGGATCCCCGCGGGCCACAAGGTCGCGGTCCGCCCGATCGCGGCGGGAGAGCCGGTGCGGCGTTACGGCCAGATCATCGGCTTCGCGTCAGAGCCGATCGTGCCCGGCCAGCATGTTCATACGCATAACTGCGAGATGGGCGACTTCGCCAAGGACTACGCCTGGGGCGTGGACGCCCGTCCCACCGCGCCGGCCAATACGCCGGCCGGCTTCATGGGCATCCGCCGCCCGGACGGCCGCGTCGCCACGCGCAACTACATCGGCATCCTCACCAGCGTGAATTGCAGCGCCCACGTCGCGAGCGTGGTGGCCGACATGTTCCGCCGCAATCCGATGACCGGCGACGACCCGCTCGCCGACTACCCCAACGTCGATGGCGTGGTGGCGCTGACCCACAAGACCGGCTGCGGCATGAGCGAGGGCGACGGCCTGCGCCTGCTGCGCCGCACGCTGGGCGGCTACGCGCGGCACGTCAATTTCTCCCATGTCATCGTGCTGGGTCTGGGCTGCGAGGTGAACCAGATCGGCGGATTG
>Ga0335072_10001436_pt1 | contig 38712 bp, 33 predicted proteins | sample Lox_Sample_21_FD_206725 | JGI IMG/M metagenome (GOLD analysis project Ga0335072, IMG submission 206725) | Soil microbial communities from Loxahatchee National Wildlife Refuge, Florida, United States - Lox_Sample_2.1 | ecosystem: Environmental > Terrestrial > Soil > Wetlands | place: USA... | reverse complement strand
ACGGGTCGACCTGGATGCGCTGGCACATGTCCAGGTGGAGGCCGAGGGCATCCGACACGATCGCCTTGATGACGTCCCCGTGCGAGCAGACGACGTAGGTCGCCTCCGCGCCCAGGACGGCGTTCCAGTCCCTGATGGCCGAGACCGCCCGGTGCTGCATGCCGAGCATCGTCTCGCCTTCGTCCCCAGGGAACCGGACGGCGCTCGGGTGCGCCTGGACGACCGGCCAGAGCGGGTCCTTCGCCAGCTCTTTCAGTTCCCTGCCGGTCCAGTCGCCGTAGCGGCATTCCCCGACCCGGTCATCAGCCGTCAGCTCCCCGGCCCGGCCGGCGCCCCGACGATGGTCGGCGATCGCCTCAGCGGTCTGCCTGCAGCGGTCGAGCGGACTGGTGATGATCGCGGCGAGCGGTACCGCGGCCAGCCGCTCGGCCAGGGCCTTCGCCTGCGCGCGGCCGCGCTCGTCGAGGCTGATGCCTGGCGTCCAGCCAGTCAGCACCTGCCCCGTTGAGGCCGTCAGCCCATGCCGGACAAGGAGAACAGTGGTCACGCACCTGACTCTAGTGCGTCGGCACGTGTGGCCGTTCCGCCTGCTGCCCGTTCCCGGTGTCCTCGGTAAGCACGAACTCGATGTCACCGAACCTGACGACATCCCCGGCCCGCACGGCGACCTGGCCGCGCACCCGCCAGCCATTGACCCGGGTCCCGTTGGTGGAGGACAGGTCCTTAAGCAGCCAGCCTGACGGCGATCGCTCCAGCCGGGCGTGGATACGGGAGACGGACATGTCCTCGATGGACATGTCGTTGCGCGGGTCGCGGCCGATCGTGTAGAAGCCCTCGTTCGTGCGCGGGAACGGCAACGCCGATGGCGGCACGCCGGGCCGAGACGGCGCCGTGGGCGGCAGGCGCAGGGCACTAGTCAGCCGGCGCGCGCTTGGCGATGCAGCCGCGCTCGCCGGGTCGGCGCCGCCATCAGGGCCGGCCGGGCGCCCGGTCAGGCGGCGTAGCGTCCGGTTGATCCGGCCTAGCACGCCGGTCCTTGGCGGCGCCGCGGGAGGCAGGTCGGCCAGCAGCGGCGGCAGGTCCTGGACGTGCCGTGCCTCCATGGCCGTGTTCATGCGGAACAGGAAGGTCTGGTGGCTCAGCCGTCCCGCGGCGAACTCCTCGCGCAGGGCGTTGACCGTCTCGGCCCGGTCGGCGTCTGAGGCGCGCAGCTCTCCAGCCGGCTGGTGCGGCAACAGCGAAGGCTGGCCGGGCGGCACGGGGCCCTGGGGCGCCGGGGCGGCAGGTGGCGCCGGGGCGGCAGCAGCCGGGCCCGGCGACATCGCGTCCGCGGGCCTGCCGGAGGGCAACGCCTCGCCGATGGACTCGACGCTCAGCGGGACGGGCGGCGTATCCGGTGACGTCGGCGCTTCAGCCGCGGAACCTCCCATGACATGGAGTATCCGGGCAATCCGCCTCCCCGCGCAAGCGAACACGGCGATAGCGGCCTTCCGGCCGATCCCTGAACTAGGCCACTTCGTCCTATGATTCTTTGGTGTCCCTTCTGAGCGGGCTGGCGGCCACCAGAATAGAGTCGCTCCTGCGGCAGTGCCGCTGCCGACCCCGCGCCACCATGCCGGCTGACCTCTATACGACACCGGGGTACCGGGTCATGAACGCCGACCGGCTGGGCATCGCGGCCGAGCGGGCTGAGCGAGCAGGGTGGCGCGCCCGGGAGGCCTACCGGTTCAACCTGGAGGCCGGCTTCGTCTTGCTGGCGACGGTACCTCCCCCTCCTGAGCGGGCAGGCGGCTGGTCCATGCTCCTGATGGCCCATGACGCCCAGGATGGCAGTGGCACCCAGCTACGGGGCGCCTGGTGGCTCGGACCAGACTTCCCGTCCCACGCGATCAAGGCATTCAGCCGGCTCGTCGCCCGCTTTGGCCACCCGCTGGCCACCCCCAACGGCGATAGCCTGTTCTGCCTGGGCTCTCCAGGCGAGGTGCCGCCTCAGCCGACCGGGCGGGCCGATTATGTTGAGCTTCACGCCCTCCGGCAGACCGGGAACCTAGGGCAAGCGCTCGGCTGGGCCTGGTGCTTTGGCATCGATGTCCGCAGGCACCGGGACTATCTCCAGGCGATGGAAGGCACGCACCGGCCGGAGGCGTGAGCTACACGCCGACCGCGTGAACGCCACCGTCGACGTGGATGATCTCCCCGGTGGTGGCGGGGAACCAGCCGGACAGCAGGGCGACGGCCGCCTTGGCCGCCGGCTCGGGATCCGCGTTGTCCCAGCCGAGCGGCGCCCGCTCCGCCCAGACGTCCTCGAACTTCTCGAAGCCGGGGATCGACTTGGCCGCCATCGTCTTGAGCGGCCCGGCCGCCACCAGGTTGACGCGGACGCCACGCGGGCCGAGGTCACGGGCGAGGTAGCGAGAGCAGGACTCCAGGCCGGCCTTGGCCACGCCCATCCAGTCGTAGCCTGGCCAGGCCACGGAGGCGTCAAAGTCCAGGCCGACGATCGAGCCGCCGTGGCCGCCGTCGCGACCACCGGGCAGCATCGGCAGCACCGTCATGGCCAGCGACTTGAAGGAGTAGGCCGACACGTGGACGGCGGTAGCGACGTCGTCCCAGGTGGTGTTCAGGAAGTTGCCACCGAGTGCGGTCTGGGGGGCGAACCCGATCGAGTGGACGACGCCGTCGAGGCCGTCGACGTGCGCGCTCAGCCGGTCGACCAGCGATCCCATGTGCTCAGGATTGGTCACGTCCAGCTCGAGTACCGGAGGCGTCACGGGCAGCTTCTTGGCGATCCGCTCGGTGAGCGTGGGCCGGGGGAAGGCGGTCAGCACGACGGTCGCCCCCTCCTCCTGCGCGACCCGGGCTACGTGAAAGGCGATCGAGGCGTCCGTCAGGACACCCGTGACCAGGATCTTCTTGCCCTCGAGGATTCCCATGCGATAAGTCTCCTTAATGTCCCATGCCGAGACCGCCGTCGACCGGGATGACCGCCCCTGAGATGTAGGCGCCGTCCGGGCCGGCGAGGAAAGCGACCGCCCCGGCCACCTCGTCCGCGGACCCGAAGCGGCCAACCGGCACCGCCGCGAGGATGGCGCTCTTGCGCTCGTCCGGCAAGACAGCCGTCATGTCACTGTCCACGAAGCCTGGCGCGATGACGTTCGCGGTGATGCCACGCGAGCCCAGCTCGCGGGCCAGCGACCGGGCCAGGCCAACCAGCCCCGCCTTGGATGCCGCGTAGTTCGCCTGCCCGGGCGAGCCGTACAGGCCGACGACCGAGGAGATGAAGATGAGCCGGCCCCGGCGCATCTTCATCATCGGCCGCACCGCCCGCTTGGCCACCCGGTAGGCGCCGGTCAGGTTGGTGTCGAGGACGTCGGTGAACGCCTCCTCCGACAGCAGCGCCAGCAGGGTGTCCTTGGTGATGCCCGCGTTGGCCACCACGACCTCGACCGGGCCGTGCTCCTTCTCCGCGGCGCTGAAGGCCGCGTCGACGCTGGCCACGTCACGGACATCGCACTGGACGACGTCCAGTCCCTCGACCGGCTCCCCGGAGCGTGACGTGACCGTGACGCTGTCGCCGTCGGCGGCCATTCGCCGCGCGATCGCCAGCCCGATCCCCCGGTTTCCCCCGGTCACCAGCACCGATCGTCCCACGCTAGCCGCCTCCTGTCCGCGTCGCACCGATTCGCCAGCCGAGATTACCGCTTGTGGGCCCTTTCTGACCGGCCAGGGTGCGTAACCGGCCTCGTCAGCGACGCGGCCAGGAGCCGGCGATGCGGCAAAGACCGGACCACCGCGGCTCACCAGGCCATGGGCCTGAGATAGGTTCGGTTCCTGTGACGGACGTCAACAACACGATCGATCCTGAGTTCGCGGGGCTGCCGCTGCGGGAGCTCGCCGACGCGGCGCTCAGCGCGGCGAAGGAGGCCGGGGCGCAGCACGCGGACTTCCGCGCCGAGCGCATCGCCGGACAGCGCGTGCGGCTGTCCGACACGAGACTGCAGGCCCTGTCGGACGCCGACGACTCGGGCCTGGCCGTTCGCGTCATTGTCGACGGGACCTGGGGCTTCGCCTCAGCGGTTGACCTCACGCCGCAGGCCGCGCGGCAGGCGGCCAAGGAGGCCACGGAGGTGGCCAGGATCGCCGCCGCGCTGAACACCGAGCCCATCGAGCTCGCTCCCGAGCCGGCCTATGGTGACGTCACCTGGGTGTCGGCCTACGACGTCGACCCGTTCGGCGTGCCGGCCAAGGACAAGGTCGACCTGCTGGCGGACTGGTCGGCGGGCCTGCTGGCCCACGATGTCGTCTCCCACGTCGAGGCCAGCCTGTACCAGGTGAGGGAGTGCAAGTTCTACACCGACGGGGCGACGACCACGACCCAGCAGCGGGTCAGGCTCTACCCGCAGCTGACCGCGATCGCGGTCAGCGAGGATGGCTTCGATGACATGCGGACGATCGCACCGCCCGTCGGCCGGGGCTGGGAGTACCTGCTGGGGACCGGCTGGGACTGGGCAGGCGAACTGGCCCGGCTGCCTGAGCTGCTCGCCGAGAAGCTCACGTCGCCGTCAGTCAGGGCCGGCCGTTATGACCTGGTTATCGACCCGACGAACTTGTGGCTGACGATCCATGAGTCGATCGGGCACGCGACCGAGCTTGACCGGGCGCTCGGCTACGAGGCCGCCTATGCCGGTACTAGCTTCGCCACGCCCGACAAGCTGAACAGCCTCAAGTACGGCTCGCCCGTCATGAACGTGACCGGTGACCGTACCGCGACGCACGGCCTGGCTACCGTCGGCTACGACGACGAGGGGGTAGCCGGCCAGTCCTGGGACCTGATCTCCGACGGCGTCCTTGTCGGCTACCAGCTGGACCGGCGGATGGCGCTGCAGGGCGGCTTCGGCCGGTCCAACGGCTGCGCCTTCGCCGACTCCCCAGGCCACGTGCCGATGCAGCGGATGGCCAACGTGTCGCTGCGGCCGGCGCCGGACGGCCCGGGCACCGACGACCTCATCGCCGGGGTCGAGGACGGCATCTACATCGTTGGCGACAAGTCCTGGTCGATCGACATGCAGCGCTACAACTTCCAGTTCACCGGGCAGCGGTTCTACCGGATCAGCGGCGGCCGGCTCGCCGGGCAGCTGCGGGACGTCGCCTACCAGGCCACGACCACGGACTTCTGGAACTCGATGGAGGCAGTCGGCGGGCCGCAGACCTACCTGCTCGGCGGCGCCTTCAACTGCGGCAAGGGCCAGCCCGGCCAGGTCGCCCCGGTCAGCCACGGCTCGCCGGCCGCGGTCTTCCGCCAGGTGCGGGTTCTCAATACGGCTGAGGAAGGACAAGGCTGACGCCCATGGGCCATAACGAGCACGCCCCCAGTTCCCCCCAGCACCTCATCGAGCAGGCGCTGGCGGCCGCACGGCCTGGCGGGGAACTGGTCGTGATCGCCGACGAGCATTCGGCGGTCAACCTGCGGTGGGCCGCCAACACGCTGACGACGAACGGGGTCGCGAGCACCCGCAGCCTGCGGGTCATCGCCATCGACCGGCATCGGGATGGCACCTGCGGCGTGGGCGCGGTCTCCCGGTCCGGCGTCCAGCCCGACCAGGTCGCCGACCTGGTCGGCGAGGCCGAGAAGGCCGCGGCGCAGGCCGCGCCGGCGGACGACGCGGGCGAGCTTGTCACCGAGGGGATGGCTCGTGCCGGGCAGCAGCCCCGCCCCCAGGCGCTCGGCTGGGACGAGGCGGTGGCGAGCACTGAGGTCGCGGTGCTGCGCGGGTTCGCCGCTCGTCTCGGTGAGACGCTGCGGGGGGCGCAGGGCGCGGGGCGGAAGCTGTACGGCTTCGCTGAACATGAGGTGACCTCGACATTCCTGGGAACGTCGGCGGGACTGCGGCTACGGCACGACCAGCCAACCGGGCGGCTGGAGCTGAACGCCAAGTCGGCCGACATGACGCGGTCCGCGTGGGCTGGCGCCGCTACCCGGGACTTCTCTGACGTGGATGTCGCTGCCCTCGAGGCGGGGCTGGCGGAGCGCCTGTCGTGGCAGTCGCGCCGCATTGAGCTGCCGGCCGGGCGCTATGAGGTCCTCCTGCCGCCGACGGCGGTCGCGGACCTGATGATCAACTTCTACTGGGAGGCGGGAGCGCGTGGCGCGGCGGAAGGCCGGACCACCTTCGCCGCGCCGGGCGGCGGTACCCGCCTCGGCGAGCGGCTGTCAGCGCTGCCCGTGTCCCTGTTCAGCGATCCGTCCTTTCCCGGGCTTGAGTGCGCGCCCTTCGTCGTGGCGCACTCCTCCGGCGAGGACTCCTCCGTGTTCGACAACGGGCTGCCCTCGCCGCAGGCCTCGTGGGTGGCGGACGGGGTTCTGTCGGCGCTGCACTCCTCGCGTCACTCCGCGGGCCTGGCCCACGTGCCGGTGACGCCGGCGGTGGACAACTTGGTGCTCACGGCGGGGCCAGCGGCCGGCGGCGCGGCCGGGGCCGGCCCGTCGCTGGCGGAGATGATCGCCTCGACCAAGCGCGGTCTGCTCCTGACCTGCCTGTGGTACATCCGCGAGGTTGACCCGCGCACCCTGCTGCTGACCGGCCTCACCCGTGATGGGGTGTACCTCATCGAGGATGGCGAGGTCGCCGGCGCGGTCAACAACTTCCGCTTCAACGAGACGCCGGTGGGCATGCTGTCCCGGCTGGCCGCGGTGGGAGCCACGGAGCGGACGCTGCCGCGCGAGTGGGGCGACTACTTCACCCGGTGCGCGATGCCGGCGTTGCGCATCGAGGGGTTCAACATGTCCTCGGTCAGCCAGGCGAGCTAGCGGCCGCTAGCCGCCCGTTTGGCCGCATGGCGTCCCCGGTACACTCCCTTGTCCAGTCAGGGATGCCGCGGGTTCGCCCACCGGGCCGACAGGAGTTACCGTGGAGACTATGAGAGCAGGCCGTCCGGGACATGGCCAGCAGGTGCACCTGGTCACCCAGGCGCAGCGGCCCCTGTCCGAGGACATCAGGTACCGCCAGCGTCGGTACCTCATCATGATGGGCGTTCGCGCCCTGTGCTTCGTCATCGCGCTGGTGATGTTTGTTAATCACGCAGGGTGGCTAACCGCTATACCCGCTGTAGCAGCCATCTTCCTTCCGTATTTCGCGGTGGTGATGGCGAACGGCGGACGCGAGCCGTCCAACACGCGGGGCTTCATGGAGCACCGGACGAATCTCCCGGCGCGCCGGGATGAGCCACCTGGTAATGAGTAATTTGACGCTTGCACAACAGGGGCGGTTTACGTGTACGATTCTATCGGTGCTCTGGTCCCCCGTCGGAGCACCCTTACCGGCGTTTCGGGCCCCCGTCGAAACGCCGATGATTGCAACGCAGGGTGGCTTGCCCCCGTAGCCACCCTGCGTTGCCCTTTTTTATGACGCGACTGTTCGATTTTGTTTACTCGGTCTTGCGGAACTGGGCGATCGCTAGGAACAGCATCGCGATGCCGATGACGGCCACGATGCCCAGCGACAGGCCATCGGGCACCACCCAGCCGTCCCAGCTGATGCCTTGAGCGATCGACGCGGAAGCGCCGGGCGGGAGGCTCAGGTGGCTGAAGACCGCGTGCCGCATGGGGTCAACGATGTAGGACAGCGGGTCGAACCGCGTCACGATGGCCAGCCACCGGGGCAGCCCACCCAGCGGGTACAGGGCCCCGGACAGGAAGAACAGCGGCATGACCAGCATCTGGTTGAGTGCCATGAAGGCCTGCATCTGGCTAATCCGCGCGGCCAGCGCGACACCGAACGCGGTCAGCGTGAATGACAGCAGGAGCAGCTCGCCGATGACAGTCAGGAAGAGCAGCGGGTTATAGGGCACGTTCACCAGGCCGGCCAGGGCCAAGATGACCAGTCCCTGGACGGTCGCCACGGTAGCACCGCCCAGGCACTTCCCGATGACCAGCGCCGACCGGCTGACCGGGGCGACCAGCATTTCCCTCAGGAAGCCGAACTCGCGATCCCACACAATGGAGCCAGCGGAGAAAAGCGAGGTGAACAGCACCGACATGCACAGCACGCCGGGATAGATGAACGTGTTGAACGACAGCCCAGGCGGCAGCCCGCGGCCGGCGAGCCGGGACAGGCCAGTGCCCAAGACGAGCAAGAACAGCACCGGCTGAATGAGGGAGCTGATGATGCGCAGCCGGTCGGCCTGGAATCGCAGCAGTTCACGGCGCCAGACGATGCTCGTCGCACGCAGGTCCCGGCCCAGGCTGCGCTGGGGCACGGAGACGCGGATGAGCTCGGCGATGTCCTGGGTTGCGTCCTCGGTAACGTGCGCGGTCGCCACGGCCGTCATCCTCTCCTCATGCCGCGGAAGGCCATCATCTGGGCACGGCCCCGGTCGCCCGCGCTCACCTCGGCGTCCCTGATCGTCTTGCCGGTGTAGGACATGAACACGTCGTCGAGGGTCGGGCGGGCAACGGAGACCGAGCGAATGGGCGCGCTGAGCTCGGCGAAGAGCCGGGGCACGAACCTCTCGCCCTCCTCGACGTTGAACGTCACCTGGCGCTCGTGAATGGCCGCCTCGATGGCGAAGCGATCCTTGAGCTCGGCGATCGTCTCGGCGTCGTCGTCGGTGGTGATCTGCACGCGGTCCTTGCCCACGCTGGCCTTCAGCGCCTCGGGCGTGTCCAGGACGACGATCTTCCCATGGTCCACGATCGCGATGCGGTCGCAGTTCTCCGCCTCGTCCATGTAGTGGGTCGTCAGGAAGATCGTGATGTCCTCCCGCTGCTTCAGGTCGTTGATGTACTCCCAGATGCTCGACCGCGTCTGCGGGTCAAGTCCGACGGTCGGCTCGTCAAGGAACAGCACGCGCGGCGCGTGCAGCAGGCCGCGGGCGATCTCCAGCCTTCTCTTCATGCCGCCGGAGTAGGTGCCGACCGCGGAGCCGCGCCTGTCCCACAGGTCCACCATGTCCAGGACCTGCTTGAGCCGGGGCCCGACCTGCGCCCTGGGCACGCCGTACAGGTCAGCGTGGAAGCGCAGGTTCTGCTCCCCGGTCAGGTAGTTGTCCAGCGTAGTGTCCTGGAAGACCAGCCCGATGTTCTGCCTGACCTTGTCGCGATCCCTGACCACCTCATGGCCGGCGACCCTCGCCTCCCCCGCGGTGGGGTTGACGAGGGTGCACAAGATCTTGATCGTGGTGGACTTGCCGGCCCCGTTGGGCCCGAGGAAGCCGAAGGTCTCCCCCGGCTTGACCTCGAACCCGATGCCGCGCACCGCCTCTATCTGGCCATAGCTCTTGACCAGGTCGCGAACCTCTACCGCGGGGGCGTCATTCACTCGCTGTCCTGCTCGTCGCTGATGTCGTCGGCGAGGTCATCGGCCAGCCCGTCGTCGCGATCGTCGGCCAGGCCGTAGTCCTCGACGGTGGGCTCGGTGTCGGCCGCGGCCGACGAAAACGAGCCGCCCGCCCCCTCGACGTCGTTAGCGAGGATAAGGTACAGCGCCCTGCGGGCCTCGGTCAGCACGCGCTTGGCCGCCGCGACCTGGCTCGGGGTGCCCGCCCGCCGGACCTCCATGGCGGCCAGGGCCACCTGGCGGAACAGGACGCCGAGCTCAATCGCCGCGTCGTCCGTCCGGCCGGCGGCAGCGCCCCAGGACGCGCGGAGCTCCTCCGTGTGCGCCTGGACGTACTCGCGGCCCTCGTCGGTGAGGGCATACAGCCGGCGTCGCCCCTCGCCCTCCGGGCTGATCAGCCCCTCGTCCTCCAGCTGCTGCAGCGCCGGGTAGACCGAGCCGGCCGACGGCCGCCAGACCCCGCTGGTGCGCTCGGCGATCTCCTGGATGAGCTGGTACCCGTTGCGCGGCTGGCCGTCGGCCAGCAGGTCAAGGATGGCCGCGCGGACATCCCCGCGCCGCGCCCGGTGGTGTCCCCGGCCATGCCGGTGGAACTCCCTCAGGTGCTCGACGAACTCGGGGACCCCGCCCGGGCCTTCCCAGCCCCACGCCTCCGGGCCGCCCCAGCGCTTGCCACGCCCATAACCGCGGCCGGGGCCGAACTCCGGGCCGAAGCCGGGGCCGTATCCCGGGCCGAATCCAGGGGCATCCGGCCCGGCCGGGCCGCCAGGTCCCCACTCGCCGCGTCCCCGGCGCGGCCCTGGGCCCCACCCCTCGCCGCGCGGACCGCGCCTGCGTTCCTCGTTCATAGGTATCTCCTCGATACGTTTGCTACGTTCTTGTTAGCTCAACGATATATCGCTAAGCATCGTTACGCAAGAGTGCGGACATGCGGAAGGCCCGCCGGCGAGCGTGCGCTCGCCGGCGGGCCGGTGGTGACGGGCTTGCTGGCCCGGGGGTGCGTCTAGCGGACCGCGGCGTACTCCCGGCGGACGCTTGAGCCGACGCGACTGATGTCGGTGCCGTACACGTGCAGGGAGACGGCAGTGCCGGCGCCGGCATTGCTGACCCGGTGGATGTCGCCGGGCGGGGCGAACGCGCTCACCGTGCCGGCCGGATTGTCATTGCGGGCGACGACCTCCAGGCCAGGGCGGCCGGACGCGGGCGCGAAGATCTCCTCATGCTCGGTGCCTTGCAAGACCGCCGTGACGCACCAGCTGAGGTGGTCGTGGACCGGGGTCTGCTGACCGGGAAGCCAGACCATGACCGCGACGGAGAAGGAGCCATCGGGCTCGGCGTGAAGCAGGTGAGTCTGGTAGCGAGCGGGGTCACCCTCGAGCTGCTCGTTCGTCAGCACGCTGGGTGCCGGCAACTGGCCGCGCAGGACCTCGGCCACACGATCGGCGGTCTCCTGCCAGTCGCCGCCTGCCCGGACCGCGCGGCGGATCGAGGCGGCGAGGAACTTGGGGCAGCCCCCGAGGACCCTGGGCAGGTCCTGGGCCACCAACTGGGGACCGAGGTCGTCCCCATGGCCCCCGGCCCCCGGGGCGCTGGCGGAAGCAGTTGCTGACATGACACCTCCTGGGCGCGCTTCGTGCGGTTCCACGCTAGTAGCCAGCTCCTATATGCACTAATGCCAGTCTTCTCTCAACCCATAGATAAAGCTGATATGTGCGGCTCGGCTCACGTTGCCCGAGCCCCCTGACGTGACTGACTGGATGGCCGCGACCACCGTGAGTGGGTTTCCCCGGGTGCGCGGGCCCCCTAACCGACTCCCTCAGTCGGCCGGTCAACCCTGTTGGAATGGGTTCGACCACATCGGGCCAGGTTGGCACCCACCCAAGAAAAGCCTCGCAACATTCGCAACCTGTATTTCTGGCGGCGATGACGGATCATTCTTCAACAAGGCGACGTAACGGTCGCCGCGCGATAGGGACCTATAACCGTCAGCAGCGCGTCTTTGAGAGACACAGAGTCCAAACATCGGCCGCAAAGGGAGCGAGGGGCGTCATGACCGATTCGGGATGGGATTCTCAAGGTTCCGGGCAATCAGGCCCGCAGCAGGGATACGGGCAGCCGGGAGGCTACCAACAGCAACCACAGCAGCAGCCGGGCTACGGGCAGCAGCCAGGCTATGGGCAGCAGCCGGGCTACCAGCAGCCGGGCGCCTACGGACAGCCTGGGTACCAGCAGCCCGCGTACCAGGCCCAGGCCCCCGCCGGTGCCATCCAGCCGTACCAGCAGCCGGGCAGCCAGTCCGGTGGTTACCCCGGCGGAGCGACCGGTACCGCCCTGTACACCGACCCGGCGAGCGGCCTGAGCATCCCGCAGGGTACCGAGCTTGCCAGCCCGGGGATCCGGATCGGGGCCTACTTCCTCGGCGCCCTGCTCGCCATCGTCACGCTGGGCATCGGGTACGTCATCTGGGGGCTTATCTCCTGGGGCGGCGGCCAGTCGCCCGTCCAGCAGGTCCTCGGGCTGCGCTGCTGGAAGCCGCAGGAGCAGGCCAACGCCAACTGGGGCGCCATGTTCGTGCGCGGGCTGATCTGGCTGATCGGCTCGTGGATCGGGATCATCAACATCGTCTCGTTCATCTTGATGCTGGCCAACAAGGACCGCCGGACGCTGCACGACATGGCAGCCGGCATCGTGGTGCTTCGCGACCCGAACAAGGTGCTCGCGCCCGTCCAGGCGCAGTAGCCGCTGGCCCGGCGGTTAGGCCGCGCTCACTCGGCGAGGGCGGTGTAGGCGACGACGCCGCGGCGCATCGCCTCGATCGCGGCGCGAGCGGTCGCCGCGACGCCCCGGCCACGGCGCTGCATCGGGTCAGCGGGCTCAGCCTCCGCGGGCTCAGCCTCCTGCGACTGCGCCGCGACTGGGGCCGGCCGCACGGCCGGCGCGTCGTGCGGGCCGGCCGCGCCGGCGATCTGGTCAAGCAGGTCCATGAGCTGCTTGATCGACCTGACGAAGTCCCCGGGCGTGAGTCCGGGGACGGATTCAAGCACGTCTTCCAGCTTCGCGCCGCGCACCCACCGGTAGGCGGCCCACACGAAGCCGAGGTCTGGCTCGCGCAGGAACGACAGGCCGTTGCGGCGCTCCATCTGGTCCAGCTCCGTCCAGGTCCTCGTCATGTCGGTCAGGACGTCGCCCACAGGTCCCTTGGGCAGCCGGGCCGGGCCGGCCTCGTCGGACTGCTGCCGGGACTCAAAGGCGAGCACCGACACGCAGGCCGCGAGCTCGGCCGGGTTCAGGCCCGTCCAGAAGCCGCGGCGCAGGCACTCGGCCGCCAGCAGGTCAAGCTCGGAGTAGATGCCCCCCAGCCGCCTGCCGTCCGGTGTGACCGTATCGCCATCGAGGTAGCCCAGCTCTTCAAGCACGGTGCAGACCCGCTGGAAGGTCCGGGCGATCACGTGCGAGCGGCCGCTGATCTGCTGCTGGAGATCCTCGATCTCTCGCTGGAGCCGCACGTACCGCTCGCCGTACCGTGCGTGCTCCTCTCGCTCCGGGCAGTCATGGCATGGGTGCCTGCGCAGCTTGCGGCGGATCTCCGCGATGTCGCCCACGCTGGCGGCGTCGCGGTCCCCCCGCCCCGCCGGGCGCAGGTCGTCGGGGTCGCGGCCGGCCAGCGCGGCGCGCATCGAGGCCACCAGGTCGCGGCGGTGCTTGGGCGATCGCTCGCTGAACGAGCCCGGGATCCGCACCCGCTCCACCGGCTGGGCGGGAACCGGGAAGTCCGCCGCCCACAGCTGCTTGACCTGCCCGGCTGAGGTCAGGACCAGCGGGCCATCAGCCTTGCCTGGCCGGAACGATCCGGCACCCGGTTCACCTGAGACCCCAGCGGGGGGCGGGGCCAGGACGACGGCCAGGCCGGCGCGCCTGCCGCCGGGGACCCGGATGATGTCGCCGCGCCGCAGCAGCCCCAGCGAGCGCAGCGCCTCGGCCCGCCGAGATGATGCCCGGTTGCGGGAGGCGTCTCGCTCCAGGTCGGTGAGCTGCCGCCGCAGCCCGACGTACTCGGTGAAGTCGCCACGGTCGCAGGCCATGGACGACGTGAGCTCCTCGGTCTGCTGGGTGACCTTGCGCAGCCTGCGGGCGATCCCGCCGACGCCCCGGTCGGCCTGGAACTGGGCAAAGGAGGCCTCGAGCAGCGTGGCGGCCCGCTGCCTGCCGGACCGGCCGGTGAGGTTGATTGCCATGTTGTATGACGGCCGGAAGCTGGAGTTCAGCGGGTAGGTACGGGTGCCGGCCAGGCCCGCGACCAGGCCGGGGTCAAGGCCAGGCTGCCAGAGCACGACCGCGTGGCCATCGACGTCAATGCCGCGCCGCCCGGCTCGTCCGGTGAGCTGGGTGTACTCCCCCGCGGTGAGCGGGGCGTGGGTCTCGCCGTTCCACTTGTCGAGCCGCTCGATCACCACGGTCCTTGCGGGCATGTTGACGCCGAGCGCGAGCGTCTCGGTGGCGAAGACGGCACGGACCAGGCCAGCGGCGAAGAGCTCCTCGACGACTTCCTTGAACACGGGCAGCAGCCCGGCGTGGTGGGCGGCGATGCCGCGCCGCAGGCCGAGGAGCCAGTCGTGGTACCCCAGGACGGTGAGGTCCTCCTCGGGGATGTCCGCCACCCGGCGCTCGGCGATGGCCGCGACGGCTTCGGCCTCGTCCGCCGTTGTCAGCCGCAGGCCGGCCGCCAGGCACTGCTGCACGGCCGCGTCGCAGCCGGCCCGGCTGAAGATGAACGTGATCGCGGGCAGCAGGCCCGCCCCGTCGAGCCGGTCGATCACCTCAGGCCGGTAGGGCGGGGTGTACCGGCGCGGCCGGCCGCCCTTCTTCGCCGGCGGCCGCCCCCGGCCTCCCGAGCGCCCGGCCGCGAACCCCTGCGCCATGTCGCGCTGCGCGAGCCGGACGAGCTCGGGGTTGAGCTTGCGGGAGTCGTCGTCGGTGAACAGGTCATAGAGCCGCCGCCCGGCCAGCATGTGCTGCCAGAGCGGGACCGGGCGGTGCTCGTCCACGACGACCTGGGTGCCGCCGCGGACCTGGGCCAGCCAGTCGCCGAACTCCTCGGCGTTGCTCACGGTCGCCGACAGGGCGACCACCCGGACCGACTCGGGCAAGTGGATGATGACCTCTTCCCAGACGGCGCCCCGGGCCCGGTCGGCAAGGTAGTGCACCTCGTCGAGCACCACGTAGGCCAGGTCGCGCAGCGTCGCCGATCCCGCGTAGAGCATGTTGCGGAGCACCTCGGTCGTCATGACGACGACGGGTGCCTCACCGTTGACGCTGTTGTCCCCGGTCAGCAGGCCAACGTTGTCCGAGCCGTAACGGCGGACTAGGTCTCCGTACTTCTGGTTCGACAGCGCCTTGATCGGGGTCGTGTAGAAGCACTTGCGCCCCTGCGCGAGGGCCAGGTGAACCGCGTACTCGCCGATGACGGTCTTGCCCGAGCCAGTCGGCGCGGCCACGAGGACGCCGTCGCCCTTGGTCAGCGCATCGCAGCCGGCCACCTGGAAGTCATCGAAGGCGAAGTCGTACTGCTGGCGGAAGGCGGTGAACTCCGGGTCGGCCTGCCGCTCGCGGAACTGGGCGTACCGCTGCGCGGGAGAGGCGGCCGACGACGACGCCGGGGTGCTCATGGCTCAAGAGTATGTGACGCCAGGGAAAGGTGCGATTGCTCAGCCCCTCGTGGCGGGCGTTCCGAGGCCGCCCGCCACGCTGAGGCTTAGTCGACTGAGCTCGGCTCGTCGATGGACGAGAGCTCGTCGTCGGCCAGGTTCGCGTACATCTCGGGGTGCAGCCGGGCGCGGCGCCTGTCGTTGAAGAAGACGAAGATCTCGGCGACCTCGACCAGGACCACGGTGATGCCGCCGAGCAGCAGCATCGTCCACGGGTCCGGGCTGGGGTTGACCATGCCGGCGATCAGGAACGTGACGAAGATGAGCATCTTGCGCCACTTGCGGAACCGCTCGTGGGTCAGGATGCCGGCCATGTTGAGCATGATGAGGACGAGCGGCAGCTCGAACGCTAGGCCGAAGCCGACGACCATCCCGGTGAAGTAGCCGAGGTAGGTGTCAAAGCTGGGCAGTACCGCGACCCCGCTTGGCGACAGCCCGAGCAGGTACCTCAGGCCGCGGCTCATCACGAAGTAGGCGAGCACGGCGCCGCCGAGGAACAGCGGGACGGCGGTGCCGCAGAACAGGTAGGCCCACTTCTTCTCCCGGTTGTACAGGCCGGGCGCGATGAAGGCCCACAGCTGGTACAGCCAGATCGGGCAGGTACCGATCAGCGCGATGAAGAAGGCGAGCTTGATGCGGAGGAACAGCGGGTCGAACACGCCGTTCACCACGAGCTGGTCGCCGTAGACGTGGCAGCCGGAGTGCCCGTTGATCGAGGCCGAGCAGAACGGCCGCATGACGAACTGCAGCGTCGGGTTGGAGAAGACCAGCGCCACGACCATGCCGAGGATGAGCACGATCGCGGCCTTGATGACGCGGTTGCGTAGCTCGCGCAGGTGCTCCATCAGGGGCATCCGCCCCTCGGGGTTCTCCGCTCGCTTGGCCTTCACATAGCGCGCGCCAACGATGGCAGCCCCCTGGACGGCGCTGGGCTTGCTCGCCATGACCGCTAAGTCCGCCTCTCGGATGGCGTGAAGCCTCTGCTACTTGGCCTGCTGCTGCTGAAGGTCACTGAGCTGCTTCTGCAGCTCGTCGATCTTGGTCTGCGCGTCCACCTGGTGCTGCAGCGCGGCGATCTGCGCCTGGGCGTCGGTGGGCGACTGGATCTGGGCCGGGGTCGCCTGGACGGCGGTCGCCTGGACCGGGCCGCTTTGCTCGTCCTCGTGCATGCCCTGCACTTCGCTCTTCAGGATGCGCATGGAACGGCCGAGCGAGCGGGCGGCGTCGGGCAGCTTGCGCGACCCGAACAGCACGATGATCACGACCGCGACGATCAGGATCTTCCACGGGCTGTCGAACAGGTCACCAATCATTTCGCGAGTCCTCTGAGTGGCAGGGCCGAGTCCTCCGCTGGCAGGACTCATTTCGTTCCATGAGTTTACACGTCGCCCCGCGGACTGCCAGGCCTAGGAGGCGAACGACACGTGAACCGGGCACATACCGCCAAACGGCCAAGAAGCCTTACCTGTGTCCCGTCTGCCTCAGGAGCCTCACCGTGCTGTCCCGGACGGCGGCCAGCACGTCGCGGCGCCAGACCTGGATGACCCAGCCGTCGACGTGGTAGACGCGGGCTGGCGGGCCGAACAGGGCGCGGGCCAGGGCCGGGCTCGTCGCCCGCGTGGGGTCCGGCGGGCTGATGGCGTAGTGGGCGGCGCGCGCGTACCAGCCGGCCTCGGCCTCCCACTGGTAGATGGCGCCACTGGCGAGCCGTACCGGGGCGACGGTCACCCGCCCCCCGCTGACCAGGGTCGTGACGTCGGCCTGCCAGTAGCCCGCCACCCCGTTCCCCATGTGGTGCTTGACCAGCCAGTCGGCGACGGGCTTGCTGCCTGCCCCGTAGGAGGCGAGCGAGCCGTCGTAGCACAGGAAGCAGGCGCAGGCCACCAGGCCGAGGCCGAGCAGCGGTGCCAGCAGCGGCCGCGCGAGCGCCCGGCCAAGAACCCGCCCGGCGAGCGCCGCCCCGAAGGGCTCGATGACCGCGACCTCGTGGGCGGCCAGAACGTTGAGCAGGTGAGTACCGAGCAGGCCGGCCGCGACCATGATCGTGATGGCCGTCACAAGGATCTGGCCGACCCGGTCCAGCCGCCGGGCCGCCAGCAGTCGCGCGGCGGCCGCCAGCCCCGCGAGGACCAGGGCGAGGCCGGCCAGGTGCGCGAAGGCGATCACGCGCAAGGTGGCCGATGGCTGGTCGAAGTAGTTCGCGCCGAACAGGACCAGGATCGACTCCCCCAGCATCCGCGCGTGGAACGGCAGCTGCGCCAGGGGGGCCAGCAGGCCGGCCTGGCCGACGGTGACGGGGCTGACGTAGAACCCGCCGAGCGCCCGGATGACCCGCAGCGCCCCGAGCGCCGCGGGCACGCTGGCGACGGCGGCGATCGCCAGTGCCGCATCAGCGCGCTGATGGCCGCGCACCCACCGCAGGCCGCACACGACCGCCACGGGAATGGCCCCGGCGAAGAGCGCAACCTGGTCGGCGACCTGGACCCAGGCAAGCAGCAGCCCGGCGGCGGCGGGCACTAGCCACCGCCGGCCCGCGGCCGGGACGGCCAGTGGCCGGTCGATGAGCAACAGCGCCGCCAGGAGTGGCACCGAGGTCCCGGTGTGGTCGGGGGACGACAGCAGCATCGGCGTGCCAAGGACGCTGGAGGGCGCCAGCATGATGCCCGCCGCCAGCAGCGCGGGGTATAGCCCTTCCCGGGCGGCGCCCCGGCCGGCGGCCAGCAGCGCGGTGGCCATCACCAGCAGGGTGTAGGTGACGGCGGCTCCGGTCCAGACGACGGAGGCGGACAGGCCGCGAGCCATCTCGACGACCATGTACTCAGGCAGCTCGGTGGTGTAGAACGTGACGTCCGACAGCCACCAGCCGTGCAGCAGCAGGTTCCCGTGCAGCATGTCCCAGGCCTGCAGGGCGTTGGAGGCGCCATCGGAGGTCACCCACATGGTCCTGGCCTGCCGCAGGTAGAGCCAGCACAGCGCGACGGCCACCGCGACCACGCCAGCGCCCCAGGCCGCCCGCCTTGCAATCCACCTTCGAACACGCACAGTGTCGAAGATATCGGCCCTGAGTAATCGGCACAGGGACTCCAGGGGAACGGGCCGAGGGTGGCGCTCGCTCAGTACTGGTCGAGGGCGGCCCGCGCGGACTGGCGGACCTCGGCCTGCAGGTGCGGTGGTGAGATGACCCTGCCGTCGCCGCCAAGGCGCAGGGCCAGCCGGCGGACCCACCCGGTGTCCGGGGTGCGCAAGCTGACCCGGGTCCAGCCCTCGGGCCCGTCGGGGGCAGGGGTCACGGACTCGCAGGCGTAGTACTCGGCGACCCAGCGGGCGGCCGCCGACACGTCGAGGACGACGAGGACATCGGTCGGCGACGGGCGGAACAGGCCCGCGTCCACGTCAACCGGCTCGGCCGACTCTGGCACCCGGGCGGGCTCGTCAAGCACGGCCAGATCGAGCACCCGGTCGAGCCGGAACAGCCGGACGCCTTCGGCCCGGTGGCACCAGCCCTCCAGGTAGGTCCGGCCGTCCACGGAAAGCAGCCGCATGGGGTCTACGTCCCGCTCGGTCGCCTCGTCCCGGCCTGGCACGTAGTAGCGCATCCGGACGCGGCTGCCGCCGGCCAGCGCGGTCCGTAGCCGCTCGGCCAGCACTCGGTCATCGTCGGCGCCGACGACGGCGAGCCGGGACGGCGGCGCCGTCAGCCCCGCCGCAGCTGCCTCCAGCTTGGCGATGACGCTGCCAATAGGAAACTGCGGTGAGGGCTCGGCCGCGCCCTGCTCGCCGCTCACGTCGGCCAGCATGCGCAGCGCCATCAGCAGCGCGTTCGCCTCGTCAGCGGCCAGCCGCAGCGGGCGGTCGAGCGCCTCGGCCTGCGCGATGACGATCTCGCCGCCCTCGTAGGACAAGTCGATCGGGCAGTACGGCTGTGGCTCCTTGAGCTCCATGCACCAGGCGAGGTTCAGGTCATCGATGAGCTCTCGCTCGGTCACTCCGAAGGTGGCGGCCGTCTCGGCCAGGCTGACGACCTTCCGGCTGGCCACATAGGGCACCAGGGCCAGCAGCCGGCGCAGCCGCTCGGCCGACGTGACCACCCGGGGCGCGCCAGGTCCCGCCCCCCGCCGTGCCTTGCCCGTCACTGCAGCGCCCCCTTCAGCGTGGCGATGACCTCATCGCGCAGGTCCGGCGGGTCGATCACGACGGCATCGGCGCCGAACCAGGCCACGTACTCGGCGAACCACTTCACGTCGGTGAACCGGGTGATGAGGGTCTCCCAGCCAGGGGCGTCGGCGGACGGGCTGACGCTGGCCGCCGACCGGCGCAGCCCCAGGCCCGCCCCGGCACGGACGCGCAGCGTCGCCTGCCGCGCTCCCTCGCGACCGCGGGCGTTGCCCCAGTCCTTCACCAGCTCAAGGACGTCCGCCCCGGCCGGGACCGTGATGCTGCCTGACGGACCGGTGATCTTCACCGGCCCGTCGATGCGGTTCATCCGGAACACTCGCGTCCCAGGCGGCTCAGCCGCGTGGTCGTGCCCGGCAACGTACCAGTGGCCGCGCCGGTTGACGACGCCCCAGGGCTCGAGCTCGCGCCTGGTCGCGTCGGTCCGCCCGGCGCCGCGGTAGGCGAACGAGACCGGCCTGCGATCCCGCACGGCCTCCCAGAGCGGGCCGAAGGCCGGCTCCTGGGTCGTCAGCCTTGGCTCGATCCCGACCGGCCGCGCCACGCCCTCGTCATCGGCGTCTGTCGTCAGGCCCCCGGCCGTGAGCTTGAGCATGGCGCCGACCGCCGCGCCTGACAGCTCGGCGCTGCGCCAGACGCGGGCGGCGATGCCAAGCACCGCCGCCTCCTCCGCGGTCAGGCGGATCTCGGGCAGTTCATAGTCCTGCCGCGGGATCCGATACCCGGGCTCCTCGTCCATCAGGCTGGCCGGCCGGGTCTCCAGCGGGACGCCGAGCTCGCGCAGCTCGTCCTTGTCCCGCTCGAACATGCGCTTGAACGCCTCGTCCTGCTCGGGGTAGCCGATAACGGCCTGCCTGATCTCGTCGGCGGTCAGGAACCGGCGGGCGGACAGCAGCAGGACCACCATCGACAGCAGCCGCTCGGTCCTGCGCTTCGACATCATGGCCTCCTGGTGGTGCCCTGGCACGCTAGCCTGCCGTGGTGATCAGGTGGCGAAGCGGAACTGTCACGCAAGTGCGGCTGGAATGGGCTGGGGCAGTCGAGACAATGGTATCGGTGGACGCTCAGGAAGGCGCGCCAGTCAAGGCTCTGGCCTATCCCGCGCTCACCGGCCGGCCCGTCGTCGGCGACCGGGTGCTGCTCAACACCACCGCGCTGCACCAGGGCCTCGGCACCGGCGGGTACGCCCTGGTCGTCGCTATCCCTGACCGGCTGCCGCCCGACCCGGAACTGGCCGGGCACGTCGTCAAGGCCAGGTACACCCCGCTGCAGGCGACCGTGGCCAGCGTGGACGAGCAGGGCTCGCCCCACCACGCATTGCTGCGCGATGCCGATTCCGTCGGCGGCATGCCCGTCATCGTGGCGGACCTGCACTCCGCCCTCCCCGCCATCCTGGCCGGCCTGCTTTCCTCCGCCACGGCCCGCCCATCCCCCGGTCTCACCGTGGCCTACGTCATGCAAGACGGCGGGGCACTGCCCGCCTGGTTCTCACGGACGATCGCGGGACTGCGGGCGGCGGGCTGGCTGGCTGGCACCGTGACCACCGGGCAGTCCTTCGGCGGAGACCTGGAGGCGGTAACCGTGCACACCGGCCTGCTTGCGGCCCGCCATGTCCTGGGGGCCGATGCCGTGATCGTCACGCAGGGCCCCGGCAACCTGGGCACGGGCACCCGCTGGGGCTACTCGGGCGTCGCGGCCGGCGAGGCGGTCAATGCCGCCGCGACCGTTGGCGGGCGGCCGGTCGCCTCGCTGCGGGTCTCGTTCGCCGACCCGCGCGAGCGCCACCAGGGAATCTCGCACCACAGCCTGACCGCTTACGGGCGCGTGGCGCTCGCGGCCGCGGACGTCGTTGTCCCGCGCCTGCCCGGCGAGGCCGGAGCGCGGGTCGCTTCGGAGGCGGCAGTGCTTTCCAGCCGCCACCGGATCGTGAGGCAAGAGGTGGACGGGCTAGCCGACGCGCTGCGGGCCTGCCCGGTCAGGCTGTCCACGATGGGGCGGGGCCTGCAGGAGGACCTGGCTTACTTCCTGGCCTGCGCAGCAGCCGGGCGGCACGCCGCCCGGCTGCTTTCAGGCCAGCAGAGCGCTACTTAGTCGGCGCGTAGGAGGCGAGGATGTCGACCGAGAACACCAGGGTGTCCTTCCCCGTGATGCCCGCCGACGGGGCGCCGGCGCTGCCGTAGCCGTCAGCGGGCGGGATGACGAGCATCACGCGGCTGCCGACAGTCTGCCCGACCAGGCCGTCATCCCAGCCCTTGACTACCTGCCCGGCCCCGACGTTGAACGCGAACGGCTGAGACCGCGACCACGACGAGTCGAACGGCTTGGGCGTGGTGCCGTTCTTCCAGATCACGCCGGTGTACTGCACGACAACGTAGTCGCCCTTGGCGACCTTCGCCCCGCTGCCGCTGACCAGGGTCTTGACCGTCAGGGACTTCGGCGGGTTGGCGGACGGGATCTTGATCGTCGCCGCCTTGCCGGTGGCCTCGGTCACGGTCGGCAGGCTGCCGCCGCCGCTGGAAACCGCCGCCCCGGTCGCGCCCTGGCTGTTGGGGATCGTGGAGAGCATGTCGATGACGAAGACGAGCGTGTCGGTCCCCTTGACGCCGATCTGGGAGTTACCGCTCGTGCCGAAGCCATCCTTGGGCGGGACGACCGCGAGGACTCGGCTGCCGGTCTGCTGGCCGACGAGCGCCGACTCCAGGCCGGGCAGCATCTGCCCGGAGAACAGCGTCGGGCCGCCCGAGGAGTAGGTGGAGCCGAGCAGCTTGGGCGTCGTGCCGCTCCAGTCGTAAAGGACGAAGTTGCCCACGAGGGCGTCGGCCGTGGTGAGCTTGGTCCCCGAGCCCTTGATGAGGGTCTTGGTGAACAGCTGTGAACCGGCCTTCACGTGCGGGATGTTCACCGTCGGCGACTTGTCGAACGCGCCGCTCACCGACACCGACTGGTTCGCGGTGGAAGACCCGCTACCGGAGGCGGATGAGGAGCTTGAGGAACTGCAGCCGGCGACAGCCGCCGCGGCGATCAGGGGAATGGCGGAAAGCGCAAGCACACGCCGCAGGCCCGACATGCTCTTCTTCCCATCGGACGTGGTTCGGTGGGTTCGGGGGATTACCCCCCCGGGGGATAGCCGCATGGCAACCTCACGGATCGGGCCCCGCGGGCGGGACCGGTAAGTCTCTCGGGCGTTAGGTAGCCAGCCTACTGTCTCAACTGCATGGGGCGGTTGGAGTCTGGAGGGCTGCCCGGAGCCTGGAAAACTGCGCCATCAGGTCTGCCGGGTAGACATGGAGCAGGTAGTCCGGCGCGGTGGTCCCGGCGACGCGGTGTGTCGCGCCGAACACCTCAAGCCTAGCGCGGGGGTACCACTTCCTGAGCATGCGCAAGGAACCGGCCCTGGGCTGATACGAGCGGAAATAGCCGGGAACCGTGCTGGCGAGCAGGAAAGTGGCCGGATGCCAGCTGTCGGGCTGGTACCACTGCGGCCTGGCCTCCCACAGGTACGGCTGCAGGCAGGCTCCGATGACGGCGCGGACGGTCACCGCTCCCCCGGTGTCGACGGTGATGTAGCTCGCCTGCCAGTAGCCGCCCAGGCCACGGGTCAGGTGGTGGCCCTCCAGGTACCTCTCGACGGCCGCGTACGGGTCCGGGGCCGGCCGGGCGGCGGCGTGGATGGCCAGGCCCAGGCAGTAGCCGCCGAGGGTGACGGCCGCCAGGGCCGCCGCGGCCCGGCGGGCGGCCGGCCTCGGCGGCCGCGCGGGCCGGGCCAGCAGGCGGCCCGCGGCCAGCCGGTCGCCGAAGGTCCTGGCCGCCAGCACCGCGGCGAACGGCAGCACCGGGGCCACCTCTCGGGTGTTGAGGGCCGAGGCGTTCGCGAAGGTGCTTGTTACGAAGGCGCCGATGTTGGCGATGACGCCGACCAGGAGCAGCTGGCAGATCATGTCGCCGCCGGGCCGGCCGGAGTCTCGCCGGAAGAAGCCGCGGGCGGTGGCCACCGCCGCCCAGCCGACCAGGGCCACGCTGGCCAGGTGCAGCCCGGCGATGGCCTCGTCAAGCCCGTCCTGGCGCGGGGTGGGGAGGACGTAGGCGCCGAACATCGCCAGCAGACCGTCGACCGTGGACTGCGCGTGCCACAGCCACAGTCCCGGCGCGCTCAGGGCAAACGGCACGGGCCGCTGCACGTAGCCGCCGGCGGCGCTGATCAGCGCCCTGGCCCCGAGGGCGAGCAGGTACCCGGCCACGCCCGTCGCCAGCAGCCACCACTGCCGCCGGATGACGGCGACCAGGGCGAGCGGCACCACGGCGATGACGATCACCAGCGGGTCGGCGACCAGGGCCCAGGCCAGCAGCAGCCCGATGAGCAGTATTCCCCCGGGGCGACCTTTCCGCCGACCGGGCTGGGCTCGTGCGCAGCGCTCCACGGCCAGCCACGTCAGCATGACCGGGGTCGCGGTGCCGATGTGGCCAACGGACAAGATGAGGACGAAGACCCCGACGCCCGGCTGCGGGGCGAGCATGATCGCCAGGGCCAGCAGCATCCGGATCGCGCCGGCCTTTTCGCTCGCCGCGCCGCGCGCGAGGAGCATGGCGGTGAGCACGGCCAGGGTGTAGGTCATAGCCGCGGCGATGTGCGCGGTGCCCATGCGCAGCCCGAACATCTCGGTGAGCAGCGCGATCTGTGGCATTTCCGTCGTGATGAACGACACGTCGGAGACGCTCCAGCCGTGCAGCAGCAGGTTCCCGTGCGCCATGTCCGCGGCCATCAGCAGGATATTGGCCTCGTCGGAATTCTCCGGGTACGCCTGCGACAGGTGCAGGTAGGCGATGTACAGGCCCGTGGAAAGCAGCGTCAGGCCAGCGGCCCAGGCCCAGGGCCGCGCGCGGCCCGCGTGCCGGGGTCGCGGCACCGCGCGGACGCTGGGGCTGTTGCGCGGCGCGGCCAGGGACATGATCTCACAGTAGCCGAGTGATCACCTCTGGTAAGGTCGCTCAGTGCAACTGACCCCGGCGGCTGATGCCGCACCTGGCGCGCGGCAGGCCCGCGCGAGGCGAGCCGGTCCCCACCACCTCCGGCTCGACCGGCCACTTGCCACGGCGGCGGCGGCGCTCGCAGGATGGTCCGTGTTCGTTCTGGCCCGGTGGATGACCTGGGCTCACGGCGACATCTCGCTGTTCATCATGTCGGGGGTCAGCAAGTACAGCCATCCCTCCGCGATGAGGCCACGGGTCGGGCACGTGCCGCTGGAGGGATATGACGGGCAGTTCTACTACCGGCTCGCGATCGACCCGTTCAACTGGAGTCACCGGGCCTACGGCATCACGATCGACCACGCGTACCGGTACACCCGGCTCGGGTACCCCCTGCTGGCCTGGGCGGTGTCGCTGGGCCACCCCCGATGGCTGCCCCTGGTCCTCGTGCTCATCAACCTGGCCTGCGTGGCCGTGATCGGGTGGCTCGGCGGCGTGCTGGCCCGGGATGCCGGCCGGCATGCCCTGTGGGGGCTGCTGCTCGTGGGGTACTTCGGGACGGTCATCAGCGTCGGCCGGGACACCGCCGAGCCGCTCGCGGACGCCCTCATGCTCGGCGCCCTGCTGGCCCTGCGGCGCGACCGGCAGCTACTGGCCTGCGCTCTTATCAGCTGCGCCGTCGTCACGGACGAGACGATCCTGGTGGTGCCCGTGGTGCTCTTGGCCCTGCGGCTGCGGGCGTTGCTCGGGCGGCGGGCGACGCGCTCGGGCCCGGCGATCGCGGACCTGGCCTGGCTGGTGCCCGGGTGCGCGTGGCTGGCGCTGCAGAGCATCGAGCACGTCGTCGTCAGCTGGCAGACGGGCGCGCCCGCCGACGCGTCACGGAACCTGGGGCTGCCGTTTCAGGGCATGGAGTGGGGGCTGCGGGCCGACATCCACGGCATGAGCTGGACGCACCTGGGCATGTACGACATCAACCTGATCGAGCTGGCCGCGCTGGCCGCCACGATCCTCGCCGGCTTTTGCGTGCTGCGGTCCACCGCCGCACCGCCCTGGGAACGGCTGGCGCTGGCTGGCTTCGTGCTGGTCGAGATGGTGCTGGCGTCCTGGCAGCTGTGGGGCAGCACCTTCGGCGACGGCCGGGCCTACGTGGACTGCTACCTGCTGGCGATCGTGCTGCTGCTCGCCACGCCGCCCGCCCCGGCTGGCCCGGTCCCCGGCCAGCCGGCCTCGCGCCTGGCCGGGGCGGCATCGCTGCGGCTGGCCATGCCCTCGCGACGGCTGGCGATGATCGCGGCGATCGCGGTGGCGGCCCTCATCGTGGTAGCCCGCCGCCGCATCCTCTTCGAGTAGGGCGCGCTCGGGCAAGCGTCTACATCCCGGCGATGAGCTTCTCGACGCGCTCGTCGACCGCGCGGAACGGGTCCTTGCACAGCACGGTGCGCTGCGCCTGGTCGTTCAGCTTCAGGTGCACCCAGTCGACGGTGAAGTCGCGGCGCTTCTCCTGGGCCCGGCGGATGAACTCACCGCGCAGCCGGGCGCGTGTCGTCTGCGGCGGGATGGACTTGGCCTCGAAGATCTTCAGGTCGGTGGTGACCCGGTCGACGGCGCCGCGCTTCTGCAGCAGGTAGTAAAGCCCTCGGCCGCGGTGCACGTCGTGGTAGGCAAGGTCGAGCTGCGCGACCCGCGGCGAGGAAAGCGGCAGGTCGTGCTTGGCCCGGTAGCGCTCGATGAGCTGGTACTTGGTGACCCAGTCGATCTCGCGGGCGATCTTGTCCAGGTCACCGCTCTCGATCGCGCCAAGTGCCCGCGTCCACAGGTCCAGGACCCGCAGCGCGACCGCGTCGGCCCCGTTCTTCTCGGTGAAGTCCTTGGCCCTGGTCAGGTACTCGTACTGGATCTCCAGGGCGCTCATCTCGCGGCCGTTGGCCAGCCGGACCCGGCTGCGGCCGGTCATGTCGTGGGAGACCTCGCGGATCGCACGGATCGGGTTGTCCAGGGTCATGTCACGCAGCACGACGCCGGCCTCGACCATCCGCAGCACCAGGTCGGTCGCGCCGACCTTGAGCAGCATCGTGGTCTCGCTCATGTTGGAGTCACCGACGATGACGTGCAGGCGACGGAACCGCTCGGCGTCAGCGTGCGGCTCGTCGCGGGTGTTGATGATCGGGCGCGATCGCGTCGTCGCGGACGACACGCCCTCCCAGATGTGCTCGGCGCGCTGGCTCACGCAGTAGACGGCGCCGCGCGGGGTCTGCAGCACCTTGCCCGCCCCGCAGATGATCTGCCGGGTGACCAGGAACGGGATGAGGATGTCGGCCAGCCTCCCGAATTCCCCGTGCCGCCCGACCAGGTAGTTCTCGTGGCAGCCGTAGGAGTTGCCGGCCGAGTCGGTGTTGTTCTTGAACAGGTAGATGTCGCCGGCGATGCCCTCCTCGCGCAGCCGGCGGTCGGCGTCGACGAGCAGCCCTTCCAGGATGCGCTCGCCCGCCTTGTCGTGCGCGACCAGGTCGATGACGCTGTCGCACTCGGGGGTTGCATACTCGGGATGGCTGCCCACGTCCAGGTACAGGCGGGCGCCGTTGCGGAGGAACACGTTGCTGCTGCGTCCCCAGGACACCACGCGGCGGAAGAGGTAGCGAGCCACCTCATCCGGCGACAGCCGTCGCTGTCCGCGGAAGGTGCAAGTAACGCCGTACTCGTTCTCGAGCCCGAAGATTCGCCGGTCCACGGAACTAGGCTACGTTCACTTGGCGCCGCTAGTAACGATGGCTCGCCGGAGCCGGAAGACTGCGGATGTACCGGGCGGTACCGGGCCCGGCCTCCGCAGCGGGCGGGTCGCCCTGTGCTTGATCTCCCCGTTGCCGCAGATGAACTGGCTCGTCACCATGTACTCCCATCCGATGCTCGCCACGCACGCCGCCAGGCCCATCCGCTCGGCCTTCACCAGGAGGGTCGGCATCTCGGGCCACGCGTCGTCCTGAGCGGTCCTCAGCACGATGGTCTTACCCCCCGACCGGCCGCGCAGAACGCCCACGACGACGGGAACAAGCGGATCGGTGTTTAGCGCTCCCGTGGCCGACGGACCTGGTGGTGACGGCGACCGAGCCGACTGCGGTGAGCGCGACCGCCCTCACCTGCGGCAACGTCGCAGCGACTGCACTAGATCGTGCCCGCCTCGATCGCTCGGGCGATCCAGGGGATGACCTCATCGAGCATCTCATCCACGGTGGTCGTGGCCTCGAAGCCGAGGACGCGCTTGGCCTTGTCGGTGGCCGGGACGCGGCGCTGCACATCGTGCTCAAACGGCGGGTCATGGACCACGCGAAGCGGGACCTCATCGCCCTTGACCTTGCGCCAGATGGCCCGCGCGACCTCAAGCACCGTCATGCCCTGGGCGGTCGACAGGTTGAAGTCCTCGTTCCAGGCGTCCGGGTGCTCCATCGCGTCAACCACGCCGCGGGCCAGGTCGCCGCCGTAGGTATAGTGCCGGACCTGCTCACCGGAGCCGAGGATGTGCAGCGGCTCCTGGCCCTTGAGGACCTTCTGCACCAGGTCGGGGACCACGTGGCTCATCGCCAGCTGGACGTTGCCTGACAAGATCTCCTCATCGCCCAGTGCCCGGCTCTCCCCCACGCCGACGCAGTTGAACGGGCGGACGATCGTGTAGGGCAGCTGGTGCTGGTCCCAGGCGGCCCGCGCGAAGTACTCGACGGCCAGTTTCTGGAACCCGTAGGAAGACAGCGGCGGCGGGATCTCCCGCTCCTGGCCCTCATAGGACGGCCAGTCGCAGGTGGACTCGAACACCATGGACGATGACAGGTAGGTGACCTTCTCGAGCCGGCCGCGGCCATGTCCCCGCGAGCCCCGGTGCACAGCGATGGCCGCGTCGCAGGAGGCCGCGATGATCCGCTCGTTCGTCGCGAGCAGGTCGTAGGCGTAGCTGTGGAAGTAGGAGATGCCACCGATCATCGCGGCGCCCGCGATGAAATGATCGCACCCGGCCAGCAGCCGGGTCATGAGGGCGACGTCGCGGCAATCGCCCTCGACGAACTGATAGTGCGGGTGACCGTCGTAGGACTTGGCCACCTTGCCGTACTTCGAGTAGTTGTCGACGCCGATGACGGCGTACCCGCGCCGCAGCAACTCCTCGACTACGTAGCCGCCGATGAACCCGGCGGAGCCGCTGACCAGGACCTTCCGCATTACCAGTCCTTCCGCCCCCGGGCCCGGATCTGTTCCGCTGTCAGCCTGCGCCCGAACGCGAAGCGGTACCAGCGCAGGTAACAGGGGATCCACCGGGCAATCTTGAAGTTCGATACGCCGGCCTGGCGGTCGAGCCAGATGGTCGGGATCTCGGCGACCGGCAGCCCCAGCCGCTTTGCCTTGGCGGTGAGCTCGATGCCGATCTCGAAGCCCGCCCGCGAGTCGATGCCGACCTGCCGGACGAACTCGGTCGAGTAAGCCTTGAACGAGTTCGTCGCATCCTGTGTACCGGTGCGGGCCAGGACATGCAAGGACCGACCCGCCGTCTTCGACAGCAGGCCCTTGAGCAGCGGCCCCCCAACCTGCTGCCCGCCCGGCATGTACCGGCTGGCGGCGGCGACCGCGACACCGCGGTTGACCAGCCGGGCCAGGTCGTCGATCTGGCGCGGGTCGTCGCAGCCGTCAGCCATGGTGACCACCGCCACCGGGGCGGCGGCCGCCCCGATGCCGTAGCGGATCGCGTTGGCAGGCCCCCGGCCGAAGGTGTTGACGACGTGCCTGAGCCTGGGCTCCTTGCGCGCGTACTCCCCGACCGCCGCGACCGTGCAGTCCTCGTCGTCATCGACGACGACGAGGACCTCACACGGCAGCCGGACGGCGTCGAACAGCCGGTCAAGGACCGGGATGATGTTCTCGCCCTCCTGGTAGGCAGGTACGACTACGGTAACTAGCGGTCGCCCGCTCATTGTGTGCTAACGCCCTTTCCCCCGTTTGGCAGGACGCCGCGTGCTGTGGCGCCCTAGATCAGGACCCCGTCACCGAGGATGTTCCACACGTCGGCGACGGGCTTGTCGGTCACCAGGTTGCGGTACTCCGAATGCGGCGCGCCGACGACGAGCAGGTCCGACTCGGCCAGGACCTGCTCGAGCGGCGCCAGGTTCGGATCCACCCGCACGTACGGGTCAGTGCACAGCACCCTCCCGGCCTTGAAGGCGAGGATCCGCTTGAGCTTGTAGGACAGGCTCGACCTGATGTCGTCCGAGCCGCCCTTGAACGCCATGCCGAGGATGCCCACCGTCAGGCCCGACAGGTCATAGCGCTGCTCGAGCCGCGACACCACGTACAGCGGCAGGCCCTCGTTGATGGTCATGGCGGTGTGGCCAAGGGCGAAGTTGTTGTTGTTGAACGCGGCCAGCTGCATCGTGTCCTTGAACAGGCAGGGCCCGGCGGCGAAGCCCGCCCCCGGCATGTCCGCCGCGCGCGGGTAGTCCTGGCTCAGCCCCTGCCGGATCCGCTCGAAGTCCAGCCCCCGGTCGTTGGCCATCATGTAGAACTGGTTGGCCGCCGCGAACTTGATGTACCGCCAGACGTTGGTGAACAGCTTCGCCAGCTCGGCCTCCTCGGGCGCGAGCTGAACGATGTTGCCGGTGAGCCTGCTGAACAGCCTTGTCGCCCGGTCCATCGCCTCGGGACTGCGGGCGGAGACGATCTGCGGCAAGGTGAACAGCTCGGTCATGGCCTTGCCCTCGGCGATCCGCTCCGGGCAGAAGGTCACCTCGATCGACTTGCCCAGCCCCACGATCATCTTCTCGACCAGCGCCGTCACCCCAGGGAAGACGGTCGATCGCAGGATGAGGAGCTGCCCGTCCCTCAGGTAGGGAGCGCAGCCGCCGAGGGCGTTGGGAATGGCGGTCTGGTCGGGGTTGAGGAACTCGTCGACGGGCGTGCCGATCACGACCACCACGTGCTCGGCGGTCCCGACGATCGCCGCGTCGAGGCTGGCGTGCAGCATGCCGCTGGCCACGACGTTCTCTAGCACCTGCGCCCCGCCGGGCTCATCGAAGGGGAGCCGCCCGGCGTTGACCGTGGCTACCGCCTTCTCGCTCACGTCGTAGATGCCAACGCGAGCCCCGCGGTCAGCGAACGCCATCGCGAGCGGGAGGCCCACATGGCCACATCCCCCGACGACAACGACGTCTCGCTCGAACTGGCCGCCCCCGGGCGAACCCGTCATCGTGCTACCTCCGGTCCATCGGTACGTTCCGCCCGCCCGCCGCCAGCACGTATCGATACCGAAAGACTACCGTCCGTGATGACTGCCGTACTGCGGTTCTACAGTTCAGTCGAACTGATCCGCCCGGCACGAAATACATCTCGGCGGCATGAACCGGATCTCCTGGGCGGCTGCGTATCGAGCCGGGGCAGACGAAGGCGGGCGGGCGGCCAGATGGCCGCCCGCCCGCCCGGGGTCTTGCCCGCCGTTACCAGTCGGTGGCGATGTACTTGGTCTCGGTAAATTCCAGCAGGCCCTCGTGGGCACCCTCCCGGCCCAGGCCGGACTGCTTCACCCCGCCGAACGGCGCGGCCGGGTCGGAGACCAGGCCCCGGTTGAGGCCGATCATGCCTGCTTCGAGCGCCTCGCTTACCCGCAGCCCGCGCCGCAAGTCCCGGGTGTAGAGGTAGGAGACCAGGCCGTACTCGGTAGCGTTCGCCCAGCGCACTGCCTCCTCCTCCGTGCTGAAGCGGACCACCGGCGAGACCGGGCCGAAGATCTCATTGCTCAAGATCCCCGCCGTCTGCGGGACGTTGTCGATCAGGGTCGGCTCGTAGAAGTAACCCTTGCGCTGCGGCGCCTTGCCCCCGAGGACGATCTTGCCCCCGTCGCCGGCGGCCGACTCCACCAGGTCCGAGACCTTGGTCCGGGTCGGCTGGTTGACCAGCGGCCCGATCTCCGTGTCCTCCGCCAGGCCCGGGCCCATCTTGAGGGCGGCGAGCCGGCGGCTGAAGGCGGCGGTGAACTCGTCCGCGACCGCCTCGTGCACGTAGAAGCGGTTGGCCGCAGTGCAGGCCTCGCCGCCGTTGCGCATCTTGGCCAGCATCGCGCCATCAACCGCGGCCTCGATGTCGGCGTCGTCGAAGACGATGAAGGGCGCGTTGCCACCCAGCTCCATGGAGCAGCTCAGCACCTGGTCAGCCGCCTGCCGGAGCAGGATCTTGCCGACCTGGGTGGAGCCAGTGAAGGACAGCTTGCGGACCCGCGGGTCGTTCATCATCGCGGCCACGACCGGCCCGGCGGTGGCGCGCCCGGTGGTGACGACGTTGACAACGCCCCGGGGCGCGCCCGCCTCGGTCAGCAGCTCGGCGATGGCCAGCGTGGTCAGCGGGGTGTCCTCGGCCGGCTTCAGCACGATCGAGCAGCCAGCCGCCAGCGCCGGCCCGATCTTGCGGGTGGCCATCGCGGCCGGGAAGTTCCACGGGGTGATCAGCAGGGACACGCCGATCGGCTGGTGGGCGACGACGATCCGGTTCGCGCCGGACGGCGCCCGCATCAGGCCGCCCTCGATCCTGACAGCCTCCTCGGCGTACCAGCGGAAGAACTCCGCCGCGTAGGCCGCCTCGCCCCGGGCGTCACGCAGCGACTTGCCGTTCTCCGCCGACATGAGCCGGGCGAACTGCTCGGAGCGCGCCGTCATCAGCTCGAAGGCCTTGCGCAGGACCTCGGCCCGCTGCCTGGGCGGGGTGGCCGCCCAGGCGGGGAGCGCGTCGTGGGCCGCCGCGACCGCGTCGACCCCGTCGCTCTCCGCGCCGTCAGCTACCTCGGTCAGGGGCTCCTCGGTACTCGGGTCGAGGACTGGGAATGTCCCGCCATCCTTGCTACCGCCCCACTCGCCGCCCACGTACAGTCCCGTCGGCACGTCGATGCCAGTCAGCTCGGCCACGCTCATCGCACACTCCCACACGTTCTGCTCATCGTTTCCGATGATCCACTCCCCCGAGCCTACGTCCCTTTCTACCGCGTTCCTGCGGGAGGGCAGTGGTGGCGGCGATGCGATCAGCCGGTGGCGTTGAGCCACCGCACCGGGGCACCGTCGCCGGCCCGGCGGAACGGCTCGAGCTCGTGGTCCCAGGCGGTGCCGAGCAACTCCTCGAGTTCCTTCTCAAGGACAGACGCGCCCGTCGCGCTCATCGCCATGACGGTGCGCAGCCGCCCCTCGGGCACAAGGATGTCGCCGTTAGCGCTCGTCACAGCGGAAAAGATGCCGAGGTTCGGCGTATAACAATAGCGAACAGCGTCGCACCCCTCGGAGGCTTCCTCGGTGACCTCAAAGCGAAGCCGGTTCCAGCCCGACAGGGCAGACGTGATCGCGCCCGCGGTTCCTGGCTTTCCCCGCCAGGTCAGCTCAGCACGAAGAGACCCTGGGGCAGCGGGCTGGCTAACCCAGGGCATGCTGACAGGAACCCCTAGCGTTCCCGCCACTGCCCACTCAATGTGAGGGCACAGCGCCGGGGGCGCCGAGTGAACCTGCAAAACACCGTAAACCGACACCCTGCCTCCTAGACGAGGTTCGCCTTCCCCTGCGGCCTCCTAGGAGCCAGCGACGACCTAATCAGTGACAGGTCGCCCAGTGCCTGGGTCATATTGTGCCGCACCGCCATCGTCGGCACCAGTGTTATTGGCCATAAAGTTGCGTCGGCGCATGCCCAGTGTGCCCAGGATAGCCAGCGCAAGCGCCGATATGCCGACCCCGCTCCACAGCACGTAGTCGCCCGCCTGGTCGTAGAAGGTCCGCGCGGTCCCGGCAGGCGCTTGCAGTGTGACAGGGACCACCCCATGACCCGACTGCCCGAGCCAGGCAAGCTCGCGACCGCGGGCGTCGAAGGCCACCGTGTCCCCGGTCAGCGCCGCCTGCACGACCGGGCGGCCGGTTTCCGCGGCCCGGATGGCCGCCAGCGACGCGTGCTGGTCTGGCCCCCAGGTGCCCTGGAACGTCGGCGTCGAGGACTGATAGACGATCAGCTCCGCCCCGTGATCGGCGTCCACCCGCGACATGTCGGGGAAAGCCGACTCGAAGCAGACCAGCAGCCCGACCGGTAGCGGCCTGCCCTCCCTGTCGGTCATCATCAGGACGTGGGCGCCAGTGCCTGGCACCATGTTGGAGCTGGCGGCGTTGCTTATCAGGGTCAGCCAGCTCAGCTGCTGCCGGAAGGGGATGTACTCCCCGAACGGCACCAGCCTTGTCTTGACGTAAATGCCATGGATCCCGCTGGGGCTGACGACGACGGCCCACTTCTCGTGGCCCTTGCCGGGCGGCGTGGCGTCCTGGCTGACGACGATCTCGGCCTCGTCCTCCGCGGACAGGGCCTCGATCTGGTGCAGCAACGGGGCATTTGCCGACAGCGTCAGGTCCTCGGCGATGCTGCTCTCGCCCCAGACGATCAGGTCCGGCTTGACCCCGCCCAGTGAGCCGCCATTGCTGAGGGACGCGGTCAGGCTTTCCGAGGCGTGGACGCGGAGCGCGACGTTGGCCACGGTGCCTGGCTGGACCAGCGCGACCGTGACCGTGCGGACGACGGGAAACGGCGGGGTCAGGGCGAATGCGAGCGGCCCCGCCCCCGCCGCCGCGGTGAGCGCGGCCAGCCCGCACGCGGCCAGCGGCAGCCGGCGCTTCCCCGCGGCCCACGGGCGCGCACCCGGGGTGAGCAGGCCGGGGAGCAACGCGGCCAGCGCCACCGTGATGCCGACGTTCGCGATGACCAGGGCCACGCTCACCAGCCATATCCCGCCGACAGCCGCCAGCGCCAGCACGGCCGGGTGCTGCCACTGGGAAGCGCCGTACAGGTCCCACGGCCCGCCGAGTCCCTGGTAGGACCGCACCCATTCGGGAATCAGCCAGGTAGCGGGCAGCACGATGAACGCCAGCCCGAGCCGTGGCCAGGCCCGGTTCCCTGGCCACCACGCACCCCCGGCGGCGGTCTCGGGCGGCGATCCCGGCCAGCCGCCGAGGAGCAGCCGGGCGAAGACGGCGAAGGGCGACCACGTGATGCCTGCGACTAGGCCGATGAGCAGCAGCCCCGGGCCGACCTGCGGCGCCATCCACGACAGCATCGTGATGAGGTAGCCGGCACCGAACCACCAGCCGCGCGCCAGGGCCTCCCGGCCGCAATCGGCCCGGACGAACAAGACGATCCCGGGCACGAGGCCGAACCACGCGACGTAGGACAGGCTGAGCCCGGGGAAGACGAGCAGGACGGGAACGCAGGCGGCCGCGAGCGAGGCCCAGCGTCCCGGGTGCCGGAACGGCCGTCGCTGGCGTCCCCGGCGGCGACGATCCCGCGTCCCTGCCGACGCCTGAGGAGAGCGCACCGTCATGGCTCCATTGTGGACCTCAGTGGCCGCGCGGACCTGGATGCAGTCCCAGCGAAATCGGCTCGTGTTGCCGTCGGGCCAGCTCGGGCGCCCGCGGCTGGCTGATGGCCCGCTCGGGGTGAGCGGGCCACCAGCGAGGGCGTGCCGGTACCGGCCGGGTATCAGGACCGGGAGCGGGCTTCCTCCACGGCCCGCCGGACCAGCACCCGGGCGAGGTGCTCGCGGAACGAAGCGCTCGCGTGCAGGTCCGAGCCGGGACTCGTGCCCTCGGCGGCAAGGGCGGCCGCGTCGGCGACCGAGGCGCCTGAGTCAAGCGCCGCCTCCGTGGCCGACGCGCGCAGCGGGGTCAGGCCCATGTTGATGAGCGCGACCTGGGCCGCGTCACCGGAGCCAGCCTGGACTGCGACGCCGACGATGGCCCAGTCAATCGCCCGCTTGGTGAACTTCTGGAAGGACCAGGCCGACGGCACGGCGGGCTTGGGCACCTGGACCTCGGTGAGCAGCTCGCCCGGCTCCAGGGCCGTCTCGAAGATGCTCTTGAAGAACTCGCCCGCGGGGACCGGGCGGGCGCCGCCGGCGCCCCTGATCACGAACGTGGCGTCCAGCGCGAGCAGCACCGCCGGCAGGTCAGAGGCCGCGTCGGCATGCGCGACCGAGCCGCCGATGGTGCCGCGGTGCCGGATCTGCGGGTCCCCGACCTGCCCGGCCGCGTGGGCAAGCAGCGGGACCTGCGAGGCGAGCACCGGGGAGGTGTGGACGTCGTGGTGGCGGGTCAGCGCCCCGATGGCCACGTACGTGCCCTCGTCGCGGACGTAGGACAGCTCGGTGATCCGTCCCACGTCGATAAGGTCGGTGGGAACGGCGAAGCGCAGCTTCATCATCGGCAGCAGCGAGTGCCCGCCCGCCAGGAACTTAGCGTCCTCGCCCAGGTCGGCGGCGAGCGCGAGCGCCTCATCGACGGAGGAGGCACGGTGATAGGTGAACGACGCGGGGATCACTGGGCCGCCTCCGATGCCGCGGCCAGGGCCGCCTTCACGATGTTGTGGTAGCCCGTGCAGCGGCAGATGTTGCCCTCCAGGCCGGCCCGGACCTCCGCCTCTGTGGGCTGGGGGTTCTCCGCGAGCAGCGAGGTGATCGCCATGACGAAGCCGGGCGTGCAGTAACCGCACTGCAGGCCGTGGTTCTCGTGGAACGCCTTCTGCACGGGCGACATCGAGCCGTCGGGGCCGGCCAGCCCCTCCAGCGTCGTCACCTGGCGGCCGTCGGCCTGCAGGGCCAGGACCGTGCAGGACTTCACTGACTCGCCGTCGAGCAGCACCGTGCAGGCACCGCAGGAGGTGGTCTCGCAGCCGATGTTGGTCGCGGTGAGGTCCGCCACGTCGCGCAGGAAGTGCACGAGCAGGGTGCGGTCCTCGACCTCCGCGGTGACTTCCTTGCCGTTGACGGTCAGGGAGACCTTACTCACTTCGTCGCGCTCACTTTCCGCTTGCAGCCTGGATGGCGGCCCACACGTGCTGGGGTGTCGTGGGCATGTCGATGTGCCGGACGCCGAGGTGGGCCACGGCGTCGATCACCGCGTTGTGCACCGCGGGGGTCGCGCCGATGGTGCCGGCCTCGCCGATGCCCTTGACGCCCAGCGGGTTGATGTCGGTCGCCGTCTCGCTGGTGACCAGCTCGAAGCTAGGCAGCTCGGCGGCGGTGATCGCCGCGTAGTCGGCCAGCGAGGAGGTCAGCGGGTTGCCGTCGGGGTCGTAGAGGACCTCCTCGCACAGCGCCTGGGCGGCGCCCTGGGCGATGCCACCGTGCCGCTGGCCCTCGAACAGCACCGGGTTCAGCACCGGCCCCGCGTCGTCCGCAGTGACGTGCCGCAGCAGCGTGACCTTGCCGGTCTCGGTGTCGACCTCGACCAGCGACAGCTGGGACCCGAACGGGAACGTGGGCCGGTCGGCGGTGAACCGCACGTTGGCGACGATCAGCCCGCCCGTCGCGGCCGAGGCCACCTGCCCCCAGGTGAGGGACTTGTCCGGATCGCCCGCGATGTGCCAGAGGCCCGTCTCGGTGTCAAGGACGACGTCGGATGAGGCCGCCTCGAACAGCTCGGCCGCCTTCTGTGCCGCCTCCTGCCTGACCTCGATCGCGGCCTTGTGCACGGCGGACCCGCCCAGCTGCAGCGACCGGGAGGCATAGGTCCCGACACCGTCGGGGATCAGGTCGGTATCGCCGTGGATGACCTCGACCTTGTCCATGGGGATGCCGAGCTCCTCGGTCACCAGCATCGCGAAGGCGGTGTGGTGGCCCTGGCCGTGGGCCGAGCTTCCGGTGTAGACGGTGGCGGTGCCGTCGTCATGCACCTCGACCTTGGCCGTCTCGCCCGCGCCCGCGTCGGCCGCGGTGATCTCGACGTAGGAGGCCAGTCCGATGCCGAGCTGCCGGACGTCGCCAGACGCGCGCCGGCGGGCCTGCTCCGCGCGCAGCTCCTCATAGCCAGCGGCCCGCAGGACCTTATCGAGCGCTGACTCGTAATCGCCGGTGTCGTAGGGAGCGCCCGTTTTCGTTATGAATGGGAATTGAGTTTTCTTGATGAAGTTGAGTTTCCTTACCTCGGCCGGGTCCAGGCCGGCCTCGGCGGCGAACCAGTCGACGGCCCGCTCGATGGTCGCGGCGGCCTCGGGACGGCCTGCTCCCCGGTAGGCGGCGATGGGCGTCGCGTTGGTGACGACGACCTTGTAGCCAGCCTGGACGGCCGGGATGTCGTAGACGCCCGGTGCCATCAGCACGGTCAGGCTGGGCAGGAAGCCGCTCATCCGGGCGTAGGCGCCGGTGTCCTGGACGACGTCCAGCTGGTAGGCCTGGATGTGGCCGTCGCGGGTGCCGCCGATCTTGATGTGGTGCCGCTGGGCCCGGCCCTGGGTCATGGCGGTCAGGTTCTCGCTGCGGGTCTCGGCCCAGCGGACGGCGTGGCCGGTGTGCTTGGCGGCCCAGGCGACGCAGATCGCCTCGCGGTCCACGCCGATCTTCGCGCCGAAGCCGCCGCCCACGTCGGGGGCGACGACCCGGATCGCGTCAGGCGGCAGCCCGACCGCGGTGAGGATCAGCCGGCCGAGCTGCGCGTTCTGGGTGCTGGCCCAGACGGTCAGCTTGCCGCCCGACCACGAGGCGGCGACGGCACGGCCCTCCATCGGCAGGCAGGCGACGCGCTGGTTGCTGATGTCGCCCTCGACGATGACGTCGCAGCCATCGAAGATCGAGTCGTCGAAGTTCCCCGCACGGGCCTGGCAGACGTTGGTGTCGGCGCCGCTGAACACCGTGGCCTTGCCCGCCAGTGCCTCGGCAATGCCCACGACCGGCGGCAGCGGCTCGTAGTCCACGCTGACTAGCTCGGCGGCGTCCTCGCCCGCTTGCCGGCTGTCGGCGAGCACCAGCGCGACCGGCTCGCCGACGAACCGGACCTCGTCGACCGCGAGCAATGGCTCCGACCACTGGCCGCCCAGCGGCATTGGCCCCTCGACCGGCGGCGCGTCGGGGTCAATCGGCGCGGCGGGCGGTGGCGGTGGGAAGTCCGTCATATCCGCCACCGTCAGCACGGCGATAACGCCTGGCTGAGCGAGTGCCTCGCTCGTGTCAATGCCCGCAATGCGGGCGTGCGCGACGGTCGACCGCACGAACGTTACGCGCGCGGCGCCTTCGAGCTCGGGATCCCTCAGGTCATCGACGTAGACCCCGCCGCTAGTCAGCAGCTTTGGGTCCTCCGTCCTGATTACCCGGGTGCCCAGAATGCTCATAAATCCTCCGACAGCATGTCCTTCAGGTGGACCTTCTGGGCGAACCTACACCGCGCGGATACAGCGCTGCTAGCCCCATCGCCCCAGCGTGTGTCCCCATTTTTCTGCTTAAACCACGAGAGTCAATGCCGCTAATTAGTCGCATTGCTACTACTCGGCAACCTTTTCATTCCGCCCCTTTTTTACCGAACGTCCCCGCCCCCGGCCCGGACGCCGCCGCTCAGCGAGCGCCCGTGGCCACCGGGCGGTCCGGGTCGGTGATCCAGTCCGACCACGAGCCGGCGTAGAGCGCGGCGGGGATCCCGGCCAGCCCGAGCGCGAGCACCTCGTGGGCGGCGGTGACACCCGAGCCGCAGTAGGCACCGACGGCACTGCCTTCCTTGACGCCGAGGCCGGCG
>Ga0335072_10001435_pt1 | contig 38724 bp, 31 predicted proteins | sample Lox_Sample_21_FD_206725 | JGI IMG/M metagenome (GOLD analysis project Ga0335072, IMG submission 206725) | Soil microbial communities from Loxahatchee National Wildlife Refuge, Florida, United States - Lox_Sample_2.1 | ecosystem: Environmental > Terrestrial > Soil > Wetlands | place: USA... | reverse complement strand
CGACTGGCAAGGCGCAGAAACTGATTGTTGCCGGATGCCTGGTGGAGCGCTATCGCGACGAGATTCGGAAGAATATTCCTGAGGTTGATGCTGTTGTAGGCACCGGCGAGTTGGAGAAGATTCTTGAAGCTGCCGGTTTGGATGCGCCTATTGATCCGGTTGCGCAGCCTGTATCGCCGTTCAATATTCTTTCGGGGACGACGACGCGGGCGGAGGGCAATCTGCGCGAATCGCAGGGACGCTTCGCGCGTAAAGAATGGGATGGCGCGGATGCGGCGCTGCCGCAGTATCTTTATGACCACACGACGCCGCGCCTGCTGGCGACGCGCGGGCCTTCGGCTTACATCAAGATTGCGGAAGGCTGCGATCACCCTTGCAGCTTCTGTGTGATCCCGAACCTGCGCGGCAAGTTTCGCTCCCGGCATTTTGAATCGGTGGTCTCTGAAGCTGAGCGGCTGGTTGCGCAGGGTGTGCAGGAAATCACGCTCATTGGGCAGGACACGACATGTTACGGCGAGGATCTTGGCTTGAAGGATGGTCTTGCGACGTTGCTGGACAAGCTCGCGGGCATTGACGGGCTGCGCTGGCTGCGCTTTCTTTATGCGTATCCGAACAAAATTACCGGCAAGCTGCTGGAGACGATCGCAAAGCACGACAACATCTGCAAGTATCTCGATGTTCCGTTGCAGCATGCTTCGGGGCCGGTGCTGAAGAGCATGAAACGCGGCGCGAATGCGGATATTTTTCTGAAGACGATTGAAAAGGTTCGCGCAGCAGTGCCGGGGATTGCTCTGCGCACATCGTTTATTGTTGGTTTTCCAGGCGAGTCGGATGCGGATTTCGAGACGCTTTCGAATTTCGTCCGCAAGGCGCGGTTCGACTGGCTTGGCGTCTTTGGCTACTCGGATGAAGAAGGATCGGGAGCGTTTTCACTTGGCGAGAAAGTTCCTGCGAAGGTGATTGAACAGCGCAGGCGCGCGCTGATGCGACTGCAAAAGGGCCTGAGCAAGAAGGCGAAGCAGCAGTGGGTGGGGCGGGCAGTGAATGTGCTGGTGGAAGGTGAATCGGCCGAGACGCCGCTCTTGTGGGAGGGGCGCTCGCAGTTTCACGCTCCTGAGATCGACGGCACGGTCTATATCAACGACTTCGGGCCGATGGAAGCAATTGAACCTGGGCGTTTTTATGAATGCGAAATCACGGAAGCGCACGATTATGATGTAATTGCGCGCGTACTTTCAGAAGCATGAGCAAGAAGGCTGCGAAGAAAAAGAGCGTTCTGCGCTGTCCCACATGCCGAACATTGGTGACGGCGGACGGCGAGGATTTTCCTTTCTGCAGCGACCGCTGCAGGCAGATCGACCTGGGAAAGTGGGCGAGCGGCGAGTATCGCATCTCATCACCGGTGCTTGATCCCGAAGTGTTGGAAGACCTGAAAGGATTGAAGCCGGGCCGCAGGCATGACGACGAAGGGTAAGACGCTCTGGGCGTGGACTGCGGCGACATTCTTTGGAGCAGGGTTCGGAAAGCCGGGGCCGGGAACGTGGGGATCCATAGCGGCTGCGCTACTGTGGTTTGCGGCGGTGCGATTGGCGCATCTTCCCCCGCTGCAAACGGCGATAGCCTCCTGGGGCTGTGGGCTGCTGGCGTTGTTCATTGGCATCCCGGCTGCGACGATCGTCGAGCGGGAGAGCGGACGCGAAGATCCCGGCTATGTAGTGCTGGACGAGGTTTGCGGACAGTGGATCGCGCTTGCGGCCTCTCCGGCAAACTGGGCGTATGTACTGGTGGCGGTGCTCCTTTTTCGCGCCTTCGACATCATAAAGCCATGGCCGGCACGTCAGCTGGAGCGATTGCCCGGCGGCGCTGGTATCATGCTCGACGATGTAGCTGCGGGTGTATATGCGCTCCTGGTGTTTCTTCTCATACATCACTGGTGGTAAGGTTTTGCTGCGAAGAGAATAGGAAATGAGTCGCTGGTTTCGAGATATGGCCCGAACAACAAAACCGGACCCGTCGGATCATCCGAGAATTGACGCATTGCTGCCGCCGGCGGCTCTGCCCGGCGGCGAAGTGGAGTTGGAAGGCATAAATCTTGGTCCGCGTGCGATGCGACAGCCGGTCGCGATGCTTGGCCAACTGGCGGCGTCGGTTCTGCTGAGCCGCGGCAAGCGCCTGAAATTACGGGTTCCCGACGAAGCTGAGTCCGGACAACTGCAGCTATTGCAAAACGGGGCGCAGAGCAATTCGGTCAAACTGCTGGTTGCGGGAATGATTGCGACGGACGTACACATCGTTGCAAACCCAGCTGTGGACAGTGAAGGCAATATCTATGCCACGCTTTCTGGAACACGCGGTCAGAGCACGCCTGTTTCGGTGTTTCGCATCGGATCGGATGGAGAAATGCGTCCGTTTGTTACAGGCATTATAAATGCCACAGGGCTTGCAGTCGATCCCGAAGGTTTTCTCTATGTTTCTTCGCGCAACGACGGGACGGTTTTTCGCGTCTCACCGAACGGCATCTATACGCAATTTGCCGAGGGCATGGGGATTGCCACCGGGCTTGCGTTCGATGCGGATCAAAATCTATACGTAGGTGACCGCAGCGGCACCATCTTTAAAATCGCTCCTGACCGGCAGATCTTCGTCTTTGCAACGCTTGAGCCCAGCGTTGCAGCATATCATCTCGCATTCGACCGCGATGGAACACTTTACGTCACCGGACCGACGACATCGAGTTACGACAGTGTTTACGCCATTGATCGTGACGGTAATGCGCGCATCTTCTATCGTGGACTTGGCCGGCCGCAGGGGCTGGCAATCGATGTTGCCGGTAACCTGTATGTTGCAGCATCATGGCAGGGACGGCGCGGGGTAGTGCGTATTAGCCCGTCTGGAGAACCAGCTTTGGCCGTAGCTGGATCAGGGATTGTGGGGCTCGCGTTTGCTCCGGGCGGAGATGTGGTTCTGGCCACCAATACAGCCATGTATCATTTAGCTTTGGGAGTGGAAGGACTGCGCACCTTCTAACTCTGTCTCTGTCCCTCCGTACTGCATGAAATGTGAAATCATTGCCATCGGGTCTGAACTGCTGACGCCCTTCCGTCAGGACACGAACTCGCTCTATTTAACAGAGCGGCTGAACGAATTGGGCGTGACAGTTGCATTCAAGACGATCGTTGGCGACCGCAGAAAAGACCTGACGAATGCGATTCGCACCGCTCTGGGGCGAGTAGACATCACGATCACCATGGGCGGCCTGGGTCCCACCGAAGATGATCTGACGCGCGAAGCGTGGGCGGACGCGCTAGGTATTGTGCTGAAGCGCAACGCTGACATCGTGGGACAGCTCTATGCGCGGGCGGCACAGCGGCGCTGGCAGCTTACGGAAAACAATCTCAAGCAAGCCGACGTGCTCGATGGGGCGCAGGTGCTTGAAAATCCGCGGGGCACGGCTCCGGGGCAATGGCTGGACACGGTGTTCGGCACGCATCGCAAGCTGGGAATGCTGCTGCCAGGGCCTCCAAGCGAAATCAAACCCCTGTTCGACGAGCAGTGCGTGCCACGCCTGCGCGAGATTCTGCCGCAGCGCTTCATGGCTACGCGCACGCTTAAGGCGGCGATGATCGGCGAATCGCATGCGGACGCGCGCATTGCGCCGATTTATTCGCGTTATACAGATGTGGAGACGACCATTCTTGCGCATCTCGGCGACATTCAGCTGACGTTGATCTGCACGAAGCCGACGATGGAAGAGGCTGAAGCGCGTGTGATGGAACTGGCCAGCCTGATTGAAGAAGAGCTGGATGATCTGATCTATTCATCGGCTGCGAAGAGCGAATCGCTGGAGCAGATCGTTCTCTATTACCTGGAAATGCGCGGCGCCACGCTGGCCGTCGCGGAGAGCTGCACCGGAGGACTGATTGCCGAGCGGCTGACGAGCATCAGCGGCAGCTCGCGCTCGTTTCTTGGCGGAGCGGTTGTCTACAGCAACGAATTGAAGACTGAGTTTGCGGGCGTTCCTGAAGAACTGATCGAGGAAAAAGGCGCGGTGAGCCGGGAAGTGGCGGCTGCGCTTGCCGAGGGCATCCGCCGCCGCTGCCGCAGCACCTATGGATTGGGTGTTACCGGCATTGCCGGACCCGGTGGCGGAACGGAAGAAAAGCCAGTCGGACTGGTCTACATCGCCATCAGCGATGGGGTGCAGACAGAAGTCGTAGAAAAGAATTTTCCCGGTGACCGCGGTCGCATCCGCTTCTTCGCAAGCCAGCAGGCGCTCGACATGGTGCGCCGTAAGCTCATGTAAGCCACATTCGGCTGCTACACTCATAGTCGCAATGTCTGTGGCTACGTATCTTGTCGTCGCGTCTATCTCTTATCTGCTTGGATCGATCCCATTTGGATATGTGCTGGTGCGGCTCTTCCGCAAAGAAGACATTCGCTCGAAGGGCAGCGGAAATATCGGCGCGACGAATGTTGTTCGCTCCGGCGCTAAGGGATTGGGCGCGCTCACTTTTCTGTTGGACGCATTGAAGGGTTATATCGCGGTGATTGCCGCTGGATGGGTACTGAATCTGCACATGGTAGAGCAGGTTCCGCTGCAGAATGCCATGGCTCTTGCGGCTTTGGCGGCCATTGCCGGACACATGTTTCCTGTGTGGCTCGGCTTTAAGGGTGGTAAAGGAGTGGCCACTGCGTTCGGAGTTTTTGTAGCGGTGGCATGGCTGGCTGCGGTCGGCGCGCTGGGCATGTTCATCGTCATATTGGTGTTGTCACGCTATGTGTCGCTGGCCTCGATCCTCGCTGCCGCATCGTTTCCGGTCTTCGCGTTTCTCGCGCCACACTTCCCCTATTCTGCGTCGATGATTGTGGTGATTCTCATCGTGCCTGCGATTGTGATCGTCAAGCATCATCAGAATATTGATCGACTTCTGCATGGCACTGAATATCGCTTCGACAAAGCGAAGGCAAAAGCCGCATGAGCCGTATTGCCGTAATGGGAAGCGGTGCGTGGGGCACCGCGATAGCTCTGAGTCTTGCGGGCCGCGGCGGTCATGATCTGACGCTGTGGTCGCACTCGCCTGAAGTAAGCGAGACAATTGTCGAGTGTGGAGAGAACACTCGATTCCTTCCCGGCTTTGCTGTTCCAATGAGTATCTGCGCGACTTCGAGCATAGAAGCAGCGCTGCGCGATGCAGAGATTGTTGTGAGCGTGATGCCGTCGCATCATGTACGCGCGAGCTATGAGCAGTTCGCGCCGTTTCTTTGCGCAGGACAGCTGCTGGTGAGCGCGACGAAAGGCATTGAAGACGAAAGGCTGTTGCGCATGAGCGAGGTGATCGCCGATGTGCTCAGTAGATTCGACTTAAACCTGCCTGTCGGTGTTCTCAGCGGCCCATCGTTTGCGCAGGAAGTAGCTGCAGGCGCGCCGACGGCGATCACGATTGCATCGCATGACGCGGAGTTGGCCGCGCGCATACAGCGCGAGTTTGGGAGCCGTTCTTTGCGTCTGTATACAAACGATGATGTCGTTGGCGTGGAACTGGGCGGCGCGCTCAAGAACGTGATTGCGATTGCTGCCGGGATTGTTTCAGGCCTGGGGCTCGGGTACAACAGCGCGGCTGCGCTGATCACACGGGGCATTGCTGAAACGACGCGGCTTGCAGTCGCCTGCGGTGGGCGCAGCGAGACGCTTGCAGGGCTCTCCGGCATCGGCGACCTGGTGTTGACATGCACCGGATCACTTTCGCGCAACCGCACGGTTGGAATTGAGCTGGGCAAAGGCCGCAAGCTGGCGGAGATTCTTGCCGGGCTGCACGGCAAGGTTGCCGAAGGTGTGCGGACAACTTCCGCGGCTCTGGGCCTTGCGCGGCGGCATCATGTCGAGATGCCGATTACCGCACAGGTGGCTGCGATTCTGGATGAAGACAAGCCTCCGATCGAGGCGATGCGTGAGCTGATGTCGCGTCCCGGGCGCGACGAGTAGCTTGTTACACTCAAGACAGCGGCACTTGAGGTTGTCGCGCGCATGATTCAGACGTTATTTGGCAGCCTGAACGAGCCTGAAAAGAAGAGCCTCTTCAACCGGATGAAAGAAGCTGTCACGCGCACGCGGGACAGCCTTGGCGAGCGGATCGAAAGCGTCATTGCGCTCACGCGCGAGGTAGACGAGGCGGCGCTCGAAGATCTGGAGATGAGCCTGCTTGCTTCCGACCTTGGCGTGACCACGACCACGGAGATCATTGATGCTCTGCGCGAGCGCGCCAAGCGCCGGCAGATTCGTGATGGCGCGGAACTCAAAGAACTGCTAAAGGAACACATCAAGAGCATTCTTGATGAACAGCAGCGTCCGGTGCGTGCGGTTTCTTCGCCGCCCGAAGTCATTATGATGGTCGGCGTCAACGGTACAGGCAAGACTACGACCACCGGCAAGCTGGCGGCGTACTATCGCGCGCAGGGAAAGAGCGTGCTGCTGTGCGCGGCGGACACCTTTCGCGCTGCTGCTATCGAGCAGCTTGAGGTCTGGGGTCAGCGGAGCGGGGTTGAGATCATCAAGACTCGGCAAGGCGGCGATCCTTCGGCGGCGCTCTTCGATGCGCTTCAGGCCGCCAAGGCGCGCAACAATGACGTGCTGATCGTCGATACAGCGGGACGTTTGCATACCAAGAACAGCCTGATGGCGGAACTCGACAAGATGAGGCGCACCACGCAGCGTATTATTCCCGATGCGCCGCATGAAGTGCTGCTGGTGATGGATGCGACGACGGGGCAAAACGGGCTGCAGCAGGCGCGTCTGTTCACGGAATCTGCTGGCGTTACCGGCATTGTTCTTACCAAACTCGATGGAACGGCGAAGGGCGGCATTGTTGTCGCCATTGCGCGGGAGCTGAATCTGCCGGTGCGCTTTGTCGGCGTCGGCGAGAAGATCGAGGACCTGCTGCCGTTCGATAGCGCTGCCTTCGCCGATTCTCTGCTTGGAGCCTAAAGTCTTGCCAGAAGAGAATGCGTCGCCTGCTGATCTCAAGTGGATGGCTCGCGCTCTCGAACTTGCACAGCGCTCGGTGGGTTTGTCGTCGCCGAATCCTGCGGTTGGCTGTGTTCTGGTGCAGAGCGATGGAAGCGTTGTCGGCGAGGGCTTTCATGAGTACGACAAGCTTGATCATGCGGAAATCGTGGCGCTCAAGCAGGCTGGCGATAAGGCTCGCGGATCGACGGCGTATGTGACGCTGGAGCCTTGTTCGCACCGGGGGCGAACTGGGCCTTGCGCGGATGCTCTGATTGCGGCTCGAGTGAGCCGCGTGGTTGTTGCCACGGGCGATCCGAATCCTGAGGTAAATGGTCGAGGGATTGCGAAGCTGCGTGCCACAGGTATTTCTGTTGTTACGGATGTTCTGCGCGATGAGGCGCGGGCTCTGAATGACGGGTTTGCGAAGTACATTCAGCATCGTTTACCTTTCGTCACGTTGAAGGCTGGGGTTTCGCTCGATGGGCGAATTGCTCCGCCATCTGTTCCGGCGGGGCAGACGCATTACATCACCAGCGAAGCGTCGCGCGCGGTCGTACAGCGGATGCGGCATGCTTCCGACGCTGTAATCACTGGTGTTGATACTGTCATCGCTGACGATCCGATGTTGACCGACCGCAGCGGACTGCCTCGGCGCAGGCGGTTGTTGCGGGTGGTGCTCGATTCATCGTTGCGGCTTCCTCATGACTCGAGATTGGTGCGGTCTGCGCAGGGCGATCTGCTGGTCTTTCATGCGTCGAGCCAGTTAGATCGTGTGTGGGCGCTCGAATCGGCTGGCGTTCGGCTGGAGCGCCTTGATGTGATGAATGGGCACGTTTCTCTTGCTCGCGTGATTGAGCGGCTCGGCGAGTTGCAGGTGCTCAGTGCGATGCTGGAAACCGGTTCGCGGCTGAATAGCGCGGCGCTTGCTGCGCAGATTGTGGACAAGCTGTGTCTGTTCTATGCTCCGCGGTTTCTTGGACCGGACGCGGTCCCGCTATTGGCTGAGCGCGGACGAATCGATGCAGCTCCTGAGCGCATCTCATGGAAGGCCATCGGCAGTGATGTTTGCTTTGAAGGTTATCTGCGCGATCCCTGGAAGATGTGAGCTATGTTTACCGGATTGATTGAAACGACGGGAAAAATTCTTAGCGTTGATGAACGAACAGGAACGCGGCGGATTGCGGTCTCGGCCCCGGGTTTGGTTGAGCGGCTGCGCACGGGCGATTCCGTCGCCGTCAGCGGCGTCTGCCTGACGGCGCTCGACATTTCGATCGATCCTCCTGTCTTTCATGCCGATCTGGCGGCGGAGACGGTGGCGCGGACTTCGCTCGCCGCTCTCAGACCGGGAACTGTGGCCAACCTCGAACTGCCGACTCCGGCGGGCACTCCACTAGGCGGGCACGTCGTCCAGGGGCATGTGGACGCGACCGGGACTCTCCTCGGGCTGGAGCCCGTTTCGCCGGATACAGACCCTTCCCAGACCGACTGGTGGCTGCGCGTCGCTGCTCCAGAGGCTGTCGGCCGCTACGTGGTCGAGAAAGGCTCGATTGCGATTGAGGGTATCAGCCTGACGGTTGCCAGATTTGATGGCAAGACGGTTACGGTTGCGATCATTCCGCACACCTATGCGCATACGAATCTGCATACGCTCAAGGCTGGCGATCCGGTGAACCTAGAAGCGGATGTGATGATGAAATTCTTCGAGCAGCGGCAGAAGCAGACTGAACCTGAGTTTGAGTTGACGCTTGATTACCTGATTGCGAACGGGTACTGAGCCAGTATTGTCGCGCCCCTATCCTCTTGTCGGTTACGGTGGACTCCCCCTCCCCCGGGGGTGGGTAGTCTCTTTTGTTTGTTTTCAATGAGATAGCGGGGGATCATCCCCCGCTATCTCATTGATTCTTCAATTGCTTAGGCCGTTTCCAGTGTTTTCAATGCTTTACGGGGTAATCGGTTTTTGCCGTTACCTGCTTTGCCGAAAAATTAAGTCCCTATATTCAGGATAGCAATTTTGACGAAATAGTACGCCAATTTTCCTTGTCATTTATTTCGTTTGGAATGTGGCAGTTACTGGATTTTGGGGTGGTCAGGGGGCTTGACAAGGTTTTTTGGGCACTCAATAAGGAGCGCTTCGCGGTCGTGAGTGATCCGCTGCGGTCTTCGACCTTCGCGGATGGGCCTACGGCAGTAAGGTGCGCCGTCTCTCGACGGCGGTTTTTTCCGGGGGCTTAAGCCCCCGGCTTCTACCTGGAGGTGCTTTGCACCTCACATGACTACGTAGTCTGCTACTCGGAACTCGTATTTCTGGCGACTTCTTCCAGTGTTTCTACGAATACGTCCCGCGCTGTCGCGGTGCTCAGATAAGGTAGGCGGTGATAACAGCTGAAAATAATGAAATGGAGATCGTGTTCGCCGTAGTAGCGGGTTAGTCCGCTTGGAATAGTTTGTTGGATTCTACTGTGCTTATGCGGAGGTTCGTGCTTTCCCACCCTTTGCTTCGTAAAGGATGGGGCACCCGAAGGTAATGGCTGGTCTAAGAGAGCGCCTTAGTGTTTGACCACAAGGTCGCCGATTTCACTCAGCGACAGCGTTTTTGCGGCGAAGGTGAAAGTTCCTTTTTCTTTGATTTCGCGGGATGCGTGGATGAAGGCCGTCAGGGCGGCGCGGCTCAGGGCTGAGCCGAGGCTGATGCGGCGCACTCCTAAAGCTGCCAGTTCTGCGACGCTGAGGTGTGGCGCTCCCTTTAATGCTGCCAATACGTTGACCGGCTTGCTGACGGCGGCGCAGACGGCCTGGATGTCTTCGGGGCAGGTGAGGCCGGGGGCGTAGAGGACTTCGGCTCCGGCTTGCTCGAAGGCCTGCAGGCGGCGGATGGTGTCGTCGAGGTCGGGCTTGCCGTGGAGGTAGTTTTCGGCGCGGGCTACGAACATGAATGTCCAGGGCAGGGCGCGGGCTGTTTCGGCGGCGGCGGCGACGCGCTCGACGGCTCGGTTGAAGTCGTAGATGGGGTTTGCCGGGTCGGTGGTGGCGTCTTCGATGGAACCTCCTACGAGGCCGGCTGCGGCTGCGAGGCGGATGGTTTCGGCGGCGGCTTCGGGAGAGTGGCCGTATCCGTTTTCGAGATCGGCGGCGACGGGGAGGTGGGTGGCTTCGGCGATGGCTTTGGCGTTGGCGAGGGCCTCGTCGCGGGTGATGCTGGCGGTTCCGTCGCGGCGGCCGAGGGTCACTGCTAAGCCTCCGCTCGTAGTTGAGAGGGCTTCGAAGCCGAGTGCGGTGAGGATGCGGGCGGTGCCCGCGTCCCATGGATTGGCGACGATGAGGGGTTCTTTGCGGTAGTGGAGCTGGTGGAAGGTCGCGGCTTTTTCGGCTTGGGTGGGCATGTTGGGAGTTTACTTGGGGCTTGGGAATCTGGGCCTGGTTTGCGGTGAGTTGAAAGGCGGCTCGGTGAGATCGTGCTTTCCCACCCTGACTGCGTCAGGATGGGGCACCCGTTTTCGTGCTGCTGCTGAGAAACCGCAGGTCCTTCGACTTCGCGCCTCCGGCGCTTCGCTCAGGATGACATCGTTTAAAGAGGAACTACTGCATGAAATTGGGGGGGCGTTCGTTTGTTGGCTGGCCGCGTTGTTTGTCGGGTTCGGGGGTTAGTTTGAATTCCAGTTTTGAGGTGCCTGGGCCTAAGTCTGCCAACGGCAGCCAGGAGGTGGTGTTTGCTTTGCCGTTGATCAGGACTTGCTGGACGTAGGGGCCGCTCCCGGTGGCGTGGATGGAGAGGATGCGGCCGTCTCCAAAGTGAACTGTGGCTTCGGGGAACATGGGCGTGCCGATGAGGAGGCCGCCGATTCCCGGGATGCCGGGGTAGAGCCCGAGGGCGTTCCAGACGTAGACGCCGGAAGTGGCGCCGAGGTCGTCGTTGCCGGGAATGCCGTCGGATTTGGTGTTGAAGGTCTGCTGTTCGATGCGGGTGACGACCTGCTGCGTCTTCCAGGGCTGGCCGGCGAAGACGTAGGTGTAGGGCGTGACGAAGTCGGGCTCATTGGCCATGTTGAAGCAGGGCTCGCCCCAGCAGATGAGCTTGAGGAAGAACTTGTCGAGGCGCGGAGTGGTGGCGTCATCGCCGCCGATGCGCTGGATGAGGTCGGGGTAATCGAAGGGGATCATGAAGGTGTACTGGTAGGTGTTGCCCTCTTCGAAGCCGTCCTGGTCCGTGGAGACGGGCGCATTGGGGCGCTTGGGCAGTGACTTTTCGGGGTCGAAGCCCTGGAGCCATGTGCCGTCGGAGTTCTTCGGACGAATCCAGCGAGTTTCAGGATCGAAGAGGTTCTTCCAGTTCTGCGACTGCTTGAGAAATTTCTCGTAGCTGGCGGTGTCGCCAAGATTGCGGGCAAGCTGCGCGATGGCGAAGTCGTCGCTCGAGTATTCGAGCGTGCGTGAGGCGGCGCTGGCATCCTTGTCGATGGGGACGTAGCCGAGCTTGAGGTAATCGGCGAGGTAGGGACGCTCTTCGTTGTTATGCGGGCCTTTGCCGGGCGTGGTGGCGGCTTTGATCATGTACTGGAGCGCGGTTTTTGTGTCGAAGTTGCGCGCTCCGAAGGCCCAGGCGCTGGAGAGCAGGATCGCGGGCGAATCGCCGTTCATGACGTAGGTGACGTCGTTGGCGGCGGGCCAGCGCGGGAGCCAGCCGCTTTGCTCGGCGTCGTTGACGAGAGACTGCATCATATCGCCGACGCGGGTGGGGACGAGCAGCGATTGCAGCTGGATGGTGTTGCGGTAGATGTCCCAGTCAGAGAAATTGGCGTACTGCGCGTGCTGTTTGGTCGAGGCGAGCGAGCGGACTTTCCAGTCGAAGCCGGTGTAGTCGCCGTTGTCGTCGCTGAACAGATTGGGCGCGAGCAGCATGTGGTAGAGGCCGGTGTAGAAGATCTTCCGCTGGCCTGGTGTGCCGCCTTCGACTGCGACCTGGTTGAGGAGCTTTATCCATGTGCTGCGGGCAGCGGTGCGGACTTCATCGAAGTTCCAGGCGGGGATTTCTTTGTTGAGATTGGCGAGAGCGTTGGCTTCGCTGACGTATGATATGCCGATTTTCAGCTGGATCTGGCTGCGGCTGCCGAAGTCGAGCCAAGCGCCGGTGTGTTTGCCGGAGGCTTCGCGCTGGTTCTTCTGGATGGCGTCGCCCGTCCATGTTGAGAAGCTTTGGAAGGGCTGCTCAAATTTTGCGGCGAAGTAGAGCGTGTAGCGCGTTGGGGAGCCGCAGAATCCGCCAGCGGTGGTTGAGCCGGAGACAGCGTTGTCGCCGGTGACTTTGATCTGGTTGCCGTCGTGCTCGCGGCCTACGGGCGGGAGCGTTTCGACGTGGACATCGGAGTTGGCGCTGCCTCCGGAGTTGACGAGCAGGCGCGCGGATTGTCCCTGCGGAAAGCGGATGCGGGCGATGCCGGCGCGGTCGGTGACGGTGAGTGCGACTTCGATTCCGTTGGCGAGAGTTATGGAGTAATAGCCGGGGTGCGCTTCTTCATGCGTGTGATCGAAGGCTTGTGCGTAGTCGCCGAGGGCGGTTGCGGGGGATGCTGTTAGCTCTTTGGTGATGGGCAGGATGGGGACATCGCCGTAGAGCGGACATCCGGCGCCGCTGAGATGCGTCATGCCGAAGCCGTAAATCTTTTTCTGGTTGTAGAAATACCAGCCGCTGTCGCCGGTGTCGGGGCTCCATTGCACCATGCCGAAGGGAAGGGACGCGCCGGGGAAGGTGTTGCCGTCGCCGGAGGTCCCGATGATGGGATCGACGGCATCGTACGCGGATTGCGCGTAGGCGGCAGATGCGAGAGCGATGAGAAGGAAGGCAGCGAGCAGGTGCAACCGGGACATGTCATCTCCTGAACAAAGTCCCGATCACTGTAGCAGAGATGACAGACGATGTGGAATCGCAACCATTCCCGGAAAATCACAGGAAATGGCTGCGATGACGATCGCGCGTTTAACCTTGCGGCGGCTGCTGCGGTTGCTGGTCCTGTGGTGGAGGAGCTTCGCCGTGCGGCGGCGCTGGCGGCTTGGGGCGATTGGTGAGTTTGAATCCGTCGCGAATAACGTAGAAGTTCTGTTCGGGCAGGTCGGCTTCGAGTAGATGGCCGTCGGGCGAGCAGAAGAGTTCGATGGTGATGGCGTTTTGCGTGCTGATGGCGGCGCTGATGTGCTTGACGGTGATGGGCTGGCCGTGGAGTCGGCCCTGCGTGTCGGGCTGCGGGGAAAACTTTACCGGGACAAGGAAGCCGTTCTCTTTGGGGATGAGAGCCCAGGCGTTCGTGGGGTTGCGCAGGGCGATCCTGGCGAGGATCAGGTAGCCGGCGGGGTCGAGATCGGTGAGCAGGGCGGTGTTCTGGTCGCGGTCGACGGCGTTGGTCTGCTGGGTTCCGTTGGCGGAGATGTTGAGCTTGAACTGGCGGCCGGTCGGGTCGGAGGTGGCGTTGAAGCTGACGGCTTTGCCGCTGACGACTCCGCTGAGCTGGTCGGTGACGAGGTTGAGGGACAGGTCGAGCTTCTGCGTGTTGGAGAAGGCGTAGCTGAACTTGTCCTCGGTCATTTTGCCGTTGGATGTGATGAGGTATTTGTTGGGCGCGCTCTCGATGGTGTAGCTGGCGGCGCCGAGTGTTTTTCCGTTCTGCTGGATGGTGTAGCTGACGGTGCCTGGGGTGAGGGTGGTCTGCGCGAAGGTTGTGGTTGCGAAAAAGGCAGCAGCGCAGAGAAAGAGCTTCAGTTGGTTCATCTCTGGAGTGTTTCCTCCCTGCTATTTTAGACACGGATCTCGGGGGAAAGTGGCGTTATCGTGCGCGCTTTGCGCGGGCGGGACGCAGCTTCGCTGCGGGTCCTTCGACTTCGTTCCTTTTCGGTCGCTTTGCTCAGGATGACAATCTTTTAATTAGCACTATGGTGGTTGAAAAGAAAAAACCCCAGGTTAGCTTCGCGAACCCTTCGGCTTCGCTCAGGGCAGGCCCTGGGGCACCCGGTTTATTGCTTTATCTGAGCCCTGAGCCCTGAGCCTTATTTCTGGGACTGGTCGAAGCGTTTGTTGATCTCATCCCAGTTGACCGTGTTCCACCATGCGACGAGGTAGTCGGGGCGGCGGTTCTGGTACTTCAGGTAATAGGAGTGCTCCCATACGTCGTTGCCAAGGACGGGGTAGAAGCCCTGCGAGAGCGGGTTGTCCTGGTTGGCGCTGGTGGTGATTTTCAGCTTGCTGCCGTCCCACAGGAGCCAGCCCCAGCCGGAGCCGAATTGCTTGGCGGTGGTTTCGTTGAACTGCTTCTTGAAGGCTTCGAAGTCGCCGAAGTCTTTGCGGATTTGCGCGGCGATGCGGCCTGTGGGCTCGCCGCCGCCACCGGGCTTCATGATGGTCCAGAACATGGTGTGGTTGACGTGGCCGCCGCCATTGTTGCGCACGGTGGTGCGGATGTCTTCCGGCACATTGTTCAGGTTGCGCAGCAGGTCTTCAGCGGTGTGCTTGGCGAGGTCGGGGTGCTTCTCAATGGCCGCGTTCAGATTGGTGACGTAGGCCTGGTGGTGCTTGTCATGGTGGAAATGCATGGTGGCTTCGTCGATGTAGGGTTCGAGAGCGGCGTAGTCGTAGGGTAGGGGTGGGACTTCGTATGCCAAAGCGTTCCTCCTGGTCGTGTGGTCTCGTTGACCGTGAATGTCTTGGGTGTCGGATCACCCTTTGTTCTGCGTCCTCAATCATAAGGGATGCTTGACGTCGGTGTTTGGGTGCTGGGGAGTTGAGGAGAGATTTTTAATTTTTGGGCTCATTGAGGGTTGTGGTTTCCCACCCTTTGCTTCGCAAAGGATGGGGCACCCATTTTCGTGCTGCTGCTTCACTTATAGCTGGCGGTACATGACGTAGGCGTCCACGTAGCCTTGCGTTGGGTGGTGGAATGCGGCGGGCAGGCGGCCTGCGATTTCGAAGCCGAATTTCTGCCAAAGGCGGACGGCAACTTCGTTGGTGCTGATGACGATGTTGAACTGCATGGCGCGGAAGCCGCGTTCGCGGGCGCGGTCGAGCGAGTGGGTGCACATGGCGCTGGCGATGCCGCGGCCTGCGGCCCAGGGCGCGGTCATGTATCCGCAGTTGGCTACGTGGCTACCTCCGCCCTGCTGGTTGGCGCGCAGGTAGTAGGTTCCGAGGATTTCTCTGTTTTCTTCCGCGACAAATGTTTCGTGATGGGGTGCGTACCAGTAGGCGAGAGCCTGGTCGCGGGTGAAATCGCGCGGCAGGGTGTAGGTTTCCCCGGCCCGGATGGTGGGCTCGAGGATCTTCCACACTGCATCGGCGTCGGTCGTAGTCGAGGGGCGAATCGTGATCACGTAGTCAGGATAGATTGTGGGTGAAGCGCATCTTTGCCGTTTTCGATACACTGCGATTTGGACCTGTTCTGAGAATTGCAGCGTGCGGATGCCAACGAAAAGCAGATCCTTCGGCTGCGCTGTGCTTCGCTCAGGATGACAACGTGTCGGTTGTGACAGAGGGCGCATAAATTGCCTCTGTTTTTCGAGGAACGCTGGTGAGCGGCCAGAAGCTTCTTGCCATCAGAAATTGCTAGAGACTTTCTGCATTTGGGCCGTTCACGTATAACCCGTCGTCAACTTTTACGCACCGCCGGGGCTTCCGGGATGCTGGTGTTGGGTGCGCCTGCTGTCGGTGTGGCTGAGGGATTTCAAAACCAGCAGCAGCCACCGCAAGTCAAGCCGGGCCAGGAGCCGAAGACAGAAGAGCAGAACGCCGAACAGTATCAACGGGGCACGGGCGTCTTCATCAACCGGCCGCTGACGCAGGTTTCAAAGCAGGCCGACGCGCTGCTGGATGATCTTGAGGGACGCGGCTGTGACTTTTTTTACAACGAGGCAAGCCCGAAAACAGGACTGGTGCGGGACCGCGCTCCGGCTGTGGGCCGGTCGCTGAGCCGCGTGTCCTCGATTGCGGCTACGGGTTTTGGATTGACGGCCCTGTGCATTGCGGCGAAGAGGAATTATCTGCCCAAATTGCAATGCGAGGAGCGGGTAGAGAAGACGCTGGCGTTTCTGCTCGAAGACTGTCCGCACGAGCACGGGTTTCTCTATCACTTCATCGACATCGAGAGCGGGCAGAGGATGTTCGGCAGCGAATTGTCGTCGATTGATACGGCGCTGCTGCTGTGCGGTGTGCTGACCTGCCGGCAGTATTTTTCCGGTAACACGCGCATCGAGGCGCTGGCAACGACCTTCTACCGGCGCATCGACTGGGAGTGGATGCTGAACGAGGGCACGACGCTATCGATGGGCTGGCTGCCGGATCAGGGATTTTTGAAGCATCGCTGGGACATTTACGCCGAGCTGATGACGATGTACCTGCTGGCGATTGGGTCGCCAACGCATTCGATAGGGGCGGAGACGTGGAATGCGCTGCAGCGTCCTCTGGTGCAGTTTGGCGGCATTGATTACATCAGCGGGCTGGCACCGCTGTTCATTCACCAGTATGCGCACGCCTGGTGCGATTACCGCGACCAGCGCGACCTGCATACGAACTACTTCACCAATTCGATTGCCGCGACGCGGGTGCATCAGCTGTGGTGCCTGACGCTGGGGGCGAAGTTTCCCTGGATCAACCAGGATCTGTGGGGGATTACGGCGTCGGATTCGCGTGAAGGATATCGCGTGTGGGGCGGGCCACCGGCGATGGGGCCGCTCGACGGCACCGTGGTGCCTTGCGCGTGCGCGGGGTCGCTGCCGTTTCTGCCGGCGGAGTGTTCTCACGTGCTGCTCGATATGCGGCAGAACTTTGGCGATAAGGCCTGGACACGGTATGGTTTTGTGGATGCATTTAATCCCAAGTTGAACTGGTATGCGCAGGATATTCTCGGGATCGACCAAGGGATCAGCGTAGTGATGGCGGAGAATCTGCGGACCGGATTTGTGTGGGAGCAGTTTATGAAGAACCGCGAAGTGGGCCATGCCATGCGCGAGGTGCAGTTCCATCCTGATCCGGATGTGAATACGCAGGTGTTATAGAGAGGTGGCGTTGAAATTTTGTGCCTTCCCACCCTGTCGCAAACTGCGCGCAGGATGGGGCACCCCTTTTCGTGCGGCTACCTGATGCAAACAGATCGTTCCCCTTCACTGCGTTCAGGGTCAGGATGACAGATCTGCTGGATCAGGATGGCAACCTTTGGATCAGGTCGATTGTCACCTTTTTCCACGTTTTTTATCAAACTGGAGTAGAGTGCTTATTCCGGGTGTTCAGAGGAGAAGACCGACGCTATGACGGTGCTGGCGCCGCAGTATAAGTGGATCGATGGGCAGGGGATGGCGTTTGGGGCGCCGGGGCTTTCCCCGCGCTGGACTTCGAGCGCTAAGGATGCGGTGGGGACGGCGTATTCGGCGTCGAGCCGTGCCTGGTACACGGTGTCGCACGGCATTTTGAACGAGGTCTACTATCCGACGATCGACCGGCCGCAGATTCGCGACATGGAATTGCTGGTCACGGACGGCGAGACGTTCTTCCATGAAGAGCGCCGCGATCTGGCTCACGAGTTCGAATATGTCGATTCCGATTCGCTGGCGGTGAAGGTGCGCAACCGCGACCGCAATGGGCGCTACTCGATCACCAAGGTCGTCATTAATGACCCGCATTATCCGGTGGTGCTGACGCATGTGTGGATCGAGGGGGATGCTGAACTGCTGGACCGGCTGAAGGTCTATGTGCTGCTTTCGCCGCACATCGAAGGCGGAGGCATGGGCAACAATGCGCGCATTATCGAAATCGCGGGACAGCGTGCGGCGGTCGCGTGGAAAAATCATACGTCGCTGGCGATGACGGCAGATTGTGGGTTCGATTGCGCAAGCTGCGGCTATGTGGGAGCGAGCGACGGGTGGCAGGATCTTCATCAGAATTTCATCATGGACTGGGAGTTTGGCTCGGCGCTTGAGGGCAATGTCGCCATCATGGGTGAGATCAAGGTGCACCGGGTGCGCAATTTCACTGTGGCGCTGGGGTTCGGCGAAGGACACCATGCGGCGCTGTCGGCGGCGATGGGCGCGTTGTCGAAGCCTTTCGAGCAGCATCTGAAGCGGTTTATTGAGCAGTGGCACCGGGCGGCGAGCCCGCGCGAGCTGGCGGTGAGTTCGATGGATGGCGGGCGGCTGATGCAGATCAGCCACAACATTGTTCTGGCGCATGAGGATAAGACCTACGCAGGCGCGTTTATTGCTTCCGCGTCGATTCCGTGGGGATATGCGAAGGGCGATGATGACCTGGGCGGCTATCACCTTGTCTGGACGCGCGACATGGTGCAGAGCGCTACGGCTCTACTGGCCTGCGGGCGCGTCGAGACGGCGCGGCGCGCGCTGGTCTACCTGGCTTGCACACAGCGGCCTGACGGCAGCTTTGCGCAGAACTTCTGGATTGATGGGACGCCTTACTGGACCGGATTGCAGCTGGACGAGGTTGCGTTTCCGATCATTCTGGCGTGGCGTTTGTGGAAGCTCGACGGGCTGGGCAATTTCGATGTTTTTCCGTTTGTCGAGCGGGCAGCGGGATTCCTGGTGCGCTATGCGCCGGTGACGCAACAGGAGCGCTGGGAGGAATGCGCGGGATATTCGCCTTCAACGCTGGCGGCGGTGATTTCAGGATTGATTTGCGCGGCGGATCTGGCGCGGGCGCACTGTGCTCCGGAACTGGCGAAGTTTCTGGAGGAGCAGGCCGATTGGATTGAGAGCCATCTGGAAGACTGGACAGTTACGAATGACGGCGTGCTCGATTCGGAGATCAAGCGGCACTATATGCGGATTCGGCCGCCGGAATGCGGGGAGCCGTTTGCTCCTGCAGATTGCGGCGATGCGATGATCCGCATTGCGAATCGAGCGCCGGACGAGCAGTCCTTGTTTGAGGCGCGCGAGGTCATCGATGCCGGTTTTCTCGAACTGGTGCGGTATGGGGTGCGGTCGGCGGATGATCCGGTGATTGTGGACTCTGTGAAAGTCGTGGATAAGGTCTTGAAGCGGGACACCCCGAAGGGGCCGTGCTGGCGGCGCTATAACCACGATGGTTATGGGCAGCGGCATGATGGCGGGCCTTTTCTTGGCCATGGACAAGGGCGCGTGTGGCCGCTGCTGACGGGCGAGCGAGCGCACTATGAGCTGGCCGCCGGGAAGGATGTAAGTTCGCTGATTAAGACGATTGAGAATTTTGCGTCATGCGGCGGGATGCTGCCGGAACAGATTTGGGATGAGCCGGATAAGAGTGGGCTCGTCTTTGGAGGTCCGGCAGGCGCGGCGATGCCACTGGTCTGGGCGCATGCGGAATATTTGAAGCTGCTGCGGTCGGTGACGGATGGGCGCGTGTTTGACCGCATCCCGGTCGTCGAAGAGCGGTATGCCAATGGCGCGCGCCATGAGAGCCATATTGAAGTCTTCAAACTGCGGCGTAAGATAAACAGCATTCCTGCGGGCAAAACACTCCGGATTACGGCGCATGATCGCTTCAAGGTGATGTGGACCACGGACGGCTGGAAGACGAATCAGGTCATGGAGAGCTCCACCGTGGGGTATGCGGGCTCGTTTGCGGACATCGGAACCACTCCGGAGCAGACCGGCGCGGTTTCGTTTACTCTTTACTGGATAGCAGAAAATCGGTGGGAAGGGCAGAATTTCGATGTGCAGATTCAAGGCGCTTCCTGATCCGTATTTGCTTTGGCGGACATCTTAAACAAGAGTAGTGTTCCGACCGGGTAAGTTTAGATAGTTTTAGCGATTGACGACATCTTTCCGGGTGCGCGCAGACTTCGAAATCGCACCTCAAATTCGGGGCCGAAAATTTCTTGGAGCGTGAATAGGTTATGAGCGATATCGACCAGCTTTCGATCAATGCACTTCGTTTCCTTGCAGTAGATGCTGTGGACAAGGCTAATAGCGGCCACCCGGGCGCGCCTCTGGGTGATTCTCCGATTGCATACCTGCTCTTTCACAAGTACATGCGGCACAATCCGGCGAACTCGCACTGGCCGAACCGCGACCGCTTTGTGCTTTCGAACGGGCATGCTTCGGCGTTGTTGTACGGCGTCCTGCATCTTTCCGGATACAACGTCACCATTGAGGACCTGCAGCAGTTCCGGCAATTCGGGTCGAAGACTCCAGGGCATCCGGAGCGCGGCGATACGGATGGCGTGGAAGTCACGACGGGACCGTTGGGGCAGGGCTTTGCCATGGCCGTCGGGCTTGCGATCGCGGAGAAGCATCTGGCCGCCGTGTATAACCAGCCTGAATTCGATATTGTCGATCACTACACCTATGGCCTGTGCGGGGATGGCGACATGATGGAAGGCATCTCGCATGAAGCCGCATCGCTCGCCGGAACGCTGGGGCTGGGCAAGCTGATCTTCCTCTACGACGACAATCTGGTCTCGCTCGACGGGCCGACAGAGTTGTCATTCACGGAAAACGTGGAAAAGCGGTTTGAGGCCTATCACTGGCATGTGCAGAGGGTGGCGGATGGCAACGATCTCGAAGCGATCTCAAAGGCCATCGAAGCGGCGAAGGCGGTAACGGACAAGCCCTCGATCATCGCCGTGCGGACGGTGATCGGCTACGGCAGCCCGATTGCCGGCACGAGTAAAGTCCACGGCGAAGCGTTGAAGCCGGCAGAGGCGATCGAGACCAAGAAGAATCTCGGCTGGCCCTCGGACAAGTTTTTCTACGTGCCGGAAGAGGCGCAGAAGAACTGGGACACGATCAAGGATCGCGGCGCGAAATATGAGCAGGAGTGGAACGAGCTCTTTGCCGAGTACAAGACCAAGTTCCCTGAACTGGCAGCTGAGTATGAGCGTACGCAGGCGGGCAAGCTGAAGGATGGATGGGAGAAGTCGCTGCCTACCTTCTCGACAGAGAAGCCGATGGCGACGCGCAACGCCGGCAATGCGATCATGAATGCGTTTTCCAAGGTCGTACCGGAGCTGATTGGCGGCGCGGCCGACCTGACGGCCTCGACCAAGACGATCCTTAAAGACGGCGGGAATTTCCATGTCGATCCCAAGGGCCGGAACATCTGGTTTGGCGTGCGCGAGTTTGGCATGTGCGCGGCGGTGAACGGGATGTGGGCGCATGGCGGCCTGATTCCCTACGGCTCGACTTTCTTCACCTTCAGCGATTACTGCAAGTCGGCTATCCGTATGGCGGCGATCATGCACTCGCATTCGCTCTTCATCTTTACGCATGATTCGATTGCGCTGGGTGAAGACGGGCCGACGCACCAGCCGATCGAGCACCTGATGATGCTGCGGGCGGTGCCGTTCCTGACAGATTTCCGTCCGGCGGATGCCAATGAAACGACAGCGGTCTGGCGGCTGGCGCTGGAGCGCAAGAGTCCTGCGTTCATGGCGCTGTCGCGGCAGGATCTGCCGGTTTTCGACGCAACCAAGCACGACATTTACGAAGGCGTAAAGCACGGCGCGTACATAGTGGAGCAGGGCAGCGACTCGCCCGACGTGCTGATTGTGGCGACGGGCGCGGAGGTCTGGCCATCGCTGGATGCGGCGGCTGCATTGAAGAAAGAAGGAGTGACGGCGCGCGTGGTCTCGATGCCGAGCTGGAAGATTTTCGAAGAGCAGAGCGCGGAGTACAAGGCGTCGATCTTCCCGGATCATCTGCCGAAGCTGGCGGTTGAGGCAGGCGCCCCACTCGGATGGTGGAAGTATGTTGGCCGTCACGGCGATGTGATCGGGCTGGAGCGCTTTGGCGCGTCGTCTCCGGGCAAGATAGCGCTCGAAAAACTGGGCTACAGCGTGACGAACATTGTGAATCGCGCCAAGTCACTGGTTGAGAGCGCTGCGCTGGCGGAGAAGTAGGACGATGAAGCTGGCCATGGCAGCGGACCACGCGGGATTTCCGCTCAAGGAAGAGGTTCGCGGATACCTGGAGCGCCTGGGGCATGAAGTTGTCGACCTGGGCGCTTACAATACCGAGCCTTCTGACTATCCGGATTTTGCGGAAGCGGTTGGCAAGGCGCTGGCGGCCGGACGGGCGGAGCGCGGCATTCTGATTTGCGGCAGCGGCGTCGGGGTCTGCGTGGCTGCCAACAAGATGCCGGGCATTCGCGCCTGTATGTGCCATGACACGTATTCCGCGCACCAGGGCGTGGAGCACGATGACATGAACGTGCTGGTGATGGGGGCAAGAATCATCGGCACGGCACTGGCCTTTGACTTGGTGTCGTCGTATCTCAATGCGCGTTTCCAGAGGCAGGAAGAGCGCTTTGTACGCAGGTTGAATAAGGTGAAGGCGATTGAAGCCCGCAACATGCCGGAAGCGGCAAAGCTGGAGCACCACACCGTTAAGTAGGCGAACTCGAACTCAACGAAGCACTGCAGGCGCGAACTGGTTCAGGAGCGGCAATGGCAACCATCAATACCATTTTGTGGGACGTTGGCGGGGTCTTGTTGACGAATGGCTGGGACCAGAAAGGGAGAGCTGCGGTGCTTTCGCGTTTTGGCCTGGATCGCGATGCGTTCGAACAGCGGCACGAAGAGCCGAACGACGCATGGGAAAAAGGGCTGATCACGGTCGATGAGTATCTGCAGAAGACGGTCTTCCATGAGCCGCGCAATTTTACTCCGGATGAATTTTTTGCGGCGATGAAGGCCGAGTCTCAGGTGCTCGCAGACAGCGCGCTTGGAATCCTTGCGGCACTGGCGGCATCTGATGCAGTATTGCTGGGCATGGTGAATAACGAATCGCGCGAGCTGAATGATTATCGTATCCAGAAGTTCAGGCTGCGCGATTATTTCAAAGTTTTCCTGAGTTCCTGCTATGTTGGGCTGCGCAAGCCGGGTGCTCGCATCTTTGAGTTGGCGCTGGATGTCCTGCAGCGCGATGCGGAGTCGGTTGTGTTTGTGGATGACCGCCCTGGAAATGTAGCGGCGGCGAATGCACTGGGTATTCACGGAATTCAATATCAAGGCTCAGAGCCATTGAGGGCTGAGTTTGAGCGTCTAGGTATTTCGCTGGGGGCCGAGGCAGGTGCCCGAATCGCATAGGTTTGGCATTTGTTCTCTCCCGTGCTTTCGCAAACTGCGCGAAGGTATGGCGCACCTTGAATTTGCGGCTCATTGCGAAGATTAGACATTGGAGGAAGGTAATGGAACTGGGCATTATCGGACTTGGGAAGATGGGCGGAAATATGGCCGAGCGGTTACGCGAGGCAGGGCACAAGATCGTCGGTTTTGATTTCAGTGCCGACGCGGTCAGGAAGTTGTCCGACGCCGGTTCCACGGGTGTTTCTTCATTGCAGGACCTGGTGAAGAATCTTTCAGCGCCACGGGCGATCTGGATCATGGTGCCGTCGGGCGATCCGGTAGATGAGACGATCGCAAAACTGGAGCCGTTGATGCAGAAGGGTGATACCTTCATCGATGGCGGCAATTCGAACTACAAAGACTCGCAACGGCGGCATGCGCAGTTGACGGCCAAGGGGTTTAACTTTGTCGATGTCGGCACATCAGGCGGCATCTGGGGATTGGAAGAAGGCTACAGCATGATGATCGGCGGCGATAAAGAGCCGGTCAAGCGGCTGACGCCGATTTTTGAAGCGCTGGCTCCGGCGGCGGATAAAGGCTGGGGGCATGTGGGACCGGCGGGCGCCGGGCATTTTGTCAAGATGGTGCATAACGGGATCGAGTACGGCATGATGCAGGCGTATGCAGAAGGCTTTTCGATCATGGCCCACAAGACGGCCCTCAATCTCGATCTTGCGCAGATTGCCGAGATATGGCGCTACGGCAGCGTGGTGCGTTCATGGCTGCTCGATCTGACAGCCGATGCGCTTGAGAAGAACCCGAAGCTTGAGGGACTGGAAGCGTATGTGGTGGATTCGGGCGAAGGGCGCTGGACGGTATTTGAGGCCATCGACCTGAATGTATCGGCGCCGGTGATTACAGAGTCGCTGATTCGCCGCATCCGCTCGCGCGAGGAAAACAACTTTACCGACCGCATGCTGGCGATTCAGCGCAATGCGTTCGGCGGTCATGCGGTGAAGAAGGATTAGCAGGAGAGACTTATGGCAACGACGGAAGTAAGAATCGCTCCAGAGGCGGTAGCAGCGGCGACGCAGCGCAGCGAACGTGTTCCCGACCCAGGAGTCGTGGTGATCTTTGGCGCTTCAGGCGATCTGACGAAGCGGAAGCTGTTGCCTGCGCTCTATCACCTTGAACAGCAGGGATTGCTCCCGGCGGAATTCGCCATTGTTGGAGTGGCGCGCCGCGACCTGAAGAAGGAATTTGCCGCTGATATGAAGGACGGCATTTTGAAGTACGGCGGCGTGAAGGAAGACGACGGCAGGATCAATGACTTCATCGACAAGGTGGAATACCACGCGATGAACTTTGACGACGACGCCGGTTATACGGAACTGAAGGCGCTGCTGGAAAAGATCGATAAGGAGCGCGGTACAGAAGGCAACCGACTGTTCTATCTGGCTGTGGCGCCGGAGTACTTTTCCGACATTATCAACCGGCTGGGCGCGCACGGCATGGCGCATCCGGAAAAGGGCCATGCGCGGGTCATTATCGAGAAGCCCTTCGGGCACGATCTGGAATCAGCCAAGGAACTGAATGACGAAGTGAACAAGGTTTTTGATGAGGAACAGATTTTCCGCATCGATCACTATCTCGGCAAAGAGACGGTGCAGAACGTCCTGGTCTTCCGCTTCGCCAACGGGATCTTTGAGCCGATCTGGAACCGCAACCTGATCGACCACATTCAGATTACGGCGGCTGAGAGCATCGGCATTGAGGGCCGCGGGCCGTTTTACGAAAAAGCCGGTGCGCTGCGCGACGTGCTGCAGAACCACATGATGGAACTGCTGTCATTCGTGGCGATGGAGCCGCCTGTTTCGTTTGAGGCGAACTCGGTGCGCGGCGAAAAAGTGAAAGTATGGCGTGCCATCAAGCCGATCACGCTCGATAACACGGTGCGGGGCCAATATGCACTGGGAACGGTCGATGGCCACCAGGTGCAAGGATACCGCGAAGAGGACCGCGTCGATCCGAATTCGTCGACGGAGACGTTCGCCGCCCTGAAGCTGGAGATAGAAAACTGGCGCTGGGCCGGGGTCCCGATCTACCTGCGCGCGGGCAAGCGGCTGGCAACGCGTGTCACGGAGGTCACGATCCAGTTTAAGCAACCGCCGCTGTTACTTTTTGACCGGTCGTCGGGTGGAGCGCCGTGCAACGAGATCCAGCCGAACCTGATGGTGATACGGATTCAGCCGGATGAAGGCATCTCGCTGCGCTTTGGAGCAAAAGTGCCGGGACCGGACACCAACGTATGCCCGGTGGTGATGGATTTCCAATACGCCAGCGCTTTCGGCGTGAATTCGGCGAATGGGTATGAGCGGCTCCTGTTGGACGCGATGCTCGGAGACCAGACGCTGTTTGCACACCGCGATGGCGTGGAGGCGACATGGGCGCTGTTTACGCCGGTACTGGAAGCATGGGCTAAGTCCAAGCCGAGGGATTTCCCAAATTACACCAGCGGCACGTGGGGGCCGAAGGCTGCAGACGGGTTGATTGGACGCGACGGCAGACGCTGGCATAACGGCTAGATGAAGAATTCATACGCACAACCGTTGATCTCAGGACTTCACGACGAATGGCCAGGACAATAGCAGTCGAATACCGCGTGTACGACGGGCCCGATGCGCTGGCTCATGCGGCAGCGGAACATTTTGTGGAACAGGCACAGAAGGGCGTTGCCGCTAAGGGCAAAGCACGGATCGCTGTTTCAGGCGGCAGCACACCGAAACGCACCTTCGAGCTGCTGGCAAATCCGCAGGAGAAATTTCTGACGGCGATGCCGTGGGAGCATCTGGAGCTTTTCTTTGTCGATGAGCGCACCGTGCCTCCGACCGACAAGGACAGCAACTATCGCATGACGCGCGAGGCGATGCTGGACAAAGTTCCGCTCAAGCCGGAGCAGGTCATTCGGATTGAGGGCGAGCTGCCTCCGGAAGAAGCGGCTGCGCGATATGAATCGGCGATCCGCAATCGATTCCGGTTGGAAGGCGCGGAGGTTCCGCGCTTCGACTCGCTGGCTCTGGGCATGGGCGACGATGGGCACACGGCGTCGATCTTTCCCCATACGGCGGGGATTCACGAGATGTCCCATCTTGTTTATGCGAACCAGGTTCCGCAGAAAGATACGTGGCGCGTGACGCTGACGTGGCCAGTAATCATCGAGGCCGGCGATGTTTTCTTCCTGATTGGCGGCAAGGACAAAGCCGATCCGTTGCATCGTGTGCTGCAGGGGCCGTATGATCCGGAGACTCTGCCATCGCAGCTGATCCAGCCGAAGAATGGGAAGTTGCTTTTCCTTCTGGACAAGGATGCGGCAGCGCTGCTGCCTCCGGTGGACGCGAGCGGCACGGGAAGACTGGAGATTGCACGATGATTCTCGCCGGGGATGTGGGCGGAACGAAAGTCCACTTGGCGCTCTATGAGTTTGAAAATGGCGAACTGACGCACGTTCGCGATGAGAAATTTCCGGCCCAGGAATATGACGGGCTGGAAGCGATTGCAAAGAGGTTTCTGGACGAAAGCGGCGATCCGGAAGTTACGGCTGCATGTTTTGGAGTGCCGGGACCGGTGCGGCAGGGACGGCTTAAGCTGACAAACCTGCCGTGGGTGCTTGATTCTCAGGAGATAGCGGCTGCGCTGGATGTCCAGCATCTCTTTCTCATCAATGATCTTGAAGCAAACGGATATGGCATTGCCGAGCTGCACTCAGACCAGATTTATGTCCTGAGCGATGGCGATACGAGCGCTGTCGGAAATCGCGGGTTGGTTTCCGCGGGCACGGGACTGGGCGAAGCGATCCTTGTGTGGAATGGCAAGATGCATGTGCCGATGGCTTCCGAGGGTGGTCATTGCGACTTTGCCCCGCGCAACGAGACGGAGATTGAATTGCTTCGCTACCTGCAACGGGAGCTGAGTGGTCGCGTGAGTTTTGAGCGTGTGGTTTCCGGTATTGGGCTGAAGAATATCTATGCCTTCCTTCGCGATGAAAAAGGCTTGGACGAGCCGGCGTGGCTGAAGGAGCGGATGCAGAATGAAGATCCGAACGCCGTGATTGGCGAGCTGGGCGAAAACGGATCGAATGAACTGTGCGCGCAGACGCTGGACATCTTTGCTTCTGCTTATGGCGCTGAGGCCGGAAACCTGGCGCTCAAGATTTTGTCGGTGGGTGGGTTATATCTGGGCGGCGGCATCGCGCCGAAGATTCTGAAGAAGATGAAAGATGGGACGTTCATGAAGGCCTTCACGGACAAGGGACGCCTGAGTGATCTGCTCATCCACATGCCGGTGCGCATTATTCTGGAGAGCCGCGCTGCCCTGATGGGCGCTGCCGCATATGCAGAAGCGCGAGCGGCGGAGATCAGCGGGAAGTCAGTGCGTGCCGCGTCGGTGCAGTTTTCGTGAATTGACTCTGCTTCACAACGTGTCTTTTTGATGGGGGTGATATGAAAGCGGTCCGTTCTTTACCGAAGCATTTGTTCCTGGTTGTGATATTCTCCGCGCTTGTCCTTGCGCCGAAGTTTGCTCTGGCGCACGCGGTATTACTGGCATCGACACCATCGGCCCACGCGACGGTGAAGGGGCCGGAGATTGATATCCATCTTAAATTCAATTCACGGATTGACGGCGCGCACTCGCGGTTGTATCTGGTGGATTCCAGCGGGAAGCAGCGGACGCTCGCGCTCTCGCCGCAGGATGCGCCCGATACGCTCAGCGCAGGAAGCGTGAAGCTGAGCGCTGGCGCGTATTCGATTCACTGGCAGGCGCTTGCGAGCGATGGGCACATCACGCGAGGCGAAATTCCATTTGTGGTTCAATAGCCCTTAGTGTTCTGGCTACTCAAAGACTTCGATCTGCTCTCGGTGCTGCTGAGGGCGACATCGCTGGCGTTGGAAGCGTTGACCCTGGGCGGTGTGGCGTTTCTCATGGTAGCGGCGCTGCCGTCACAAATCGCTTCTGACACCCTGCGCAAACTGCGCGCCGTGACGGGTTGGGCGGCTCTTGCGCTGGCCATCGTACAGGTCCTTGCCACCGCTACGAGCTCTGCCATCCTCATCGGTGGCTCCGGCTTCAGCTTTCGCGATGTCACCGGCGCGGATTTCTTTTTTTGGGAGTGCCTGCTGTCAGTGAGCGCGCTGGCACTCTTTCTCTTCATGCGTGCCTCGTCGCGGTGGACATTGTTTGCGGGTGCGCCGTTCGCACTGCTGATACTGTCGGCGTCTGTGGGGATGAGCCATGCAGCGGCGCGGCTCGATCATCGCGGGCTTCTGCTGGTGCTCACGGCCCTGCATCACATCGGTGCCGCAGCATGGATCGGCGCCATGCCGTTTCTGTTGATCGCTTTGCGCGGTGAAAAGGACCAAGTAGCTGCCGGACGGTATGCGCGGCGCTTTTCGGCCATGGCGATTACGTCTGTTTCCCTGCTGCTGATTGGCGGAATTGGCATGTCGGTTTTCTATGTCGGCTCATGGCAGGGCGTATATGGAACAACCTACGGCACCCTGCTGCTGGCAAAGATCTACCTGTTGCTGGTGGTTCTGGGAATGGGTGCAGGCAATTTCTTTCTGGTGCGGCAGATTGAGCGCGCGCCTGCTCCTTTGCTGGTGCGGTTGCGTCGCTTCAGCGAAGCAGAGATTGGCCTCGGATTTACCGCGATTCTTGCAGCGGCATCGCTCACATCACAGCCGCCTGCAGTCGATCTGACGCAGGACCGCCTGACGACCCACGACATTGTGGAGCGGATGCACTGGGTGAAGCCACGCTTGACGAGCCCGCCGGTTGCGGCCCTGGCGCCGCCTACTACAATTCGGGTTGCGATTCAGGAGTCTCTTTTCAGCGAAGGATGGCTGAACGATGCGAATGACCGCGCATGGAGCGAATATAACCACCACTGGGCTGGATTGATTGTGCTCGCCGCCGGGCTGCTGGCGCTGCTGGCGCGTTCACAGCGGTTCAGATGGGCGCAGTACTGGCCACTTTTGTTTATCGGGTTGGCGGTATTCATTGTATTGCGTGCCGATCCGGAGAACTGGCCGCTCGGACCGCGTTCGTTCTGGGCCAGCTTTTCTTCACCGGATGTCCTGCAGCATCGCACGTATGCGGTGCTCATTACCGCCTTCGCCATCTTTGAGTGGGCGGTGGAGACGGGGCGGGTCAAATCGCGCGCGGCGTCATATGTCTTTCCCCTGCTATGTGCTGCCGGAGGCGCCTTGCTGCTGACCCACTCGCATCCGCAGGCAAATATCAAGGACTCAATGCTGATAGAGTTGAGTCATACACCTATCGCTCTGCTGGGCGCTACAGCGGGCTGGAGCCGATGGCTCGAACTGCGCCTGCCACAAAAGCGCGATTCGAAGATCGCTTCCTATATATGGCCGGTCTGTCTAGTGCTGGTGGGGATTTTGCTTCTCGATTATCGCGAGACTTAGCTGGAACTGCGCTCAATCTGCGATTCGACAACTGCATGATGCGTTGCGATATGGTAATGACAGCGCTTTTGGAGGATCCCTCATGCCAGAAGCGCACCTTTTCTTATAAAGGAAGCCTATGCCGCAACGTAATCGTCGCATTGCCCAATTTGTGTGCTGTGTGGCAGCGTGTTTCGCTCTGGGGACGTTCTTTGTCCAAGATGCAAACGCGCAGCGTCTGCCAGACACGGTTCGCCCAGATCACTACAGCCTCGTCCTGACTCCAGACCTCAAGAGCGCTACCTTCACAGGCAGCGAAAAGATAGATGTGCAGATTCAGAAGCCGGTCGATGCGATCACTCTGAACGCCATCGAGATCAAATTCCAAAGCGTAAAGGCAAGAGTGAACGGCAAGACACTGGACGCCACTGTCACCGAAGACACCGAAAAAGAGCAGGCCACCTTCAACTTTCACCAGCAACTGCCGGCCGGCAAGCTGACGCTCGAAATTGAATACACCGGCATTCTGAATAATGAGCTGCGCGGGTTTTATCTCTCGAAGACAGCAAAGCGCAACTATGCTGTGACACAGTTTGAGCCGACCGATGCGCGCCGCGCTTTCCCCTCGTTCGACGAGCCTGCGTTCAAGGCGACGTTTGATGTGACGCTGATCGTGGACAAGGGCGATACGGCCATTTCGAACACGAATATCGTTTCCGACACGGCAGGGCCGGGCGCGGACAAGCATACGATTCACTTCGCCACGACGCCGAAGATGTCGACATATCTGGTTGCGTTTCTGGTGGGAGATTTTCAGTGCACCTCCGGCGAGAGTGACGGCGTGCCGATACGGGGCTGCGCTACTCCCGACAAGGTAGAGCTGACGAAGTACGCGGTGAAGGCTGCGGAGTTTGTGCTGCACTACTATGACACCTACTTCGGCATTAAGTATCCGATGCCGAAACTGGACATGATCGCCATTCCTGACTTTGAAGCGGGCGCGATGGAGAACTTCGGCGCCATCACCTATCGCGAGACAGATTTGCTGATCGACGAAAAAACCGCTTCCGTCAACGCGAAGAAGAATGTGGCCGAAGTGGTTGCGCACGAGATGGCGCACCAGTGGTTCGGCGACATGGTCACCATGGAGTGGTGGGACAATATCTGGCTGAACGAGGGCTTTGCCACCTGGATGGAGAACAAGCCTGTCGCCGCGTGGCATCCGGAATGGGACATTCCGCAGGATGTGGCCGAGCAGCTGAACAGCACAATGAATTACGATGCGCAGCGCGTTACGCGCACCATCCGCGCGAAGGCAGAAACGCCTGACCAGATCAACGAGATGTTTGACGCCATCTCGTATGGCAAGGCTGGTGCAGTTCTTCTGATGGTTGAGAACTACCTGGGCGAGGAGACATTCCGCAAGGGCGTGCATAACTATCTGGCCGCGCACATGTACGGAAATGCGACGGCGGAAGACTTCTGGAACGCGCAGACGGCGGAGAGCCACAAGCCGGTCGACAAGATCATGGAAAGCTTTGTGGCGCAGCCGGGTGTGCCGATCCTGAGCTTCAGCGCGCCGGAGAACGGCAGTGTGGCTGTCAGTCAGCAGCGGTTCTTCCTGAATCCCAGCGTGAAGGCAGACCGGGCGCAGTCCTGGATTGTTCCGGTGTGCATGAAGTCGAGCAGCGCCAGTGAGGATTGCGAGGTGCTGTCGGCGCAGCAATCGCTCAAGACTCCGCAGGCGCCTTTCTTTTTTGCGAATGCCGAGGGCAAAGGCTATTACCGCAGCACATATCCGGCGGATGTGTACGCAAACATTGTGAGCAACGTGGAAACAGGACTGAAGCCGGTAGAGCGTATCAGTCTGCTGGGCGATGTGTGGGCGCAGGTGCGCGCCGACAAGATGACGGTGGGCGATTATCTGGACCTTGCGGGCGCAGTGAAGGACGATACCAATGCTTCGGTGATCAGCACGGCGCTGGGCGAGGCAGCGACTATCGACACTCGCATTGCCAGCACGGACGAAGAACGCGATGCTCTTGCCGCCTGGGTGCGCAAGAACTTCAAGCCGGCTTATGAAAGGCTGGGCGAGGCTTCAGACAGCGATACTCCGGAAAAGAAAGAACTGCGAGCCACGCTGTTTGCCTACCTGGGCACGCTGGGGAAAGATCCGGATGTGATTGCACAGGCCAGACAGATTGCGGAGAAGTATCTGGCGAATCCAGCTTCAGTAGAAGCGACGCTGGCACAGACGGCTACGGGTATCGCCGCGATCAACGGCGATGCTGCTTTCTTTGATCAGCTACAGAAGACGTTCGAGACATCGGAGAATCCGCAACTGCAGGAGACTGCGCTGCGGCTACTCGCCGAATTCAAGGACCAATCGCTTGAGCATCGCGCATTGGACTACACGGTTTCGGGCAAGGTGCGGAACCAGGATGCGGCGATCCAACTGCTGCTTATGCTGCGGGGGCGCGAAACACGCGACCAGGCGTGGCAGTATATTCAGCAGAACTGGGACAAGGTGCAGGCCCAGCTTACGACCTCTATGGGCGCATATCTTGTAGGAGCCACGGGCAGTTTCTGCAGCGCCGACGCGCGCGACCAGGTCGAAAGCTTCTTCAGCACGCATAAGGTGCCGGCGTCGGAGCGGGCGCTGGTCCGGGCAAAAGACCAGATCAATGATTGCATTGAGCTGCGCAGCGCCCAGGAGCCGAAGCTGAAGGACTGGATTGCCGCGCAGAAGTAAGTTGTAGTCAAACCTGACCTGGCCGGAGCTTGTCTCCGGCCATTTCTTTTACGCGAGACTGCTGCTGTAGACGCGAGAGACGCCGCGCAGAATCTGCCGGTGCGGCAGCGAATCCATGCTCTCGGCAAAGAATGCTTCGCCGGTGCGCTGCGCCTGCGTGCGATAGAACCAGCGGCTGAAGAGGCAGAGGTGATCGGAGATTGTCTGCGCCGAAGGTTTTGATTTTGCCGCAGGCGAAACCAGATCGGCCAGCGTTTGCTGCAGACGTTCTTCCAGCACATTGCGCGAGACGGTTTGGACCACCGTGCCCGCGCCCTCTGTTGCCAGCGGGACTGCTTCGACGGTGGTGGGATGGACATAGAGAGAGGTTGATCCTGATTGCTCATTGTGGAGGCGCATGCCTTGCACTGAATAATGAACCGGGCCGAGGATGACGCCATGGGTCAGCAAAAAACAGTTAACCGCTTCCGGCTCCGCCGACGGTTGCAGGATGAGCGCAGCGAGCTTTGAGAGTTGATGAACTGCCGCTGGCATCAACGCTACGACTGCCTGGACCTTCTGCAGTTTTGCGTGAGCCTGGGCGGCCTTTTCAAAATTGAGGCCGGCAGATGCGGCGTCCCGCTCGGCAACAATTTCTTCGATGAGACTGGCGCCTCGGGTTGCGAGAAAGGCATGGACGCTGGCTGCTTCCTGGGCATAGCGCTTGTCGGTGCAGCCCATGAAACAGGGCGCGAGGCACATCTTCATTTCGGAGTAAATGCAGCCGGGGAACGCAGGGTCGGGGTTCAGGTCTTCGTGACAACGGCGCAGGTCGAAGAGATTCAGCATCTCATCGCAGAACTTTTCCGCGGATGCGCGCGAAGGGAAGGGGCCAAAGAGATCGTTGAACGCGGATTTTGTAATTTTGTTGGTTACATATACGCGGGGGTAGGCGTTCTCGCTGGTCATGCGCAGGAAATATGGCGGGCGCAGGTGCATGCGCTTGCGCGTGGCCTCGCCGAAGACCTGCATGGATGCGGCGTAGAGGTAGAGGGACGATTCGAAGTCGGAGCCGGTGAGGGTGTATTCGATACGCGCGATTTTCTCAGTGAGGCGCAGGCGTTTTGCCTGCGAGGGGCGCGCGTCAAGAAAGCGGGTAAGCCGTCGTTTGAGGTTGGGCGTGCGGCTCAAATACGGTTCCGCGCGTTCATCGGCGGCAAAGAGCGCAAAGACGCCAGAGTGTGCGGGTATCTGCGCGAGTGCCGATGCGGGACTCGTTGGATCGAAGGCAATGGAGTGGACGAGCATACGACTCGTCCTTATTATTCGCCAGCGATGGTCATGCCGTCGATGCGCAGTGTGGGCGAGGCTACGGAGCTGCGGAAGGTGAGGTCGTTGCCGATGGCGGCGATGTTGCGGAACATCTCTTTGAGGTTGCCGGCAACAGTGACTTCCTGCACGGGGTAGGTAAGCTCGCCGTTCTCGATCCAGAGGCCGGAGGCTCCGCGCGAGTAGTCGCCGGTGACCATGTTTACGCCAGGGCCGAGAAGTTCGGTGACATAGAAGCCGTTCTTGATCTCGCGCAGAATATCTTCGGGCGAGAGCTTGCCTGCTTCGAGATAGAGATTGCCGTTGCCGATGCCGGGATTGCCGGCGAGTCCGCGAACCGCATTGCCGGTGCTCTGCATGTTGAGCTTGCGCGCGGTGTAAGTGTTCAGCAGATAGGTTTTAAGCATGCCGTTTTCGACAATGACTTTGCGGCGCGTAGGCAGACCTTCGCCGTCGAAGGGCGACGAGCCATAGCCTCCAACAATTGTGCCGTCATCGATCACGTTGATCGGTTCAGCGGCAACCTGTTCGCCGAGCTTGCCGGTGAAGAAAGACGCGCCGCGGTAGATGCTGTCGCCGTTGGCGGCGTCGAAGATGGCTCCGATCAGGGAGCGGGCGATTTCCGGAGCGAAGACGACAGGGACTCGTTGTGTTGGCACGCGGCGGGCGTCAAGTCGGCGTAAAGTCCGCCGCGCGGCTTCGGCGCCCACGGATTCGGGTGAGTCGAGCTTTGCGAGTGTGCGCGCGGAAGAGTACCAGTAGTCGCGCTGCATTTCGCCGTTCGCGCTCATGGCGATAGGGCTGGTGGAAACGGAGCAATAGGAGGATCGGTATTCGCCGACAAATCCGAGTGAGTTGGCGAGCACCTTGCGGCCTGTGGCCGCGTCAAAGCTGCCGCCGTCGCTGTTCTCAATGCGCGTGTCGGCAGACATGGCTGCAGCTTCGCAGCGGCGGGCGAAGTCGATGCGCTCGGAGGTTGGGAGCGAGTAGACGTCTTCGTGAAAGAGGTTGAGGTCGCGGTCCAGCCTTCCGAATTCGCTGGCGTCGGCCAACCCTACAAAGGGATCTTCGGAGGTGACACGGGCGAGCGCGAGTGCGCCGGAGATGAGGTGGTCGATGCCTTCCGGCGTAAAGTCGCTCGACGATGTGCTGGCGACCCTCTGGCCGACGAAAACGCGCAGGCCGACGCCGCGGGAGCCTGACTCCTTGAGTGTTTCTACTTCGCCGAGGCGGACGGTGGTTGAGAATTCATCGCCTTCGCGGATGACGACCTCAGCATCGGTAGCGCCGGCCCTGCGCGCCTTTGTAACAATGTCGGTTGCAAGTTGCTGGAGGTCGGTGGTGAATGTGGTTGCTGTTGCCATTGTCGAGTGACTTAAACCTCAGGGGCTAAAGCCCCTCATCTATGCTTTTAATGCGCGGGCTTAAGCCCGCGCCTACCTTTTTCTCATGTGTGATCAGTTTCCGGTGCCGCCAACTGTCATGCGGTCAAGCTTCACCGTCGGCATGCCGACGCCGACGGGGACGCTCTGGCCGTCTTTGTTGCAGGTGCCGACACCTTCGTCGAGTGCGAGGTCGTGGCCGACCATGGAGACATATTTCAGAGCCTCGGGGCCGTTGCCGATGAGCGTGGCATCGCGGACGGGCGCGGTGATCCTGCCGTCTTCAATCAGGTAGGCTTCTGAGGCGCTGAAGACGAACTTGCCGCTAGTGATATCGACCGATCCTCCGCCGAAGTTGACGGCGTAGAGGCCGCGCTTCACGCTGCGCAGAATGTCTTCCGGAGCGTCGTCGCCGGAGAGCATGTAGGTGTTCGTCATGCGCGGCATGGGAATCTGCTGGTAGCTTTCGCGGCGGCCGTTGCCGGTGTGGGGCATGTTCATGAGGCGCGCCGAGAGCTTGTCGCTCAAATAGCCTTTGAGGATGCCGTTTTCGATGAGCACGGTCTCCTGCGTCGGCGAACCTTCATCATCTACGTTTAACGATCCGCGCCGCGACGGCATCGTGCCGTTGTCGACCACGGTGACTTTGGAACTTGCCACCTGGCGACCGATAAGCCCCGCAAAAGCCGAAGTTTTTTTGCGGTTAAAGTCGGCTTCGAGGCCGTGGCCTACGGCTTCGTGCAAGAGCACGCCGGGCCAGCCGGGGCCGAGAACAACTTCCATCTCGCCCGCGGGTGCGGCGACGGCTCCAAGCTGCAGGATGGCAGTGCGAGCAGCTTCATTGGCAAAATGCTCCGGCGTTTTCTCGGTGAGGAAGTAGCTGATCTCGACGCGTCCGCCGCCTCCGGCAGTGCCGCGTGTCGTCTGCTTGCCGTCATTGGCGAGGACGAAAACGCTGAGGCGCGCGAGCGGTTGTGTATCGCTGGCGTAGGTGCCATCGGAGGCCGCGATGAGGGTGCGCTTCAACTCATCGGAATAACTGGCGCGCACCTGCTTGATGCGTGCATCATAGGCACGGGCCGCGCGATCGGCGCGCATCACCAGATTGAGCTTAGTGCTCAGGTCGGAGTCGAGATCGGCAGCTGGAATCGGATAGAGATTCGGCGACTGCGTCTCGGTAAACCCCGCGACTGGCTGCTTCGCCGGGCCGCGGGCGATCAGCGCGGCAGTGCGCGCAGCGTGCAGCAGTCGTTCTGCGGAGAGATCGTCAGTGTAGGCGTAGCCGGTTCGCTCGCCGGAGACAGCGCGAATGCCGCAGCCGGCGCTGACGCCCTGGCTCGCGGACTTGACCAGCGATTCGTCGATGCCGATGGAAGTAGCAGACACGGACTCGAAGTAAAGATCGGCGTAATCGCCGCCGGCTGAGAGGGCTTCGCCCAGGCAGCGCTCCAGCAGCCGCTCGGAAAGTCCAAATTTTTCAAAGAAGTAACGTTTGTGGCTGGCGGCGGAGGTAGTCATCTATAAACCTTACCAATTAGATGGAATAAAGCATAGTTTCGATTCTATGGCGTCTTCTGGCTCAGGGACGCTTGTTCTTCTTACAGAGATTTCGCGTGGAATCAGGGAGCTATGGGGTGGGGGCTAACGGCGATGGTTCCCGCTCTGATTTCAACAGACGCGGGCGTGCATATTCTTGCTACGATCGCGGCATGAAAAAGCTGATTGTCTTGTCCCTGGTGCTGCTGTTCACGGCCTCTGCGTTTGCTCAACCGCGTCACCATCATCGCCATCATCGTCACCACCACCGGGCCCAGTAGGCTGACGGGCCCGCCGAGTCTCTTGTGTGATACCTTTTCGCGTATGAGTGACGATCCACATTATCCTGTCGGTAAATTTTCGGGGGCAGTCGAACAATCTCCACAGCAGCGTCACGCTTCCATCGCCATTCTTGCTGCGTTGCCGGAAAACCTGCGCTCGGCGGTGAGCGGGCTGACAGATAAACAGGTCGATACGCCATACCGCGAGGGCGGCTGGACGGTCCGCCAGCTGGTGCATCACGTTGCCGACAGCCATATCAATGCGTATGTCCGGACACGGCGCGCACTTACGGAAGACTGGCCCGCGGTGAATGCCTATGACGAGAAGCTCTGGGCCGAACTTTCCGACGCGCGGACGCTGCCGGTCGAGGTTTCATTGCACCTGCTCGAAGCACTCCATCGCCGCTGGGTGGCTTTGTTTGAGTCGCTGAACGAGGAGCAATGGCAGCGCGGCTATGTGCATTCCGAGAATGGGCGCCAGAAGCTGGCAGATGTGCTGCAGTCCTATGCGTGGCACTGCCGCCATCACGTGGCGCATGTTACCGAATTGCGGAAGCGCATGGGCTGGTAGCGTGAAAATGCTTGCCTCGCCTGCGCGCGGCTGAGCATAGTTTCTTAATGCCCTCCGTACAAACTGAAACGTCTCCAGCGGAACTGGCCTGCACGCTCGAAGCATTTCTTGCCGAGCATCCACGGGCTGCGGTGCTGGAAGACGGTCGTGTGCTCTTCGAGATGCAAACGGCGCGTTATGCCCTTTCCGCTGAGCATGGACGCTGCGTGCTTCACCTGTGGTCGGTAGACCGCAACCTTGTACGCACCGTTACGGATTTAGCCGTACGCAGGAATGTGCTGCGAATCGAGACACGGCGCTTCGGCCAAAGCAAACCGCAGACATTGCAACTGGTGCCGGACCGCGATACGCGCACTCCGACGACAAGAGAAGCAACGCGGAAGAAATATCTGCGCCTGCTGGAACGTGTCATGACGCGTGCCTTTCCTGATTTCTCGCTCGACAGCCTGGGCAACGCGATGGATTTGGAGCACAGCTTTGGTCCAGCCTATGCGCGTGGAGCGTTGGTGCGCGGGCCGAAGGCGTGGGCCGTAATTGCGGTCAACGCCGAAGAGACACAGGCGATTATCGACGGCGCGCTGACGCTCGGCATTCTGTGGCTGGCCTACTGTCGCGAACACAGCGGCGGCCGTCGTCTCTTTGAAGGATTGAAAGTGATCGTTCCCGCAGGCATGGCTGCCGTCACGCGAGGCCGCATGGCATGGCTCAATCCCGCCCTGGCCAAGTGGGAACTCTACGAGCTCGATGAGCGCTGCGAAACGTTGGAGTCAGCGCAGGTCGGCGATGAGGGCAATCTCGACATTCGCCTGGTGCATAGCTTCAGCCACGAGCGTACGCTGGAGCGGTCGCAGGCTGCTGTTGCTCAGCTGATGGGATTGCTGCCGGAAGGAATGAAATCCCGGACCGAGGTTCGTCCGCTCAGCTCGACTGAGATCAGCTTCCGGTTGCATGGTCTTGAGTTTGCGCGCGTCCGGCATGGTGTTGCGGTTGGCTCCTTTGCGCGGCAGGACACGATCACCTTCGGCGCGGGCGCGAATGAGACGCCGCTTACTGATGAGACGCAGGACTTATTTTGCGAACTGATACAGCGCGTCTACGATGGGCGGTTTGCTGGTGGAAGCGTGCGCAATCCGCTATACCGGCTGCAGCCCGAGCGCTGGCTCGAGTCGGAGCTGCGGCAAGGGCTCGCAGAACTGGAGCCGTCGATCCGTGAAGAGTTCGTCTATGTGCAGGTGCCTGCATTCGCGGGCGGGGATCGCGGCATGATCGACCTGCTGAGCGTGACCCGGTCGGGGCGGTTATTAGTGCTGGAGTTGAAAGCGAATGAAGACTTGCACCTGCCATTGCAGGGGCTGGATTATTGGCTGCGCGTGCGGCAGGTCCATGCTGCGGGCGAGTTGCAGAA
>Ga0335072_10001434_pt1 | contig 38765 bp, 36 predicted proteins | sample Lox_Sample_21_FD_206725 | JGI IMG/M metagenome (GOLD analysis project Ga0335072, IMG submission 206725) | Soil microbial communities from Loxahatchee National Wildlife Refuge, Florida, United States - Lox_Sample_2.1 | ecosystem: Environmental > Terrestrial > Soil > Wetlands | place: USA... | reverse complement strand
CGGAAAGCTGGTTTGCAATGGCTTTTGTCTCAAAGGATCCGAGCGCATCATCGTAGTCTCCGGGCCCAACCAAGGTGGCAAAACGACCTTCGCCCGGACCTTCGGCCAACTGCACTACCTCGCGAGCTTGGGACTGCCCGTTCCGGGGACGAGCGCGCAACTTTACCTCTTCGACCGGCTTCTTACGCATTTCGAGCGGGAAGAGCAGATGACGAACCTGCGCGGCAAGCTCGAGGACGACATCGTGAGGATGCACGCCATCCTGAAGGCCGCGACCCCGCGAAGCATCATCATCATCAATGAGATCTTCGCTTCCACCGCGCTGCGCGACGCCGTCTTCCTGAGCAAGAAGATCGCGACGACGATCATGGAACGCGACATCTTGTGTGTCTGGGTGACGTTCCTCGACGAGATTGCATCATTGGGCGAGAAGACGGTCAGCATGGTGAGCACCGTCATGCCCGACAACCCGGCGCAACGAACCTTCAAGATCGTGAGGCGACCGGCCGACGGCCTCGCTTATGCGATGTCCCTCGCCGAAAAATACCGGCTCACTTTCGACATGATCAGGGAGCGCACCGCACCATGAAAGCGCATCTGCTCTTTCGAAATCAGGATTTCGACTGGAAGTGGGCGCTCGAAGCGGCGGCGGAGCGCGGAGCGACGCGTAACGGCTTCCGGTTCAGCCGAAACCCGAGCTTCAATCCTCTGCAGGGCTTGCCGTGGAATTGGGAGGAGCTCACCGCGGACCTGTCGCTGACGACGTTGTTCGATGCGATGGCGCGGGACGACCATTGCGTCTTTGAAGTCTGCCGGAAGGTTGTCTTGGCGAGCGTCGTGGGCGATGTCGATACCATTCTCTATCGCCAAGACATTCTGCGCGATTGTCTCAAGGAGCCGGACGTCGTTCGCGAGCTTTACGCAGTCGCGGTTGAAGCGATCGAGAAGCAGCGGGGGCGTTTTTTCGGGTCTCTGCTCTCTACCTACCCCGACTCTATTCTGCGTGATGCCATCGAGAGGATGACGGTCTTCATTCAATCGCTAAAGAAGTTGAGGCGGATCGCCGAGTCGCACGCACTTCGGTTCCAATCGGAAGGCTGGACCGCGTTTTTCTCCATGCTGGAGCGCGACCTCGGCGACGAATACTTCGCCACCGTCCAGGAGCACCTGGAGGTGTTGAAATTTCGCAATGGCGAACTGCTAACCGCCCAACTGGGCAGGGCCAATAAGGGGGGCAACTATGTGCTTCACCGAGTGCCCCATCGTCGGTGGAGTTTTCTTACCTGGTGGAAGGATCTCTTCGGGGAAAAGGAGCCCGTCTTCCGCTTCGAGCTCCATCCTCGCGATGAACCTGGCGCCAAGGCACTTGCCACGTTGCGAAATCGGGCGGTCAGCCTGGCCGCCGCTGCGCTTGCCGAGTCCGCCGACCATGTTCGCGACTTCTTCGGGATGCTGAAAACCGAGCTCGCCTTCTATATCGGTTGCGTCAATCTGCATGAGCGGCTCACCGAGAAGGAGGAGCCGCTCTGCATGCCGGTACCGATGCCTCCCAGTGAGCCACGGCTCGCATGCAACGGTTTATACGACGTTGGCCTCACATTGACCGTCGACCGGCGGGTGGTCGGCAACGACGTCAACGCTGACGGCAAGGAGCTTGTGGTCATCACAGGTCCGAACACTGGGGGGAAGTCCACGTTCCTCCGCAGTGTCGGCCTCGCGCAATTGATGATGCAGGGCGGAATGTTCGTTCCGGCCGCGTCCTTCTGTGGCAGTGTTTGTGACGGCTTATTCACGCACTACAAGCGCGAAGAAGACATTGGCATGCAGAGCGGGAAGTTCGACGAGGAGCTCAGCCGCATGAGCGAAATCGTCGACCATGTCGCACCGCGGTCCATGATCCTGTTCAATGAATCCTTCGCCGCGACCAACGAACGGGAAGGCTCGGAAATAGCGCGGCAGATCATCTCTGCTCTCTTGGGGAAAGGCGTGAGAGCGCTGTGCGTAACGCACATGTACGAGTTGGCGCACGGCTTTTTTGAGGCAAACCAGGGGAACATACTGTTTCTGCGGGCAGAGCGCGATGCCGATGGGGTGCGCACTTTCAAGCTGGCCGAAGGCGAGCCGCTGCCCACCAGCTTCGGAGAGGACCTCTACAATCGCGTCTTCGCTGCCGAGATCGATGGCACTGGGGTCGACGAGGCGAAGACGCGCGCCCGCGCGTGAGAGGGCGCGGTACCGTCAAAGGTCGCGCTATATGTCGGCATAAACGAATCGCTCGCCTTTGGCGCCGGGATGCGTGACGGCCCCTTTCTCGGCATCCCCGACCGTGTTGGCGTAGCGCCACAACGCCCCGGATCCGTACTCGCCCTGTCGGGGCTTCCATGACCTGCGCCGTTCCGCCAAGTCGGCTTCGCTGAGTTCGACGGTGAGAGTGGCAGCCTCGGCATCGATGGTGATGATATCGCCGTCGCGCAGCAGGCCAATCGGGCCGCCCACGGCCGCTTCCGGTCCGACATGGCCGATGCAGAAGCCCCGCGTGCCGCCGGAGAACCGGCCGTCCGTGATAAGGGCCACCTGGTCGCCGGCGCCTTGGCCGTAGAGCGCCGCCGTCGTCGAGAGCATCTCTCGCATGCCGGGGCCACCACGCGGGCCTTCGTAACGGATGACGAGCACCTCGCCGGGCTTGTACTGGCGTGCCTCGACAGCGGCGAAGCAATCCTCTTCGCGGTCGAAGCAGCGCGCGGGACCGCGGAAACGGAGCTGCAGACCTTGCATGCCTGCGACTTTGCAGATTGCGCCCTGCGGCGCGAGATTTCCCTTGAGAACGAGCAAGCCGCCGCTCTTGGCGATCGGCGACGCGGTCGGGCGCACGACGTCCTGGTTTGTGGGCACGACAACATGCCTGAGATTCTCCGCCATCGTCTTGCCGGTCACCGTCAGACAGTCGCCGTGGAGATACCCGCCATCCAGCAGCGCCTTGAGCAGTACAGGAACGCCACCCACGCCATACAGATCTTTCATCACATACTTTCCGCCGGGCTTGAAGTCGCCGATGTAGGGGGTGCGTTTGAAGATCTCGCCGATCGCGTGGATGTCGAAGTCGATCCCGGCTTCGTTGGCAATCGCGGGCAGGTGGAGCGCGGCGTTGGTCGATCCACCGGAGGCCGCCGCCACCATAGCCGCGTTCTCCAACGCCTTGCGCGTGACGATGTCCCGCGGGCGCAGGCGCAGCCGAAGCAAATCCATAACCGCCTCGCCCGAGGCCTCCGCATAGGCGTCGCGCGAATCGTATGATGCGGGCGTCGCGGCTGAGCCCGGAAGGGCCAAGCCAATCGCTTCGGAAATGCAAGCCATAGTGTTGGCGGTGAACTGGCCGCCACAGGAGCCGGCCGAAGGACAGGCGACGCATTCGAGCTCGTGCAGCTCCGCATCGCTCATCCGGCCGACGTTGTGCATCCCGACGCCTTCGAAGACGTCGACAATGGTGACGTCGCGGCCCTGGAACCGGCCGGGCAAAATCGAGCCGCCGTACACGAACACCGATGGCACGTTGAGGCGCAGCATTGCCATCATCAGGCCCGGGAGCGACTTGTCGCAGCCGGCAAAGCCCACAAGCGCGTCGTAGCAATGGCCGCGCATGGTGAGTTCAACAGAATCGGCGATCACCTCGCGCGAGACCAGCGACGCTTTCATTCCGGCGTGGCCCATGGCGATGCCGTCGGTGACCGTGATGGTGGTGAACTCGCGCGGTGTCCCGCCGGCAGCCGCGACGCCCTTCTTCGCCGCCTGCGCCTGGCGCCCAAGCGCGATGTTGCAAGGTGCAGCCTCATTCCAGGTCGTGCACACGCCGATGATCGGCTGAGCGAGCTGCTCTTCAGTCACGCCCATCGCATAGAAGAACGAGCGATGCGGCGCCCGTTCCGGACCCACCGTCACATGCCGGCTCGGCAAGCTCGATTTGTCAAAGCGCGGTTTACCTGTTTTGTCCGGCATCGGGTCGCCTCCCCAGAAAGACTCGCCGGCGCGGCAGGTTCGGGACGCGCCCCCACCGCGCTGGACCGACGGTAGGAGTCATCAGCCCTTCTGGGCAGTTTCGGGGGACCCCATCCCCATCGGGCAGAGGATAAAGGCATCTATACGCCCCATCAACCGTTGACCTGGCGCTTGGCCCGTGAAACAGGCATCCGTCGGTAGATTCACGTTCCGGGCTTGGAAATCCAATAACTTGTGCTAACATTAACGATGGCGATGGAGTCCGCCCAAACCGCCCGTAAGGCTGATGACTCCTACGGATGGCCTCGTTCTTCGTTGACCGGGGCGCTGACGTAGGAAGGTTCGTCAGGAAGGGCGGGTGGTGCGATGGCGAGCGTCGCCGATTGGACCCCCTCTAAGCGAGACAAGCGTGCTGGCCGGATGACCAGCGCTACGGTCAAGGCGCCGTGCCGGCCGTCGCCACGCCCTCTTGGGCCGCGAGGCTGACCATGGCCGAGCGGATCCTCTACAACCTTCTGCAAGTTCTTGTCGTGATCGCCTTCGCGCCCCTTGTCGAAGGCGTCACCACTCGATTGAAGGAGATCCTTCAGTCGAAGCGCGGACCAAGCATCCTTCAGCCCTATCGCGATCTTTGGAAACTTCTGCACAAGGACGAAATCGTTTCCGACCGCAGCTCTTGGATCTTCCGCGCCGCCCCGTACGTCGCGTTCGCCGCCCCTGTCTTCGTTACGCTTCTGATCCCAGTCTTGACGCGATATCCGCTGTTTTTCGCGTTCATGGGGGACATGCTCGGCGCGGGCTTCATCCTCGCGCTCGGCGGCTTCTTTGCGGTACTCGCCGCGGTGGACACGGCAAATCCCTATGGGCCAATGGGCGCCAGCAGGACGCGCATGGTCGGGTTTCTGGCCGAGCCGGTATTTATCGTCGTCTTTCTGACCGTGTCGTTCGTCGCCGGCTCGACCATCCCTTACATCGTCCAGCTCCGTTGGGTAACGCCGATCGCCAATTTCTTCGAGCCGGCGCATGTCCTGCTGTTGATCGCCTTCCTCATGCTGATCCTGGCGGAGGATGGTCGCATCCCTGTCGACAGCCCCTCCGGGCTGTTCGAGCTTGCCATGATCGACCGCTCGAAATCGCTGGAGTTCTCCGGACGCGGCGCCGCCCTCATGAAATGGGCGGGCGCGATGAAGTTCTTCGTGCTCATCTGCGTCTTTCTCAATGTGCTGGTAACGCCTTGGGGCTTGGCGCATGGCGCCGCGCCGGCAGAGGTGCTGCTGGCGATCCCACTTGTCCTTCTGAAGATCTTTGGGTTCGTACTCGTCCTTGTCTACATCGAGTCCTCGCTTGCCAAGCTGCGCCTCTTTCGCATCACCGAGTTTCTTGGGGCCGCCTTCGTCATTTCCGTCGTGGCGATGATCACCCGCTTGACCGAGATTTAGAGGGCCGCGCAATGAACAGCTCTCCGTTTCCCGTGATCTTCGCCCTCGACGCCCTCACGGGTGCGCTGTTCCTCCTCACTGCCATCGGGGTCGTTGCGACACGGCAAGTGCTCGCATCTCTGCAGCTTTTCATCACGCAATCCCTGCTGTTGACGATCTCCGCCGTGCTGCTCGGGATCGCCCTTGGTTCGGTCCACCTTTTTGCCGTCGCGGCCATCACGATCGGTACCAAGACTTTGCTGATCCCGTGGCTGCTGCGGCGTACCGTCAGCGCCGAGGTCTACCGGACCCGCGAGATCGACCGCGTGCTCAACATACCGAGCTCGCTGCTGCTGGCGGCAGTGCTGGTCGTCCTCGCCTATGCCGTCGCCAACCCGCTACTCGATGCCGTCAATGTGCCGTTCGCGCCGGTCAATCTGCCGCTCGGGGTCGCGGCGATGTTCCTTGGCATCTTCACGGTGGTGGTCCGCCGCGAGGCCGTGCCGCAGCTGCTCGGCCTCCTGGCGCTGGAGAATGGCGTGTTCTTCGCCGGCATCGCGATCGTTCCGAATTTGCCCGTGATCGCGGAGCTTGCCGCGGCGGTCGACGTGCCCGTGGTGGCCTTGGTGTTCGGTCTGCTCACGCGCCAGATTCATCGGCGCGTCGGAACCACGTCGGTCGGGCGCCTGGCAGCTCTGCGGGAGCATTGAGGTCGTCATGGAACTCATAGCCGTCCTGGCAATCCCCGCCCTCGCGAGTGCTCTCTCGCTGTCGCCGATCGGCCGCCGCTTCGCCGCTCCGATCACATTGGCCGCCGCTATCCTCGTCTTCCTGATTGCCGCAGAGGTTGCGGTGCAGACCGTTCGGGCGGGGTCCGTCACGGCGCTTGGGGAGTGGTTGAGTTGCGATGCATTGGGTGCGCTTGTTCTGGCGCTTGTCGCCCTGGTTGCTATGACCGCCGCTCTGTTCTCCTGGGGCTACATCCGGCTCCGTGGTCCGACGAAGACCAAAGAACAGAACTATTACGCGCTCTACAACCTATTCGTTCTGTCGTTGCTGGCAGTACCGACTCTGGCAAATGTCGCCCTCATGTGGGTCGCAGTCGAGCTTACGACGTTGCTCTCAGCGTTTCTCGTCGGGTTCGAGGACACCCCGGAGGCGCTCGAAGCCGCCTGGAAGTACGTCGTGTTGACGACGCTCGGCGCGGTTCTCGCCCTGCTCGGCTTTCTCATTCTCTATTGGGGATCGCAGATTGCGGGATATGCGCCGTTTACTTGGGCCGGGTTGGTTGGGGCCGCACCGCGAATTCCGGCAGCCCTGTTGTGGCCGGCCTTCCTGCTCATTCTTGTCGGCTTCGGCACGAAAGTGGGTCTGGTGCCGATGCATACCTGGTTGCCGGATGCACACAGCCAGGCGCCGGCGTCGATCTGCGCGCTGCTCTCAGGCGTCGAAACGACCACCGTACTCTACGTCATCCTTCGGCTGTTCCCGGTGGTGGGCGGCATGCCGGCGCTCAACGCGCGGCCCTGGTTTATCGGCTTCGGCTTGCTGTCGGTGGCGATCGCTACGCTGCTGCTCATCTATGTTCGCGATTTCAAGCGCCTGTTCGCATTTTCCACGGTCGAGCACATGGGAATCATTCTGGTGGCCGCGGGATTGGGTGGAGCCGAAGCGCATCTTGGCGCTGCCTACCAGATGACCGGGCATGCCATCGCAAAGTCATTCTGCTTCTTCGCCGCGGGAGCTATTGCCGCGCGGTTCAAGACGCAGGAGATCGCATCCGTCCGGGGACTCGCCCGGTTTGCGCCGCTATCAGCCCTCACGCTCGCCGGCGGTGCGTTCGCCATCACCGGCGCGCCGCCGTTTGCCATTTTCGTAAGCGAGTTCCTGATCATCAAGGCAGGGATCGCCAGTGGCCAATACCTCACAACCGGGTTGTTGGCCTTCTTCATCGTGATCGCGTTCTGCGCGGTCATGTTCCACGTCAATCGAATGACGTTTAGCGCTCCTGTCGGCAGCCCCGGTGTATCGGGCCTGCCGCTGTCGTGCAAAGCGACACTTGTCGTCGCCGCGGTTCCCCTGATTGTCATCGGAATTTATGTCCCTACGGCCTTGCAGCAGCTGCTTCGCGCGGCGGCGAGCGCCATGGGTGGCTGAAGGAAAGCTCATGACGGTTCACAACATAGCTCCTGAAGTCCTTCGGCCGACGAATATCGCCGATTTGTGCAACGCGCGATGGAGGGGTCGGGCTGCGGCCACGCTCGATCAAGCCGTCAAGATTTGTCGGATCGAGTGCCATTCGGAGGATTTGCCGGCGCTCACCGGATGGCTCACGGAGGAGCTGGACTATGCCTTTGCGACACTGATTGTCGAGGAGTCGTCCAAAGCGGCGTGGGTGCTCACCTACGTCTTTTACAAGGCGGACGATGCGCCCTGGGTCTGTCTCGAGGTGCGTGTCGATGCGCGGGTGGGGCCGGTGCCGTCGATCGTCGGACTTGCGGTCGGTCCGTCGGCCGACTGGCACGAGCGCGAAGCGGAGGATCTGTTTGGATTGAAATTCGAAGGTCATCCGCGGCTTGGCGAATTTGTTCTGCATGAGGATTGGCCGGAAGGTGTCAATCCCATGCGCCGAAGCTTCGATGCGCGGCAAAGGCTCAAATACCGCGAGTCGGAGCCGGAATGGCGGCCGCCGACGATCGTCGTGGCGCCGGGCAGCTTCGCCATGCCAGTGGGTCCAGTGTTCTCCGACTTTGCCGAAGCTGCCCATTTTCTCCTCGAAACCGTGGGTGAGGACGTCATCCACACCATCCCGCGGTTCTTCTACAAGTATCGCGGCGTCGAAAAGAGCGCAGAGGGTCAGCCCGTCGAACGCGTCCTGCTGCTTGCTGAGCGCTTCTCGGGCACCGCCGCGTTCGCGCATGGCTTGGGCTTTTGTCAGGCCGTCGAGACGATCGGGGCGATCTCGGTGCCTGCTCGCGCGAGGGTGCTGCGGACCGTCCTGGCCGAGCTCGAACGTCTGCGGCATCACGCATCGACGATTACCGGTGTCTGCAACTCGACCGCACTTGCCGTCGCCACCAGTCAAGCCGCGCTGATTGAAGAGGACCTGCTTCGCTTGACCTGCGAGGTCGCGCGCCACCGGTATCTCTTCGGTGCGGTGGTTCCGGGGGGCTTGGCGCACGATCTTACGGATGCGCAATGCCGCCGCCTTTCGGCTGCCGTCGCCGAGATCGCCGGGCGCCTGGACTACCTCCACCGGATGCTTCGCTACTCGAGCAGCTTCCTCGATCGCCTTGAAGAAGTCGGCCTGGTATCGAAAGACGTCGCTATCTCCTATGGTCTCGTCGGGCCGATTGCACGCGCCTCGGGTGTCGCGCGCGACTTGCGCAAGCTTCGTCCCTACGCCGCCTATGAAGCCGCCGACTTTGTGGTTCCGGTTGAGCAGGAGGGCGATGGCTACGCCCGATTACGCATTTTCTTCCGGGAAGCGGAGCAGTCAGCCGCGATAATTCGCCAATTGTTGGCGACACTGCCTGGCGGCGATATCCGTACAGATCCAGCAAAACAGTGCATCGGCGCCGCGCTTGCGGCGGTGGAAGCGCCATCGGGCGCCGCCTTCCATTGGGTGAGATTGCGCGAAGGCGGCACGGTCGCGCGATACCGCATCACGCCGCCGGCCTTCACGAATTGGCACGGCTTCCACTTGGCGGCCGAGAATTTCGCGTTCCAGGACTTTCCGATCATCCTCGCTAGCTTCGGGCTGTCGAACGCCGAATGCGATCGGTAGGCACGTCATGGCGAACTGGGTGCTCACAGGTCTGCGCGCGGGAATAAGATCCAATCTCTATCCCGCTCGACCTGACGAGGCTTTGGGGATATCGCCCGGCCGACCCCTCGACGCTTTCCCGACGTCGCGACAAGAGGCCGACGCCCTCATCGAGGTCTGCCCGACCGGAGCGATCGCGCGCCACGCTGATCGGCTCGCAATCGACTTTGGGCGATGCGTCCATTGTTTCCGCTGCCACGCCGACGCGCAGGCGCCGAGCGTCCCATGGGAAGCGAGCTATGAATGGGGAGCCTATGCCGACGATATGGCCGCTGCGCGTGAGAAGTTGGACCGGGCGTTCGGTCGCTCGCTGCACATTCGGTTCGTCGATGCCGGCGCTTGCGGCGCCTGCATGAGCGAGGCGCGACAGCTTAACAATCCCTACTACAACATGCACCGCCTCGGCTTCTTTATCACGCCGACGCCGCGTACCGCAGACATTCTCCTTGTCGCCGGTCCGATCTCGGATGCGATGCGGCTGCCGCTGCAGAAGGCCTACGAGGCGATGCCGACGCCCAAGCGCGTGGTGGCGATTGGCGCTTGTGCGATCTCGGGCGGCGTGTTCGGCCCGAGTTTCGCGGCCGGCGAGGGCGCGGCCGAAATCCTTCCCGTAGACGTGGTTGTCCCCGGTTGCCCGCCGCCGCCGGTGGCCATACTCCACGGTCTGCTTGTTGTCGTCGAAAGAAAGCCTCCGTCCAGGCTGGTGTCGGCGCCTGCTGCCGTGAAGGCGAGCCTGACATGACCGGTATGGGCCTGCTCTTCGAAGCCTTCTTCATTCTCTGCGGCGTCGGAGCGGTCGCGGCATTCGTGGGTCCGGTGCGCTGGAAGCCGCCATTGTTAGCAGCGGTCGGAACCCTGACTGCACTGCTAATCCTGGCAACAAGCGCCTTGCAGCTCATTGGCCATCCTTCCTTCCACGTCGAGCTCTGGCCGGTACTAACCCTCGGCAGGTTGAGCTTCGCCGCCGATCGTCTGTCGGCGTTCTTCCTCTTCGTTTCGGGTCTGGTGTTCTTGCCGGTATCGCTGTTCTCCGGCTCTTACCTGTCGAAGTACGTCGCCCATCACGACTTGCGCTATTTTAGCGTTCTCTATCACGCGCTTTTCGCCTCCATCGTGCTCGTCTTGATCGCGGACGACGCCATCTCCTTCCTGGTCGCATGGGAAGCGATGTCGATTGCCAGCTATCTCCTGGTCGCGTACGAGTTCGAGCGTGAGGAAAGTTCGCGCGCTGCATTCGTGATGCTGGCGATGAGCGAGGCTGGGACGATCGCGGTGGCCATCGCTTTCATGTTGATAGCGGGGGTCTCAGGAAGTTTCAGCTTTGCCCGGCTGCACTCCAGTGCGCCGGCGCTTGGCGAGCAGGTGAGGTGGGCTGTCCTGCTACTGTCATTCTTCGGCTTTGCAGTCAAAGCGGGGTTGATTCCGGTCAATAGCTGGCTGCCGCTCGCGCATCCCGTAGCGCCGACGAATGTTTCGGCCCTGCTGTCGGCGGTGATCGTCAATCTTGGGATTTACGGGATTATTCGCCTCAATCTTGATCTCGTACCCGTCACCGCGCCCGGACCTGGCTTGGTCGTCCTCGTGGTCGGCAGCCTTTCTGCGCTGATTGGAATCCTGTATGCGACAATTCAAGCCGAGATGAAGCGGCTTCTCGCCCACAGCACGATCGAGAACATGGGGATCGTCGCCGCCGGTGTCGGGGCGGCCATGGTCTTCCTTGCTACCAACCATAAGGTCGTGGCCGGCATCGCACTGATCGCAGCGCTCTACCACCTTGCGAACCATTCGGTCTACAAGGCGCTTCTCTTTATCGGCACTGGGGCGGTGGAAGCGGGCGCAGGAACACGCGATCTCGACCGCCTTGGCGGCATCGTCCGACGCATGCCCTGGACCAGCGCCTTCTTTTTGGTGGGCGTCCTTTCGATTTCGGCGTTGCCGCCGCTTAACGGGTTCGTGAGCGAATGGCTCACCCTCCAAACCATCCTGCGGTCCGTTGTTCTCTCCTCGACCCCTATCAAGGTCTTTTTTGCCGTCTCAGGAGCGCTCCTGGCGTTGACGGCCGGATTGGCGGTTACATGCTTCGCCAAGGTGTTCGCCATGGGCTTCCTGGGAATGCCACGTTCGGATGGCGCCGCTCGTGCCGTTGAGAGCCGTCGCGCGATGCGAGTGCCGCTGTCATTGCTCGCCGCGTGCTGCGTCGTCCTCGGGATCTTGCCAACCTACATCATCCCCGTCCTTGATGGCGCCACCGCGCCTTTGGTCCATGAGAGTGCGACGGCGGCGCTGGTGCCGCCTTTCTTCAGCGAGACCGCGCAGCATCAAGAAAACGTGCCGCCGGCATTCGTCGCCGAGTTCCAGGACCTCGGCAGCCAGGTCGGAAGCAACTGGCTTCCGGGCCGGGGTCTCGTCGTGCTGCATCGCGGCGGGGCGCGCAACCCGGTCGTGTTTGCGATGTCGACCTCCTATACTCTTGTCGTCCTCGCTCTATTGCTCGCGCTAATCTTCGTCGCCTTTCGGGTCGCGACACGAAAACGCGTCCTCACGCGGGGGGCGGTGTGGGACGGCGGCCTGCGTCGGCTCTGGCCGGGCATTACATACACGGCTACCGGCTTTTCCAACCCGGTTCGAGTCGTCTTCCAGGTCCTGCTCCGCCCGACCTCAGTCGAAGACAGTACCGAAGCCGTGGCCCGTCACTTCCGGACTGCCATCAGGCGCGAATACACAGAAGTTCATATTGTCGACCGCTTTGTCTTTGGACCTCCGGTCGATGCTTTGCGGGGCGCTGCGGATGTAGTGCGCAGAATGCATGTCGGGCACGTGAACGCCTATGCGGCATACGTCCTACTTACATTGCTGCTCGTTCTGATTGCCGGAGTTGCCTTGTTGTAATCGTCAGGGGGGCGCACTTTGAACAGGCGCACCACCGGCTGTTTGGAGCCGGCGGACATCGCCGATATCAAAGGAGGAGACCCGATGGAGACGATGGTGACCATGGTTCGTCTATATCTTCCCGAGGCGAGCCACAGTGCGCGGAAGGCGCAGCTGGACAAGGTCCTGCATCTTCTGCGAGATCAGCTTCACGTTCACGGCGTAGCTGTTCTGCACGGACTGAAAGACGTGGGAAGCCGCGAGGAGCCTCATTATGAAAGTGTGGGCGACCTACTGCGGAGGCGGCCGGATCCCCCCATAATCATCGAATTCTTCGACGACTCGCCGGCAGCGACCGAAATCAGAAAGCTGCTTCGAGAGTTGGCGCCCAACAGCTATGCCATCTATTGGCAAGCGACGTGGGAACACGTCGTTGCAAAGGCCGGCGGTGTGGGTGCAGCGATGGCGGGCGCTTAATATCGAGTTCTGCGTCACTATCGAACCTATGGTGCAGGCGAGGGGCAGGAGCCGTTATTCCCGCCGTGGAGCCTCGCTAGGTTGCGGTCACTGCAGGGCCTGCGTTCACGTGTCCGCTAAGCGCCGATCGGACCTTGTCCTGCCGTACAAGCCAGGTGGTGATGGTTCTCGGGTTTCCCTCGATCACTCTGGCCCAACTCGTACTTCGCAACGATTCTCCGTTTCCATTCCACCAATGCTCCGTCGCGACCATGAGCGTCCACGCTCCTCCGTCGCGGGCAGAGCGCCGAAGATTATGGACCTCCAGCGTGACGGCGTAGTCCACTCCGGAAAAGGAGTGGCGCTCCTTTCGCCAATCGACGTCGCCGACATGCCAGTGAGTCTGAGCGGGGCTCGGACAGGTGGCACGGTAAAGGATCTGCCAGAAGTTGAGGAAATTGCGATCGTTCACACCCCGCATCTGTTTCTCCCTTAACTAGGTTTCCGGACGCGGTGCCTTGCAGATGCCGCTGGCTGTGCCGAGTGCTTCATGGATCGCTGCATCGCGCCGCAGAGCCGGGACACAGGGGTTATCGCGCACAGCCGACGCACGGCGGAGCGCCGGTCCGGGAAGGACGACAGTGTCGGGTCGTCTTTCAGCACATCATGTGATTCTTGTCTTCTGAGGAACGTGCCCGCCACGCCAACAATGAGGCTCCTACCGCGTGTTCGACGCCGTAGGAGCCATCAGCCGAGGTGGCGGTTGCGGGGAGCTCCATCCCCTTCAGGCCTTACAGAATCCGCCTTGTTGGAAGAAACGTCAATAGACATCGCCGGTCTTCCGCTGCCGAGAGGACGGCTCAGCGACCTGTCATCGGGCTTTGACTTCCGCGACGAAGAGGGGATCGAATCGCGGGTTGAGCTGATCAGGAAAGTAGCCCCTGGGATTGCAGAGGACCCGTGTGCGTCCGATCATGTAGTCGAATGAATCGTGCATATGGCCGTGAATCCACAGCGACGGTCCATACGTCTCGATCAGCGGTTCCAGATTCGATGCGAATGCCGGGTTCAGCGGGTCATTCCGAAATTGGGGCGCTACGGACCGAGGCGAGGGAGCATGGTGGGTTACAACCACGGTCGTCCCATCGAATGGCCGACTCAGCTCCTTGCGAAGGAACGCGATTGAGACGTCGTGTAGCCGCGCCGTGTCCGAGGGGAGAAGCGTCCGCAGTTTGTAGCCCCGCTCGCACTTGATCACTTGGAAATCTTCGAGCCGTTCTTGTGCGACTGCCATCGAAGCTGTTGGTGTCCCATAGAGCTGGAAGTCGGTCCAGAGAGTGGCGCAGATGAAGCGTGCGCGTTCGCCAGTGCCTACTTCGCCTTCCCACGTCGCGCGCTCGAGAAAGTGGACGCGCCCTTCGGTTGCGTTCGCTCTCTGCCGATTGAATGCGATCATGCGGAACAGCTCGTGACCATACGCTTCGTGATTTCCGGCGATCAGAATTGTTGGAAGCGCAAAGTGCTGGACCACCCAATCGACCGCTAGAGACCCGCTGTGGACATCACCCGCAAGCACGAGGATGTCAGCTGTCGGCTGAGGCGGCTTCAGATAGAAATCGACCGATTTCCTGTGCGGGCCACTCGCGTGCGGCCGGTCCGCAAACCTTGCATCAAACTCGAGATGCAAATCGCTCATCACGGCGATCTTCATCGGTCTCGCCCGACGGCAGGACAGAAAAGGGGATGGCGCGAGCGCCGCTCGCCAGCTGACACCGATGTCTGCGACAAATCCATCAGCCCTTCGCCTCCCACAGTCTCGCAGCAGGCTTCGAAGAGCCTGCCTCGGGGCAGGAGAAGGACATGGGACCCCTGCCGCACGACGTGCAGTAGGAGTCATCAGCCATATTGGCGGTTAAGGGGGAACTCCATCCCCTTCGCAGGCTATAGCCACCGCCAGCCGGGGAAGATGGTCGGCACGCTTGCTGCGATCACCCATATTCGCTCTTCAGCGGCGTGATGTCGAGACTGCAGGCTATTCAGCCGGCCGCCCAGCGTCGGTACGAGGCCGCGGCCGCATCCGCATCCGTCGGCAGCGCAGCGGCCTGATTGGCTCGCATTTGATATTGACAAGTCGGATAGACGTCATCATCCTGCTCACGATTGTAGGTGATGGAGTTCACCTTTAACCGCCCTCGGGGCTGATGACTCCTCCTAGGCGTCTACGGACGACAGGAGGAGTTTGCATGAGAGCCCCCCGGCGCCCCCCCAAGAGAACGCGTGCGCTTTTGCCAGGAGCGCCAGCCCCGCGGTGGCGGATAGCCGGAACGCGCCCATGAGCGCGCGGGATGTTCTCCTCCAGATCGGTCAAGTTCTGACCGTTCTGCTCCTGGCGCCCCTCATCCAGGGAATCATCGTCCAGTTCGAGGAGCGCGTGCAGCGCGCCCAGGGACCGGGCATTTTTCAGCCTTACCGGGATCTCTGGAAGCTCTTCCACAAGCAGCTCGTGGTGCCTCAGACGGCGTCGTGGCTGTTCTGGGCGGCGCCGATCGTCGCATTCACTTGCATGCTGACCGTGCCTATTCTCATTCCGGTGCTCACTGATTTTCCGCTGCCGCTCTCCGACATGGGGGATATTCTGGGCGGCGGCCTTATTCTCACCCTGGGCTCCTTCCTGATCATCCTTGCCGGGCTCGACACCTCGAGCGCTTATGGCGGCATCGGCTCAAGCCGCGCCGTCATGGTCGCGATCCTTGCCGAGCCGACGCTGATCCTTGTCTTCGTCGGCATCACGCTGCTCGCCAAGGCGATGCTTCCCTTCGTCGTCAACCACCTGCTGGTCTCGAATTGGGCGGCCTATTGGAGCCCCGCGCACCTCTTTCTCGTCGCGGCCTTTTTCATCCTCCTGCTGGTCGAAACCGATCGCATGCCCATTCATTCGAGCACGCACATCGAGGTGTACATGATCGAAGAGGGGCGGATTCTCGAATATTCGGGACCGCTTTTGGCCGTCCTCAAATGGGCGTCCGCGATGAAGCAGTTCATTCTCTACACGATCTTCTGCAACGTACTCGTTCTGCCGTGGGGCCTGTCGATCAAGGGCACGGCGCTCGGCGCTCTCGGGGCGGCGGCGGGCCTTATCGTAAAGTTCACGCTTGTCGCCTGCCTCGTCGTCGTGGTCGAGACTTCGCAATCCCGACTGCGCTTTTACCGCTACCAAGAGCCGCTTGCCGCATCTTTCCTTCTCGCAGTCTTGTCGATCATCGGCACTCAGTTGAGCTAACGGTCATGCTGATCCAACACTTAAGCCCGCTTGCCTCGTCGCTGTTCAGTCTGCTCGCGATCGCGAGCCTCCTCCTGTCCTTCGTCATGCTGGGTTCGCGCTGGCTCAAGAATTACCTCTACGCATTCGCCGCCGAATCGTGGGCTATCGCCGCGCTGTCTGCTGCGGTGGGATATTACCGCCAATACCCAGAGCTCTATCTGATCGCCATCCTCACACTGCTCTTCCGCGGCCTCCTTCTGCCCTATCTGATTTGGCGGATCATCCGGCGGTTGGATGTCGATCGAGAGATCCACGAAATACTTCAACCGAGCTCTGGCCTCGTCATCGGCGCGTTGTTCGTGATGTTCGCCCTTGCGGTCTCGTACAGGGTGGCAGGCGAATATCATTTGCAGCTGACGGTGGCTGTGCTGGCATTGACGGTCATGCTGTCAATGAAATTGATCGGGTTTTTGATGCTGGCCGTTCGCCACGAAGCGATCAGTCAGATTCTTGGTCTGCTGGTGCTGGAGAACGGGATTTTCCTCGGATCCCAAATCCTGGTGCCTGGCATGCCGCTGCTGATCGAACTCGTGATCCTTTTCGATCTGCTGATCATCGTGGCGTGTTTCGGGGTGCTTGTCGACTATCTCGTTACCCATGTGGGAACGACAAGCAGCCTCGATCTCAAGAGGCTCGTGGGCTGATGATCGGCGGCTTTCTTCTTGCGCTGTCCCTTGCGCCCTTGGTGGCCTTGGTCGGCTGTATCGTGGTCCATCGGCCGCGGTTCTGCGAAGCAATCAATCTTGTTGCGAGCGCGATCTCGTTTGCCTGCGCCCTGCCGGTTCCATTCCTCGTCGATGGGCAGGCGCTCCTGTATTGGGGCGACTACGTCATCATCGACAGGACGTCGGCTTGGGTCATTCTCTGCACATCGATCGTCTATTTTCTCGCATCGATCTATGCGGTCGGCTACATGCGCCTGCTCGATGAGGAAGAGCGACTCTACCGATTTTACGCGCTCTTTGCGGGGTTCGGCCTTACCACGCTGGTCGGGCCGCTGATGAACAGCGTGGGCATCTATTGGATCGCCATCGAGCTGACGACGCTCGTGAGTACTTTCCTCGTTGCTTTCGAACGCGTTGCTGAGAGCATGGAGGCAGCTTGGAAGTATATCATGATCGTCTCGGCTGGGATAAGTTTGGCATTGCTTGGCACGATACTCTTCTATTGGAGCGGGACCTTCGTGCTCGGACCAACCTATCAGATGACCTGGGGCGTGCTGAGCGCGGCCGCCCCCAAGATGAACCCAATCCTAATCATTCTTGCATTCCTTCTGGTACTCGTCGGTTACGGTACGAAAGTCGGCCTCGCGCCTATGCACAGTTGGCTGCCGGACGCTCATAGCGAGAGTCCGGCGCCGGTATCGGCGATGCTATCCGGTGCGCTGTTGAACACGGCCATGATCGGCATCGTGCGGTTCCTCGGGATCACGCAGTCGGCGGGCCTCGGGGAGCTTCCGCGGCTCGTGCTCGTTGCCTTTGGTGCCCTGTCACTGCTGATCGGCGCGCTTTTCATCGTGCGTCAGCAGGGCATCAAGCGACTGATGGCTTATTCCAGCATCGAGCATATGGGGGTCGTGGCGCTTGGTTTCGGCTTCGGCGGCGCGCTTGGGGTAGCGGGCGCACTCTACCACATGCTCAATCATTCGCTGAACAAATCACTCATGTTCTTCGGCGCGGGAAACATGATGCGCGCCTACGGCTCCAAGGCAATCTTCGACATCACTCGCGTAAATCGCTTCTTTCCGACGCAGGGGGCCTTGTGGCTCGCCGGCGCCATCGCCATTACCGGCGCACCGCCCTTTGGGCTGTTCCTCAGTGAGTTCACGATCATGCGCGCCGGCCTCAAGCCTTCGTTCTCGTGGGCCGTCTATGTCATGGCGGTGTTGCTGATCGTGATCTTCGTGGGGTTCATGAATCAGTTCCGGTGCATGTACTACGGTGCCGACCCCGCCGAGACGCCGTCGCCGAGCAGCCAAGTCAGCGCGTGGTGCATAGCGCCGATGTGGCTGTCGCTCGCGCCGCTGCTGGTGCTGGGCCTCTGGTGGCCCGCGGGCGTTTGGAACTACCTCACCTCTATCGCACAGTCGTTGTCGCCGGGGATCCCATGACCACCATAGTGGAACGCACCGTCGCCGCCATTGATATCATCCCGATCGAGCCGGACGACCTTCCCGCGGCTGCGAGCGAGCTGTTGCGAGGCGGCGGCCGCATGCAGATGGCCTATGCCTGGTACGCCGATCCCGGACGGGTCGAGCTGCGCTATGTCGGCAGCCGCGGGCAGAAAGAGGATTTTTTCATGTGGCGCTGCACGCCTCATGGGAGGGAGGTCCCGACCGTCGCACCCGTGAGTCCGCTCTTGGGTTGGTACGAGCGTGAGATCACCGATTTGTTCGGCGTGGAGTTTCGTGGCCATCCGGAGCCCCATCGCCTGGTCCTTCATCCAGGAGTGCAGCCGGTCCTTCCGCCGATGGACCCGGCCTATCCCGCTGACACGGAGCTACCATTCGAGCCGACCGAGAGCAGCTTGCCGGAGATCGAGGGCTCCGATGTCCAGCGACTGCCGTTTGGGCCTGTTCGCGCGGACGTGGTGGAATCGGTGGAGCTGATCTTTCTCTATGTTGGTGAGCACATTCTTCACTTCCATCCGCAACTCTTCTTCAAACATCGCGGCATGGAAAAACGGTTCGAGGGGCGGTCCCTGGCCCATGCCGTCCTCTTGGCGGAGCGGGTCTCGGGAGTCGGCAGCTTTGCTCATGCGCTGGCCTTCTGCCAGGCGATCGAGCAGGCGGCCGGATGCGCGGTGCCGACGCGTGCGCGGATGCTGCGCTCGCTGCTCGCCGAGCTTGAGCGGCTTTACAACCACCTTCACTATCTCGGCCACCTCGCGCACACGACGACGCTGAAAGTCGGTGAAGCCGAAGGCAAGCTACTTGAAGAACGCGCCAAGCAGATCAACGGAAAGCTCACCGGAAGCCGCTTCCTTCGCGGCCTGTTGATCCCTGGCGGTCTCCGACGCGACCTCGACCCGAAGCCGTGGCTCAGCGGAGAGCTGGAGCGCCTGCGGGAGGAAACGGCGGCGTATGTAGCGCGGCTGGAGAACACGAACAGCCATTTGGACCGGCTCATCACGACGGGCGTCCTGACCCGTGACGTCGCCTTTGATCAGGGGGCGACGGGGCCGATACAGCGCGCGTCCGGATTCGATCGCGACCTTAGGCGGGACCATCCCTACGCGGCCTATGGCGAACTGCCGCTCGTCGTGCCCGTCAAGACCAGCGGCGACGCCCATGCGCGGGCGCAAGTTCGCATCGCCGAAATCGACGCAAGCATTGCGCTGATCCAACGGGCTCTTCTCATGCTGGCGGAAGGTGCGGTACGCACCGACTGCACCCCGTCGCCCAGCTCGGAAGGGCTTGGGTGGGCGGAATCACCGCGAGGATCGCTGTTCTACGCGGTCCATATCGGCGCAGATGGCCGACTCTCGCGCGTGAAGATCAAATCGCCATCTTTCTCGAATTGGCGGGTGTTCCCGTTTACCGTTCACGACAGCAACATGATGGATTACGCCATCAACGAGGCAAGCTTCGGTCTCACCGTCGCGGGCTGCGATCGCTAGGGGGCCGCATGCCATTCTGGACGTTGTTCGGACTGCAGAAGGGAAGGGCAACGACGTCTTGGTCCGGGCGCGGGCCGCAGGCGGGGCAGGAGGGCGTGTTCGGAATGCCGCGCTTCGAGCCGGAGCGCTGCGCACCGGAATGCACCGAGTGCGCTGCTGTTTGTCCGACCGCCGCCATCATGGTCGAGGCAAGCGACACGGGGAGGGAGCGTCTTGCGGTCGATTATGGCCGTTGCGTCGTCTGCCAGCTCTGCGTCGAAGCTTGTCCTGCGGGTGCGGCGCGCGCCTCCTTCGATTGGGCGTTCGGCGCGCGTGAGCGTTCTGACCTGCGGCTCTCCGACGGTATGGTCCCTCGTGAGAAGAGGCGCCAAGAGGAGGACAGCCGTGCCGGGTTCCGGCGAAGCCTCCATATCCGGCACGTCGATGCAGGGTCCTGCAACGGCTGCGAGTCGGAGCTCCAGGCGCTCAATAACCCCTATTACAATCTCCATCGATTCGGCATTTTCTTTACGCCGTCGCCACGATTCGCCGATCTCCTCCTCGTCACCGGGCCGGTCACCTACGCCATGCGCGAGCCGCTGCGACGCGCACACGAAGCTATGCCGGCTCCACGCTGGGTGATGGCGGTCGGCACTTGCGCTGTTTCGGGTGGGGTGGCGCGCGACGGGTATGCCGCCGGCAATGGCCTCGAGGGGGTGTTACCGGTCGATCTCTATTTGCCGGGTTGTCCGCCCAATCCGGCAGCCATCATCGAAGCGCTGCTGGCGTTCCTCGATCGGGTTCCGCAAAGGCTCCAAGGGGGTCGCCTTGCCAAGTGAGCTTCTGACTGCCGCTTTGGCGGCATGGCTGATCGCGGCCTTGCTGGCGTTGTTTCAACGCGGCCTTGGCACTGGTCGCGCGCTGCTTGGGTTTGGCGGCGTCGCGCTGATCGCGTTGGTCGTGCTGCTCCTGCCAGGCGGACTGCCGGCCGTTCACACCGCCCTGGGGCTCGGTGCCACGGGCGCGATCTTCCGGCTTTCCCCGGATGCGCTTTGGCTGCTGGGCTTCGGTCTTGCCGGGGCGATCCTCGCTTCTTGGCTCGGCACGCCGGCGCCACGTCAGGCGACATGGATTTTCGGCGCTGCGGCGAGCCTCATCGGTGCGCTGGGGGTATTCGGCCTTCAGGACGCGGTCACCTTTCTCGTTGCTTGGGAGATCATGAGCCTTGGCGGGGCGGTAATGATTCTCGGCGAAGATCTGGCGGGCGAAACCGGTCGGCCGGTCCTGTTCATGTTGGCTCTGCTCGAGGCCGGCGCTGTCGCGCTGATCCTCGCCTTCATCCTCTTGGCCGCACATGCGGGCAGCTTGTCCTTCGCCGACTTTGCCGCGGGCGCCCAGGCCATGCCGCGTATCGAGCAGCTCTTTGTCGGGCTCCTGCTGCTGATCGGTTTCGGAGCGAAGCTTGGTCTTCTGCCCTTCTACGAGTGGTTCCCGGGGGCTTACGGGACCGGAAGCGGAGCGACGGGCGTGTTTCTGTCCGGCGTCGTTCTGAATGCCGCGTTCTTCGCGTTAAGCCGCGGCCTCGTCGAATGGCTGCCGGTCGACCACACGCTGACAGTCTCGATCGCCGGCATCTTCGTCGTCGCGATCGCGGTATTGAGCGCGATCCTGACGGCGCTTTATGCGTTTCAGCAGGAAGCTTGGCGCGAATTGCTTAGCCTCTCCTCTGCCGAGAATGGGTCGATCGCCGTCTGCCTGTTGGGTGCAGCGCTGATGTTTCGACAGGATGGGCTGACGGACCTGGCGGGCCTTGCGTGGACGGTTGCGCTCCTTCATCTCGCGGGACACGCCCTCGCGAAGGGAGCCATGTTTCTCTCGGCCGACGGCGTCTATCGCGCGGCGGGCGATTATCGGCTGGTCCAGCGCGGAATTCTTGCGCGCAGCTCCTGGTTCTTCGGCCTCGGCGCGCTCTTCGGCGCGATGAGCCTGGCGGCGATGCCGCCGCAAGCCGGCTTCGTCAGTGAATGGTACCTGTTCCAAGTGTTCTTCCAAGGATTCCACTTAGCCAGCCTCGGCAGCCGGTTGACAGCAGCCCTCGCCGGCGCTGGGCTCGCTCTCACGGTGGCCGTGGCTTTTGCCACTTTCCTCAAGGTCTTTGGCATCGGGCTGCTCGGACGCAGTGAGCGGGAGATTGCACCGGTGCCCACCGCGACGGCGGTTGCGGTCGGAGTCTTGGGGCTTCTCGTCCTCGGTTTGGCGGTCGGGATGCCCGTCTGGCTGGACTCGCTCGGGCAAGCCGTCGCCAAGGAGTTCGCGAGCGGGGCGGTTCAGAAGATGCATGTCGGCCCGCTCCTGGTGCCGGCGACCGGCGCGCCGATCAGACTGTCTGGGACCTTCGCATTCATCTCGCCGAGCTTACTCGTCGTCGTTATGCCTCTCCTCGCCCTCGTACCCTTGACGATGCTGCTGCTCAGCAGACGGTTTACCCTCCGCCGCGCGCCGGTCTGGTACGGCGGGCGCGAGCAGGATCCTGCACAAGCCGCGACCACGGCGCTGACCTTCTCCAACGCGTTGAGAACGTTCTACAGCTTCATCTATCGCCCGACGATCGAGATGGAACATGAGCTGGCGCGCGAGTCCGACGAACGACGCTATTTTGTGAAGAGGCTCGTCTTCAGTCACGACGTTGCGCCCATTTTCGGACCTTATCTGTTCGCGCCGTTGGAGAAGCTCGTCATCTCGATCGCCGCGAAGCTGCGCGTCATTCAGTCGGGGCATCTTAATTTCTATCTCTCGCTGATCGGTGCGCTGCTGGTCATCATTCTTTTCATCGCGCTCGTCTAGAAACGCACCGGACGACAAGCAAATGCGGGCGTATTTGGCGATCGCGATAGGGGGCACGCTTGGCTGTTGGGCTCGCTACGCGATGACAAATCTGGTTCAAGCGATCTACGGGCGGGACTTTCCCTATGCGACCTTGTCAATCAACGTGCTCGGCAGCTTTCTCATGGGCTTCCTGTTCATTGAAACGCTCGAGCGTCTGACGATCAGCCCCCAACTGCGAATCGGGATTCTCACGGGCTTCTTGGGAGGATTTACGACGTTCTCGACGTTCGCGATGGAGACGCTATTGCTCGCCGAACAGGGCGAGGCGGCAAAAAGCGCCCTCTACGCTGCGCTGTCGCTTGCCCTCGGACTCTTGGCAGCTTTCGGCGGCGCCTACATCGCACGCAATCTGTGAGAGGTGCGGTCATGGAAACAGAGGTGACGGTCGTCCGCATCTATATCAGCGAAGCGGATCATGGCCGACGCAAGAATTTGATGCAGGAGATCCTAAACATCCTGCATGACCAACACCGGGTCAAAGGCGTCACCGTGTTTCGCGGGATCGCCGGGTTTGGCGACACGGGCGAGGTCCATGCATCGGACATTCTCCGCCTAATGGTGGATCTGCCCCTGGTTATCGAGTTCTTTGACGAGCCGTCCGTCGTGCAGGCGGTCTTGGGCTTGTTGGAGAGCCTCGTTCCCAAAGGGCGCATTGTGAGCTGGCGGGCTCTCTGTCGATGAGCGTGAGCGGGCGCGGACGTGACGACAGCTGCGCATAAACGACCGGCCTTCGCCCCGCGACCGGTCCGCTCGACTTGGGCGCGCGTCACGTTGAGTAGATGATGAGTCCGAAAGAGCCCGAGTACGGAATTGGGCTCCTCGCAACTCCCCGGACCGCTCCAGAGCTGTGTGAGTCGCTGCGCGTGTCACCGCAGGTGGTTCATCAACATCCCAAACGGCTCATCGATCGACGGATCGTCGCACGAGTTAGAATCTTCGGCGTAAGCGCTCCGCACGTCTACTTCCGCGCCCGCAAGTTCTCAAGCACGCAGAGTGTGAAAAAATGGACCGCGTCTTCGCGAGGCGGCCGCGCGTATGCTCAGCGCGCTGCCTGCCAAGTCAACGGTACTGGCGCATGAAGTCGCGCGGATTGCACGCGTTGGACAGACAGCGATGACGAGCGCGATCCGCCGCCTCGAGGGAATGGGCCTGGTCAAGGGGGACCGCGACAGGCGGTTGCGAACGCCGCGGATTACGAGAGGGGATTGAACCATCCTCAGTATGATGCGACCATGATGAAGGTGCCCGGCTATGCGCCGGAGTTCCGCATGAACCGACAGGCGGTCGAGGTTCTGCTTGTAATTCATGCGCTCGGGGAGGCGAGCTCACTTGAGATTACTTTGTTGACTGCCTCGACGACAGCGAGACGCCCCGTCGCGACGCGAACTTGGTTCAGCGGCTGAAGAAGTCGGGTTCGTTCTCACGCGGACAGGCGTACCAGGATCCCAGCGCCGTCATAGATTGAGCGCGGCAGGCTCAGCCTGGAGTTTCCAGCGCCTCGGCGCTACTGTCAGCGGCGATAGGGATCGAGCAGCAAGCGACGATAGCCGCCTCGCATCATGACGACGCCAAAGCGCACGAGGCGGATCGTGCGGTCGCGGAGATCATGAACTTTCCAGCCGCGCTCGGGAACGCGATCGGCGCCGAAAAGTACGACCGCGATCTCGCGATAGGTCGCGCCCTTGAGCCGCCCGTCGAGCGCACGCAGGCCCAGGATGAGCCGGGTTTGCCGCTGTTGGGGAAGCTGACGACCGACCCTCCTCCTCCCGCGACCGGTGACCTGGCGATAGAACCGGATAGCGGCGGCGGCGCGAACATTGACAGCCCGGTCCAGCGGGATGATCGCGGCTAGCGGCGTGCCTTCGCTCGGGGGATTGGGCAGCCAGAGTCTATGTTCGTCGCGGCCATCGACGAGGATAAGGTGCACGCCGTCGGAAGCGGATCGCGAGACGAGCTCCCCGCGCCAAGTGTCTGGCTGGAATTGGATGACAGCTTCATTTTCAACGGGGCTCCGCGAGAGAACGACAGAAGCGCTGTGCGCCTCAGGCAGCCAGAAGACTGGGACCTGGTCAGCGCTTTTGTCGGGATCGGCGAAGAAATCGCAACCCCCAGCGCCGTTCGGGCGCGTCGTATGACACCGCGACTGGAGCGCCGACTGTTCCGTTTCCGTCGCTACGTTCATAGTCGCGCCGATAGTCGGGATTACGGCGCAGGAACTCCCAGGCAAGGCCGACGGGTGTAAGTCCTGAGACGTACTGATAATCGGCCGCAGACCGCCAATCTGGTGTCGGCATGACGTGCTCTTGTCGTAGTGCGCGCTTTCGCGGTTCGTGTGTTTGACGGAGGGCGTTAGATTTGTATCGGTGTAGCTCCGTCGACGATTGCGATATTTGTGCAAGGTGGAGGCGTGTGTCTGTCGCAAAGGACTCGCGCATGTCAGGAAATGGGGAAAACCGGACAAGCGGAGAGATGGAAAGACGCCTCTACCTCTTTCGCGCTTTGTGACTACCTCTTGTCGCCCGATTGTCAAAAAAACCGGCGTCTGTCAGGAAATACTGGAAATTCGCAATCGGCCGCGGGGATCGAGAAAAATCGCATTTCTGGAGGATCCGCGTACTCTGATAGCGTGGATATGCGCCATCAACGTGGCGGCGGCGTCGAGCGTGACTCTGTCTTGATGGATCTGCGAATGGAGAACGCCAGCAATGAACTCGCTGGAGCATAAAGCTGTTCGGAGCGATCTCATCATTGACTTTGCTTCGGCCACTTCCTCCCGGCCCCGCGGCCTTCGATTCGGCAGTACGCTCAGGCAGGGAAGCGTCACGCTCGCGCGATGCTTCTTCACGCCAAACGACGGCGCGCATGTCGGCGCATCTCAGGTGACTGTCGGTATTTATGATGGCGCGGCCTTCGAGATGAACTGGCGGTCTCCCGACAGCGACCGCTTGCAGTCAGGCTCAATGTTAAAGGGTCAGGCTCACGTTGGCGATGGCCGGCTTCCCCTATGGGTACGCTGCAACACTTCCCCGTCGTTCTTCGCTTTCGCCATGGACGAGCCCTTCGTCGCCGAAATCTGTGAAGGAATATCCGATGGGCTCACCGACTATGCGCTCAAGACTTCGATCGGTGTGGACGATCCCGTGATTGCTCGCATCGGCGCCCTTGGCCAACTCGAGCTCGCGCAAGGTGGTGGCGGCGGTCGGCTCTATGTTGAGAGCCTCGGTACTGCGCTCGCCGCGCACTTGCTACGCAGGTACGGGGTATCGAACAGGAGGGCGAGACTGTACAAGGGAGGGCTTGCACCGGCACTGCTGCATCGAGTCATCGAATACATCGACGCGAATCCTGACAACGAGCTGAGCCTCTCTGAACTTGCTGGAATCACCGGTCTCAGCGCCCATCATTTCGGGCAAGCGTTCAGATCAGCGACGGGAAAGCCGCCGCATCGCTACGTGATCGAAAAGCGAATCCACCGGGCGCGCGAGCTACTGCGTGACGTCAATTTGCCAATCGCTGAAATCGCCAATGCGGTGGGCTTTTCGAGCCAAAGCCATCTCACCATAAACTTTCGCCGCATAACGGGCATGACGCCGGCGCGCTTCCGTCGGTCACAACTCTAGGCTCCGCGAGTGCGCCGGCGGTCGAAAAAGGTCCAACGAAGTAGTGCATTTCGTGATACCTGAGAATTAAGGCGCCGAAAGTCCACCCGTACACTGGACGTTAGATTCTCCATAGTGGGCCGTTAGTGTTCTCTAATGCGTCAGCGACGGATCCTCGGATCCTGAGCGGTCGCCGACGGAACGCCCTCTCGCACTCTCGAACGACGCAATCGCGCTCTGCGTGCGCCTTTGGATGGCGAGCACCGCCTCTGCCCGACAGCGCGCAACCAGCTGATCAAGCCAATGGTCGCGAGGGCTACGAAGGATTTATTGCAGCGTGAGGGGTCGCCCGGCATGTGTCCGCATTCTTGCCGATCGGTCACCGCGGATCTGGCGGCCGGCGGCTCGTCGGGCCAGCCGAAGAGCGGGCCGTCCTGAGCGGCGCCGATCGCCTGTGTTTCTACGCCACGCTACGACGACCCCCTCAGCCTTGTTGCATCGCCCCATTTCCCGCCGCTTCTAATCAACCCCGCTGATTCATCCCGCCTCGAGCACGAGGCGCAGTCGCGGGGTTCCAGTGACGAAAACCTCCCTTCGTTCAGGCAACACATTCGCATGCGATGCGCCACCGCCGCGATGGCGGTGGGCTCATACCCGATCTCGCCCTCCAGCCTGCCGCGCATTGGCGCGCCACGGATGGCGAAGGACCGGAAGCATGAACAAAATTTGGACGACAGCGCGCATCTTTCTTCCTTTCGCCGGGGGCTACTATCTCTCCTATCTCTTCCGCACCATCAACGCAGCGATCGCAGATCGACTCGCTTCGGAGATGTCGCTCAACGCCACTGATCTCGGGCTTTTGACCTCGGTCTATTTCCTGTCGTTTGCGTCGGTCCAGCTGCCAGTCGGCGCTGCGCTCGACCGCTACGGCCCGCGCCGTGTACAGAGCACCCTGCTTCTCCTCGCGGCTGCTGGCGCCGCTCTCTTCGCCGAGGCGACAACTCTACCAGGCCTGCTGCTTGGACGCGCCCTCATCGGTCTGGGCGTAGCCGGCGCGCTGATAGCGGGGCTCAAGGCGATCGTTCTCTGGTTGCCCAAGGAGCGTCTGGCGCTCGCCAATGGATCATTCATTGCGCTCGGCACGGCAGGCGCCGTGACCGCCACCGAGCCGGTCGAACTGTTCTTGGCATCGAGCGACTGGCGCCACCTCTTTGCGCTGTTGGCAGCACTAACCGCTGCGATCGCAGTCGCAATCGCGGTCCTGGCCCCGAATGCTCCGGCCGTTATCGCCAGTGACCGCGGCACCGGCGGTCTAAAAACCGCCTATCGAGATCTCCGCTTCTGGCGCCTGGCACCGTTATCGGCGAGCATCATCGGTACAGCCTGGGCACTGCAAGGTCTCTGGGCTGCACCGTGGCTCGCGGACGTTGCTGCCCTGCAGCACGACGCGGTCGTCCACCAGCTCTTCGTCATGGCCGTGGCGCTATGCGTCGGGGCCTTGCTCATCGGTGTCGCTGCCGATCAGTTACGCCGCTTCGGCGTAACGCCGCGCGCACTGCTGGTCGTTTTCGCCATATGCTTCGTCGCCGCCGAACTCGTGCTTGTCCTCCGCGTCCCCATCGCGCCATCAGTGCCTTGGGCGGTGATCGCCACAACGGGTGCCGCGACGGTGCTGAGCTTTGCCATTCTCGCGGATTGCTTCGCTCCGGAGATCGCCGGTCGCGCCAATGCCGCCCTCGGCCTCTTCCATGTGAGTGGTGCCTTCGTGGTCCAAAGCATGATTGGGCTCATCATCGAGATATGGCCGCGAGATGCCGGTGGCCACTATCCCGCGTCCGCTTACGCAGCCGCGTTCGGTGCAACGATCGTGTTGCAGGCTGCCTCGCTTATCTGGTTTCTGATCCCGCGGGGCGCGCGCCTCGAAGCTCCCGCCGCATCCCGTCCCACACGCCAGGTGATCGGTGAGGCGCTGGCCGCCGAACCTGCACCGCCAACCCGCGATCACGACACCATCCGTAGCGCGTTCGTCGCGCGAGCTGCCGCCTTAAGGGTCGCGTCGGTTGGTAGCTTCGCGCAAATGGAAACGACCGACGATGGTCTTGCAGTGCGCGGCGCCTATCGGGCGCATCTTTCGGTCGTAGTGGAGAAGGTGGTGGCCGGAGATCCCGCGGCCGAGGGCGATGTTCTGCGCAAAGCCTATCTAGCGCGCGCCATTGCCGATGCTGCGGCGCAGCCACGCCCCAAGCGCCATGCGGCGCGTCCCGCGAAGCGAAGCGCGGTAGAACCAGGTAGGACGGCGCCCGTCACAAAAGCCAAGGTGCGCGTCGCCCCGAGTTTGCCGGCCAAGGCCAAGAAACGCAGTTCGTCCAGAACCAAGCGCACGCGGCGGCACGGCCGGCGCGGCAAATGCCGCGGCAACTGACGGCCCGAGTCCGCAGTCAATTGTGAATAGGTGGTCCCTGACCGGGCCGCCCTCGGAAGGAGGCTATCGGCCCCGGCCCAGAACTCTGTACCGTTGTCGCGCCCGGTCATCGGAGTAGACTGCCTTTGCCGGGTCGGCCTGCCGAGAGCCACCGATGCACCCTGCGCCTGGAGCGCCTACTGACGACCTGCGCCTCGACAGGTCGGCCGCGACGGAAGTCCAGGGGGAAATTGCGGCCTGGAGCGCCTGTGCAGGGGTCGACGAGCGTCGCGGCTCGGCTCGATTGTCCACCCAGGAGAGCGAAGCCGGAAGCCATCAGAGAGGCTCATCCAACGCCATTCGCTGCACGATCGAGGGCAGAGCTCGCTCGGCGGAGCGCTTCTGGGTCAGGCTGAAAGCTAACGTGCGCCCGCTCTCACGCCTGCTTTTTCGAATCAGCTTACTATCGACGCTAACCTCCGAGCCGAGCGATCTCAGTGCAACGAAAAACCGTCCAGAACCCGTAGCCACGTGAACTATCGGTTGACGATCCTCTCTCGGGCGATCTTTGTCTGCCCTACCTTAACTCCGGGCCTCCGTATCCAAAAGGCGAGCGGCTGCGTTGAATCCTGAGCGAATGGCGCCCTCAATGGTTGCCGGCAAGCTTGTATCCGTCCAATCTCCTGCGAGAACCAGATTCATCCATCGAGTTACGGATTTCGGCCTCTGGGCGACTTGCGCAGGCGTGGCGGCAAACGTCGCACGCTGCTCTTTGACGATTTGCCACGCCGGTAGTTGCGCTTCACGCAAGTCATAGGCGCGCTGCACCTCCGGCCAGAGCGTGTGGGCAAGCTCTTCTGCGGGCCGGTCGACAAACCTGTCGGCTGCGCTAATCGTAACCGATAGTACCTCGCGCTTGCGAAACACCCACTGTGCCGAGCCGCCGATCAGACCAACGAATAGCGGCGTCTCCTCGGGCGCCGCTATGCGGTAATGAGCGTTTACGATCGCGCGAAAGGAGGTAGGCCCAGTTAGACCGGGCACTATTCGGTACACGATTGGGGCCGGGACTGCAATCACTGTCGCGGCATTGGCGTCGAGAGTTTCCTCACCTGCATCGAAGATCAGCTTCGAAACGCGCGTTCCATCAGCTTCGATGGCGCGCAGCCTCGACCCAAAACGTATTTGACCACCCAATTGGCGCAATCGCTTGAGAGCCGGCTCCACAAAGCTGTCCGACAAGCCTTCGCTTGGCACCAGGGGCCGGCACGCGGCTCCCCCTGCAACAAAGGTCTCGCGCAGAATCTGTGCAAGCGAAAGGGCCGACGCTTCTTCCACCTCGGTATTGAGCACTGCAACAGCAAGAGGCTGCCAAAATCGCCGGAACATGGCCGTATCCCGATCGAACAGCATAGCGATCGTGTCACTGCGCTTCGCCCAGGCGAGACGAATGCTCCGGACGTAGTCCGACGCGCGCGTGTCTGGCACGCGGCGATCGCTACACAGAATCCACCAGGGAACTCTCCCACGATTGGGACGCACTTCCCACCGCTTCCCGCTGCCAAGATCCAAAAAGGAAAACTGCGCTGCCGTGGGCCCGGTGAGAGTGGCCGTCGCTTCGATGTCGCGGAGATACTCCATCGCCGCAACGTTGCCGGCCATCAAAAGATGATTTCCGTTGTCGATGCGGCAGCCTAGCGTTTTGTCAAAATACGACCGGCAGCGGCCACCAGCGTGAGGAGCTGCTTCGTGCAGAACGACGCCGACGCCCGCCCTGGCAAGCCGCAGCGACGCCGCCAAGCCCGCCAGACCCGCGCCGACGACATGGACGGCGCGCGGCCATTTCATCGTTGCCGCCGTGCGACGGGCGCGAACTCCGGAAACCGCTGCAAGTCCATCCTCCATCGAACTAACCTACCAGCAGATTAATATTTACCTGCGCAATGCGCGGCAAGTGCATCGACATTGATGCCACGACGTATGTGTTATTGTTGTGTTACTGCGAACCTCCACCGACAGCCCGACTAAATCATCGGAACGATGTGCCAAGCACCTCCGTTTGACAAAGCACCGAACGCGTGTGAGCCTCGATCGATCACGCCGGCCTTTGTCCTGGTATCTTCGCGGAGCGCATCCAAGCATATCTACCGGGGGAGGCCCTTCATGAAAGTGCTGGTAACCTCCGCGTGGAAGAGTGAATCTCGCAGCTACGACGTCGCAACCTGGAAGAAGCGGCGAAATCTGTTTTCTCTGTCCGCACCGATGGAGCAGCACTTCGGCCTTCGCTTCTTAAAGGCCAATGTTCCAGACATCACCATCCTTGAATATCCCAGCAAGCAGCAATACGTGGACCAACTCTGCAAAGGCTGGGACATCGTCGGAATCTCATTCTACATCAACGAGACCAATGATGCCGTAGAGATGGCCAATCTCGCAAGGCGGGCCGGCGTCGAAAACGTCTGGGCGGGGAACTATGGCGCGTTTACGCCATGGGTTCAGCAGCATTTTGATCGAACCTTCGAGGGGTGGGGCGAAGTCCCGCTTGCCGAGGCCATCGGCTACGATGTTGGGAACGCCAAGCTGAAGCACCCGCCACTGTTCATGCGTTTGTATTTTCGCGGTGTGAGGCTGCAAACCTGGGGAATACTGTTCACCTCGCGGGGCTGCAACAAGAAGTGCACGTTTTGCCAAACGCCAAAATTCTATCGGAAACCATTCACGCTGGACATGGAGGCAATCGAAGCAGTCATCTCGGAATACCGGCGCTTGGGCGTCGCGCAAGTGATCGTTCTCGACGAAAACTTTGGGCACTTCGAAGACTTCACTGCAGCCGAGATCGTACGCCTGTTCCGCGAGGCGGGACTGAAATGGAATCCGCTTACGCGCGTTGAAACTCTGTATAGAAACTACGACGCGTGGGTGAGCAGCGGAATGGTAGGCGCATCGATCGGCGTCGAGAGCTTAAATCAGGATAGTTTGAATGCTGCCAAGAAGGGCAATGATTCAAGGCAAATCAAAGAGCTTCTTCTAGCGATGAAACAAGACAGAGTGCTTAGCCAAATATTTTACATCATCGGCTTCCCTCAAGACAGTGAGGGTTCCATTCGAAACGACATTTTGGAGTTAAAAAAATATGACGTGGACGCACCGCAGATCCAAATCCTGACGCCGTATCCGAATACGAGGCAATATGAGGAGATCGAGCACGCATACGGATTCATCAACTCTGATTTGTCGAAGTACGACTCCACCCACCTGGTCTGGCGGCACCCGCGGATTTCGCCAGACAAGATGCGCGACCTTCTCTTTTGGGCAAATAATCTTCTGTACACCCGCGGCGCAACTTTCAACACGTTGAACAAGATAATACGCCAAAACATGCGGCGGCGTAACCGTACACACCCGAAAACCGTTTGTGCGCGGGAGGGCGTCCAACCTGTCGGCTCGTCAGCCAGCTTGACGGGCGCCCGAAGATGTTGAAACCCGGCTTTAAGCCCAGTCAATAGGAGGCCGTCGTGGCTGCGATGGGAGCCGAGAGTCGATCATTGCTTGCTGGCCCGACGGTTCCAAAGCGACCGCTTCCGTTTTTCGAATATGTGCGCGTCACGCAAGACAACTTCATCGCGGGATTCCACGAGACTGCCTTTGACCAAAGGATCATCGCGCGAAAGCTGCTGTGGTTTCGCAGCTTTGTCGTCAACGACCCCGATGGTATAAAGCGGGTGTTACTCGACAATGATGTCAACTACGTCAAGGCAGACATTCTGCGGCCTACACTAGGGCCCGCGCTGGGTACCGGCCTCGTTACGAGCGAAGGTGAAAAATGGCGCGCGCTTCGCAGGCTGATCGCGCCGGTCTTTGACCACCGGAGCGTGCAGGGCTACGCGCCAGTCATGATCTCGGCGATAGAGGTGATGCTGAAGCGGTGGGAGGCCTTGCCCGACGGTTCGGGGCTAGACGTCTACAAGGCAATGATGGAACTGACGCTCGACATTATCTCGCGCACCATGTTCTCGTCCGACAGTGCCGGGATGGCCGACTTGATAGACAGGAGCTCGCTGGAATATCAAACCCAGATGACGTTCAGTCTCTGGGGAGTCGTGCCCATAGCTAAACGCGTCTGGGCCCTCCATAAGGAACGCCAAGGCCGCAGAATCGTGCGGGAGATGGATGAAGCGATTTACCGCTTGATCACGCGGCGTGGTGAAGGATCGGAGCCCCGAGCTCACCAAGATCTTCTCGATCGCCTGATTGCGGCACGTAGTACAGAAACCGGCCTTGGCCTCAGCCCGGTCGAGGTCAGAGATCAAGTCGTCACGATTATGCTCGCCGGCCACGAGACGTCGGCGACGGCGCTGTCTTGGACCTGGTATCTGCTTTCCCAACATCCGCTGGAAGAGGCGAAACTACATCATGAACTCGAGCAAGTGCTCGCGGATCGATCGCCGACCTTCGAAGACGTGCCGCTACTTCGCTGCACGCGGATGATCATTCAGGAGGCGATGCGGCTCTATCCACCATTCCACACACTTAGCTGGCGACAGGCGATTGCAGACGACGAAGTCTGCGGGCAACGCATCCCAAGGGGATCGATCGTGCTGATTGTTCCCTGGGTATTGCATCGCAATCCGACTCTTTGGGAGCGGCCCGAGCGGTTCGAGCCGGAGCGATTTTCGGAGGAGCGCAGTGCAAGCAGATTGCGCTTCGCCTATCTCCCCTTCAGTGTCGGCCCGCGCGTTTGCATTGGTGCGGCATTCGCCATGACCGAGGCGGTTCTCATCCTCGCAACCGTCGCACAGAGATATCGTTTGCATCTCGCCGACGGCCATCCCGTCGAACCGCAGGGGCTGGTTACGCTGCGGCCGCGGCATGGCTTGCATATGCTGCTTCAAAGGCGCCCACCCGCTGCGGGTTGGCCGACTCCCAACGGAGGCGCGACACAGTCCCCGGAAAGTTGATCGACAAAAAATGGGGGGCCGTTTTACGCGGGGCGTGTGACCCAAGCGTGAGGGGGCGGCGCATGGTGGGCGGGATGTCAACGGGCAGGGGGTGATCAAGATGAGCTGCTGTAGCGCAAAGGCGCGTCGACTTGCCGCTGTCGACGAGCACGTCAGAAGAGAGAATCGTCATGACATCCGCGGCCTAGTCGACATGTACAAAGAAGACGCTGATCTCCACGACACAGCCTGGCGGCATCACCACAGGGGCCAAGAAGCTATTCGCCGCTATTACGACGACCTAATGCAGGGTCTGCCCGATCTTCACTTCGACGTTCTGCGGCGGCACGCATGTGACAAAACCGTCGTCATAGAAGGGATCGCCGGCGGTCACCATTTCGGGCAATGGCGGGGACTCCCCTCGACCGGTCGCCGCATCGAGCTGCCGATGTGCGCGGTGTTCACCTTTGACGAGGGAGATAGCTTTTCTGGTGAGACTATCTTTTATGATCGGGCCACCGTGCTGAGGCAGCTAGCGATGTTTCACGAGCCCGACACTGTTCCAGGCCGATTCGCCGCGGCGGTCGTGCATCCGCTCACGATCGCAAGGATCGTCGGGCGAATGGTACTGCGGCGCTGATTTCGCCGAAGCACGATGCCGCAATGCGCATTCTCTGTGCGGGAGTTTGCGGCTAACGGGATGGATCCTATCGCCGCACAACACGCCGGCCGCCAGACCGGCCCACTTTCATTACCGCCCGAGGCGGCGCATTTGGGAGGCGGCTCATGACCAGAGTCGAGAGCACCGTCGGGGACTCGAATCTCGCGGGTCCGGCGCCACGTCGAAAGCGTCCACCCTTCTTCGAAGTACTGCGCACGATACGCGACAACATGATTGACATCTACCTTGAGGAGGCGTTCGAGCGTCCCCTGCTAGAGGTTCGGCTCCTGGGACGCCGGCATTTCATTCTCAACGATCCCGAAGGGATCAAGCACGTGTTGGCGGATCATGCGGAGAACTACCGTAAGGCCTCTATCGTGCGTCGGACCTTCGAGCCCGGCTTCGGCAAGGGGCTATTGACGAGCGAGGGGGAGATCTGGCGCGCGCACCGTCGCATCATGGCCCCCGCCTTCGAGTATCGGAGCGTTGCAGGATATGCTCCGGTGATCGTCGACGTTGTCGGCAAAATGCTGGCGAGGTGGAATACCCTTCCGGCCGCTGCGGCCACCGATATCGCGATGGAAATGCGAGATGCGACGCTACAGATAATCTCGCAGACTATGTTCTCGTCCGACTCGGATGGAACGTCCGACGTAGTAAAGCGCGCCGTCGAGAATTACAACATACAGATCAGGCCGAATCTGTTGGACTTTCTCGGTCTGCCGGACTCGATTGCTGGCTGGAATCGACGCAGAGTCGCCCGCCGGTTGTTTGCTGAATTCGATGCGGTTATTGCCCGCCTCATCGACGAACGACGGCGGGCCCGGCATTGCGGCCCGAAAGACCTGCTTGGACGCCTGATCGCATCGAGCAACGAGACGGCTCACGCTCCCGTCGCGGCCAAAGACCTGCGCTACCAAGTGATAACGATATTTATGGCCGGCCACGATACTACGGCGCTCGCGCTCACGTGGACATGGTATTTGCTGTCAAAGCACCCAGAGCTGGAGGCGACGCTCCATGCGGAGCTCAACACGGTGCTCGGCGGACGCAACCCGGAGCATGCCGATCTTGCGAAGCTGCCGTACACGCGGATGGTAGTCGAAGAATCGATGCGGCTGTATCCACCGGTGCATTTGCTTCTGCGCGAGCCCATAGCTGAAGACCGCATATGCGGCCAGCGTATTCCGAAAGGTTCTCTGATCTTAATCGCTCCTTGGGTGTTGCATCGCCATCGGCGCCTTTGGGATCATCCTGAACGGTTCGATCCAGAGCGCTTCCGGCCGAGCAATACCGAGGCACGCTCGCGCTACTCCTATATCCCGTTCGGGGCCGGCCCACACATCTGCATCGGTGCGACGTTCGCGATGAGCGAAGCGATCTTGGTCCTGGCAGTGATAGCACAGCACTATCGCTTGCGCCTCGTTCCCGGGCATCCGGTCGAGCCTCAGGGACTTCTCACGTTGCGCCCCCGGCATGGTTTGAAGATGACACTGGAACGCCGCTGTGAGCGTATCGTCGACACCGCCGCGAGTCCCGCTTGAGGTTGGTGCGACGCTGCCCGCCTCCCATCGAGAGGTGCTCTGGCCCAAGGACATTATCCAGGCACGGCACTTATCTCCGTGGTCGTTTGCGTTCACACGCGCACGAAAACCCTGAACGGATCGAGGTTGCTCAATGTCAGCCGAAACCTTCTTCCGAGACTTGCTCGCCAAGGCAGGAATCGCCATCAACGGTGGTTGATCCGAGCGTTGCGATACTCAAATCGCTTAGCCAGTCCGTGCCTGCGCTCATAGCGCCGAACACAGCATAGCTGATTCCGCGGTAACTCGTCGCTTCCTTTTAGGTGCGCCGGTACCGTGTGTGTTATTGGCCTCCATCGGCCACTCTCGAGCGGAGCCTCAGCCTTCAGTCAATGCGTTTCATCTTCCTGCGCGCATTGAAATGCACTTGCCGCAGCTAGACCTACGCGTGGACGATGCTACAACCTCTCGCATAAGATACATGCGGGAGCGATAGAGTGTTGTACGTAGCCTCCGATCAGTTGGTCGACGCGCTTGAGCACGATGATCTCCCGTTGTTCGTTGAGTCGGCCGGGTATATCCTCGGCGGCGCAGCGAGTTGTTCTAACATCGACCGCACGCGCATTCTCGTCGCGACCGACAGGGTCAAAGAGATCTCAGAGGTGTCGGAGGCAAGCAAAACGACGGCTCATCTGTGCGATATTGCACTCCGAGACGGGCTTGCAGCGGGGGCGAAGGCCGTCGGCTCTGGTAAGCTCGACCGCGCGCAGGCCGCCGCCGTCCTGGCGATCCTCGAGCGAATGATCGGCCGCTAGCGCTTCGCATTCGTGTATACTGATCGCGCGCAAACACTGGCCTGCGGGCCAACCTGAATGGCATAACCAAGCAGAAGGGAGACTATGACCCAGCGCATCGCGCTTCGCTGTCCGCATTGCCAATTAGTGTCGTATCGTCCACTTAGCTTCGTTCGAGCGAAGGTTCACTTTGTCTGCAACTACTGCCACGAGATCGTGCGGATTGATCGCCACCAGCGCACGCTCGCGCTTGCGCGGCATGAGTCGCTCATGGACGTGGAAGGCGACGTGCTCGCGCACACATCGGATCGGTGAGATGGGACCGACCGACCTCGTTGACTGTCTCGCCGCGGTCGATACGAGCCCAGCCGCGTGGAAGCGGCGCGCGCGCTCGCCCAGACCGGAGGCGATGACACCGAGGTACAGAGGTTGGACCGCGAGATCAGCCAGCTAACCAAAGTGCGCGACGACCTGCGCGAGCAGCTCAGGGGGCGGGGAGCCGGGTGAGCGCGTTACAACTACAATAGAGTACGAGAGTACGCCGCAGAAAGTGAGGCGCGCAAAATCGGGCGGTGTCACGGGGATCGCGTAATGGTCGAGGAGACACGGGGCCTACGCACAACTCAGCAGCTGGGGGAACCCAAGCCGCCAGGTAACCCGCCTAATCGGCCTGAGCCTGATGAGACGTCGCCCATTGACGAGCCGCCGTCGCCGATCCCGACGCCAGCGGACGATGAGCCGCCGCCGATGCAAGCGTAGGCGATGCACAATCGGCGCTAACCGAAAGTTGCGCGGCGACGAACTGGGTGCTCACGCGGAGCGCGCCAGGCGAGGGCGCGACAATGGCCAGAGTAGAATACCGCGTCTCCTACCGAACGGATGCGAGCGCCCTCTACATCGACCTCGCAATGCAAACGGTGGAGATAATAGGTCGCGAGGCTCGGATCGAGTTGAACGGCCAACTGATGCGATGCGTCATCGAGGATGTGGAGCGGGCGGAGTCTGGCGGTCAGCCGCGCGCCGTGTCCAATCTCTATCTGCGGCGAAAGGGCTAGAAGAAAGCGGCGACGGAACGCCGCGAGTGCACAAGGGAGGAGGCGATGCTGGTGCGGAAATTCCGCGTCTACCTCATGCGCAAAGGCGAGCGGCACTACGAATGCGTCGGCGAGCGCGCCGTGAGCGTGTCCGACGAGGGACGCGACGCGTGGCTCGGCGTAGATGACGTCGAGGTGCACGCCACCGTCAAGAGCGATGGGGCCGTGCAGCTTTCTTCTCGTCCAGATGTCGTGCGCGATATCTATCTTCATGAACAGTGAAATACTATGGGATCGCTCGCTTGGAAGGTCGCGCGGGTGATCTAATGGAAAATTGCTCCGGCAATTGACTGAACCGGCATGGCCTCCATATGACAGGCGCGGAAAGAGAGGCGCAAATGTCGGAAACGAGAATTCCCGTGCAGGATATCGATTTTGAAGGCCACCGTGCCCGCGTCGAAGCGATCTACGACGCCGACGGCGACGGCCGTTACCGTTTCGTCAAATTCGAATTGAGCGAGCGCAAACGACCAGGCCGGCCTCCGGGCAAGCGACGCGGCCGCAAGCCCGGCCCGAAGCCGGGACGGAAGCGGGGAAAGCGCGCGGCCGAGGCGAAAGCGGCAGAGTAAGCCGGCATCATAGCCGGGGCCCCGATACTGTAACCGGCGACTAAGCACCTCGCCTCTTTGATAAACCCCGCGCCCCAACACGAGGGGGGGCTAGGTTCGTGCGCTTCTGGTCGACCAACACGCCCCCGCTGCCCAATACAGCGCTCGTGAAGGGTACGAAGGCTTTGTAGAGGTCCTCGGGCGCCGGCTCGCCCGCGGCCGTGAGTTGTCCGATGAAGAGATTCGCGACGTAACGCCGGGAGTCTCGGAGAGCACAGAGCCGAATAGGGAATAGCAGGCCATCCCTTTCGCCTGTCTTTCTATCCGCAAGCCCTCCCGCGTCATCGCTGTTGTTGCGAACTTGCACTTCCGGCTCTTTCTAATCAACCCCGCCGACTTTCCCGCCTTGGAGGCGAGGCGCATTTTGCGGGGGTCTACGTGACAACAACCTCTCTCCGGTCTGAAGTCTTCGCCCGCGGCGCGCGCATGCTGCGCACGGCGCTGGGCCCGGCGATCTCCGGCTATCTCGAAGACCCGAGCATCCTCGAGGTAATGCTCAATCCGGATGGCCGGCTGTGGATCGACCGGCTCTCGGGAGGTCTTGAAGACACCGGCTGCCGCGTGACGCCCGCAGACGCCGAGCGGATCGTCCGCCTCGTGGCGCATCATGTCGGCGTCGAAGTACATGCCAACAGTCCCCGCGTCTCGGCGGAGCTGCCGGAAACCGGGGAACGGTTCGAGGGGCTGGTCCCGCCAGTCGTGGCCGCGCCGTGCTTTGCGATTCGGCGTCCGGCCGTCGCGGTTTACACACTCGCCGACTACGTCGAAGCCGGCATCATGTC